>Ga0308167_1000114_pt1 | contig 192458 bp, 214 predicted proteins | sample PhyCR1_2_FD_202138 | JGI IMG/M metagenome (GOLD analysis project Ga0308167, IMG submission 202138) | Phyllosphere microbial communities from UC Gill Tract Community Farm, Albany, California, United States - DLSLRC.R1 | ecosystem: Host-associated > Plants > Phyllosphere > Unclassified | place...
CGCTTGATTTATCTGCATTAAAAAAAGTAAAAATTATTTTTCCCGTAGAGGAATTGCTCTTTAATGATATCCCCTATAATTCAGAATACTCAGGTGATTTATTAGGCGTCAATCTTAATGCTGTTCATTCTGGAAATGAAAGCTATCTTTACTATATTCAAAAAATTAATCAGTTTGCAAAAAAATATGGCATTTATGAACAGCCGCCTTTTATCAATTATCCTGTTCCCGTTATCTATTATGATGACAAAAAAAATTTTATGCTTCCTAATGATAAATTCGCAGAGTTAAGAAAAAAACATTCTGAGTATACCAACATAAGACGCATCTGCCGTGAGAATGTATTTGCACTTGACGATACATTGCAAGAAAGAAGGTTTTTTGTTCGATTTCTTTCAAAAATCAAACAAAAAAATTATGACAAAATTTATTCCGTTATCAAAAAGTGATTGCAAAATTTTTTATTACATGTTAATCTTAGCCTGAATTAAGATAATTATGGAGTTATTTTATGAACCATGAATATTCTATCCCAAGCAGGACTGCAACATTTTAGTAGAATAATACAGTTATTATTCATGTTGCAGTCGAGGGATAACTTATGTATCTGGAAAAAGATAAAACTCGTGCAGAAACACGTGCTAATGCAAAACGTCAGAAGGAAAGATATAAAAAATACTGGTGGAAGGAGTATCATGAACAGTATAACTATGATATTAATCATCCAGAGTATGATGCTAAAATGGCAGCAGAATCAAAAACTCCACAGCGTTGTTCCTGCTGGATGTGTGGCAATCCCAGAAAGTTTTATGTGGGAAAAAATGCATTAACCATTCATGAGCAATCTGCCTCTTGTATGTTTAAATTAGAATTAAAAGATTTACAATGATTCATAAAAAGACCACATTGTGGTCTTTTTTGTTAGATTAGATTCGCTGCTGCAATTTTTTAGTTAATTGCGTCTCTGACAAGGTATCATTCAGTAATTCTTTTTCCATAGCAACCAGTATAGAATTAGTGTTTATTTCTTTATTATTGTTTATAAGCAATAAATCAGATATTTTACGAAAACAATGATCTATTATATATTGTGCGCTTATTATTTTTTGAGAACCTCTTTCAATATTTTTGTAATCTTCGTTAAAAATATCCTCACTTAAACAGTTTTTTTTCCGTAAGCTAACAATTTGGTTATATATAAATACTACACCTGGATGATAATCCTGGTAATAAGCAGTGTGAGTGGATATATCTTTCATGATTCTGTTAAATAATATTTTTGATAGTTTACATTTATCTAAAATAATGCCATTAGAATCCACTCTCGATTCATTTAATCTTGAACATAAATGATAGGAAATCTGATCCAATCTTTCATTTGGTAGCTCATTATTCTTTAAGTAATTATGAATGTCACAATCGACATGCTTTAAACATTCGCAATCAGGATTAATCAATTCAATTGCTGCTATCCACTTATAAAAATAAACCCCTTCTTCTTTTTTGCTTTCCATTATTTTTTTAAAAATTTCTATTTCGAGAGGATCTTTTGTTTCTGCATAATTTTCAAGTTGAAAGCCATTCTCGAACATAATATTAACATAATTTCCTATTGAATAAATAAAGTCGTTTTTTTTGTTATCTTCCAGTCTGCTGTAAATATAGCCAATATTATTAAATGGCCTATTTATTAAGAATGAAGAAATGATCGGTAATTTATCATTTAATTTTAATTCTTTAAAACCTAAAATGTGTTGAACTATCATCAATGTTTCTTCTGTAGTTGTTTTTAAGACTACCGAATCAAGTGTACTCTTTAAACATTCATATAAATATCTTATTTCTTTTTTTTCAGCCGTTGCTATTTCACTCAGCATTTCATTTAACTTATCAAAAATTACTTGCATTTTTTCCTCCTTTTTTATTCATTATAGCATTGCTTTGTTATTTATCATATTCACATATTATGTTAACATATATACACAACCTTAGGAAAAATTATGAAAACATTAAATGCTGAATTGATAGATTATATTATAGAAAATACACCTTATGGTGATGATTCTGTTTATACATTACTGAATTATGCTTCAAATCCTGAAACTATTCAGAAATTAATGGACAAAGGTCTTAATTTTAAAAACATAAAAATTTGGCATTTACTGACAAGTGACCATAATATTACTCAACCTGTAATCAACAATGTAAACCTTCCTTTTCTTTTTGAAAGATGTTTCTCGCCACAAGATAAATACTATTTATTATTTTTGAATAAAGAACTTTCTTCTGATGTACTAAAAATGGTTATTCACAAAAATAATATAAATATTCTTGAAGATATTATTGAACCAGGAATTTTAGATACTGATTTCCAGACAAGTAATATTATTCATATCATTGATATTCTTGATTTACCAGTAATTGAAACACTTAATCATTTAAAAAATAAAGGTGTCAGGCTTTATCTTGATCTTGAATGTATAAATTCTCCATTTTTAAACAAAGTAAACCAACATTATCAACATGATAAAGCTCTTATCGATTTTATGTTAGGCAACGAATTTAATTTTTATTTATACGAGCAGAATATTATAGACTTAAACACGCTTTATAAAAGAGTGGATCCTACTATAAAAAATAACGTTAATGCATGGATAGACAGTGCTGTATCTGTTTCTTATGACAACATTATTAAAGATTCGATAAGTAATAATCAAAAAGAAATACTTATAAAAACACTTATTTCTTATTCAGAATTGATTAAATACGATAAAAACTCAAAGAGTCAGGAACAGATTTTAGATTTGATTGATCAGGTTCCTTCTGAACTAATTAATCTGGAAGATAAAGAGGGTAAAAATATTCTTTTTATCATGGAATATGAACACCGATTTGATTTATTAGAATCTATACTGAATAGCCTTCATAAAAAAGGGTTGGATTTTTCAAAAGAAAACATAAACGGTGTCAATCATATGGTATTATTTACTCATTATATGTATAGCACTGTGGACAATGAAACATGGTCTGAATTTATAATTAATACTATTAACTTTTTTTATAAAGAGAAAGAAAATATTCCTAATGAGATGATGACGTTTATTGATAATCAATTTCAAAAGCTTAATCTCGTCCGGGATAAAGAATCCAACGTTTTTACAAGATGTGTGGTTGATCATATAAAAAATAAACTTAGCAGTATTACGGAAATTAATGCTGATCCCAAAAAAATCAATAGAATCTAATAGCAATACATTTTATTATTAAAGCCTTACTATTTTTTGTTGATAGACAGGCTTTTCTTTTAATATATTATCTAATGCTTTTTTCTCTTCTTTTGCAGACAAAATTGTGATTATCTCTTTTTCATCAAACTTATATTTCATTTTTAACTGAATCCAGTATCGGGTCTCTTTGATTTGTTCATAGAAATAACGATCTATATTTCGACAAAAATCATTAATGGTAAAACTTGATTTTTCTTTATTTTCATTCCCGACCAAGCTTCCGGTATATTTACTGATAAACTCTATAAGCATATTAAAATGTACTGAATTATTATCTTTTTGATAGTGTAAATTTACATAATCTAAAAAAACAGCCTGTTCAGACAAATCCTTTTTATACAATTCTTTTATATAATCTTCCTGAACCTCGGAGCTACCCGTTAATTGTTCTTTATTCAGATAACTTTTTAAATCTGTTGTTGTACACAATAATTTATTTAAATTAACAAGGGCATTATTATTGTTAAGTGCACAAAAATCACTGCTTACTTTTTTCAATTCAGGATCTTTTAGTAAATTATTTAACCAGTCATAGTTTCCTACGTTAAGTTTTACATTCAGCAATTCTTCAACTACTGAGTATTCTCTTTGATTAATATACTCTTTATTATTTTCAATAGCATAAAGTAAGTAAGGTAATATTGTGTTCAGAGGATAAGCATAATTAGAAACAGAATAAGGAAGAAACTCATTTATAAAGAAAGTAATACTATCCATTTTTACTGGATCTATTGAACTCCTTTTACTGGTATAAACATCATTTTTCCAGTCTCCCATAAACATAAGGCTAACTCCATTAAGATCAACGGGATGAATTTCATCAAGGTGTTTTTTTCTGGACAGTTCAATAAACGTTTTGGTTTGTTCTTTTAAAATACAGAAATCGGAATTGTTATAAATACTCTGAAAAATACGATCAAGTTCACTTCCGCTTATAATATTTTGTAAAACTAAATCACCAAAAGTTTTGTGTTGATTCTTTACAAAAAGACCTGTATCAAGAGATTGAGTTAACGGACTATATTGCCATTTTTTTTCTATACAAGGAAGGTTATTCTCAATAAGGTAAAATTTAACATTGGAGTAGATATAACCGGCAGTTGTGGTAAGCAGAATATCAGTCAACAAATCCTTTCCGGTAATTTCTTCTACGGCTTTTAATGCCATTTCACTTTTATCCAAAAATCTGACAAGATTAATATTCAGTGTAAATCGGCTGTCTTTCTGTCGTTGAGTCTGTTGTTCACTAATCAAAAAATTATCTTTAAAAAAAGAAGCCGAAGTCTCTTTTATTAATGAAAGGAACAAAGTTTCCATAGAGGCAGTAAAATAATCTCTTTTAAATGTTTTTAATAAATCTTTTAATTGTTTTTTTGACTGGATCACAACATGTCCTTTTCTTCGGCTATACTTTATTTTATCAGTCTCAGGCAATAAACACAATAAAAAGAACTTGTATCCTGAACAAGATACGATTATAATTAGAGTATCTTAGCAAATAACAGGAATACTATTATGTTCTATATCTGGGTTTTATTAGTTCTTTTCATCGGCTTATGGCTCATTGTGCGCAAAGGCGAATACATTGGCGAAGTATCGGTAGGGAAAGTTGTTGAGTTTTCTTATCACCAGTCATATCTCAATAAGTATACCCATATTAAAACCGACAAACACGTTATTTGTTGTGGGTATATTCACCAAATGAATATTGGAGATGAACTGATTTTAAAACGCTATAAATATGGAAAAACGGTTTTTAATAAAGATCGTAAAAGTTTTGAATCAGGCGTTGACATGATTAATAACCTTAATTCTTTAAAAGATTTTGTAGCTATGGCCTCAAAAAAAGAAGAGCCTGATAAAGAAGAAAGTTGATTCTGATTACTTATATATTAAAGACAGCCCAGGCTGTCTTTTTTTATTTCTACATTATGCTATAATAAATCTATTAATGATAAGGATATAGAAAATGTATAATACCGATAATATGAGTCGTGAAGAGCTTATTGAATTACTTAATAAACAAGAAGAAAAAATCGAAGTTCTGGAGGAAACTTTATCTGATTTGTACCAGGTTGCTTTTACCCCTAATTCTATTGATACAAAAGATATTCATTCTCCTGAATCCTTTTCTTTTTCTAACTTGGTTATTTCAACTGACGAGGAAGATAACGAAAGTGAAGTAGAGTATGCTGAAAAAGCGTTTGACAAAAATAAAGAAAAAATCAATGAATTGCATTCCGATATGGTTTCTGAACGAAAAGAGAAATTATCTACTGCTATCGATAATTATCTTTCATTGTTAAAAAAAGGTGTCAATGTTGAACTTTATGCGTTAACCGATCTTGCCAATCTTGATTTTGAAAACTATTCGTATTCTGCGACCGTTTTATGTAAACTGGTTGGATATACACCTAATAAATCATTAGAATTCAACTGGGGACTTAAATTTTGTCTTTCTATTTTTTCAAATGCGTCTAAACTTAAAGCAGCACAAGATAATGAAAGCGTGAAGCAATCGATTCAAACGTTTATAGAGTACTTTCTTAATGACAGTACAACCTATAAAGATGCATTTAATCAAAATTTGCTTAATTATACAGAAAAAGTTGAATTGCTTGAAAAAAATTATGCTTTTAACGCAGATTTCCTTAACAGTGCTATAGCGCTTAAAGAAAAAAAATACTTGAATACAAATCTGGAAACGAAAGAAAAAAATGCTCTTTTAGATACTGCACAAAAAAGTCGTTTATAATAATACTTAAAGAGAGCAAAGCTCTCTTTAATATTTTTGAATCCAAACCACATAAAAATTAATTTTTATTAATATGCTCTAATATAATTTTCTCTATTTCGACTATTTCCAGCCACTCTTTTGTCATACTATTAACAAAATGTTCCTGCCTGTCTGATTCTTTTATTACGCGTTCTGAAATTAATGAATACATATCCAGCTTTTTTTTAAAAACATCTTTTAGTAACTTTAAAACATTAAGCTCATCTTTGTTAAATTTGACTGGCTGAGTCAGACTCAAATGAAGTTTTCGGGACAATTCTGCCATATTAGAGACAAGATTTCCATAATCTTCCTGCAGTTTTTTATTTTCTTTTTCCAGGACATAAGCCCTGTCCCTTAGCCACAAAGACGTTGTTTCTATTCTTAACATCTCAAGACCGGCATTAATACATTTAACATGCTCTGCTGTAATTTTCATATCATGCTCCTTGAAAGGGTTTTTATCATTTAATGACAATTTAACTTAAATGTCAATTTAACTTTTTTAAACTTTATTTTGACTCTGTCAAAAATATTCATTATCCTTCATGCACAGGAGATCTTACCATGAAAAAATCGTATGTTAACAAAATTTCTATTTATGCTGATACCGCTATTATTCTTTCAGGATATATCATAAAAGAAAAATTGGTTCAGTCTCCACTTGAATTATTAAACATTTCAATATTTTCTTCATGTATTCATAAATTATTTCATCTTCCTCAATATGAGAATATTCTTAAAGAAATATTTAATATGTCTAATAAAAACGCTATTTTTATTTTCAAAGACAGATCTATATACGCAAGTCGATTTGTTTTTGATAGTTTACCCTATAATCAAATGGATAGTTTTTTTGATAACAGCTACCCTACTCCGTCATCACAAACTGGAAATATTTTTTTTGATAGCACGTATGATGGTTTCTTTAAAAAAGTTTTCTTTTCTTTTAATCGGGATGCTACAAAAATTTATTTATGCGTAGATAATATTATGATAGCGCAGTGTAATACTAAAAATGCTAAACAATTAAAAGAATTCTTTTGCAAAAAGATGCCTTTTATACTCGATATTTTTCATAAAGAAGAAAAATTATATGACGAAGAAAAATATAACACTTATTTTATAAATAAATACAAATCACTTATGTTGGATGATTTTAACTTATCTGATATTAATATTCAGGTTATAAAAAATAATAAAGATAACCGATCTGGTAAATTTTATCTTCCTGCAATTAAAATTCAACATAACAATATTGATTATTGTGTCTCTTATATGTGTAATCAACACTTGTCTAACAAGTGTGACTTTTCAATTAATTATTTTTTAAGCACTCATCTTTTTGAGATAAAAGAAATGAAAAGACTTCAGGATATTTTTGAAGAACAACAGATTCTTAACAAACAGATTCAAACCAAAAAAGCCCAGAAAACATCCAGGCTTTAATCTTTATTAAATTCGGTTTATATTACTTTTCTTTTCCACAGGAATTAAGGATTCCATTTCAAGGAATATCTTTTCTGCAGGAATAAGCATATTTTGCATGACTTGTTTCATATCGGAATTTCTTATACGACCTGAATTATCAAAATCATCTACTGATTTTATAAATGCATTATATAACGCATCCCTCAATGGTTTAAATTTTTCATCCTGGATATTCCATTTTTCTTTTTCAAAAATAATATGGAATAATATTGCCACATTCTGATTTCCCACAGAGCCTTCGAAAAAGAAACGACCTTCTTTATCTTTTATTGTTAAATCAATACCACTATTTAAAACACTCTCTATATAATCAATTCTGTTTTCATAATATAATGCGTCAGACAAAATAAAAGCGGCTGTTTTTCCTTTTTTATTTACCATATTTTTATAATCTGGATCTATTGAATTAATGAATTGTTTAAATACGCCTAACTTATCATTCTGCTCACGCAATACTCTATCTACTATATTATCTTCTGTATTATTGTTCTCAATCAGACTAAAATCTATTTTCTCAAAAACTTTTCCAGTCTTTGGATTAATATAAGCAGAAAAACTATAAAAATTGCTATATAAAGGTTTTTTATCTTCATCTAGTTGATTTAATACTTGCTGGTCAAGCATATCGTTATTCACCATATAAGCAAGAATCTCTGGAATATTACAGCACTTCTTCTTTGCAAACTCAACAATGATTTCTGCATTATAATGTTCAGTAATTAAAGAATATACTGTACTCTTCATATAAGTTCTTTGCTGATTATCATTATAACGATTTTCAATATATTCAAATAAATTAAAATTGTTATTTCTGAATAAAGCTCTCAATTCATGTTCTTCAAAGTTAGATTTTTCTATCTTTAATAAGCTATCCATGGAAATATTTTCATAAATATAATCTATAGCTTCTTCGCTTTTTCTCGAATTGTTCAATACTGTTTTATATAATTCTAACATTCTTGGATAATTATATTTTTCCAGTAACTGGATATGTTCAACGGTATAAGGTAATTTCCATTGAGTATCAACATTATTGGTACCATCAAATGTTAGACCTTTTTCAAACGCTTTTTCAAACATTTCCGTTGTATTAATCAGCAATAATAATTTTGGTTTCAGGGAAGTATGCAAAACGTTATAAATTGCGTCAAAGGATGCTTCCTGCATGTTACCCTGAAAAACACCAAACTCTTCTATAAATCTTTCATTTTTAGAGGCCATATCCATTACTCTTTGTTATTCATTTTATTTATTATAACCTTGTTGTTATAATAAATAAAGGGAACCGAAGTTCCCTTTATTTTATTCTGTTGTATTTTCTTCTTCGTCTTCATATTCATGAACTTCACGATTTCGGTCAGCTTCAAAGAAAATATGTTTAACGGTTGGAAATCGCTTCTTAATTCCATTTTCTACACGGTTGGTCGCATCGATAAGACCGTCTTCACTGCCTGTCTTATTCATTTCTGCCTGAACCAATACGATAATATTTTTACCTACGCTTGAGGTAATTAAACGATATAACGTCTTAACCTCAGAACATGACTCGATATACTCACGCATAGCCTGCTCGGTTTCAGGTGCAGCAGATTCACCAATAATCAGACTTTTAATTTCACGTAAAAGCATACACGCAATAAAGATTAATAATAATCCAATTGCCATTGTGCCACATGCATCATAAATTGCATTACCTGTAAAATATGCAAGTGTTAAGAAAATAAGTGCCAGACTAAGACCCATTAATGCACCAACGTCTTCGCCTACGACAATCAACATTTCAGAAGAGCGTGTCTGTCTGAACCACTGAAAGAAAGTCTTATCACCCATTTCTGTCTTAATATGTGAAACTGCACTATATAAAGCAGAGCCTTCAAGCACCATAGAAAATAAAATCACAATCACAGCAACTCCGGTATGCTGCAATGAAGTGGGATGCAGTACCCGTTCAATCCCTTCATAAAGAGAAAACGCACCACCCATGAATAAAAGTAACAGTGCAACGATTAAAGAATAAAAGTAAGTTGCTCGCCCAGCACCAAAAGGGTGTTCTCGGGATTCAGGCGCTTTGGCTTCCTTCATACCTTTTAACAATAAAAGCTGGTTAGCACAATCTGCAAAAGAGTGAATACTTTCTGCAAGCATTGAGCCGGAACCTGTTTTTACAGCGGCAATCGTTTTTACAACAGCAATACCAAAGTTTGCAGTTAATGCACGTAAAACAGATTTAACTTCTCCATTTTCGTTGTTCTTTTTATGGCTACTGTCAGGCGAATCAGTGTTCATTTTATCCTCTTAAATTTCTCTGTCAAAATTGACGAAGTACATATTAGCAATTTTTCCAATAACATACAAGGCAAAAATTATTTTTCTTTTAATGTGTTATACGCTATAATGATTTTTTAATTCAGAGAATCCTTTATGCATAAAATCATCAAAAAATATTTAACAATTGATCAAAAATGTTCGAATAAATTCATTACTCTTTTAAACAAAGGAGAGAGTCAGGCGCTTTCTGATTTTTTTAATGTATGCCGCAGTGAAAATATTAATCCTTTTTTTAACTTTTTTCATGAAACAAAGGACGATTCTGAGTATTTTCAGCGTGCTTTGATTATGCATTACACCCATAATATTGCCAGACGGCTTATATTTATATGTCATAAACAACATGGAGCCGATTTTTACAACTATATTTCAAGAAATGGATTTTCTCTGCACAATGATGTTTTTGTTCGTTATGGAAACAAAGTACAACAGGAAACCATAACGCGTATTTATCCTTACCTTATGAACATTATGCTTTTTGAAAACATTAAACATCCGCAAAATACGATTTTTTTATATTATACAACCATAACTAATACGATTAATCAAAACGCATCGTCTTTTGATGGTCAAAAAATATTACGCACACTTATTGAGACATACGAGGAAAATCGCAAATACCGTTCAATCAGGGCAAAAGAAATTTATTATGATAAAATTGCGTCAAAACTGCTTTGTTTTTTCAGTGAAATTAAAATTTTAAAATTAGGTATTTTTAAGCTGCCTGAAAACTTGCTTTCAAAAATTAATCATAAAACACTATATGAACATATTTCTTTTTTTAATTTTGCAGATAATGAAAAAAGAATAAATCCAGATAATACATTTTTTTGTTTTATTATTAAAAATCTTTTTTATGATCGTAGCACACAAAAAATAGAAGATTTTTTAAATATTACTCAAATGAATATAAATGAGTTTAATGAGCATATTATTTCACGAGGTCTACCTGTTTGTTTATCCTATATTTATACAGATTATGCATTAAACATACTGAATAATATACAATATTATAATCAAAAAAATAACAATAGTATAATATTACAAGGATCTCAGATATCAATAACAGATAAAATTAATTTACTTACACATATAAGTTTACGTGGAGATACGTCAGAAAAGACATGTCTCTTTTTAAAAAAATTAGGTTTTACTCTGAATAATCTTGAATTATTTCATATTATTAAAACTGAAAAAATTTATAAAGATAACTTTAGGCAAAGTCTTGTTAATATATTTTTTCCAGAAGAAAACCATTTTACTTTATTTGAAAAGATGAAAGATCATATTTCTTTTTCTGAAAACAGAAACGAAAATTTCAATATTAATAAAATGCTATCATTTTTGAATGTAAATTCTTTTAACGATACTGAATACTGGAAATTAATGCATTATCTTAAAACCTGTTCTCAGGATAAAAGAACCGTTTCAGGTTCTTTTACATATATGCCCTATTCGACATATGCAGAAGATTCTATGCTTATTCTTATTAAAAAAGAATCTTTAAGAATAGATGCTAATGCTATAAAAATGTATCAATCAATGAATTTCTCGCCATTATCTGTTTGCTGTGAATCATTTATCTATTATATCAGTGCAAAACCAGTACTGTCTGATTATATTATCAGTTTGATTAATACACCGCTGGTGCTGGATATCTCTACGGAACATTGTTTTTTATCTGCTATTCAGGCTGAATTTGCAAAATCTTCTTATTATTTCCAAAACATTCAAGAAATCGATGCTTTGCTGAAAAATATTAAAATAAACCCTTTTTCTGTGTATGCAGGAGCTAAAAGCAGTTTTGGTCACTGCCTGTTAATGTGGCTTGATAACAATCAGGATTATTTACAAAACAGCATTGCAGTATTGCAGGATTTTCTTAAAAAATCTGTACAATTCAAAGAAAACAGTAATCTTAATCTATCGCAAGACCTTTTTAAATTTAATCAGGCATACTTTTCGATTTATCAGCAATTTTTACTTAATTTAAAAATTCTCGATCATTCCTATTCAAGTCCTATCCATACAAAAAGATTATAAATATTATATTTTCTTTGCAGCTTATCCCGGATATAATAAAATAATGACAAAAGGAATGAATATGAAAACAATTTTTGAGATAGAAGCAGAAGAAGAATATCTGAAGCATAAAGATACTATACATATTAATCAACTTACCACAGCCAGAAACAATGCATTATATAATGCGTCCTTCGAAAAAGCACAGTGGCTAATTAAACATGGATGTGATATTAATAAAAAGAATATGCATCAACAAAATGCATTATTTAGTCAATCTCTTGATTGTGCAACGCTAAAGCTTCTTATCGACTCTGGTATTGAAACAGATGTCAGGGATTCTGGGGGAAAAACACCTTTATTTTATATGCAGCAGATCATTGATCATAACATTCAAGAAGCTCTCGAACGCATTGATATTCTTATTAAAGCTGGAGTAAATGTTAATGCCAGAGATAATGATGGTCAGAACGTTTTATTTTCTCTTAATACCTATCCTGATATTGTTGAAAAGTTGATTGAATATGGCATTAATGTTAACTGCATTGATAATTTTAACAAAAATGCACTTTTTTTTGCAAATGAAGAGGTTGCCAGAATACTCCTTAAAAATAATATTAACCCTCACATTGTTGACGACAATGGTTCAAATGCACTTTTTTATAGCAGCACTACTGTAATTAATCATACATTTATTGAAGACACTAAGGCTATTGATTTTCTTTTAAGAAATACAGACCTTGATCCTTTTTTACGCAATAAACGTGGAGAGATGGCATTATGTAATCTTTCTAATGACTCTCTTGTGTTTTTAATGGAAAAGGGAATTTTAAAAGGTAATATTCTGATTAACAGTGAACAGGATAATTTATTTTTTCAAAGCCAGCGTGCCGATATATTTGAGCAGTTATTAAAATCAGGCACCGATATTAATCATAAAAACCATAAGGGCGAAACGGCTATTTTCTGGAATAGCTTAGAAATGGTTGAAAAGTTGCTTGATTCAGGAATAGATATTAATTCTACAAATCAACTTGGAAACAATGCACTTTATCATTTTATTTTAAGAGGTTTTCGTAATGAAGAAGACGAAAAAATAGCTGAACTTTTAATTCTAAGCGGAATTGATTATAAAATTTATCCGTCCATACCTACTAACTTAAAAAAATTTGTAGCTGAGGCTGAAAAAAATGAGTTAGATAAATTGATTGACATAACACATAAATCCAAAACTGCTCCTCGTATTTAATATATTTCACTATTTATAGTTTAACGCAAGCCGCTTTATTTTAAAAAATAAGATAAAAAGCTTGCGTCCTTTCATCTATCCTTAGTATACTATTCCTTGTTGAAACAATTCTAATCGGAGAAGTAAATGAAAAAAATTATGCTGGGTGTTATTGCTTTATCATTGGCCTTTGTTGCTGTTGAGACCAGTGCTAAGTCTTTTAGTTCACGATCCTCGTCGAGTTTTCGTAGTTCTTCATCTTCCTCATTTAAATCATACAAACCCAGTTCTTCTTATAGCTATAAATCTTCTAACAGTAGCAGTTCCTACTCTGCTCCAAAAAGCAAACCATCTGAATCTGCTTCTTCGAGTTATTCGCAAAAACCGGCCAGCACGAACTCATATCGCCCAGTAGATAATCACCAGTCTCAGACGGTTCCGGCTCCTGTTCTCATTAAAAAACCAGGCATGACTACTGGTCAAAAAGTGGCTCTTGGCGCAGCAGCAGTAGGAACCGGTGTGGTTGCTCATGAAGCTTTTGCTGGAACACATGAAGCCGCAGTCGTGTCAACAGAACACGTACAATCAACTACACCAGCTTCCCATGAAGCTGAGCATACTGATTCAGCTAAATCAACAGTTAGTCCAACCACAAATTCTACTTCGCCTGCGAAACCTGTTACAATGAGTGCAAATCAACAGGGATATACCACAACTTATCATCACCCGCAACCTAAACCTCGTCCGGTTGTGCGAAATAACAATAGCTGGATGAACTATTATCTTTTGCGTAGCATTCAGCGTCCTGCACGACCATATTATGCTTATAACAGTCATTACGCATACCGTATGAGTTACCTCACTACAAATGACTGGGAACGCACTCGTGAAGCGACACAGCGTTATGTTTCACAATTCGCTACTGTTCAGACTTTTGAATCGAAAGCAAAAGCCGAATGTACGGGACAGATTTATCTTTGCGATGCTATGGATAATGCAGACTTCATTTATGATGCAGCTTTTTATAAAGGATTTAGTGAAGCATTAGGCGCAAGTGCCGCTAAATACGGTATTCCTGATCTGCATGCCTCTGTTTATAATACTTATATGCGTGATTTTAATGGCCATAAGTATATGCTAAATCAGATTTCTGACACAATTAAAGGAGACGAAGTATTGGCTTCTTTAATTAAACAGGCTTACTTCACAGGTTATTCCGCAGGTCTGTATACAGCTAAAAACAGACTCTGATAAATAGAAAAAAACATACAAATAAAAAGAGCCAATGATGGCTCTTTTTTTATATTCGTGATTTGCGTGAAGAAATATTTACGGCATTAAAATTAGTAGATCGTAAAACCAGGTTTTCAAATGCAATTCTGAATTGTGCATCGACATGATTTGTTTCAAAAACAACATCTTCCCTGTTTTTGACATCGTCATATAAACCTTTGTTTATAAAAAAATCTACTATCTTTTGAGGAATAAATTTATCAGCGAGTGTAGGTAAATTTCCTGAGAGGATAATAATGTCTACTATATTTTGTCTTCTGCTATTTTCTGTGAATAAGCTAAATCCTTTATTCTCAAAACATTCAAGTAGTTCAATAAATTTGTTCACTTCATGTTCTTCATTAAAAAATTCACTTCCATATTTTTCATTATCTAACATACCATTTGCATATACTGCCATAAATTTATTCGCATGTTTAAATAATGGATATTGATAATCTGTATTTTCCTGAAAAGCATTAACTCCTTTATCAAGCAACATATTGATAGATGTAAAGTTACCATAAAACAAAGGATTTTCTTTTTTTTCATTTACAAAGTAAATATCAATACCTTCATTTATAAAAAATACGTCAACAGAATCTTCTCCCTCACTGGTTGCCAGACAAAGTGAATTTTCCCAATAATCATCTTCATCTTTAAATAAAACATTATTGCCTTTTTTATCCCTTACATTAATATCTGCCCCATTTAATACTAACAATTGTGCTTTTTCTAAATCATACGGACCTACTGAAAAAAGTGCCGTTTGCCCCTTTTTATTTTTTACCGTTGTATCTATTCCTTTATCCAGAAGCCATTTTGCTACTTCTGGTGGAGACTCCCATAAAACAGTTTCGTGATGTTTATCTCTCTCATTTAAATTAATCCCGTTTTTGATTAATTCTTTTGCGGGGTACCATGCGCTATACCATAATGCATTTTTTCCATATTTATCTTTAATATTGATATCAATACCTGCAGATAACAACAACTTGGTCTTTTCCGTATGTGCACCAAATAATGCACTTGCACCATTTTTATCAACTTTATTTAAATGAACGCCTTTTTCAATCAATAGCTTTAACATTCGAATATCATTAGTCTGGTGCAGATAGTATTTTTGGTTAATATTCAGTATACCTTTCTCTATTGCCACTAAAACATCTTCGTATTTATAACAATCCAAACATTCTTCAATGTTGTTGTAATCAAATTCTTTTTTCATTATTTATTTTCCTTATAGATAATTAATTATAACTTGTTCCTGATATTAATAAACAAAGATAAATAAATAATTTACATTAATCCTTAAAAAAAAGGCTAAGTTTCCTTAGCCTCTTATTTGTTTATTTTGAAATAATTATCAAATCATGCTTTTTAATAAATCAAAATTTTTCTTATATTCCGGTATTCGTTGGTAATTTTCAGACAAACAACCATAATAAAGGTCTTGCAAATATTTCTCCGGCAAACGGTTTAATACTGCTTTAAACTGGTCATATTCCTGATTCATTAAAAATTTTATTGGTCTGACAATAACATGATGTTCTGGTTCTTTGGTTAATTCGATAAAATCTTCAACATTTTTTACGCCTGCAAAGTTAAGCGCGGCTTCGATATTTGCATTTTCAGGACTTCCATTATATTTAGCGAAATATAAGAAAAACACATCATTTTTAATATCGTTTTTATCCATAAGTTCTTTTAATTTATCTTCATGCGTTCCCGTGATACAAACGTCATCAATGCAAATCAATGTTTTACCGTCTAAAAATCCTGTATTAAAATAAAATTCATCCTGATCAATTAACTGACGGCGATGTGCCTGATCCAGAAAACCATAATCTTTAATATATGATACTTTTCTGTTAATGGTGCTCCATTCAACAGCCTGACCACCTTCTGATATAAGGAAATGATTCAAACGATTAACAAAATGTTCTGACATAACCGTTGCCGCATTTTTCACATAATTATAAGGTGAAGGAATAATAACCAGAGGCTTTTTGATTATTTCATTTTTATGTTCATGAAAAAAAGCTTCTGCAAGAGCATACCCCAGCTTCTTCGCCGCTTTATCACAACCAAATTTTAAAAAAGAATAATCTTTTGGACAAAAAGGAATTGTTTCCATGGATTCAAACCAGTGAACACAAAACGACTTTTCCTTACGCATATCAAACTCTCCTGAAAAATAAACAAACGTTAAACGAGCAATATTTATATAACTTTTTATTTTTTTATTATCAAATTTAATTTAAGAAAAATAAAAAAAGCCCATAGAAAAATGAGCTTAATTTTGCAAATTAATCTATTAACTCAAAGAGTATGATGATTTACCTTTTGAAATAACGGGTACAACTTCTTCTTTCAAAAGCTTCGCCAGCAAATCAGCAGGATCTTCTACATACAAATACTGAAATCCTGAATCTACACATTGGGCATCGCAGATTTTATTATCACCTACATGTAAAACTTCACTACGTTTCAATACATCGTGTGAAACCTGTTCAGGAACAGTGCCTTTTCCGAAAGCCGCATGATTATACGTGATATCGAAAAAGCGAGGATTGGGTTTAGCAACTTCATTCAAATCAGAGAAATGTGTGTAGGTAAATACATCCCATGCTTTAAAAATGTCATCAAAAAGCACTTTACCACTTACAAAGTTAGTGTTACTGGTAATACTCAGTACATAACCTGATTCTTTGAGTTTTTGTAACTCTTTAACCAGTTCAGAATCAAATTCTGGCAAATAATGCTTAAACAGATCCGCACATTCATTCATCAACGGAAGATAATCTACTTTTTTACCGGACATTTTTACAAGCAATTTCCAGCAATTGGGCGTACTAAAACAGGTACCATTAATTTCAGCACTTTTGTCCAGGAATTTTTTGCACATTTTATAAAGGTCTTTTGCTTCCTGAACCGGAATATCAAGGTGACGAGCAATAATCTCATTTCTTGCTGAACCATATGATTTATTTGGATTAATTAATGTTTTCCATACGTCAAAAGAAATATGTTTGATAGCAGTCATTTTTTATCCTTTTCGATTCTATTTGAACATCATTAAGTCATATTGTATCTTCACGCTTTTTAAAAAGCAATGTATTTTATTGTTTTTTAAAAGGACTTCTCTTATAATAAAGTAAACTATACTTAATTTGGAACTTTTATGTCTAACCTTGCGAAACTTATTGATCGAAAAAAGAACTCTTTTCTTATAACTAAAAGATTTTTACAGATAAAACTCAATCAAAATATAAAAAAATTAATTTCACAAGAAAGCATAAATGATCTTTATAATTTAACAAAAGAACAACTTTCGTTATTAAACAAAGATCATCAAGAGTTATTTTTTAAAAGACTGATTGAAGAATTTAAGCAACAGCAATCAGAAGAAAAAAAATGTATAACAATTGATGCTAATGTTATGCAAAGTATTGTTAAGATAGGCGACACTTCTTATCTGGAAAGATATTTACATGCTATATGTGGTGACAAGCATTATACAATGCATAATCTTTTGGAATTATCAAAAATAATGGAGAAAACAAATAATAAAGATAATATTTCTGAATTTTACCGTCAGATTCAGCCATTAATTTTTAATTATGATGAAAATATTAAAAAATCTAATCTTGAACATCCTCTTTTTATTCATAACCCCCTCTTAAATATTAAACCAGAAGCCCATGAACATTCAGAAGCCAGAGAAGAATATGCCAGACATAACCTTATATTTAACTCTCTGGAATATCTCAATCAGGATACGATTATTAATCAGTGGGAAGATCTTTCTCCTCTTACATACACGATACGTGAACATGGTTTATACGGTGCAAAAAGTGAATTATTCTGGATGTTAAACGTGCCGGAGCGGTTTCCAGAAGTTTATGATAAAATATTAAATTCAGAAGAAAATCGTTATCTCTTATGTTCCACGTCTTATACTGAAAACATTGCTGAATCGCCACAGAATATACTTTTTATGCATTATGACTTCAAAGATATTCATAAAGCATTACGCTATGTTAAAGATCTTAATGCATTATATGTGATTAAACAATCTCAGGAGAACTATGAAAAAAGAAACAGATTTGACTTAGAAGATGAAACATATTATCTATATGAAATGATTATGCTGCGTAATATGAACAAAAATATTGAGAAATCAGAAATGCCTAATTTTATTGCAGCGATGATAGAAACGACGATAGCGCACGATAAAAATTTTGCTAATTACATTCCGGTAGATAATATTCTTGAAAAAAACAATATGCAGATTGATAAAGATTTCTTCATTGATGCCATTAAACTATTTGAAAATGAAAAGTTAAATTTACCAGACAGGGAAACAAATATCCGCAATATATTAAAACAGTGGGGACAACATCTTTCTATTGAATCATTAGACCCTCTTCTTCATTATTTAAAAAAATATAATTACAGCATGAATGAAGCCTTTTCTGAAAAAGGAATTGCTTTAGCTGATGGTAATTTTTCACGTGAAGATAAAAAATACATAGCGGAAACTATTTATGCACACACGCATAATTTTCAGTTTATAACACAATTGGTAAAATATGGAAAATCCAAAACCATGAATAAATTGAGTGAAGCAGAAATCAATGAGCATTTCACTTCAATTATTTCTGTTAACATTGAACTAGCACTAAAATATAAGTGTTTTCCACGAAATAGATTTTTGCATGGCGCACTGGATGCAATAAGCTATTACGAAGATAAAAATAGGCAAATCACTTTCTTACACAACGTAATTAATGAATTTGAAATTGATCCCAAAATAACCCATATCTATTTAAAAAATCTCATTAAAATACGTCCAGAAACAGAAGCTTTTTTCGAGGTAGACGCTGAAATTCAGAAAAATTACTTAAATAATTATGTTTCCAGTAGAGATAAAAAAAAGGTTTTACGAAACAGGCTTTGATGCTTATTTAAATAAAAAAAGAGAGGTTCCCCTCTCCTTTTTTTATTATTTCCGAGTATCAAATACGTGGAATGTTTTCTTTATCCGAGGCGACCTCTGCAAGTTGTCCTTTCAACATCTTGCGTTCTTGCTGTGTTTTCATACACATAAACCAGTCTAAAACAATATTGTCCGAATTTTCCAGTTTAAATTTTTCAATTACTTTTGTCTTTCCTTTAGCATTTCTATATTTTGCGGACACCATAGCCGTCATTCTATAATTTTGAATATCTTCACCGGTCAATGTATCAAAAACACCTGGCAGTAATTCACATTCTACCTTAATGGCTTTATCATCTAATTTATGTAGCGTAGTGATTAACATTTTTTTTAATTGTTCAGAGTTTGCATGTTTATAAATAAACTCGGCTAATTGGGCTTTAAGTTTACCCTTTGTATCTAATTCCTGTTCAAGTTCAATCAGGGTTTCAATGGTAAATTTATTCAATAAATCTTCATCTTTAAATACTGAAAGATTCACTTTTTTAAAATCACTTAAACCAAAATATTGCTGAATACCATAACCTGTCATTGGCTGAGACACAAATTCGTCCAGATTACAGGTTAAAAAGTTATCATAAATTATCTTGTTTTTATGCAAAACTGACATAACAATAAGACTATATGCCCAGTAAGCGTCATAAACTTTATTAATTTCGCTCGTTTTGGACATAGACATTAGATTATACATTTTTGACTTTTCTTTCGCTTTAACAAAATTATCGTCACAAATATTATCTTTTTTATTCAGAATTTCTGAAGAGCAAACTAATTCAATTTTTTTAACATCAATAGGTTTATCTCTTAAAAATTCGTAATTCATAAATTTAAAAATGCCTGCTTTTAGGAAAGAAGTGCTAATACACATATCTTCACAGTTAGCTAACCTTTCCATTGCATTTAAAAATGCGTTAAAAGTATCCAAATCCGAATTTAGGATTATTTCTCTGAATAGTTCATAGTCATCACTTTCAATGAACGGTGTTAATGTTGAATCGAAAACTATCCGGTCTTCCATGAAATCACCAGTTAATTGGGTTTTGTAATCAAACTTATACAGTTGTGCAAAACCATTAAACAGGACATCTTCTAATTGCTGACTGGTATAATTTTTATTGATTTGAGATAGCCAGCCTAAACCGTTTGGATACAGTTTTTTCACCAGTTCATAAAATCCTCTTTCTTTATATAATGCTTCTGTTGATTTCATTGATTAAATGCCTCTTTTGTTTTTTTATAGAAGCTTATAATAGCAGAAACAGAAGTATTGTACCAGCTATTTTTATTGACTATCAAACCTGCTTTTCGTATAATTTAAACACCCCCGAATAAGAAGAAGCATATTATGACAACAGATAAAAAATTTGATTTTGATAATCATAAAACAATTCATAAACTAAAAAAAATGTCATTATCTGATTTTGAAAAAACCATTAAACATGCTCAAAACGTAGATAGCAAATTCTTCCTTAGTGAAATGCACGATGTTGGTAAGCTGGAAGTATGGATTAAAAACGGAGGAACATTAACGTCTGATTCAAAAGAAGATATATCTTCTTTACTTAAAAATATCTCTGTGGATAAACTAAAATTTTTAGTAAACCATAATTACTCTTTTATCAATAATTCCTTTTACCTTATACAGGAAACATTGAAAAATCAGGATTGTTTTAATTATTTCTTACATGATTATCCTGAAAAAAATGAAAGATATTTTTCTGTATTATCTGATACATTTAGTGAATCAGTCAGAAACGAAAAAAAAGATAGAATAGCCGCTATTCATGAACGTTATTCTGACAAAAATATTTTTCTTGAAGGAAAAAATGCAAGCTTTAATTTACTTAATTCAGAAATTATTTATTTTCTTTATAAAAAAGGCATTCTTGATGAAAGTGATTTTGTTTCTCAGAAAAGAATTTTGTTTATTCAGAGCCAAAAATTATCTGTATTTGAAATAAAAAAAAATGCAGAAGAAATTAAGATTCAGGATTTGAAAAAATTCAACAGCAAAAATTATAATCAAGAAATTAAATCGTTGATCGTTAATTTAAACAATTCTAAAATGCATATAGCAGAGATTCAAAAGAAACTTGATCTTTATAATCAAATCGGTGGCACACCAGAATCTCTTTATATTTACGTGAGAGATCGATTCATCGAAGAACAGAGAAGCCAGTTAAAAAATTTATTTAATCAAACAGAAGAATCAAATACCGATAAATTATTACCAAAAAGACTTTGATCTTTTTCTACTTTTTTGACTTTCGTTTTAAACCATGATAAAAATAAGTGTCTAATATAGGAGGACATATTATGAATTTTAATTCTGGTGTTAAAGAGTCAGGCGGCGTTAACGAGTGATAAATTCTTATATAATCAGCATTTAACAAAAAACAGAGCAGTGAATGCTCTGTTTTTCTTTATGCGGTCAGAGTCGGCTTGTTTTTATTTTCGCTGACTCTTGTTTATTAAGATTAGCATCTATTTCTTTTTTCTCATAAGGAATAAGTAAATCATGAGCAAATTCATTATATAACTGACGATAAGTAAGATTTTTTAACTTTGGATAAGGAGAGCTTTTTAAAATTTCTTTATCTAAATGTTCTTCGTTAATAAAAGAAGAAAGTACACGTAAATTTCTTAACGTTCTCTCTTTTTCTTTTGAAGAATGGATGTCACTTTTCAATACCATAGCGAGGTAAGCAAAAGCATTCATTCGGTCATTTTTATCAATTTGAATAAAAGGGTTAATTTCATTTTTAGCAATAATTTTTAATAAATTTTCAGTACTCATTATTGAAATATTAGTTAAAAAATTAGGTTTACCTTCAACGGTTTCTATTTTTAAATCCAGTGCCAATAAAGCATCAAAAAATTTTGATTCTGATATGGTATACTTAAACCAGTTGATATCCTCCTGGCTGTCTTCACCCATATATTTTTCGGGTAAGTTGGTATCAATATGTAGATTATTACACAATGATTTAATAAATAAAAAGGCAAAACCAGATTGCTGATCCCATATTCCGTGATTCTCATCAAAAAGACCATTCGCATATAAAATACAAGCTTCAAATATTGTTGTTTTTAATGGGAAAAGACTTTTATTTTTCTTGTTAACATAAATCGTTCCCATACCTGAAACATTCATTACTTCTTCAAAGTTAATTAGAGAATTCACGCCGATATTATTTCGTTTCAATGACTCTTTAAATAACGTTGTGTAAACCGGTATTTGAGAAAGACTGACTTCCTGCCAGTTGGTTCTGAAAATAAACTCAAGTTCAGGAGGCAACTTATTAACATCTTTTTCTTTATTAAACATATTTTTTGTTTCCGCTATTATTATTTTTAAATAATAACATATTTTTATTATAATAAAAATAATAAAAGCCAGATATCTCCGGCTTTTATCTTCTTATTTACACTTATTTTGCTGCTGCTTTTTCAGGCGCGACTTTTTTCACTTCTTTTTTTGTTGATTTAACATGTGATTTCGCGACATGCTTATGTTTTGCTTTATGAACATGTTCTGCTTTAACTGCTTTATGAGTGTCGGTAGTCACCGGTTTTGCAGAAGTATCTGCTGCAAATGCGCCAACTGAAAATACAGAACCGATTAATGCAGCAATAATAATTTTTTTCATGGTATAATCCTCTTTTTTTATGTGTTGGAGATAATCTCTCTGAACATAATATGCCACCATAAAAGGATTCACACAAGGGGTTTTAGGTTTCAGTTTGTTAGTGATTTGTATCCAATTGTACAAATAAATTTTAAAAAAAATAAAGTTATGAATTTTCCTTTTTTATCTGAAAGTAAGACTCATAATTTTAGTTTCTTTACCGTAATTAACTCTTTCTCTTTTGTTATTAATTTGCTTAAGTCCAGTTCATTAATGCTTTTTAACAAAGGAGATGACGTTTTATTTATAATAGATAATACACTGTATGAAACATGCAGATTACGCATTTCAGTATAAATGCGATTTAATAATACATTATCATTTTCTTTTTTTAATATATTTTTCATGGGTGATAGTATTTCAACGGGATAATCTGCTGTTAATTTTTTTATCAATGTAAACTCGCCTTCATTATCCATATTTCTTATATTTAAACCATAAGGATAAAGTTTTTTTAATAAGTGATAATCGTTAATGTAAATAATCATGTTATCTCCATTATTATCTTTGAGATTTAAATCTTTACCCGCTTTACAATATGCTGTAATTTTTTCTTCCTGATTTGGAATTCCTGACTGGACAAGATAATGAATCAATGCTTTTCCTTTAAAATCTTTTTTTTCTACATTTACATTATTACTCATTAGAAAATTAAATTTTTCAATACTGATATTTTTATAATCCATTAATAATAAATTTTGTGCATGGATATCCTGAAAAGATAAAGAAGCACCCTTCAACAATAATAATTCACATAATTTTTCATCTTCTATAAAAAGTAAAGGTGGTATTTTTCTGTTATTTATTTTATTTACGTCAGCACCTTTTTGAATTAAAGCAGCAAGCATATCCTTATTTTCAATGAGGGCGAGTAAAGGTTGTTCATTAACATCATGATTATTTAAATCTACTGGTATTCTTGAAGAAGAGTTAAGTACAGTGAAAAAAAGATCTTTATTATTTTCATAGTACTTTAACAAAGGAACTCCAGTACTGGTTAAATGATTCGGATCTGCACCCTTATTCAATAACCATAATATTTTTTTTGGATCTGACGTTTTTTCGAATATGGTTCTGTTATTACTGTCAACTCTATGGATATTCTCACCATATTGGGCTAAAAGGTTACATATCTTTGTACTTATTGCATTATCTATTAAAGAATTGTCATTTATAATGAATGAAATAGGATAGCTTTGCAATTTTCGTTGTTTAATAATCAACTCAGCTTTTCTTTCATTTTTAGTTTCTGATAAAACATGAAGATGATTATAAGGGTTAATTGCCTTTAAATAAGCATCAGGCGTCATAAATTCAAGCAATACTTTAATCTTTTTAATATCTTCTGTTTCATTTATCAGTGAAAAGTACAGATTTTTTTCATTATTAAAATAAACTAAATGCTCAAGTCCAACACTTTTTTTTAGCATTATACGGGCTAAATCATTATCCGCACTATGAAATTTGTCACGTACTGCATGTTTCCTAAAATCGTAATTTTTGAAATTAGCCAAAAGATTCGGCATATAATATCCTTATATTTAATTTATATTACTATTGAAAAAAATAAACAGTATATTAGATCCATTTATATTTTATAGGTGCTTTCCAAAAACATGTCAAATAATTATCTAATAATTTCAATGAACTAAAGTCAAATTTTTAATTTATTTTTCATTTTTTTGACAAAGCGGTATACCTTTGACTTAAATAATATTTTATAAAAACTATTATTATTATTATTATTATTTTTAAGAGATATTTGGACATTTTGTTATTTTTTGTGATACTCTATCTTATATTAATGAGGAATAATTATTATGATATATCAACAAGATTTTGATCCTTTTTCGTTTCAAATAGATAATGATTTTATGCGTGAAAATTCAAAAATAATAAAATCTATCATTGAAGTGAAAAACAATAATTTCCTTAATAATTTTTTAGTAAACATAGAAAAATATTTCAAAGATAATCATTTTGTTATGCCTGATATTTTTCTTTCCGTTATCAATGAAGATAATATATCTGAACGGGAAACTCCTGCATTTTTCAGAATATGCAAATATGTTTACTGTGAATCTGAAACGCAAACAAAAAAATCATTATCAGAGGTAACTCAAATATTTTCTCAGCTTTTTCATGAATTATTCTGGCAGGCTGATAATATTCAATTTGAAAAAATTTTGAGTATCGTTACCCGTATTGACTTTAATCAGCATTTTCAACTTATCAAAAAAGATCCCTCAAAACGGTTTGTATTTTATAATACACTTATTGAGCATTTTATTGTAACTGAACAACAAAATGTTTATTATAATTTTATGAAATACTGGGAAAATCCTTCACTTGCTAAACCTGAAAATATTACTTATAGACTCAATCAATATTCAGTCAATGTATTTGAAGAACAAGGCTGTGATATTCAGAATATAAATATCATTTGTCTCGCTTGCCTTTCTCATATGCGATTAGCACACTCTCAAAGGATACTACATCTTGAAGAAGCATTTATGAAAGACGCTGAATTTACCAGTGTATTAATGCCAACCGATCAGGTCGTTGCTACATTTTTCTTCTATGGTGACAAGAAAAATCCATATCTTACACAAGAAGAAAAGATTATTTTTTATGGCAATGAAAATGAAGCTGTTAACTTTTTAACTGAACAGCTATCATTGAAAGAATCGGGGTATTCTGTAGATGTGTTCCCAAGAAATTGCAGCTACGAAAATTACCCTTCTCATCAATTTACAGATAAAAAATTTTTGGAGACAATATATGGAATGAGAACTGCCTATCAGGAAAAAAGACATATCCAAAAAGATATTAACGCTCAACCTCAAATATTCAAAAGATTATAATCGGGTCTTTTTGGGTGTTTTGATTTCTATATCCGGCGCAGTTTCTGCAACTGTTATTTTTTCTCCGAGAAGATTTCTTTCTCTTATTATTTCAGGTTCTATAAATAAAGAACTGACTTCTTTTTGTAAATGCTCTGGGAAAAGTTCATATACTACTTCTCCATTGTCATTAGATGAAAAAAGATCTGCACCTAAATAACTTAACGCAGAAATAATACCTTCATCTAGATAATATCCTCTGCTTGCAATAATGGTTAACAGACTCTCACCTTTATTAGTATGAATAGCATTTATGTCATAACCTAAATCATCAAAATAAATATCAAGTAATTTTTCAATTACGGCATCTTCTTTTTTGTTATTTAATGCAAACTTAATTGTGTTAATAGCATCTGATTCTGGACTAGAAGAATATTTTTTTGATTGATATGTCAATGATTCAAAGTTACCGTTTAGTGCCAGATAGCTTGAATAACAATATTCATCATTTAAAAATGTAAAATCAATACCCAAAAGGGCAATACTTTTCATTTTTTCAGGATTTTCAAGCCGCCCTAATGCTTTACAATTATTCTCACTATTTTCAAGTTTATAAAAACCTTTTTCTTTCAAGCGTAATAAGATTTCTATTTGCCTGTCAAAACTTTTCATATCTGAGGCTACTATTAAATTAAGTAAAATAGTATCAGTTGCAAGTGGATCTGCTTCATTATATATTTTTATATTATTTTCTATGACAAATTTTTCAAGCAACTTATGGGAACCCATAGATAACATAAGGCTCGCAAAACAATGACTGGATTTTGACATAACCTCTGTGATTTTAAATATTTCAGGCTTTGTTTCATAAAGGTAATATAAAACCTTTTCTTTTTTATAACTCGCACTTAATAAAAATACAGCATGTTTATCGTCAAGCCAGGCAATCTGTTCTTCCTCTAAAAGATGGCTCAATAAATTTTTCGTTGTTAATTTAATATTTTTTTTATTTTCTTCAATTTCTTTAACTACATTTTCTCTATACAAGAATGCACATGCCAAAGGTGTGCGATTTTCATTATCGGGCGCATACAATATTTCTTTTCCGGTTTTTTCTATATAAAAGAACAGATCTTCAAAAGATATTTTATTATTGCTACACAAAAAATGAATGAAATTTTCTCCGTTTTTATTTTTCATTTTAGAAATTTTTTCAATTTCTTCTTTCGTTAAGCGATCAAATATTTTTTTTGCAAACAAAACCTCTTTTGAATCCGCTCCCTTTAAAGAATAATTACGTGACAGATATTTTATATCTGAGAGCAGCTTTTTTTTAACAAAAAATTCCTTTAATTTATAAAGCATAATTATTAACCTTTATTTTATTTCTTTAATTATAGCAAATAATTATAAAAAAACAAAAGTTAAACCTTGAAATATAAATACTCTTTGGTATTTTGATATAAAGTAACATTATTAAGAAGATGGAGAATAATTATGCATATAAAAGAAATAGAGCGTTGCCAGAAGATTATAAAAAAAACTTTTCCTGAAACCACAGCAAAAGTATGGTGTTTGTTGAAACATTATAAAAATGAAAACAATGAACTCGTGGCGGAATTCAAACATACAATCAAAGGAATTGCACAACTTAAATTTGTTTTAGGACAATGGGAAATCCAACATGTTTTTATGCGTTCAGAATAAATACTTGTCGGAAAGAGAGCCATAAACTATAATCAATAATATAACATTTGCTTATTATAAGAGAAAACCATGAATTCAGATAAAACGACCCTCTTAGCTATGGTTTGTGATAATCAATTCGAAAATATTATTTCTTGTCTCTCTGGAAAAGAGTATCATACCGATGATGAATATGCTGCTTTTTTCCAGATTGTTTTAAAATATCCGTCTTTTCATATGACAAAGAAAAAAAGAGATTTATGCCTTGAATGTATCCATACCTTCATTGATAGTGGATTTGATATTTATGCGGAACATGTTCCCGTTAAAAGCGAAACAATTACAGTTCTACAGGAATTTAGTTCAGTATTTAAATTATCAAAAAATCTCCATAAAATGTTTGCCGGTGGGGCCCATAATTATGCTTCATGGCTACCTGATCATCTTCAGGAATATCAGGTCAAATCTCATAAAAAGCTTTTTTCTGACAAAGTTCACTATAAAAAAAATATCTTAAAAATAAGTCGCCTTTAAATTCTGCTTTTATTTGTGTTGTATTGAACACTATCCTTTTTCATCGCACGATTAATTTTCTTTTTTTGATAATTTGTCGTATCTGAAATGATCCATTCTTTTATATCTTTTTCCATTTCAGAACTTTTTCCTACTGCAGACAATACGTCAATATCATTTTTTAAAAGCAAAAACAAAATTTTTCTTGACGACAATGATACTTTATAATCGTCGCTAAAAATCGTTGCCGTCATTTCCTGATTGTTTATTCCCATACAAAAATATTCTGCTGATTTTGATGATAATTTTTTTTCTTCATTTAACCAGGAACACGCAGTATAGTTCTGTGTAAACATAGTCCTTAATTCTACTTTATCAAAATCAATAGATGCGCCATAATTTCTGTAAAGTTCAACAATTTCTTTAAATTTTCGTTTTTCAAAAGACATTTCCGTTGCAAAATCAATCAATGAAAGCTTTCCACTTACATTATTAAATGAAAGGTCATTTTCTGATAATAATAAATCCATGAACCGCTCATTTTTATATATAACGGCATAGTATAATGCGGTCTTTCCATCTTTTTGTTTATTAATATCAAAACCGAAATCAGATAAGAGTTCGAACATGTTATAATTTTCAGGGTCATTATCCATTAAATATTGATAAGGGTTTTCGTCCTCTGGATCGCTCTTAATTTCTTTATTTAACAAATATCTGTCCACCTTAGATAAATAATTTTTCAGTTCGGCATAACTTCCTTCTTCACAAATAGTACATATATCTGTAAGTTGTGACATATTTAATCCTCAGTTTATAATCATTTTTAATATTATATAGCATTCACAAATAAAAGCATATATATAACTAATTTATTGAAAGGTTTCTGGTTTTTTATCATGATAAGAATGAAGTAATGGTCGGGTAAAATCCCTTTCTTGGTCAACATCAATAATTCCAACGACACATAAAACTCCCTGTATAAATCCCAGCCAGCGATGGAGTTTATCAGTAGGATAATTTAAAGCATTAGAATGAGCTTCATGTGCGAGTCTCAATAAATGAGAATACTGACACTTTTCAGGCAGCATTAAATTATTAAAATTCGCTTGATTTTGTTTAATTTTGTCTTCATAACGCTTAAATAGCATTGCAAGAACTTCATACTCACGTTGTTTACTTTGTGTATTATTCATATGTTCTCCTTAAAAAAATATTATTCCATTTCATCCTGATAAAATCAATTGCTATATTGACTTTTTTTAACTATATTATCTAAGGAGGAGTAGCCTATGCAAAATGAAGAACGTCAAAAAAGCAAACAACTTATGCAAATAATTTTAAGTTTAATGAATGAATCTAAACACGAAGAGCTTGACGAATTTTTATTTTCGTTAACTACCCATGAGATCAGCTTACGTGAAAAAACAGCCGCAATAAGATCCTGCTATATTGCAAGAAAAAAACTACCTAACTGGTATACACTTTATAACCATACCATTAAAATTCATTCTGCGAGAGGAGAAAATGTTAATGGTCATCTTGTTGGTATAAAACCTTGATTTTTATTTATACTTATTCTTTAAATACGTTTTTTTATAACTGGGCTTTTTATTCTGATAAGATCAATATCGCTACTTAGTTTTTTTCTTTGTAAGTCAGTATGCATGATTTTTATAGCATTGATACAATCTGAATTTATAAAAGGAAATACCTGTGAATTCATTTTTTCAAATTTAAGCTTATGTTTTTGAAAAAAAGACCAGATTTTCTCATTAACATCTTTTTCTTTTTCTGTTAATAAATTTTCAGATTGCCCATGTATTACTTCAAGATTCTGAGTCGACAAAGAGGATAAAAATCGAGAAGCTTTTATATTATTATTTTCAAAAAGATGAACTATACAATATAATGCTTCTCTCAACATTTCTTTATCATACTTCATTTCATCAAATAAAATTTTGGCTTCTTCAACTTGTCCACGATTAATAAAACGATATAAAATGAGAGGAGCGACCTCTTTTCCATATTGTTTGCCTGTCATGATTCTTTGATTAATTAATTCGTTTGTTAATTCAATATTCAATAAATTGTATTCAGATAAACTATCTAATAATATATCACTTCGATGTTTTTTAATATGTTTTATTATTTTTTTTGAATCAGAACCGTATTTTTTATTAATTTCTTTAAAGGCATAGGAATTTAATTTATTATTGAATTCTTTCTTCCTGTCCAGATATAATAAATAAAAATCGTTTTTCAAGGGTGTATTATTTTTAATATAACTATCAACTTCATTTTGGGTAAATGAATAGTTATTTTTTATGTTATCAAAAACTTTCTTTAAAATTGTTTCTTGCTCTTTCAGAAGATCATGAATACCTGAATCGGAATAATCATAAAGCATTTTTGTTGCATCGGTAAAATTTTTTCTTTGAGCAGCCATTTCTTTTAAAAAAGCATATTCTATAATTTCCATAATTCAATCTCTGTGTTTCTATATAGTTTAGCTTTATTATAATTTAATTATTAATAAATGACTACTTTCAAAGAATTTATTGCATGCCTTTTTTTTGCAATTCCATGTATTCTGACAGTGATTGTTCTTTTTCCAGAAAAACAAGAGCTTCTTTTATATTATTTTCACTTAAACCACACGAGCCAAAAATTTGCACAGTAGGATAATAATACATATTCAGTTCAGGAGTATCATTATCCAGAATAACAAAGCGATCTTTTTCAGAATTGTAATTATGCTCAGTCAACCATTTCAATACAGCCATGCCTCTCTGAGAGCTTCCAGACACATCACTGGTAATATCAAGTATTGGCAACATTAATGCTTTGGAGATCTCACTGATATACTCTGGGAGAATAAACCAGCTTGATACCCCTACAATATGCGCATTTGATTTATAAACTAAATCATGAAGTCTTCGCAATAAAGGTTTTTCTATCCAGCCCTGATCCGCAAGGATTATTTCACCTTTTAAAGAGAGAGTTTCATAGTTATCAAGCCCTTCTAAACTATTCAAGACGCCATCAATATCCAAAAAGATATACTTACTCATGATTTATTTCCCTATAATTTATAATAAATTTACAGCACTATAAACCAATTTTAAAAACAAATCACCTTTTATTTTATAAATCCTTTATTTTTCCTTTAACTATTCAATTAGAATATGCTACAATCCCTAAAAAGGAGGACTTATTTATGTCTTATGATTTATCTCATACTTCTGATATTCATACCATTAATAGTTTACCTCTTCACAAATTTAAATCTGTGTTGCATACCTCATTAAACATAAACAATTCTGATGTATTTTTGCATATCTGCGATTTAAAAAAACTTCGGTTGCTTATTAATGCAGGTCTTTGCATACCTGAAAAAGAAAATCAATGGAAATTGTATGTAAATTGCCAAAATAAACCGTATCTTGATTTTTTAATGAGTCATAGTATTGATTTTTCCGAATCAGACATAAAAAATTCTCCTTATTATTTTATAAAGAATATGCAATTTTTTGACTATTTTCATGCGAATATTTCTGTAAACAATAAAGAACAACACATTATAAAAGCATTATCTGGTCATTTGTTATTTGAAGAATTTAATTTGTTTTTAAGTAAGGCAAACAGAACAAACGCATTTTCATTTATATGCGAAGAAGAATCAAAAGATTTTATAAAAAGAGCTTTTATCACAGCAAACTGGAACATTTTATTCTACTTATTTTTAAATGGCGGTTCTGTTTTTTTATCCACACGACAAGCTGTACTCCTTGATCTTTTTACATGGGCTAAAACAAATTTACAATCCCGCATAGATATGGAACGGCGCAAAAAAGTAATCAGAAAACCTTTATTATTTAAATCTATGCAACGATTAAACTCACTTAAAGGTTGGGGCAACAATATACAAGAGATTCATGCTAAACTTTTGATACAAGAAAAAAACCTTTTTCAAAAACCGCTACTGAACGAAAACAATTGTAGAATTCAACATACAAGACGCTTATAACCTTATTTTAAGTGTTTTTTCTACACGACCACATGTCTCATTGAGTAATCTTTTTTGTTTTAAAATTTCTTGATCGAATAGATCGATCATTCTTTTTTCTTCCTCAAGGGTTTTTATCAATACTGTTAAAAATGCACGATTAAACAAACAAGAAGATTCAATCTGAGTTAAAGAACCATTATTTTTCAGACTTTCATGTTCTATTTTTAATTTGGCTTCTTCTTCTTTTTTAACTCTATATTCTTTTTGTTTGAATGATTTAAAAGAAATTTCATCTTGAATCTTTTCTTCATAAATCTTCTCAGAAAAACCATTTTCCAGCAGATATTCTGCAACATGATAGGCATTAAATAAAAAAGCCCTGTATAAAAAATCATTGACTTTTTTACAAATATTATCAACTTTATCATGATTAAACAAATCAATATTTAGTTTCTTTACTGCGAACATAAATAAATCAAGATTATCCTTCGCAATAATAGTATCAATAAAGTCATCACTGTTTTTTCTTATTTCTGATTCAAATTCTTCAAAAGCATAATGCTGTAAAGATAGGGATCTAATAGCCGGTATCTTGTTAATACTCATTTCTGCAATGTTATTTTCAATTAACCATTTTAACTTTTCTTTTGAATCCAGATTTTGAGTGATTTCATAATCTTGTGAAATACGCAAAATTTTAGTTTTTGTCTTATTTGCTGCTGAGAAAACACCCTTTTTCAAAAGCAGGTTTAAAATTTTAATGTCATCAATCAATGTTACAACCATCTCAGCGTCAACGTTTTGAATATTTTTTATATAGTAACATTTCATTAAAAAATTCAAATTTTTAAATTTTTCAATATTCTTCTTTTGACTGAAATCGAACACAAATGACATAAAATTCTCCTTAGGGAAGGAAAAATTATAAATTTCTAATGTTTTAAAGTCAATGTCTTTCATGAACTTCGTATGCTAAAAATAGCTTGAAATGCAATGCTGATTATTATACCATCATTAAAAACTACACTATGGAGTAAGCATGAAAACTACAGTATTTAATCTCCTGACTTTAACTCTATTAGGCTTTTGTGTTCTTACAGTATTACATTTTGTGTTCCGTATTTTCACACATCCTGATTTCATATTCACTCTTCCACTTGCTTTTATTATAACCTATCTGCATCAAAAAGGACAAAATCTTGCCGTGTTGAAAGAAATTAATTCCGTTTCTACGCTTTCAGATAAAGAAAGAAATATTGCAATATTAAAAGAGATTGAAGGTGGAACACCTTCATACCTTAAATATGCCAAAGTTAAAACTCTGGAATTGAATATTCACGGAAAATGTTTATTTTTTATGATTTCAGAATTTGCATTCTATTTCGGAAGTTTTTGCTTTATAACGTCTGAGATTATGGTTCAAAAAAATATTAATTTATCATTATCACTTTTACCTGTTCTCTTTACCGGATTAATAACAACCTATTTGTATTCACGATTTAAAACTACATATAAATTTAATACTTTTCTTCTCTGATTATAAGGCAGGAATTCTTTCCTGCTTTTTTATCTCTTCTAAAAAGATACTGATAAACACATTTATCTCTATTTAAATAGTTAGTAAATAAACTATTAAATAAACTAGTAAATGGGATTTTTAAAACCTACTTATGTTTTTGATATTAAAGAATAATTTATTAATTCTCTGTTGGCGATAATACGATAACATGTTGGCGTTAATTCGATAGTGCGTTGGCGATAATACGATAAAGTGTTGGCGTTAATTCGATAGTTATCCTATTGTAGTTATAAAAAAAAGAGGCATTGCGCCTCTCTTCTTAAAGTTTAATCTTCTCAGCTTTTAGCTGGGGTTTATAGTCTCCATTTTTATAAAGTCGCTTTATCGACACAATCTCTTTTTCAAGTTGAATAACCCAGTCTGGAAAATTCGTAATTAAAATCAGTGCATCTTTAATTTGTTTCTTTCTTCCACGATAGGTTGAATCGTTTACTGCATTATCTCCCTCTCCCCAGGTTCTTTCGATTAATGTGCTGTAAGTTGCGAGATAAGGCTTTCTGTTTCCTTCGTTAATTACCGAAGACAAATATGAAAAAAGGATTTTGGCAGTATCGTTTTTTAAGGTGTTGCGTTGTTCGAGGTCGATCACTATATATTGTCCGGTAACTGCTTCTGCGATACGAGGGTTTATTGCTATAGCAATCTCTTCCTTTTCATTATAATCCAGAGATACAATTAATCTTGTTACTGAAACACGCTTACCACGTTTTATAGTAATATTCGTTTTCGCCAGTCTTAACAGAGACTCTTCAACAAATTTATAATTTTTTCCTGTAGGTTCAAGCTTACAGTTTTTTAGAATTCTATAGAAGGTTGTATAGAATGCAATTGCATTTCCTTCGGACAAAGGCAAAGTATTCATTTTTGACCACAGTTCCTTACCCACAGGACCTGTTGATTGACTGTTGATTATCTTTTCTTTTCCCATGCCTGCCATTGCGACTAATACGAACAAAAGTGTCTGATCACGTGCGTCAAGCTGTTCCATACTTTCAACACGAATAGAAGATTCATTGTAATCAAAAGTAATATCCAGCTTTTTATCACTTCTTTTTCCTTTTGGTGTAGGACGAAAAATAGACATCCTTGCCAGGGCTGGGTCGTGTTTAACATACTCAACTTCTTTTTGCTTTTCCAAAATCCAATCCTCTTATTTATTTATGCTTTGATCATAACATTTTTTATCGTAATAAAGCTACTTTTTATTAAAATAAGGCTTGGATTTGTCTTTGGAATTTGCTATGATTATCTCCTTGTTAAAGAGAAAACAAAAACACTAATTTTTTATTTACTTAAAGGTGAGCACAATGAAAGCCAAAGACAACAAAAAAACTGTATCCAGCACTGTTAAGGTAGATCGTCCTCATCCTTCTCATGCTCTGGCGGGGTCTTTGCTGAAATGGATGGATAAAGCTACTCATGCGCCTAGTATCGTACTGGCACAGGGACTATATCTGGCTCGCACCAATGAGCATGATGGTCTGCCAGTTGAACATATTCGTAAGCAAGCTGTTCTTGATCCAAAAGAAAATCAGTTGATTATTAAGCTTATGAATGATCTTCGTTCACCTGGCATTAATCGTCAGGCGGTACTGTCTGCCTTCCTGCGTGAACGCTGGACACGTAAAACTGTTTTTACAAAGCCTGCAGAAGATAAAAAGGCGGTGCCTTTACCACTCAGAACTGCACCACGCAAAAAATCTGTTCAGGTTAAGAGCAAACCTGAAACTACGGTTATTGTAAAGCGTAAAAAAGTGGAAATGTAATTCAGAGAAAAGAGAACTACGGTTCTCTTTTCTTTTAACTCAACGTCTGTATAGGAGTAGTGGTCATGAAAAAATGCATTCTGCTTGTTACGCTATTAATCTGTTCATTCACATCTTCTGCATTTAGTCTTAAAGATATCGCTTCTGGTTTTGCCAATAGACAGTCAAATAATCAATATAACCAAAATCAACACAGGAACGCTCCTGAGAGCTTAAACGCAATTGACGCCTACATGCCTGACAGTAACTCTGAATGGGCTTATAACGTCCAACGCAATCGTTATTCTGGACGATATAATGTGCTTGGTCGCGTTCATACTGAAATTTGCTTTGAAAATGCCTATGAAAACCCTATGCAAAGTGCTTATACCGATCTTCGTCAAAAAACGTATCAAATGGGTGGAAATATTTTAATTAATGTTCGCGTTAATACCCAGCAGGATAATACAGACGCGACTTGCCCTAATAAATTAAAAATGTCAGGGATGTCAGCAAATGCAGAACGCGAATCAGCAGGAAGTTCTGGTGCAGCAAGCGGTCTTCTTTCTATGTTCCAGTGATTAAATAGAACCTATAAAAAAAGCCTCAATAAGAGGCTTTTTATTTGTCTGTCTTTTATTTTTTGATAACTCGTGTTACCACTTCTACGCCATGAAAGAGCTCTGGAATATCCTGAGCAAAAATCAAACTGCGGGTACCACGAGACATATAGATAACAAATTCTGGCGTATCTGATTTTTTCATACTTGCAGCTACACCGATACCCTGAAAAGGAATATCATTTTTAATTAGTATATCAGCTAAATCTTCTGCTTCATTAATCAGCTTTGCATGTGTATATTTATTATCTTCAAAAGTTGGCCATTTAGGACTGAAAACAAGAGATCCTGATTTTTTAGTATTAGCTTCTTTTTGGACACGCAAACTTTCCCAGTATGATTCTTCGTTACATTTATGTTGTTTATTTGTTACGTGTGGATTCATAACTTCACGCATTGTCAGGGTTGTAAATTTTTCACACATAAAGATTACCTCTGGGTTATGTTTGTTAAAATGATTGTACGATAATTCTTGTCCATGTACAATCATTTTCTTGCCTTTTAAATGAAATATCGGCATAATAATAACAACAAAAGGAGCATTATTATGAATGTGTTGAGAGTTTATTCAGATCTGCATCAGGAATTTAAAACCGATCATTATTTTAAGATTATACCCTGTGGAAATGAAAAAGAACAGGTTCTGGCTATCGTAGGTGATTATTTTCACCATGCTTTTCATAATCGTGATGGCGTAGATATTTTTCAAAAAGATTTTGAAGATTATTCTCAGCGTTTTAAAGCCGTTGTATTGGTTTTAGGTAATCATGATTTTTATGGAAAAAAATCTAAACTGGGCAAAGATTATATTCTTCGTTTTGCTGATTTTTTAAGCCAGTTCCCTAATGTTCATCTACTGACAAGACATACACCTTCTGTTGAAATTGATGGGCAAGTTTTTATTGGAGCCACACTTTGGACGAACTTTCTTTATAAACCAGTTGAAAGCATTACGCATGGTTTTTACACTTCCAAGAGTAACGATTTTTTGAATATTACCTATGTTCATGCTAATGGTAAAGGATTCTCTAATTTTCAGCCAAGACACTGGTTAAGTGAATTTATCAGTGATTTCAACTGGATTAAAAGTCAGGTTGAAAAAAATAAAGAGAAAGATGTTGTTATACTTACTCATTTTGCACCTAGCCTGCAGTGCGTAGATCAGGATGACAAGATGGGCGATTATGCGGAATATTATAAATCCGATTTAGATAAATTTATTCTCAATAATCCACATATCAAAACCTGGCTTTTCGGGCATATACATTCTCAGAACAACTTAATGATTGGTAATACGCACCTATTTTCGAATCCTGTTGGTTATGAGTTAAAGGATGATTTATATCCTCAGTTGAGTTTTCCTGAACCACCTGTTCCACAAAAAAAATATAAGATTTAACAAAAAAGAGAGCAAATGCTCTCTTTTTTTAGGTTCATCTATTCTTTATCCCTTATACTCCATATCTTCATGACGCTCTCTGCGTATTTTTTTATCTCGGGGTTTACTGTTGTCTGATTTCTTATATTCATTACGACCATCTTTTTTTGTCTTTTTGAATTTCTCAACAGAAAGGCTTGATGAACCTTGCATTTTATTTTCCTCTATATTTTATCATTGTTAATAATCACCCAATGTGATAGTAAGACAAAATATAGCGTCACAATAAATAAAAATCAATATTAACTCTCTAAATTTTTTTTATTTATATACAAATAACAACAATAAGGATTTATCTTAGATTATTGTACTCTTTTGTTTAATAAATAAACAGCTTCATTTAGAATAGTTCTGGCCTGAGTGAAGTCCAGTCTTCTTCTGTAAAATCCATCTTTTCTGAGTCCCTTAAAAGATGTCAGAAATACATCTTTTGTTTGAATACGTTTTTTTAACAATAAATCATTTGAAATATTGATTATCGTATCAATTTCTATATCTGTAAAATGTTCAGGGACTCCTATACGGGTAAAACTTCTGTTTGACTTTTTAACTTTATCAACAGGTATAATTTCACCACGTTTAAATTCAATTGAGGCATTATAAGTATTATCAATTGCATGAAGTGCTATTTGTCCATGAGGATTATGAAAAATAACGGGAATCTCATTAACAAAAGATGGCTCATTGAGTTTTATGAGTGACTGATAATCGCCCACATATTCTTCATTTGAATAAATTGAAAAATTATCTTTAACTTTTTTCTTACCGACAGGAATAAATAACGCAAGACAGACCGGACATTCTGTATCTTCAAACATTTTTGATCTCAGTGAAACAACAGCAAACAATCTGTCATGGAATAAATTCTGAACAATAAAGGATTCAGGAATAATTGCGGCAACATAATCTAAATTTTTTAACATAATATGTAATGAGTACTTATAAAGATCATCAAATCCTTTATAAGTGAATCGTATATTTTTTCTTTTGGCTGAATTTTTTGCAAGATATGGAGGATTCGTTATTCCAATGTTATATCCTTTGGGAAACCGTTTCAGCATATCTCTTTTTTCGATTGATATATTCGTTACATTTTTAGCAACAGATTCTGGTTCAATATCAAAAGCCTTCCACTTATTTTGTAAATCAGGATTTGCCTGTTGAAACAATTTTATAATACTGTTTGAACCGGCAAAGGGTTCAATAAAAATGGATCCCTTATCTTCTTTTAATGCATACTCATATAACCAATCCTGAAAAACAGGAAAAACAAAAGGGTTTCCTTTTGTAAAAAATTGACCTTTTTTTATTTTTCCTTTTGACATGTTCTCACCATTATTATTATTTACATCTAAAATAAGGGTTATAATGAACATGTCAATTAGATATACCGTTAAGTCTTATTCTTTAACAATCAAAAGGTGGACTTATATGCGTGGAGACATATTACTTTCTTTAAAATTTTCTCCACTAAATTCGTCATTTAAAAACCTCTTTTGAAAAACACTGAATGCCTCCTGCAAAACAGGTGTCTTTTCGACGATACAATTCAGATTATTTATGTTATCTTCACCAGGCATAATACGACCAGATTCACTTAACAGGTTTTTCATAAAAATAAGCCATTTATCCTCAGTTTCTTTTCTTGTCCATTTAATTTCACCTCTCAACATCTGATTTTTAATAACAGATTCAATAATAATTTCTGCAATCCCTTTATGCGCAGAGGAATTATGGTGTTCTTTTTCCTGAGATTTATAAAAATCTATTAATGCACCAATAAACATATTGTTCTTTTCAATACCTGGTTTATCTAACACAATTTCTCTTAATCTTTTATTCAATGTTGCTAATTCTGTTTCTGAAAAATGAAAACTTTCGACTATATTATTTTTTAACATACCACACATTCTTTCAAAAACACCTGTTTCATTATTGGTACTTTCCAGAATATAATTCTTTAGCAGCACCTTAAACTTTTCATCCAAATGAAGCGGATACTTTTCTTTGAACTCTTCTAACTCTTCTTTTTTCTCTCTTGAGAAAAAGAGAAGTATCCCCTCCAGTAAAGAAGGATTAATATCTTTTTTAATATATTTTTTGATATCAGGCATACCTGAAGCATTTTTCAGTGTCGTGTCTAGACACCGATAAATATAAATTGTGCTGATTTTATTTATTTTTTTCGCTTCAATTAATTCTGATTCTTTTTTAAAAACATAATCAATACGATTTTCTAACAATGTTTTACCATTTCTTAATCGCATATTAACGTCTAATGTTTTTTTGTGATCGGACATATAATTTTTTATCGCTCGCCAGTTCACATCGTCTTTCATAATTTCATTATAAATATATTTTGTGTGGTCAATAACCCAGATTTTTCGACCATTGTTATATACGGTAGCTTGTCCAAAATCTACCATGCGAAGATTTGAATTGTTTTTATTTTCTGAAAAAACCACTTTGAGAAGATTATCAAAATATTTCGAACTTTTAACTTCTCCGGCATGCTCATTTACAAAATAAAATAATGCATTCTTTGCCCTTGAAGAAGAAAGCGATAATAATTTTTCCATATTAATACACGGAGCAGTAGAATAATTTTTATTAATATCCTGCATATTCTCTAAATCTTCTTTAGCGATTTCCTGAAGAAGCGATTCTGCTTCATTTGCTTTTTTTGCCAGAGCATTAACGTTTTCAACTACTCTGTTCCAGCGTGTTTCCAGCAAAGGAAGGACTTCATTACGAATAAAATTACGGGTATATTTACTGTCTTTATTGGAAGGATCTTCAACGTGTGTGAGGTCATTTTCTTTTGCAAAGAGTTCAATATCCTTACGACTCAAATTCAAAATAGGTCTCAGTAAGTTTCCTTTGCCAAATGGACGTGTTTCAGGAATGCCTGAAAGACCATTCAGACCAGTTCCTCTGAATAATCTGAACAAAATAGTTTCTGTATTATCATTTTTATGATGTCCTGTGAATACAAAATCTCCTTCTTCAACATACTTATTTAATGCTTCGTAACGCAAATCTCTTGCATTTTCTTCAATTGCAGAGGAATGCTGCATATTAAGTCTTTCAATAAACATAGGTACATTATGTTTTGTCGCAACTTCAATAGCTTTATTTTCCCAGTCTTCTGCTTTTTCATAGAGTCCATGATTGACATGAACAGCAATAAGTTCTTTACCATGCGGTTTTATTGAGGCAAGGACTTCAAGCATAACACGCGAATCTACACCACCTGAATAGGCAATGACCCATTTTCCTTTATCTAAATTTTCGTGATTTTTCAGTGCCTGACGCACAACTTTAACAACATTTGACATTTTATCTATACCTTTTAATTTCACTCTTTCTATTATAGTGACTCATGCGTCTTAATACAATGTTTTCTTTGGTATTATTTTTGCGAAATTTGCATTAAGCAATTTTAGCATGTACAATAAAAAGTATATAAATAGAACGGACAGAGGCTTATATGATTAACAAATTTCTTTTTTTTGATTTTGAAACTTTTGGCTTGAATACCATGAGAAGCAAATCTTCCCAGTTTGGTGCTATTATGACTGACGCAGATTTAAATATAATTCAACCAGATATAGAATATTATTCTTATCCTGTTTATAGTTCTTTACCTGAAATTCCGGCTTGCCTTATTACAGGTATTACGCCATTGGGCATTATGTCTAAACAAAAAGAAGGTGACAGTTCGGTTTTGCGTGAATATTATTTTTTCAAAAAACTGGAAGAGTTATTTAAAAATAATACGAATATGTGTGCTGTTGGATATAATAACTACAACTATGATGACGAAATTATCCGACATGGTTTTTATCGCAACCTTATTGCTCCCTATGATCGGGAATATAAAAATAACAATACCAAATTTGATATTATTCATTTTACCCGTGTTTTTGCTTTCCTTTACCCAGAAGATATTAAAATTCCTTTGAATGAAGACGGCTATCCAAGTTTTAAATTAGGTGATTTGGCAAAAGCGAATGATCTCGTTTTAACACGTGCTCACGATGCATTATCTGATGTATATACTACCATTGCATTAGCTAAATTCATGAAGGAAAAACACGAAGATTTTTGGGAATATGCCTTATTAAATAAAGATAAAAATTCTATCTCTAATTTCCTAACTAACAACAAAGAGTTTTTCCTTTATTCTACGTATTTTTCTTACAAAAATAAATATTTCAGTTATGTTCACCATTTTGACAATATAAAGAACCCTGATAATCCTCAGGAGAATTATGTATTGCGCATGGAATCTGTTGAAAATATCAAAAAAATGCTGGAACTGGATCCTGAATTCGCATATTCTCAACTTTTTGCAAGAAATGAAAAAAAAGAAATTGATTTTGATATCCCAGTTCACTCGTTTAAAATTAATGGCGCTCCCTTCATGTTTACGCCTAAACATTTAAACAATAAAAATATTAAGCCAACCGTAGATTTAAGGTCTGAATTTGACTTAAATGCAGTCATGGAGTCCAAGCAGTTTATTGCTGAAAATGAAGAACGTATTATTAGTTTTATTAAAAAAATGCTCAGTTTCAAACCTGATTTTAAAAATTCAGAAGATGTAGATCAATTATTGTACTCTGGTTTTCTTAACAACAAAGATAATAAAGCGATTGAACAATTTCATATTGATATGAATAATCAACATTTTGAGCCTTACTTTTTATCTAAACCATTTATCGATGACCGGTTGAATGAATTATCCAAACGTATAATCTTACGTAACTTTTGTTATTCGTTAAAGGATAAACCTGAGTATATTCAGCAGGAATATGCACAGCTTTTACATAAACATTTAGGCGCGAGTTATGAAGAAGGTGTTCCTGATTCTCAAAGAGCATCCAACATAACATTGAAAGAGTTTGAAAAGCAAATTAATGAGTATTTGCAAAAACCTGACTATCAGAATAATGAAATTATTTTATCCTTAAAAAAATATTATGAAAGTATTCAAAAACACTATGATACTATTTCTGAGAAATACCCCATGTCAGATAACTTGCAAAAAAAAACATTTAAGCTATAAATAAAAAAGAAGACCAACCGGTCTTCTTTTTTCATTCTGACTACTTTATTTTGACATATAATACAATATCTTATCACTGTGTTTAAAAAGCAAAAACAAAAGACCTGAATAAATAATAATGACAAAAAAAATCAGATATAAATCGTAAACGCTTTTTTTCATTAATTATCCTTTCACTTCCTGAGACTGCCATTTCTCTTTATTTTTAACTTCTTTCTCTCCGGTCAGAGAATATATGTGATTGTTCATTAAACGCAACATAGAGGTCACATCTTCTTTAATATCTTCAGGGTCACGTTCTGTCATAGCAGAATCCAAGTCAATGAAGACTTCTCCATTATTTATAGTGACAGGGTATGCTTTTTCTTTTGTCCACCCTTCTGAGGCAAGATAAGTCCGTTCAAAGATATAACTGTCCTTATTTTTTGTAAAGGCATACAACGCTTCGCCTGAACGAACCAGCCATACAGTTTTACCTTCCATATTTTTGTCAAAATTCGTACCAAGCCGATATTTTTCAAGATCAAGTTTATATTTTTTACAATCTTCACAGGCTTTTTCATAAGGCGAAAATTCATTTTTAATATCAATACTATCGTTCTTCTTCAAAACCAGAATATCAACCTGTGCATGTGCAACAAAACTTAATGCAATCGCGCAACCCATGATAATACTTTTTACTTTTTTCATATTTATTACCTTTATAAAAAATTAATATTAACAAATTTTGCATTACGTAACAATAAAAGATCAATCAGATTAAAGAGTTATCATTAGTTAAAAACCAGCCAGTAAGCGACATCCTCGGCTTATTAGAAATCAGTACTTCATGAAGAATAGAATCTGACATAAAACAAATAACACTTCCTGCATAAGGCTGGATATCTCTCATACCTTCGTCAAGATGAATTCTCAACTCACCACCATCACCTGGCTGCCAGTTCTCATTAAGATACGTAATAAATGTGATTTTCCTTCGATTGTTATTTTTAAAACTATCCATATGTGCTTTATAAAAGCTGCCTTCTGGATAAAGTGCAAAATGACATTCATATTCGGAAAGACCCATATAGAAGTTCTGATTAAAGTCATGCTTAATCATATTCATTTCATTAAGAAATGTTTTTACATGATGGTTTTTCTCTTCTCGGGTTAACCAGGAAATTTTATCGGAACGAATACCTTCGTTAATGGTTTTATTTGCACCACTTCCGATAGCTGCTGATTGCATAGTTCCACTATCGTTTCTTAACTGACACTGCTCTGCAAGTTTATGAACCAGATTCATATCGAAGAAATTTCTTTGATATGACCAGCCCTTTTCTTCAATTTCATTAAGCAGGGTTTGCATTTTGTTCATGGTATTTTTCCTGTCAGAAAGATTAAAACTACTATAGCAAAAATACACGACTTATAGCAAGTTAAATTATACATTAACTATAGCCATCCATGGCTTTGTATTTTTTTATTCTTTTAGTATTTTATATTTTTCAATTTGATTTAAGTCAATTCCAAAAGTGTCCAGCCAGAATTGGCCATCTTTTCCTGAATATTTATTTTTATCTTTTAGTTTTAAATAGTTTTCATAAACTTTTATTAAGTTTTTCCTGCTCTGTATAAAATGCTCTTCTTTTATTAATGAACCATTTAATACGCAATAATTAAGCATCTTTTTTATCTGATATCCTGATTTGTTATGAGACGGTTTCAAACCTTCATTCAGTAAATGCAAAACTGAATTTTCAACGATTTCAAGTGAAGTGGATGGAGAAAGACTATTCGTAACCTGAAGTAATCTTTCCAGACCAAAGCCAATATCAATACTTCTTCCCAGCGTATTAACAATGTTGCCTATCTCAATGTCATCTTTATAAAATTCGGTGCAATATCCTTTAATTTCACCGTCACTCCATATGCATTCTTCATCTAATTTTATCTCTATATTATATTTTGCATAATGCGCTTTCCATTCTTCCAGTTTATTAGGATGAACCGTTACATAATCAGGCTTGATATTAATTTTTTCCAAAAACTCCCACATAAAATCAATGGATCGAGAAAGAGACCATTGTTTAAATGAAAACAAACCTATCATATTAAATAGTAAAAAATGCGTACCATCGTCAATTTCCTCCCAGTCATTTAATCGGAGACAGGTTTGGATATTAGAAAAGGTATTATGATAATCAGGATCCGCATACAATTTTTTATATTGTTGCATACCAGAAGTGGTAAATAGAGTGGTTGAATCAGGACTTAAAACAGAGTTATTTATATGAAAAGGAATAGAATTTTCTTCTGAATGGTTTTTAAATGTTTCAATTATTATCTTGCGTTTAGCTGTGTCATAGCATCCTCCTGAGGATCATTTATAAAGTGTTACCTGTTTAAATGTAACACTTATCTGTTTTTTTGTCAAAATATTTTATTTTATTTGATTTTTGGTGATTTACTTTTCGGGAGTTTTTTGAGCATACAGCCTTGCTCGCTGTATTCATTTTCACTTTTATATTTAAACCCTAAATCTTCCATCATTGTTATTACATCTTTAATAGTTAACTTTCTTAACACTTCTTCATTTTCTTGCTCAAAAGCATTGAGTTCGAAATGATACTCATCTACTTTATCAAAACACTCAGGTAAAATACCACGTAAGATATCGGTAATACCACAATCTAAATCAGACTTAAACTTGTCATAAAAGAATAAACAATAAGATTCTTCACCATTGAGCATTAATGTATCAATGCCCTGAGATAAAGTTGAGACGTCATTATTATAAGTATCATCAGGTAAACAGAAATAAAACTGCTCTGCTATGGCTTTCTTTTTTTCTTCAGAAAATGAATGAACCTTATCCATAGCATCTTCAATTAAATTATCATCTTCGCCTTCTTCAAGACCTTTTATTAATGCTTTAACAAATTTTTTACCATCGAAATCAGATACATTTGTTTTTACTTGTTGCTCACGGGCTTCACCTGCATGCAAAATTAAGCTTTGGTCGGCTAATTCTTTTACCAGAAACACGTTTCCCTGACTGTCTGAAAATTCACGAATATAAAGACCATCGTTATCTTTATATTTTCTCAGTCTTTTCAATTTTTCAGAAGGAGATAAACCGCAATGAGCAGTTAAAAAACTCTTACAATCTTCGGTACTGACCTTTGACATACCCTGTTCCTTATTTGATTAATTAAGGATTAATTTTAGCAGAAAACTTAGATATATACCATTTTTTTATGGCAATAATATAACGATAATGGTATTCTGAAAAAAAATAAACAGGAGTATGTATGAAGCATTTAGTGGAAGCATTAAAAAATGAAAAAACAATTACTTTTAATCCAAAAGGTAATTCTATGACACCTAAAATAAAAAGCGGACAATCGGTAACTATTGAACGGCTTTCAGATAAGGAGAAGGAATTGTTAAAAAAAGGGGATATCGTTTTTTGCAAGGTAGGGGGTAATTATTACTTGCATCTTATTTCAGCAATAACTCTATCTCAAAAAAGATGTCAGATAAGCAATAATCATGGAAAAGTTAACGGCTGGACTGATTTTTCAAATGTATTTGCAAAACTCATTTAAAAAGAGCCCTCTCAGGCTCTTTCTATTCACTCATTTCACTCATTAAAAGTCTGCTAAAACAGGCTCTTTCCAGTTAATATTTTTCAGGAACTTATCGGCACGGAATTCTTTTTCTTTTCCGTCTACTATAATAATTTGATCCTTAGTAGAATAAACAACCAGGAAAGGAACGCCTTCTTCCTGCATAAGCGGAGAATCTTTAACATCAACTTCAACACCCATATCACGATAATATTTTAATGTAGCATCTACTTCTTCCTGATTTTTACATAATTTACTCATATTACTTTCAACTACTCTTTCTATGAGTAATTCCACTGTTTTTCCAGGCTTAGCATAGTGATTAAACAGGAAGTGCATATCATTATCAATTTTTCTGTAATGATCGTCAATTGTCCACATTTCATTTAACATAATTCCTGTGATAAAGAAATTCATATGGGTTTTGACAACTTCAATAAATTGATCAAAGAATTCAGGTGTACCTGGGCGAAGTTTCACAATCTGTTTAGCCTCATTTTCATAAAACTCAGGTAAAACATACACGTCTGAATTAAAACGATATGAGACTTCCATATCCATAAAATGACCTGCACCATGCAAAAATACAAGAATATCAGCAATTGCATCAAAAAGTTCTTTTCTTGCTTTAGGACTTTTAGGATCTTCTTTTAATGGAGCGAAAGCATCTCTTTCAAGCTCTCTGAGTTCGTCAGGCAGGTTTTGTGCTTGTGCAATCAAACGTTGAGTGCCATACTCTGAAATGTTACCGTTTTCTGATAGCGCAAGACCTTTTAAGTTGCCAAAGGCTGTATTCATTTCTGATATATTTTCATAAACTGATTTCATTTATATTCCTCTTTTTTATTTTTCTTTAATTTTTTATAAAGACTTAAAATGTTAACATATAATTTTTGACATCTCCAGTTTCAAGCTATAAAAATCTTGTTAGTGGTTTCTATTGTGTTATAATTAAACAATAAATGATAATGGAATAACATAAATGTCTAACGATGTATTTTATAAAGCTATTGATTTAGCTCTGACACATGATAATAAAAACAATGATAAGTTGTTCGATTTTTTAAGAGAATTATATGAAGTTTCTGGATACTCCGGTTTTGGGTCACTGTTCGCTTACCTTGCACAGAAAAATCGTTTTTTAGTCACCGATCATATTATTCAATCTTATCCAGATATTTTAACCAAACCACTGGATCGTAGAGAGTTTCGCTGCGATTTTAATCAACCTTTCGGTAAATATTTTGTTTATCAGTCTACTGTTGCAAGCGAAATGGCAACACATGCAGATATGAGAATTTTAAACAGATATACAAAACGCAACTTAATTACTTTCGAAGATAATCCTGCCGAAAAAGTTTTCCCTCTTTTATTTTCTCTTTATGCAAAAAGAAATAAACAGCAACTCAATACAGTTATACAGCATGGCGGAAATCTTAATTATAAGGATGATTATGGTAATTCACTGATTCATTATTCTTTACGTTCTCATAATCTTAATTCATTAACCGTTCTTCTCGATAATGGTCTATCTGTAAATTCTCAAAATGATATGGGCAATACCATTCTTCATGAACTCTTCATGTCTGATATTAAATTAAAACAGGCTATCCCTTTTTATCAGGAAATCATTAAGTATAATCCTGATTTGTCCATAAAAAATAAAGAAGGTTTTTCTGTACTGGAATGTATGGAAAATTACTATCTTACACTAAATAATTATCCAAAACATAAATCTGTCAGTAATTATTTTCATGGTCAGCATATCCTTAATGAAAAACAAAATTTGTCTGATTTAATAGAAAATACTGATCTTCATAATAAAAATACTTTTAGAATATAAAATATTTATTGATGTTTTTATTTATTTAAGTGTATACTTATTCTCCACTTAATAACCAAATCATCTGTATGGAGTTTCTATGAAAAATGATTTAATACTTATCCAGACATGTGGCGCATGCCCGGAACAATATGATTTAAATTTGAACGATATTAACATAGGTTACCTAAGACTTCGACATGGTTATTTTTCTGCTGAACATGTTCCAACGGGTGAAATAGTGTATACAGCTCATCCTGAAGGAGATGGTATTTTTGCTGAGTCAGAAAGAGAAGGATATCTTGAAGCCGCAACTCAGGCTATTTTAAAACACCACCTTATGAACCAGCATAAGTAATATAAGTAATAATAAAAAAGAAGAACACATGTTCTTCTTTTTATTTTATATTAATTTAATTTTTGAGATTTATTCAAACTTGCTTCTGGAACATTTTCTTTTCTTTCTAATTCTATTTTTTGATACAGAGCACTTGCTTTTTCGTTGGTAATTATTTTAAAAGTCATAAGATCTTTTATTTTTCCAAGATGTTCTTGAATATCTTCCAAAGCGTAAGTTTCTAATAATTTTTCATTATATTGAGAAAAAACTTCTTTTTCATATTTCGGTATATTTCCCAGTGGAACAACTTTTATATTGTTTATTATACAAGCATTTATCGAATTACTGATCATTTTTTCATTTGTTGATAAATCAGCACCTGCAATATCTATTAGCCTTCTCATTAGTATAATATACATTGGAGACACTTCTTTCTCTATAAGTGTTTTAACTGCCAGATCTGTTATTTTTTGCTGCTCAACTTCGTCATCTTTTAATTTTAAAGCTGCTTCTTGTATAAGAGATGCAGTATCACGATAAATATCATTCGTATTTTTAACATTTGAGAAAATCAATTTTGAACCCGAAATAGAATCAATTATTGATTTCATATGCTCTTTTAACACTGAAGATTCAATAACATTCTTATTTTCAAGAGAAGACAGATATTCTTTTATTGTTTTTATTTTTATATCCGTATGTTCATTTCGGTTTCCCGATATTTCAAAACCACATAGAAGTGAATTTACAATAATTTTGTCCAACAAAGGTTCTACTTTATCAGGAGACATATTTTTAAATTCTTTGAAAAGAGCAGGCAGTATATTTACAAAAAATTCTGTACTCATTTCGTTTTTCGTTAAATCCCTAAAACTTTGTTCTTTTAAATTTTCAGATAATGATCCTTCCATTATAGAAACGATCTCTTTTGCCATTTTTTCATTTTTAGTAATCATAAAATTTCCTCTTTTTATTTATTATAAAGTATTTATTAAATTTTCCAAATAAAAAAACGAAGAATCATGACAATTCTTCGTTAAGAGGAGATACAAAAATAACTCTATTTTTTTATTATTATTCATTCTTAAAATAATTGTAGGTAATAAAAATTCAAAAATCAAATATATTTAAGAATTATTCTTATATTTTTAAAGATAAAAATAATATTACTTTTATTTGACTTAAATAAATTTATAATCTTGCTTTACTAATATTATTAACAGGCTTTACATTTATCGAAGAATTGAGAGATTGTCTTTGTTCTTTAACAATATCCTGATACAAACTCATCATTTTTATTTTTTCCTCATGCCTTTCAGTTATATCTGATAAAAGTTCCATATCTACCTGTTTTGTATTGTCTGCTCTAAGTTTTTCGAGACGCACTTTATGTTGTTCATAAGTGCTTTGGTTTATTTCTATTTCAAACTCCATTAACTTCTCCGAATGAAGATTCGAATTTATTTCCGGCTCAAAAAAATCAAAACCTTTTTCCATGACCAGGTACTTTGCTATATCATAAGCACAAAAATAAAAAGCCAATTGAAATACATTTTTATCATAAAAAAATGCAGCACTAAAAGTTTCTTGATCATTAAGGTCAATATTAAATTTATTAACAAATAATTTAAAAATATCTAAATCTTTTTGCCTGATAATTGCCTCAATAGTATGGGCTTGGTTAATTTTATCCTGATACGGATAAATGTTATTCACATAATATTCTCTTAATTCATGTTTTTTTAAAATATGAATATTAACATACATATCTGATTTAAAATCAAATCCATGTTCATGTAAAAACTTTAATTTATCCAGATTTTTAATATTCTCTGATACATGGATTTTCATCTTATTTTTTTGTATGTTGCAAAAAGGAATATTCAAATCTAAGCCTTTTGTTAAAAAATATTTCAAATCTTCAACATTATCAGTATAAATTATGGTCTCGGGATTATTTATATTTTTAATAAATTTGCGGCTTATTTTCTTTAACAGAGGAGAAGAAATAGAACCAAAACTAATCACATCTTCTTTTTTAGAAAAATCAAAAATCATAATTAATTCCTTCTTTAGTTATTTGTATATTAACATAAAAATGATTAACTACAAAGATAAAAAAAGAGTTGTCCTTAGTGTGTTTTTTTGATATTATTAATGCCGGTTCTTTCACATTTAAAGGTTTATCAAATGCAGAAACATTCTCATAATTTACCCGAAACAATGAAAAAATTTATTTCCAGTCATATTGAAAAAACGGATAGTCAAATTAAGACTGACCATTTCCATGAAGGGAAAAGCGTGAAAATTATGCGTAATAAAAATACAGGCGTTTTATACCTTGTCCAACGTAAATACAGCGATATGGGAAATTTCGATTATTGTTTTTATCCTTTCTCGCGTTCAGCACGTAAAAGTTTCTTCAAAAATACATTAGATAACTATCAGGAAGCAGGCACTGATTATCAGAATAAAATTCTCCAGAATAAGGTTTGTGAACTGAATCTGGATAGTCTTGAATTTAATAGTTTGATGACTACCCTTATGTATGATTTAGAGCAAGCTGCCTGATAAATAAAAAATAGTTCAATAAAAAAGAGGCTTATGCCTCTTTTTTTTATCTTTAAAAACTCATTCTAAACCAGCCAAACAATACGTTTCCATTATTATGAGTGCCGGGGATGTAAGTTGCCTGAAAATTTACATCTTTATAACCTATTGAAGCAAGGGGTAGGGCTGCTGGGATAGGAATATAACTCCAGTTATCTCGTGCTGTTACAAAAAGGGTATAACCTAATCCTAAACGGAAATCAGGGTTCTCATGCCATGGACGCCATATTTTTTCCCAACCATAACCACTAATAGGTTCCCATTTATTAAATGAATCTTTAAACATCATAAAATAGATTCCATTCCAGTTACCATCTTCGTCATAACGGGATATACCACCACCTGCTCCCCAGGGATCCTCATTATATTTACTAATATGTTCTTCATCATACGTGTAACGATTATGCCAGGTTAAAACAGGTAAATAAAATTCATTTTTTTCAGGATTATCCCATGTATTTCCTATCTGTTGCTTTACTGAATGATAAGTATCATTTAAACCAAAGTATGAATCAGCATAGACTGAATGACAAAAAACCATGAAAAGCACAAATAAACTCCGTTTAAAAAAATACATAAAAAAACCCCATTATTTGAATCAATGAGGTATTTTATAATAACTGAGCTGAAAATGCCAGCTAAATTTCTGCTTTTACCGCAGACTTAAAAAGACCCAATCATGAGATACAGCGACTGCCATAAATATAGCGGTTAATGTTATGGAAACAGCAAAAAATTTACCTAATACTTTAAGTATCTCTTCACCGCCGTCCGGTTTAGTTACTCCACCCATATGAATCACCTCTCTATTTTGTTAACATAAATACAACATACATGTAATAAAAATAATTTACAAGCGTTATTTTTTAGTTTGCGAGATAATCCACACTTTATCCATAAATAAAAAGAGCCGAAGCTCTTTTTATTTTTTAAACAATATACTGGAAATTAAGCACTTTCGTCGTAGCTCCAGTTTTATTATCCTTATTTTCGCTAACGCGATAGACAATAAATGATTTAGGGAATCCTATACGAACCACCTGACCACCCGTACTTTTTTCCAGAGCATCTTCTGTATTCTTAAATAAAGGTAATTTCTGAGAAGGCATACTTACTGTTTTCTGATAACTCCATTTGCCTTTCTCTACCAGATAAAGCTTATGATTCTGTTTCGTGCCAACGCCAACAATTGAAACTGCTGAGGACAGTACAAAAATATCTTTTTGTGATTCTTCAATAATTGGATAAGAAAATTCAGGCAAGCCTTCTTCTGTGCAAAGACCAGGATACGCTTGTCCATCTTTTTCAAGATTTTCAAAAACTTCTAAACAGTCACACAGAGGCGATCCATGACCTCCAACATGAACAACACTATTTGAAAACATGCTGCCCATGAAATTTTCCAGTTCCATTGGTGAAACTTTATATCCTGCTTTTTCGTAGAGCGACTGATAATACTGATAACGTTCTATTTGAGCAGGTGTCATATCGTCAATGCTGTTTAACCAAAATATGACCATTTTGTTATTAGGCATTATTTTTCCTTAGTAGCTATCCGCATACATTTCATTTTCAGCATCTTTACGCTGCTTACGGGCCATTTTATTACGTTTGCGAGTATCTTTTCCCTGATTAGAGAAATCTTCGTTACGCTGGGCACGTTTCTGAGAGTTGCCAAATTTTTCGACACGAACTGCTGCTGAGTTTTGCATTTTAATATACCTTTTGATTACCATTTAGTTATGTTCAACTGCCTGATAAGAATCATATCAAAAACCTTTTTTTACTTCAACTGTTTTTTATTACTATTTAAAAAAGATTTAACTTGTAATAAAAAAACATTAATACTATTATTAAACTATTGTTTTATTAAAGGTTTAATTATTATGAATTGTAATACTTCTTTTTTTACAAGACTTGCTCCAAATGAGATGAAAAAGAGAAATGCCGTTTTTGTTATTTTATATTCTTCTGACTTTGAAGGTAATCTGGCAAACAAAAAAGTGTTAATGTCATTTCGCTGGAACAATCAATTTGGTTTTGTTGGCGGTATAATGGAAGCTAATGAAAGTTTTCATGAAACAATTAAAAGAGAGGTGCTTGAAGAAACGGGTTTTCTTATGACTCCGGCGCACATTAATAAGACTGAATTTTTATGCTCACATTTTTATCAGGAAAAAGAGATGGGCATTCACGTATATACCTGTGAAATCTCAATCACTGAAATGAAGCATATTCTTTCAAGCTGGTTTCTTGCAAGTGATGCGGCATATGAAGTTGCTGGCATGTGTGCAGTTAATACGTTGTTACCTGAACGCCTTCTTGAAAACCGTTTCGCGGCAAGCGGAAAAGAAGAATTAAATTTATTTTTAAATAAGTTTTGCCATTAAAAAAACATTCAAATAAAAAGGAAGCGATTTGCTTCCTTTTTTTCAGGCTTTACTTATTTATTAAGTAATTTTTTTTGAGTTATTCATTTTTGTTGGTGTAATGGATTCGGTATATTTTTTTAGTGCTTCTTTATGAAAAAGAAATTCAGACTGAGAAGCAAGATTATTATTCACAGAATATTCATACAACTCATGATAAGATTTTATTGGCTTGCCTATTTTTTCAAAAATTTTCTCTATTTCTTCTGCAAAAATTAATCCTTTTTCTGACCCTGCTGCATGAATTCTTTCAATGAATGCATTATTAAACTTGTATGATTCGGTATCTCTCATACGTTCAATGATTCTTTTATATGCCTCTTCTTTTTTAATTTCCGAATGATAAGAAGTAAAGATAGAATAAAGTGCTCTAAAGTAATCTTGCTCTTCTTGATTGTCTTTATTTTTAGGTAAATCTAAAAAACGAGGAGCATTCTCTCTTCCATTATTAATAAGATCTTTATTATTTAAATAGTAAAGCAAATGTTTATTTTTTTGATTTTCAGGATTTCCTTTTTCCAGTCTGTTTGCCATGAATACATTTGTTAGGGTTATTGCATCGATAAAATCTGATGTATAGGTAGCTTTTTCTTTAGCCGAAATATGATCACCCAAGCTTTTAATAAATTTCTTTGAAAATTCTATTTTTTCTTCTGTTGTTAATTCTAATATCATTCTTTCCTGAAAAACCATATTATTTATAGCTGAATTAACGATTAATTTATTAAATATTATTAATCCTTCTTCAGGTTGCATTTTCAGCATCTTTTCCAAAAATTCTGGAAGAACGCCTGAGAATAAAGTTCTGTGATCTTCATTCTCTACAATTTTGGAAAAACTTTCAATTTCTTTATCATTATCCAGATTTTTTTCAAAAAGCTGAATAATATCGTTTGTAATAGTTGCATAATTTTTCATTTTAAATCCTTTTTCACTTATCGGTTTAATATACTTATTCTAGTTCATTTTTATCTTTATCGCAACCATGTATATTTATTTAAATTACGACTAATTTTAAATAATAAAAAAGGAAGCTTCGTGCTTCCTTTTTTTATAATTAATTATGAGACAAACAATCAAGACTTTAATTGAGGCTTTGTAATTTTTTCAATATCAGCAGTCGATTGTTTAATATCGTTCGCCTCAAAAAAAGGTATTGCGGCAGACATCGCTTTCTGCTTAACCGGAATACCATTATCTTCTAAAATATCTGTAATTTTTTCAAAAAACTGTGGAATCTCATTTTGAGGCATTTTTCCTAAACGTCTTACTATTGCATTTGAAAACAGATCAGCAATATCTTCTGGCTTTGATAGCGAATTTCTGACTTTACTTTCTTTTACTTGTTTATCACAAAGCAGTTCTTTTTCTTTTTCGGAATAACGTGAATTTAAAATTTCCTGAATACTTTTTGCTACATAATCATATTTTCCATAAACCATATCATTCTGCGATTTTATCAAATTTTCTAGCCTGCTAAGATTATCATTATAATTTGTAAAATCTGGATGATTAGATTTTGTTTTAAAAGAGTGACCTTTTGCAGCAAAATAATCGCCTCCTGTCAGAATGTCTATAATTTGGATATAATCTTTATTATTTGAACTTGTATCTATTTGTTTCGCCATTCCAAATTCTTTTAATAATTTTTGTTTTTCTTCAACGTCCACATTAAGTGCAATCGTGTTCGATTCAGGATGATACAAACCATTCAAAATAGAGTTGAACATAAATTTATCCAGAATTACTGCAGCGGAATGTAGATCCGCGTCTTTCATTCTTTCGAAAACGGGTTTTATTGTTGCTGAAAACAAAATCCATTTATTTTCCTGTTCTGCAATTTTTGCAAATTTTTCCTGCTGTTCTTCAACTGAAATATTTGAACAAAAAACATCAACTATTTCATTACCTATATCATTATACGTTTTATTGGTCATAAATTTACCTTCGCTAATATTCTTAATTATCTATTATAATCATAAAAAATTATAATTTCTATACTTTTAGATAAACACATTTGAAAATAAAGAAAAAGGAAGCTATTTAGCCTCCTTTAGAATCGTTTAATAACAAATAATTAAAATCAAGACAATTTAGGCTTATTATTCTGAGATTCAATTTCATTCGTTGCAGATTTAATAGCATTTGCTTCAAAATAAGGATTTATTTTTTCGTAAGCTTTATCTTTTGTAATTATATTCGTTTCCTCTAACGTAGTTAAAACGTTATCTGAAAATTTCCTGGCTTCTTCAACACTCATTGTAGAAAAACTTTTTATTAAAGCCTTAATTAACTCTTCGGCTTCTTTTTCTGGTTTTTCTGTACTTAGTTTCGCTGTACTTATTATGCCGGGTGTTTTGCTTTCCTCAATAAATATTTTTCCATATTCAAGCTTTTCATTTTCTGATAATTTTGATTGATTAATGGCGCGCAAGCCTTCTATTGTGGAATTAAAATTAAAAAGACCTGTCTGTCCTAATTTTTTAGCGGTTAAATTAATCGCTTGCATATTATCCATATAATATTTTGTGATTTCATCGCTTTGATCTTTTAATGCAGGATCAATTCGATTTGCAGAATAATAAGTATTAAACGTTATTGACTCTACGACTTCGTCAACAAATGGATACTCATCTTTTTTTGTCTTATTCAGTTCATCTCTGTATGACATGACTAATTTCTGCTTATCTTCTGTGGTGATAATAATACCACCTTTTCCTGTTAAGATTAGCATGCCCGTCAACAAAGAATTAACAATAAACTTATCCAGCAGACCGGCTGCTTTTTCTGGATCCATTTGTTTCATTCGTTCAAACATAGGATTTAATGTTGCAGAGAACAACATCGTTCTCTCTTTTTCATCAACCAGTTGTGCGAACTGTTTTGAGCGTTCTTCTTGAGAATTATCAGACATGAGAATGTCTGCCATTTTATTTGCAACTTCATTATAGTGGGACTTAACATAATGACTCCTTTTTTTGTATTATTTATATTATTATATAAATAAAGAGATATTACTACCTTCTATATTCTTTTTTGCACTACTATATCTTTATTTTCACACATTATCTTATTTCTCAATATTTCTCTGGATTGTCCTGAACGCTGTAAATACATTAAATCGATCAATTCCTGGTCATTAACTTTACCTGAAAGTAAAAATTCTTCTACATGACAATTATGTTCAATTAATAATTTAATTAACTCTTTATTCTTTTTGGTATAAAAAAGAGCATTTTTTTCTTTATGGTTTTTAACGTTAACATTTATTCCATACTCTATCAACAATTTAGATTTATTGAATCCTGAACCGAATAATGCTGTTGCTTTTTCATCTCGTTCGTTTATGTGATTAACATTAATTTTTGTTGACTCTAAAAGGTAACGACAAACTTCTTCTCTTAACACAAATAAAGCATTTTTACCCGCGTTACTTATTTGATTTACATCGATACCGTTCTGAATAAGTGTGATTGCGGCATCCGTTTCTTCTACATTAAATAATGCATTGCAGCCTAAGTTATTTATATGATTAATCATTGCACCATTATCGATTAAAAATTGTTTTTTTAAGTGGCTACCGAAGAAAAGTGCAGTATTGCCAAAATTATCTGATATATGAATATCAGCCCCCAATTTAATCATTTTTTCTGTGCGCCTTACATTGGCGTAAAAAAGAGGAGTCTTGCCTTCACTATCACAGCTATTAATATCAAGACCGTTATTCATAAACAACTCAATCATATTATCTGGACAATGAAACAGGAGGTTTTGCTCTTTTTTATTTTTTGCAAATACGTCTGCACCCATTTCTATTAATTTTAATACCACTTTTTTATTTTTAATATAAAATAAAGCATTTTTTCCATTATTTTCTTTATGATTTATATCAAAAGGATACTTATTTATTAATTCAATGTCTCTCAGGGTTTCAGCATAAAAATAAGGTGTTCTTTTGAAAAGAGCATCCCTTTCTATTAACATTTCTACAACATTTACATTATCAGGAGGATTACTTAATACTTCTCTTATTTCTTTTATGCCATACATAATATACTCACTTTTTATTTATAAAAATAAATATACTATCTTTTTAAAAAAGAAATCAATATTATTTAATACAAAAAATCCTCATTGAATTGAGGATTTTATTTATAGTTTACGTTTTTTTTATTTTTATTTTTATTTTTAGGAACATCATTATAAACTTTCTCATACAGACTTTCCCTGGACAAAAGTAAAAATTCCTTTGTATTCTCAACACAGTTGTTACTTTCCAAAATGTCGTTGAAATTATGAATAGAAACCTGTTCATCCGTTTTCGAATAAGCAAGAGAAAGATCTTTTATACATGCTGTAAAAATATGGATAGTAAAATATTCATTGCCAAATTTAGTTACAGGTAACCACTCTTTTTCTGAAATATTTAAACCGGTTTCCTCTTCAGCTTCCCGCACAATTGCCTGCTCTGGAGTCTCACCAGGCTCTATCTTTCCGCCAATGCCATTATATTTTCCTGCCTGTTCAGAAGGACGATTTTTCTTGATAAGCAAAATATTCTCAGTTCCCGCTTCAAAAATAAATCCAAGTACATATGACTTCATGATTTTACCTTTTTTACTTTATTAACGTTGCGCAGAACAATAAAAAACAATACCACTATCACCAAAGCGCTCATAATCTTCTCCTTTTTTCTTTTTAAAAAAATAAACTTGTAAAACATAAGTAAAGCAAAACACAAGCAACTAAATTAATTAGTGCTTGTGTGCCTACTTCGTTTTCGCAAGTTCAGGAGAATCATGGCAATCCTTAGAAATAAAGATAAATAATGTGAGTATGCTTTTATTATAAGAAAGTCTGAATAAAATATCAATGTTTTTATAGCATAAATAATTTATTTTTTTTAAACATATTGAATAAAAATACTATTTTGCTATGTTTAAAGATAATCTTAACAAAGGAGTATTACATTGAACATCGATCCAAGTTGGCAAAGTTTTTTTGATTTTCAAATTCAGCAAGACTATTTTAAAGAAATTAATAATTTTCTTAAGAAAGAAAGAGAAAAAGGTAAAGAAATTTACCCACCAGAAAATGATATTTTCAATGCTTTCAATTATTGCAGTAAAGAAAAAATAAAAGTTGTGGTTTTAGGACAAGATCCTTACCATGGCTCCGGTCAGGCTCATGGGCTGGCATTTTCGGTAAGACCTTCTGTAAAAACACCACCATCTTTAATTAATATTTATAAAGAACTGCAGTCTGATATTTCTGGTTTTGAAAAACCGAATCATGGTTATTTAAAACAATGGGCTGAACAAGGTGTATTACTTCTTAATACTGCATTAACTGTTGAAGCAGCAAAACCAGGTTCACATTCTGATATCGGCTGGCATATTTTCACGGATAATGTTATTAAACATATAAATGAAAATTTAAATAATCTTGTTTTTGTTTTATGGGGAGCGCATGCGCAAAGTAAAATACCTCTTATCGATATTAACAAGCATCTTATTTTAAAAAGCCCACATCCTTCTCCTTTTTCAGCACATCGGGGTTTTCTGGGCAACCAACATTTTTCAAAAATTAATGAACATTTAAGTCAGCATAATATCGCTAAAATAAACTGGAAATTAGATCTGTTCTGATTTAAAATAATAAAAATAAAAACGACAAGGATTAATATGCTTATTTACAGAAAACGAGTCATTCCTGACAATATGGAAAAAATCATTGTGGGTGATGTACATGGTGAACACGATAAACTTGAAGGATTACTCAATAAATATAATATCGATAAAAAAAACACGTTTATTATTAGTGTGGGTGATATTATTGATCGTGGACCGAAAATAGCTGAATGTTGTGAAGACTTTCTGACAAAAGAAAATTATGATATGTGCATTGGCAATCACGAAGATTTTATGCTTGCCAGAAATAACCGTTCTGTTTTTCCTAACTGGCTTGCGAATGGTGGTCAGCAAACAATTAACCAACTTGGTTTTGACACAGTGGATCTGGTTTCTCAGGAAATACTTGACCGAATCCCTGTTATCCTTGAAATTGAACACAGAGGAAAAACATTTGGTATAGTACATGCTGAGATTTCAAATCGTTATCAAACAATCGACTGGCAAGAAATCATAAAACGAGCACATACTGACGAAGACTATCTGAGTGATTTAATATGGAGCAGATATACTATAAATCAGGTTATACAAGCTCAGACATTTGGTGGTGTGGCAGATATTCCACCCGTATCAGGTATAGATTTCGTCATACATGGACATACCGGAGTTCGTAAGCCAATTATTAATGGAAACCGAATATGGATTGACACGCTTTATCAGTCTGGAAATATAACTTTTGCAAGATATAATGACCAAAATAACCAGTGGGAATTTTGCTCTTAAATTCTATGATTAACTGTATTTTTACCAGAAGTCTCTATTTTTTTTGATAGGGACTTTTTTTCATAAATATTCTGAATGATAATGGGAAGTTTTTCTTCAAGGCATGTTTTAATTATTTCTTCCCTGCCATAATCCATATGCATTCCTTTTTTCCAGCCAATTTCATTGACATTAAAAAACAATCCTCTTTTATTATTAATGAATGACTGCTCGTCCTTATATTTTCCTGAATCAAAAATACGAATAATTCTCTTTTCAAAAAAGTAAGCGAATAAAGATTCATTAAATATCTTGAACTTTTCATTTAAGTGTATAATCCTTTCCTTTTCAGAGATACCTTCAAATATAAATTCAATACTTTTATGCTCTGAAATATAATTTGTCATTAATGATTTATTTAAATCTATAGGCGTCATTATTGAATTTATACTTAATAAATCTTCATTTTCCATAAACATTTCTGTCATTATGACATAAAAATCAATCACACTCTTACAGGCATAACCCATTATAAATTCGCATATTTTATTTTCATATAAAAAATCAGTTAATGTTGAAAAAGAAGAAACATAAGCAGGCATCTGGCAACCTGCAATCATAATATCAGAAGATTTCATACTGTTATCGACAGTAAGATCAACTTTCGAGTTAATAAGGTTTAAAAAATTTTCATTCCAGTGTTTATGCTGACAAATTTTTTTATATACATCAAAGCGGTCATTTGCCTTAATATCTTCAAATAAAGACAACATTTCGATATGCTGAGGAATAACATTTCTCAAAGCTGATTCTATAAAGGCAATATCTTCTCTTTTGTCATTAATTTCACCATTATTACGTTTCACTGTAATTTTTTTTCTATAACATATCCCTGACAACGTTAAGAGCTTATCTGTTTTGTTTAAACCAATAAAATCAAAAGAAAAAGAACCAAATCTATTCTTTTTAATGTTCTGATATGCATATTCAAGCTTAATTAGACAGTCCTGTAAAAAAAGATCGTGAAGATGCCCTAACACAGCCTTTTTTATTTCCTGTGTATCGGCCGGACGGCATTGTAAATCTATCCATGCCTCAGCATTTTTTAAAAGGTTTGACATCTTTTTTCCTCAATGAAGTTCTATTTTAATAAAAATATATCAGAATCTATAACCTTTTCTGTATCACAGTTTTAGCTTTTTTATTTTTAGGTAACAATTTTTTTAATTGTTTTTTCTGTTTGGTGATCTGCTGTTTACTGACTATTTTCCAGACATTATTCGCAAGCTTTTCTAATACATCTTTATCTTTTTCATCTTCTACTAAAACTATGCCATATTTTTCAATTAATGGCAGTAATTTTTGATAATTCTCACCAACGACTAAATCTGACTCCATATTTAATACGTAATTTCCATGTTCATCTTTTTCTGCGACATATTTATCTGTAGAAGAATTTGATTCTGATATTGATTTTCGGTCATCCATAAATTTATGCACAACAAAACTATATGTTTTCATTTCTAAAATATCCTGAAATGTAATTTGCTCTAAAACTTCTGGATATAATTTTTTCATTTCTTCAAAAACACTCATTCTTAAGTCTGCCAAAGGCTCCAGAACAAGCTGCTTTTTTTCTTCAAGAGATAAACTATCAGAAATAACTTCGTTTATGAATTTCTTTATTTTACCTGTTTTTAACTCATTCTGTATTTCTGATAATAAGTTTGTTGTAAATTTTTCTCTAAAAAAGACAGGATCTAGTTTAAATAAGTCTATTTTACGGGACATACCTGAATTCAAATAATTTTTAATTTGAAACCCAGAAAGATATGCTGTTGCATTGTCAGGATAAGCATACTTAACTATGTGTTTATTTTCAGAAAATAAACACATCATATACCAGGATTTAATCATATATGATGCGTAAAATTTATCTGCAAACATCAAAAAATAGTCAATATCCGTTGTCTTATCACACTGATTATCTGTGCTTTGCAATATTTTTGACTGACAAATATATTCCAGCCGTTCTTCCTGATTCTTCATATCATGTTCGTTGAATGCGGATAGTAATAAAGAACGAAAATAAGCTGTCGTGCCATATACCTTATCAGTATTAACAATTTTTTCAAAAGCAGAAACCACACATTTAAAATCTTCAAAATCAGAAAGTTTAACTAAATTTGTTAACAAATTTTTTGAATAAATAGCAAAAAAAATACTATTGATACTTTTACCTGAATCGGATTCTTCTTTAAGAACAGACAATAGGACATTGTATAACTTATCTTCTAATTGCTTCTCATTTATATCATTTTTTAATATAAAAGAATCCTTTGAGGTAAACATTTCTGTAACAAACTGTTCTATTATTTCTTTTCCTTTTTCTTTATTTTCAGACATGATGACCTCATCAATTAATCAGATACGATTATCTTTTTTTATTTTACTTTTAGTAGACGGTTTTGATACTGCTTTTTTAAGTACACCTTTCTCTTCAAGCGAACGATCCGTGCTGATAATTTTCCATATATTTTCCCTCACGTTATCTTTCAAATCAGAAGAACTCTTTTCTCCCGAAGATAATTTGTACTTGGTTATCATGGTTGTGGTCAATTCCTTGTTATTTTCGGAATGAGAATAAGCAGCCATTAATGATATATCCATACTTAAAACATCTTCATAATTTATTTTTTCGATAATTCCGGGATATAATTTTTTCATCTCTTTAAAAGCATTCATGTTCAACATGCTTAATGGTTGTAACAGCAAATATTTTTTGTCCTGTAAATTCATATCTTTAGAAATAATAGCATTGAGATTATTTTTAAGTTTGCCTTTGTCTAAATGTGACTGAATTCCATTCAAAAGAGATAGTGTAAATTTTTTTAACATAATTTCTGCGTTAATCTTTGAAAGATCAAGTTTCTGCATATTTCTGAGATTAAGATAACAAGTAGTAATATTATATGAAGAAAGGAATTCTCCAGCTTCATCAGGAAAGCAATTTTTTACAATATTGGTCTCTGCATGAAAAACAGACATAATATTCCATGCAACAGGAACAAAATTTTCATAAAATTCTTTTGTGATAGCCATAAAATGGTCATCATTAATAGCTGTAATTCTATCACAGCTATTATCTTCGTAAATAAGCGTTGGTGAATTGCAAATAAATTTTATTCTTTCTTTGTTTTCTTTTAAATTAAAACAACCAAAGGTGTTTAAAAGTATTGAACGATACAGTGTTGTTTTTCCATAAACTTCGGGCATACTTACTACTTTTTCAAAACTACGTATGACATTCACAAAATAATCCATTGGTACATGGACGACTAAAACTTTTAATAATAGACGGTTTATTTGTTCAAACATGACAACTGAATAAGGATCTTCTTCGAAATCCTCCTTATCCTGACAACACACTTTTTGCAACAGTGAAGATAATAAACATTCCAGTTTTTCAGGTGTGATATTTTTTTTGATTTTACAATCCTGGGAATAAGGAAGCGTATAATCCTGATATAAATCCTTTTTACCTTTTTTTAATTGAACATTTTCAAAAACACTATCAGCAAATAATGCGGATTCATGTTCAATAAGTTTAAAATTCATATTGTTTTGTCCTGTTGCAAAATTAATTATTCGAATAATAACAAAAAAAGGTGTACTTGTACACCTTTTTATCGGGCAAATAAGTTAAATGCGTTTTTGTGAATTTAGAAGCTTACTTTTTTTATTTACATTTATATCTTTATTCAACTCTGCTTTTATTGCTGGAATATTTTCATACTGCAAAATTTGCCAGACGTTCTCCCTTATCACGTCTTTATTTGTTGAAACATCTTCAATTCCGTACTGCTCTGCTATTTTGATAAAATCAGAAGTATATCTATTTTTAACGATTCTTCTTTCTACATATTCCAGAACATTAGAATTTTTAATATCATCATAGGATATTTTTTCACTCATACCTGGGTATATTTTTTTAAGTTCATTAAAACTATCTATATTAAGACTGGCAAGTGAGCAAAAGAAAAATAATTTCTTTTGTTTGTCATTAATATGATTTTTTAATAAATCGTGAATTTTATTTTTTATACGGTTAGGCTTTATATCTTCCTGAATCTCAGCTAACAATAAGATACCAAATTTTTTTATAAACACAGCGGAATCTATTTTTTCTATACTCAACTTTATTTTTTCAGGAAAGACGATATTTATATTATCATTGCAAAGCAGTTGCCATTTATTATCAGGATAAAAGTTATTTATTATATCACTATTTCCATGAAGTTTAGCCATAACTAACCATGATTTTCTTAGAAAATTTCCATAGAAATCAGCCATACATATACCTTGGTTGAAGGTTTCTTCCAAAAAAACTTCAGACGTAAATCTATCGCAAACGTTATCTTTTTTAGTTAGTATAGGAGACTGACAAACGTATTCAATTTTCTGCTTATTTTCAGAAATATAATCACAATCTACACCATTGAGCAAAATACTGCGATAAAAGTCAGTGTCGCCATAGATACATTCATCATTTACTATTTTTTCAAAGACATTGACCAGTATTTTAAAATCAGCGAATGATAAGGTTTGAAACAGGAAGGTTAATGCATTCCTGACAATTTGCTGATTCAAATCTTCCTGTCTGACAACGTGGTGATTAAGGATATTTCCTGATGTGTCTGAATGCCAGAATGTATAAAATGCCTTATGCAGATTTTTGAAAAAATCAGCGTCTGTAATATTTTTTTTTCGTTTTATAGCAGGATGAGAAAATGAATAATAAGGAGGTTCAACATTTTCTTTTATACCTTCAAAATTCTCTGCAATATTATCTAAAAAGAGATTGTTTTTTAATTTAGAAGTCATTGGTTGTTTTTTCCTATAATTATTAGCATCTCATTATAGAACGTTTTTATTTTTCAGGCCAGAACTATTTTTTCTTTAAATGAACTCATATTAGGGTTCTCATTTTTTTCAGTAATAATTTTTGATATCTGATCCAGTTCCAGCACTTTATTCATGCAGCGTTTACCCAACTTAAAGGATTCTGTAATAACAATAACTTCCCTTGAGTATCGGGCGAGCGTTGCACTTAAAGAAAAGCCTTCATGATTTGAGGTAACACCCGATTCATCCAGACCATCAGCACCTGTAAACATAAAATCAATTTTCATGTTTTCAATTGCCTTTTCTGCAATATCACTGTAAGTAGAGCTATTACCTTGTGCCACTCTTCCTCCTAAAACAATAAGAATGATATTCTTATTCTGATGAAGGGTGGTGATTGCCATAATGTTATTAGTAATAACAGTAAGACTGGAAAATCCTTTTTTAACTATTTCTTCTGCAAGAATTGCATTTGTTGTTCCGCTGCCAATAATAATAGTATCGTGATTTTTAATGAGAGCCATGGCTTTTCTTGCAATATCACGCTGAATACTTTTTCGTGAATTCTCCTGGGATAGAACGACTCCACCACTAGGTTGTGAAATGCTGCCTTTTTGCAGACTTGTGGCTCCACCATAAAATCTAACCAATAAGTTTTTTTCACTTAAAAATTTGATATCTGAACGAATTGTAACCTCAGAAGTTTCCAGTTCTTTTGACAAATCAGAAACACTGATCGTACCTTTATGGTTAACTATATCAACGATTTTTTTTCTGCGTTCAGGAGCATTCATGTTTAACCTCAATATAAAGAGTATTCTCTTTTTTTATTCAGTAATTTGTAAAATATATTACGCTTTTCCGTTCATTTTTTCAACATAATTATTGTTCGTTTCCAGAAAATTTCAAAAAAAAGCACTATATCTTTTTTCGAAATATAGTGCATAATTATTCTTATTTCATTTCAGTAATTAACTTACCTTGTTTTACCATTCTCAAACGGTAGGTTCCATAAATAACAGCACCTACAACAGAACCTGTTAAAATACAACCTACCCATAAAAGTGCATGGTTAACTAATGGCAGTATCAGGAATCCACCGTGTGGTGCAGGAACAGTAATGTGCATAACATAACTCAATACTGCTGATATTGCTGAGGCTACCATCATAATTGGAATTACTCTTAAAGGATCTTTTGCTGCGAATGGAATCGCACCTTCCGTGATATGGGTACATCCTAAAATATAGTTAACAAAACCGGCGGCTCTTTCTTCTTCAGTAAATCCTTTTTTGAAAAATGTTGTTGCTATTGCGACAACCAAAGGTGGCGTAATACAGGCTGCGGAAACACCTGCCATGAAATAGTAATTGCCTTGTGCCAGCAATAATGTTCCTGTGACATAAACAGCTTTATTTACCGGACCACCGAAATCAAAGGCTGCAAACACACCAACAACAATACCTAAAAGGATTGGATTTGCCGTCTGCAAAGAACCAAGCCAATCCATAACACCATGGTTTATCGCTGAAACTGGTTTTCCTAAAAGGACCATAAGCACACCAATAATTAACACGCCACTTAATGGCAAGATAAATATTGATTTTAAGCCTTCATATTGCCTTGGTAAACCTGACAGCCACTGCTTCATATAAAGCATTAAATAACCTGCTGCAAAACCGGCTATAATACCACCAATAAAACCCGCCCCTGTTACGTTAGCCAGTAATCCACCTACAAAACCTGCGACCATGCCTGGACGACCAGAGATTGAATATGCGATAAAAGCTGTAAATACAGGAACCATTATACCAAAAGCCTGTTGACCGATTTGCATTAGTAAAGCTGCTATCTCATTATACTCGGATGATTTTGGATCTGCTGAATGAATACCCCATAAAAATGATGCTGCAATCAATATACCTCCAGCAACCACGAATGGAAGCATATTAGATACACCATTCATAAGATGTTTATAAATAGTTCTCCCAACAGATTCTTTATGCTGTACTGTTGAAGTTTCAGCATTATTTAATCGACCTTTTCTTACAGGTACGTCCTGATTATCTATAATTTGCTGTATCAGTTTTTTTGCTTCCATGATGCCTTTTTTTACTGGCACTTCTAATGTTGGTTTTCCATTAAAGCGTTCAGGATTAACATCTTTATCCGCTGCAATAATAACCGCAGTGGCAGTTCTTATATCTTCGTCTGTCAATTCGTTTTTTGCACCTTCTGCTCCGTTCGTTTCGATTTTTATTTCTACACCCAGATCTTTGGCTGCTTTTTCCAGTGCTGCTTCTGCCATAAAAGTATGGGCTATACCGGTTGGACAACCTGTTACCGCAACGATTTTTATACTCATAGATCACCTCTTATTTTCGTTACATTGATTTTTGTTATATATTCATTTACTTTTTTAAAATCACCTAACCCATTAGATTCAGCAACATTCGCACCCGTTGCGGATCCAAGTCTTAATGCCGATTCAATACTTTTTTCATTTAGCCATGCGCTTAAAAAAGAACCCAGACAAGCATCTCCTGCACATGCCGAACTTATAACTTTAATTTCAGGAGCTTCACAGTAATAAACATTAGAGCCTGATGAAAAATATAATCCTTTATCACCCAATGTCAGTAATACATTTTTAGCACCCAGATTATGCAAATAGTTCATAGAGGCAATAATCTGATTTTTGTCTGAAATGGAAACAGTTAAATCAAAAATATCGTTCAATTCATCTTCATTAGGTTTTATCAGTAAAGGCTCATATTTTAATAATGATTTTAGATAAGGTGAACTTATGTCTAATATAATTTCTGTTCCTTTTCTTTTGCAAAGTTGACATATTCGGTCATAAAAACTTTCATAGATTCCTGGTGGTAAACTACCACTGATAACCAGATAATCCATATCCGTTAAAGACTTCAAAAGTTGGATAATTTCTTCCTGTTTTTGCTCTGCAACAAAAGCGCCAGGAGAAACGAGTTTAAATTCATTTTGACCTTCATGAGCAAATACATTGATTCGTGTTGGTTCTTCTACCCAAATCGGAAGAACTTTATGGTTTTGTTTTTTCAATTCATCAACAATATAATGACCAGTAAAACCTCCGAAAACACCCATAATAACAGACGGCATATTATTGTGTTTCAAAAGCATAGATACATTAACACCTTTACCATTAGGTGAATATTCCACATGCTCTGTTCTGTTCACTTTATTTGGAATCAGATCTTTGGTTATTATATTCATATCTATTGCTGTATTAAGTGTTAATGTATATATCATAAAAACCTCTCTTATAACTTATTCTCTGAACCACAAACTCGTATTACTTTTTTTACTACATCTTTCATAGCTTGTTTAGCCGGAGGCATATATTTCCTGGGATCATTTGCATCAGGATTTGCGATGAAATATGCCTTTAATGCATCTGAAAATGCGATTTTCAATTCGGTTGCAACATTCACCTTACAAATTCCCAGTGAAATTCCTTTTTTAATATCTGAATCTGATAAACCAGATGCTCCATGCAGCACTAAGGGAATAGAAACCTTCTTAGAAATTTGAGCTAACCTTTCAAAATCCAGTTTTGGCTCTCCTGTATACAATCCATGTGCTGTTCCTATTGCAACAGCAAGTGAATCAATACCGGTTCGTAAAACAAAATCTTCTGCTTGTTCTGGATTAGTATATTTACTATCTTTATCATCAACGATTTTATCGTCTTCTATACCACCTAATACCCCCAATTCTGCTTCAACAGAGACTCCATATTTATGACAGAAATCGGTTACGTGTTTTACCAAGGCGATATTTTCTTCATAATTTAAATGTGATCCATCGATCATAACTGAACGGATACCTGATTTTACTTTATATTCGATGTCTGAAAAATCTTCATGGTGATCGAGGTGTAATGATAAGGGAATATTATGTTCTTTTGCCAATGCAGTTGCAATAGCAACAATATTGTGCAAACCCCCATAAGAATAGGTTCCAGTAGTGCCAGCAAGAATAACCGGTGAATTTAATTCTGATGCAGCTTCTACAACTACCTGTAAAGTTTCCAGGTTATGAATATTAAAAGCAGGAACTGCATAGCCTTCTCGTTGAGCTTTTTCCAAAAGATGTGTTGTGGGTATTATATACATATTTACTCCTTTTTCTTTTATTTGCTTTCAAATGCTTTCGACTTATAAAACATATAACACTATTTTTTAGAAAAGGAAGAATAATTATTAAGTTTTGTTAATGAATTGAGATATGGATCACAGCTTTGCTTTTTATAGTATTTATTTTGTATAACATTTATATAAATAAAGTCAGCAGGAGCTGACTTTGTATCTTTTCGTGTATTTTATATTCCATAAAAAATAAGTTCATTATTTTTGAATTTATTACACTGCTCTGCAACATCTTTTATATCATAAACATGCGTCTGACTGATTACTGCATTTTGATTGACTTCAATCCAGTAAAATTTATTATTTTTTAATGCTGCTACTATTCTTATACAATCATCAGAAGGCACCCCTTCATATTTTATACTATAAAGGGCATAAGGAATTTGCTGCAAACCTATCTGTTTATTTGCTGAGGAAAGCACAACTTCTCCTTTCCATGCATTGTAAAGAGTATATAAACCTTTATCATCTTTTCCTTGTAGTTTCATAATATCAGGAACAATAGAAGCATTGATCATATTTTTATTATTTACAGTACTATAATTGGCCTGCCCCTGATAAAAAGAATTGATACCTATTGCAAGCATTGAAATATTTCTTATTTCCTGATCAACTTTATTACTGTTAGTCATTTTAGGATAAATAACTAAAAGACCGAATAATATAATACTTACTGCTGCAAGAGCCACCGTAAATTCGATTAATGTAAATCCTTTTAAGTTTTTCATAAAATATTCCTTTCCAGTATTTACTTAATTTTTAATATTTTTTATAATAAAAGTCAAAGAAAATACCTTTTTAAGTCAACCAGTTATATTAAAAAACAAAAAATGAACAATTTTACTTTTTATCGTCATTAGGTTACAATATAAAATGAAAAATCTTAGTTAATAAGGAATAAAATGCTACCATTTATAGATAAGTTCATTTCTCTTTTTTCAAAAACTAGAAACAAAAGTGAAATCAGCTTATATAAACATGAGATTGAGTCTTTTATTTTTGAAGGTAACAAAGTTGACCTTGTAAATGCATTAAGAATGATAAAAGCCAATAATCTGGAAGACCAATTATTCTCTCAAGATAAAACAGGTTTTTGCCTTTTGCATAATGCTCTATTTCTTTCAGATAATGATCCAGAAATTTTTCTGATATTACTTGATAACTCTTCTTCAAAATATCATTATCTAAAAAACAATCATGGTCAAACACCATTAGGATTAGCCGCGAATCTTATACCTAATTTTTTCAATCAATACGCGAGTAGATTATCTGCTTTTTATAATTTAAAAGATGTCCATTCATACTTTGATTTTTTGATGAATAAAGACGTAGATGAATATTCTATTTTTTCAAGCATGCTTTCACATAATCAGTATCAAAATCTTGATTACTTAATAGATAACGGCATATTACATAGCAATGTTGTGGATGCAGAAGATAATAATCTTCTGATTATTGCATTAAGGCAGCGAAATGTTCGTTCGGTACAGTATCTCTTAGACAAGGGATGTCTTTTTAGTCAGACCGGAAAATATTCACTTGATACTTTTATGTTTTATCTACTCCACTTAAATGATGAATTTAAAAATAAAAAATTAAAAAGTTTTAATAAAAAGGATAAGGATTTTTTAAAAGAAGTTGTTCAGAAAAATTTATACTCCTTTGATTACTCCCAGAGTAATCTTATGTATTTTATTCATTCAGACAATATTAAGGTTCTTGATTTTATCATTGATGAATTAGATTTTGATTTAAATCAGAATGCAGATAAAATTTTCCAGAGCTTATGTTCTAAAAATGATAATTCGCTTGATATAATAAAGTATTTTGTTAATAAAGGACTTGACTTAAAGGGACTTCATTCTTTAACTAATACAAATTTTCCGAATCTTTATTTTATCCTTACCAAAGAGGTTGATACTTGTAAACTCATTGAGGTTGCTGATTATTTTTTTAATACATTACAAATTGATATCAATGCAACATTCCGAAATACACAAGTGAGTCTTGCACATAATCTAAATCATAATAAGCATGTTCTTTTTTCTATTGATTTTTTAAATTTTTTACGGGAAAGTAAACTTGATTTTCTTAAACCTGACAGTAATAACGATACGCTCCTGGATACGGGATCCGACTATATTAAACAATATATTCAGACATATATTATCGAGAAACAAATTACAGAAGAAAAATCTATTCTGACAGCTATTGTCTCGGAAAATCTTATTTCTGCAAACAAAACAAACACCAGGCTATAAACGTTTTACCAGAGAATTTGGTGCATTTACCTCACATTCTTTTGATAATCTTTTCTTTTCTATATTAATTACGAAAGTTTCGATATGTTTCCTTTCAAAAGGATGGGACTCGGGTGGACATTCAGTGTTGTTTAAAATTAAATAAGCAAGTTGGGAACCTCTTAAAGAACCATAAACTTCTGCTATTTTATTTAAAAAATCTTTTACCTGTTTATCATGTTCAGGAATATGATAGTGACTTATTTCACCTTTAAAAACCTGACGAATATAATCCTCAATGTTTTTTTCTTTGTAATGTGAGGTTTTATGATAAATAGCAGGTATTACCGGACCATGCTGCCACATAGAAAAACCATCTTCAACAATAAAATCGTTATAGAGTTGCAAATACCAGCATTGTGAAATAAAAAGAAGCTTTTGTAGCTTCATAGGTGAAAGAGAGTTTATCTCGCCGCTGCGATATCCTTTAATAAAATAGTTTGCTACACTTTCGGTCATATACATAAATTATTCTTCTGGCAAAAAATACATGGTTTTATGCCAGCCTCCACCAATTTGATATTTGTAATTTTTATAGTTCCTTTTGGTCAGAAACGCAAATAAACTGTGGTTAATAATATTATCAATCATTAGTGGAATTTTTTTATGCTCAAGTAATGTTAACAATTCTGTAAACTTTCCATGAGATCGCATATTTTCATGCACTTCAATATTATTTATTGTGAAAAATATGATTTTTTTGTTATTTATAGTATGTGTTGAGGTATATAAAGAAATGGTTTTGAAACTACTATTCAAATCGGAATTTTTCTCTGTTGAATAGTAGGGAATCATCTCACTATATTCAGTCAGGTTTATTTGCTCACAAAATTTTTCTGCTGAAATATTCATATTACTGAATAACAAAATTCTGTGGATCTACCCAGCCAGAAACTTCATACTTTTCCCACATTTCATAATTGCCTGAATAGTCAAAAGAGGCTTCACCAAACTCTTTTGTTTTATGACGATATTGCAGCGTTTTTATGCCTTTTTTCGTGATTGCTATGACTTCGCAGGTTGTTTCTGGGAGTTTTTCTGTAATAAACATTACGCTTGTCATGATATATACCTTTTATTTTTCTGTTTATTCTATTATAAACTATTTTTTGAGACCACACATGTTTTTTATGCAATATGGTTCACATTTATTAAGAAAAATCTTATATCCTGTTAATTGAAGGCGTTCTTCCATTTACTAAACCTACTACGTCTTTTAATTTTTCCTTATCTGCTTTGACCTGACATTGCGATAGTATCTTTCGCTCTTTCTCAGGATACTCAAATATCATTGCGATTAATGGTTTTAAAAATTCATCAAATAAATTATTTCTATCAACGACAAAGGTATTGTAGTTTTGAAAAAATTTTTCCTGACCCGCTGGTCTTTCCTGGTAAGGAACAGTCAAAGACTCATGATATCGCGTTTCACCAAGAGGTTTACTTAGAAGCATAGTTAAAACGGCTGATAGTTTTTTATCAGATACTTTTTCTTCCTCAGAATCATTGGCATTATTATAACTAACTTTACATTTAACCTGTAGTTGCTTATTTAAAGAAATAGTACTGAGGGCAAGGGTCATACCACGCGAATAAACCATATCTTCGATTAAGAGAACCACTGCTTGTTTTCTGAGTTCAGCTATCCCTGTACGTAAATAATACTCTACATTACTTTCGTTGTTTTTAAGCCTTGCATAATTAATGTAATCAAGCGTAACTGAACCTTTTATACTATAAAAAGTTTTGTCGCCATCTATTTTTACAAACTGTACTGCCTCTTCATTTTCAGGAACCATAAGTAATTTATTTTTTTCCCAGGATGAAATGGTTTCTTCAAAATTAAGAATATCACAGTCTGCTATAATTTTTCGGTATTGAGAAAATCGTTCTTTTTTATCTTCTATGTTTTTAAAATACTTATTGATGATTAAATGATTTTCATAAGTAATAAACGGCAACAATGAAAAAAGCTCAGCAGCGTCTTCGCTATCAGGAAGGGACACTCCTGATTTTGTCTGCTTAAATGTTATTTTTTGTTGTGAAGATATATCGTTAAACATATTTTCTTTCTGTGTTTTATTTTCTTCATAGGATTCCATCTCAGTAGGCTTAAGATTAAGTTCTATTTTAAAGCCATTTATTTTTTCTGTATTTGTATACATATATTCAATCTGATAAAGCAGAGAAATAATACTCATATTTTTAGTTATATTGAGAATGTTTTCTAATTCTCTTATTGGATGATTGAAAAAATCCTTATAAGAATTAATTAAATCGTCATCAGATTCTCTTATGATGGGAATAATGGGAAGGACATTCATAAAATTTGCCTATAATAATTTAAACACATATCTATATTATAGGCTTTTTAAATTTGATTACAATCAAAATACTTATTTAACTTTGTCTAAACTTTAACTGAATTTCTGATCAACATTTCTGCCATATTTTTGATATCCATATTTTCTTTTTCTGATTTAGGGACTTTACCCGTATGTCCAAAAACCGGATACTGAACAATTCTGGCTGCATCCAGTAAACAGGCAGTTTCCATCTTAACCAGCCGATATAAAAGATCAATAGCATTTGCACATGACTCAGGATTAGAATAAACATCTTCAAATGACTTAGGTGAGATTTCAGGATTTTTTTCAAAAAAAGTCTTCAAAAAATCAATTTTATGTTGATTTAAACTCAGGGTATTTTTCATTAACATATTTTTATTCTCTTTATAAGGAAGGAATAGATAACTTAATATCTGTTGATAGAATAGCGCCATTTATAAATAATGTCTGTAACAGATATCACATTTTGATAATATTTATATCACTTTTTTACAAAACGTCGATAAATGGTATACATAAATGTTGTTTGACAATAATAAAAATAACCGGGATAATCAACGTTAAAACAATCAATGGAGGAAGTATGAATATTGTAGACTATAGTGCTTTACCTCATGTTTCGAACATTATTCTGGACATTAATGATAATAACGAAGCATTAATAATGCTTAATAATAATATTGTTCATAAGCAAATTTTTATTACACGCTATTATTCTTTATCAGAAGATAAACATTTTCAATATCGTAATGTTGATGAATCTTTGGAATTTATTTGTGAACTTAAACAAAAAATTATAAATGAACATAAAACTTTTTTATTTAAATATAGTGATAAACTACATAAAGCACTATATATTCACTCATAAAAAAAGCTCCATTAAGGAGCTTTACTTTGTCTATATTCAAAAAGCTTATCACGAGCAAGATTTTTTTGCTTAACTTCACACATAATATCAAAATCAGTAAAAGATAATGCCCAGTCGTTAAGATCATTATTAAAATAATAATCAGAATGTGCTCTTAACTTCATTTTTGAAAGACCCAATTTATTTTGGTCAGAAAAACCTTTATCTGGAATCAAACCTTCTTTTGAAATTGAGTAATGCATAACTGGACGCACACCACGCCATGAATATTTAACCTGTTTTATCAGGTCTGAATCTGGCAAAATAAATTCATTTTCTTTTACCCAGTTATGATGAATATCCACAACCACCGGACATAAATTCCGAGCCTGTAATACATCCGTTAGAGAGCACGACAATTCGTCGTTTTCTACGGTTATCATATTACGACATTCTGGTGATAATTTGAGAAAACTCCTTTTAAAACCTTCATATCCTGATTTGCCATTCATATGGATATTAATTTTGAAATCCTGAAATGTTTGCCCATAGCCCATAAGCACAGCACACAAAGTATGATACTCCATATCTTCTATTGCATTAATGACTACATTCTCATTATCTGATGCAAGCACAGTATATTGACCCGGATGAAAGGATAGCCTGACATTATTTTTTCTTGCAAGATTACCCGTTTCTAAAAATAAAGATTCAACATCTTTGATTATATCTTTATAAATAATTTGTGCCTGGGGGACTGTATACAGCGGAAGCATTTCACTGCCGATTCTCATCATACGAAGATCTCTATGCAGCAAACTTAACTCTTGAATTGTATTTTTCAACGCAATAACATTGTTATTCACAAGACTACGCAACAATTCTTCTCTTTTGTCAGAAGGTTGCTTTAAAAAATAAGTTCTTGTTGTCGTTTTAAAAGGATATTTATTCTTATCCTCGTCTATCAAATATTTGCTTACAAAGCCTAACTTCATAAGATCTCCTTTTAACGGGGGGATTTTTTCTTACTACTATATAAGTTTTCAATTTCACTGTATTGTTTTGCCATATTGCTACTGATACGGTTAACTTTATTTATAGCAGATACTTCCTGTTTAACCGGCATTTCTTCATTCGCATTTTGATTATCTGCAAGAGTTATCTTTTTATTTGCCTGAACTGGAATACCATAAATCAGTGCTGACTCTATTGCTCTCTTTGTTTGTAATTCTAAGGGAATTTCTTTATTTACAGCCTGAGTTGGTTTTAGTTTTTCTGTCAATATAGCTGAAAAATTTTCAGAAAGAGAAACAGTCTGCTGACTTTTTTGTATTCTTTCTACATTTTGTATTTTATCAATTTCCATAATAACCTCTCCGTTGTTACCTTCATATTAAAACATTTAAAATATTAAACAAGCGTTATAAACGAATTCTTATCATGGGAGTTGTTTCTGAACTTTTTTTATACAAACATTCTTTTTCGAAATCCAAAACTTTCATTTCAAAAATAGCCCTGTCATAATCGCAGTCTATTATATCTTTTATACATCTATTTTGCATTACTAAGGATTTATTTTTCTCGATTTTTTCGACGCTTGCATAAATGGACTGTCCTCCTTTAATTAATAAGAATAAAATATCATCAAAACTATCTGAACCGTCAAATATCATAGCTATATACGTTAGAAGATTACCAAATCGGCCTTTAACTGTCAGCAAATTTTCCTTATCTTTTCCTGTTTCATTAAAGACATTCAAAAGTGACAGAATACTTTTTTTATTTTTAAAGCTGATTTCATCGTCATCCATTTTGTTTTCTGCTGATTCTTTTTGTATAAAAATCCAGTCCAGCAAAAACTCGTCAACAAATATAGCACTGGCTTCATTGCTGCATGCTATCTCGCTTTTTGTTTTATATTCTTGTCTTAATATATCAAACTCTTTTTTAGTATAATTGATAGTTAAACCTGAATTTTTTAAAAATTTAATTTTATTTACATCTCCATTAATCGCAGCATCATAAACATCGTATTCGAAAAACAGTTCTTCTCTTCTGATTTCTTTTACATTAAATATTTTTTTTGCTATATGCCTTTTTTCATTAGCACATCGTAGTAAAAATTCCGATGAATAATCAAAATCTATTCCAAATTTATCATGAACATATAACAATCTTTCTATAAAAATATCATATTTTTCTTTTACATTATCAATCAATGGCCTCTTCAGATATTCTTCGGTTGCATTATATTCGTTATTATTTTGCAATTCACTTAATACTGCATAATTCGCGATATTACAGTGTCTGGTATAATTAAAATTTTCATTAATATAATTCAGCACTTTTTCAGAATTAAGACCGATTAAAGCAATGTCCATAATACTCAATTTAAGTGAATTTAGTTTATCTATATCTAAAATATCTTTGGCTTCTTTACATGAATCTATGCTTTCTTTAATTGGATAATATTTATCAATATACTTCTGTAAAAGGTTATCCTTTTTCATGTACTTACATAGTGCCATAAATAAATGTTCATCACCTGACATGAGAGCATATGATAAAACAGGTACAGAATTTATTTTTTTTCTTTCACTTTCTATGAAACCTGCAAGTGTTTTTGTATATAATGAATTGAAAAATGAATAACTATAATAAAAGTTTTTCATAGGGACATGAATATAAAATAAAATTTGCAGACCGTATTCTTTTACAAGATCCGCAACTATATCAGAGGCCGATATTTTATGTTTATTATAATTTTTAATACTCGAAAATATATTTTCTTTAATATTAACTAGTCTGTCTATTTTTTGTTTGTCATTACTATTTAAGTTTGACATGATTTGTTCAGAAATGTAAAGATTAAAGGGATCAAAGTGAACCGGAATTATGTTATTTTCGATTAAATTATCTTTTTTCAACTCGTCTCGTAAATGATTTTTTCCATCAAAAGATAGATTTTCAATTTCGTGTTCTTTAATAAGGTGAAATAGTCTGGATAATGAAATTTCTTTTTTTGAAATACCTTTGAGAGCAAGAGCAAAATTACAAACTCTTGTATCATTTAGCTCATAATATATACTGAAATGTTGAATTATACTTTCCGTATTAAAAGTAAAATCAGGATTTATTAATTTAAAATGTGAAACAGGGTTTTTTTCAAGATCGAAATGAGAAAAGCAAAAATGAAACCATTCTTTTTGTTTATTATCAAGATTACTGATTTTTTCTAAATAAATGGCGGGTAATTTGAGTATTTCGTTGAAAATCTCAATTTCCATTTCACGTTTATAATTAAATATATAAAGCTCATAAGCATATCTGTTAATTGAAAATAGCCATTGTTTTAATTTCTCGTAATAAATATTTTCTATACTTTGATAAAGCTTGTCTGAAAAATTTTCGAATGCTCTTTTCAGGTTTGCACTTAATAAAATGTGTTCAAAAGAATAACAGCCTACATTTCCCTGATATTCTATCGAACCTATTTTGATATAGTTATTTAATTTTAAATCAACATATTCTTTTTGTGCTTTATTAATAATTTCTTCTTTTATTTCATTTATATTCTGATACGCACTTTTAACATCTTTTTTATCCAATAAACAACGATTAACTGGCATATCAAAAAAATCTAATGGTTTATAAATATCTATTAAATTTGCTGGAAATTCTTCAAGAAAATTATGATTTGATCTATTTTCAGGCATAGTAAAAAGTTGTTCATTGCCTATACTACTTTTTGTTATTAATTTATCGGAATTTTCAGGTTCAGTAACGAGTAACAATGGATTATTTACAATATTTTCTCTCATAATATTTAATGAAATCTCAAAAAAATCATTATCAAAATCATTATTATAAAAGTGATTATTAATTAAAACGGTAAATATATCATCAATATTTAAGGTGAATTTTTTTATTTCGATTTTAAATTCCTCTACAGAGCCAATAGTAATTACTCGAGGATGATTTCTCATGGAAGAAAAAAATCGTGTCATAATCGAAGTTTTTATATATTGTTGTGATAATTGTACACTGCATTTATTCGCAAAATCTTCTGAAACCTCACCGTTTTCATATACAACATTACCATTCTCATAAACAAAATTGATTCCATTCATTTTATTTATAAAAGAATGAGGTGTTATTTCAATATTACTCTCTATCTTTCTTATCATTTCTTCATAAATGTCAGAGAAAAGTACATCCCATGAATGATTATATTCTTTTAACAATGTGTAAATTTTATGACGTGTTAAAGAAGGGTAAAAGGTAAATGGGAAAAGTTGACATTCCTGTTTTCTCTTAACAAATAAATCATTTAACTCTTTTAATACGCTGCCCATAACGATTCCTTGAAATTTTTCTCTAATTTATCATAATTTTCACTTTAATTCATTTATTTTTTTATAACCTTTGCTTTTTTGCAATTCATTGTCTATGATAAATAAAAATGTGATATAAGGCACACTTCATGAAAGAAAAAATAATTTTAAAAATATGTATGGTTCTCATAATAATGCTTATAATAACAGCAGGGTTGTTAACCTGGAAATACCTGACACTCAAAGATAATATTTATAATAACACGTATTATAATAAACTTACTGTCCTTCAAAAAGACAATAATTACGATATTATAACTGCACATATTAAAAGTATGGATAGAGATATTCCTAATTATACAAGCAGTAAATTACTGGTCACTAATCAAAAATATGATCGTATAATGCTTGATAATGGACAAGCCTATTTGATTCGGAACACCGATTGCAAAATGACAGATAATAGTAAATTACTGACCGTTGCTGTAAATAAAAATAATCAAAAACAAAGTTTTATTTTTCCCAGACAAGAAGAAATCAGCTTAGCTACAGCTTTTTATACAGGAGAAAAATTTCAGAAATATACTTCTGGAATCCCTAAAATAGTGAACTGCTCTGCGATATCTGTTGATTAAAAAAAGAGGCACTGCCTCTTTTTTTTATACTTTTAATGTCAAACCAGAACAAGGCATGTGTTCAATTATTTCATGAACTACACACAATGCTTCTTGGGGTGTTTTGGTTAAGTCCAAACCCATTTGAGAAAAGGATTCGACTCTTTCCATAACAAATCCAGTAATTTGTTTGAATTCGTTTTTATACTTATCATAAGTTTCGATTTGTTGAGGGAAAAGACATTCCACTTTACTTATAAGTGGCATAAACTCTTTTTCAACTTCGCTTGCATATCGTTCCTGTTTCTCCAAAGAAAAAACGTTAAGCATAGAATTGAGGTTATGCTTTCTGTCACCAAGCTTTGCAACACTTGTAATCGGGCAGGTTGCGATGTCTCTAAAATATTTCTTTTTACCCTTTTTAACCCCATCACAAATTTTTGAAATTTTATCAACTGATTCTGATACGATTACCCCAAACTTCTGGTTAATTAATGAAAGGGGAACAGGTTCCAGGTTGCTTAACCTGGACAGATTTAAATCCCATACTTTTGTGCCAATACCATAGTCTTCAACCAGATCATGTAAAAACACTACGGATAAGGTTTCTGGAGCAAACAATAATGTATCACAGTGTTCTGCAACATCGATAGCAATGTCTACCTGGTGTTGGAACTCTGGAGTAATTCCATCTTTACGGAATCCAGTATGGTAAAGCCTTGCCAATGCCATAGCTTCAAAGATCATTTCATAGTTTTTGTTGGTTTGCATTTTTTTAGCAACCCATGTTTTAAATTCTTCTTCGCGTTTTACCAAAGGTAACATGATACTTTCCTTAATCATTTTTTTTAATTATACCATATATGACAAGAAAATCATCTACTTTTATCCACTTTTGTATGATTAATAGTCATGTTATAATAGAAGAAGACATAGAGGAGAAATTTATGAAAATTATTATGTTTGGTCTGCCTGCTTCGGGTAAAGGTACTCAATCTCAATTACTTACAGAATATCTGCATATTCCTCAACTTTCTACAGGCGATCTGCTTCGTTCTTTGAAAGAAACCGACACAACAGCTATTGGCGACGAAGTACGTGCTATTCCTGTTGGTGAATTTGCAAGTGATGAGTTAATTCTTCGTGCTATTAAAGAAGAACTCAATAAAGAAAAATACAAAAATGGTGTTATTTTTGATGGTTTTCCACGCACAAAAAATCAGGCTGAAAAAATGATAGAATGGGGTATAATTCCTGATGCTGTTGTTTTTTTAAATGCCAATGAAAATGATCTTATTGAACGAGCAGTTAATCGCAGGGTTCATGTGGCAAGTGGGCGCATTTATAATGTAAAAGATAATCCTCCTCTGGTTGAAGGTAAAGATGACATTACTGGAGAAGCACTTACTCATAGAGATGACGATCAGCCCGAAATCATAATCAAACGTTTTGAAGATTTTAAAAATAAGACAATGCCTGCATATAAACATCTTGAATCGCTTTGTTTGTATGGTGAAGGACCTGTATTAGTAAAAATTAATGCTGAAAGAAACAAAAAACAAGTTTTCCGTGATTTACTTGTAGGTATAAAATCAGCAAAATCTATTCATAAAATTCGTGATAAGCATGAATTTGTTTTACTTATTTCACCTTTTTCTGACTCACAAAATGAAGAAATAAAACGTAAACAGCTTGCTTATTCAAGGCTTGCTATGCATGATTCTCTTATGAATGGAGAGATTCCATTTTCACCACAAAATTTTTATAGTCAGGGTAATATTATCAATAATTTTCACGAATCAGGCAAAACCACTTTGCTTTCACTTTCAAAACAGCTTTTATCTCAATTCCATAAAATTGTTTTTTATAAAGACGATTCTTTATTTGATAAAAACACAGAAAAAGACGTTTATTGTGGAACAATATTGCAATATGCTCAATCTGTTGGGATTCCGGTTGAAATACGTAAATTAAATTATTTCGAAAATAATTATTCTGAACATATTGGAGTTGCCGTTGATAAAATTTTACCCACCATTACGGATGTCATTGACTTTAATGAACAGAGCAGTCGTGTTATTATTGAGTCACCTTATGCAGGAACAGCAGAAGAGATCAAAAGAAATGAAGATTATGCCCGGAATGCAGTTTATGATTGCCTGAAAAAAGGAGAAATTCCTTTCGCAAGTCATATCCTCTATACTCAACCAGGTGTGCTGGATGACACACAAAGCGCACAACGCAGACTTGGAATTGAAGCCGGACTTATTATGGGAACTATTTGTCAAAAAACGGTTTTATATCAGGATTTAGGCATGACACCCGGTATGGAAGAAGGCATACAGCGTGCTAAAAAATCCGGCAGGAAGGTTGAAATAAGGAATATCTTTGAAATAGATATTTCTCCTAAAAAACAAAAAATTTAATAAAATGTCCTTCGGGGCATTTTCTTTTTCAAAAAAATGCATTATGTTCTTGATTGATAACAACAAGGAATTATGTATGATCACCAAATTAACACAACAAGAACGGCATTTTATAAATAAATTCAAAGAGGCAGAAGATCAGGGATTTTCTGAACAATGGGGAGTGTCTTTGGCTACTGAAGAATGCAAAAAAGATATGCTCTATATGTTTGAAGATTGCGAGTCATTTGAAAAAATAGTAGCTGATTCTATTCTGTTGTTTTCTGCTTGCCAGGGAATTTATATTTCTAAATATGGTGATTTTTTCTGGGCAACTGGTGATGAAGGAGAAATATACTGTGCAGGAAAGCATATTCAAAACAGTGTTTATCCGGCATTAGCTGATGCACTTTGGCCATTTGAGTTGCCTTTTACTGATTTTTATGATGAAAACGATAAACATTTTAATCATTATCCAGAATGTGTTGAACAATATAAAAAATTTTGTAAAGATGCCGGATTGCCCTTCATTGATAATTTTGACGACACACCAGAGGAAGCTGCATTCACTGACTTTTTAAACCAGCAGGTATACCACGAGATGTGATATACCTGCCCATGAATGGTAGGCTTTAATGATTTAGTTTAATATCACAATCTTTTTTTATCCAGCTTTGATAATTTATTATCTTTCAATATAATTTCTAATTGTTTTTTTTGTCTGTCAATATTATATAAATTAAACTGATTTTCTGTTATGTTTTGTATATGAGATTTCGCATTACTAAAAAGCTGAAAGAGTTCCGGTATATCTTTTATATCGATATCGTTATGAATAAATATATCATTTTTCTGGGAAAGACAATTCCATTTACCTTTTTTCAATAACATTTCCAGCATTTTGAATGAAGAATTGTTATTTAATTTCTCACTGCTGGTTAAAATAATAAAATTAGCACTTCTCTTTTTTTTCGTTATAAAGATCGAATCACCTTCTTGTATTTCTTGTATAAACATGACTAAATTAAGGAAAAAAAGTTCCATTTTTTTAAGTTCTAAAATATCTATCATATTTCTCAGGTAATCATAGGAGATCATATGAGGATCTTTTTTATTAAACAGTTCAATAACTTTTTTTGCTTCATGACTTATGGAGGTTGTGTCAATATTTAACTTAATATTATTTTTCTTTTCTTCTATATTCGATATATAATCATTAATGTCGTGCGCATTTATTCTTATGTTTGATAATGGCATACAGAGTTCTTTTTTTAGTGATAAAAAAATTCGATAAGAACTAGATAAAGAATCAAAATAACCGCTTAAAAAAATGTCTTTTTTTTCTTTTTCAATACCGTTCATTACTAATAAATTTTCTAATTTTTCATCTTTTATCGTATTATCAAAAAAGAACTTAACCAATGGTTGATTATTTTCATCATATGAAAAATCAGCATATGTAAGTGAACTGAATTTTTGCATTTTTTTATGCAAATCTTTAAGTAAAAAAAACTCATATTCTATACTTAGCAGGTAATCTGCCTGACATATTTCTTCTTCAGAATAAACGATTTTTTTATAATTCAGATTTTCACTTAAATAATTCATATAATTCCTTTAAATGTAATGATATTAAATTATCACCATTGATACATAATAAAATTCTGGATATAATAGAGTATAACATTAAATAAAGGCATTTCCATGGATTTAAATTCATTATCACGCGAAGAACTGATTGAAATCATAAATAAACAAAATCAGCAACAAGAAAATACATTTTCTCAGACTGTAAACACTATTACTACTTGTCCTGATTATAGTGTAGTTAATGATATCAAAACTGCTATTGACGATATCCCTGATGATTTATCGGAACTTGAATCAGATGAAATAGACAATCAAAAAGAAATTTCAAATGTTGAAGATAAGCTAAAAGAGATTAAGGGCGATCTGGAATCTGTTAAAGATAATATGCTTGAACCAATTCGCAGACAATTTGAAAATAATCTTGAAATACTTAGTTCAATGATAGAATCAGGATTAAATGATTTTGATTTTAACGATTTATCTGAATGGCGGGAATTTTATAAAGATAATTATACGTATGAGAATTTTTTTAGTGAATTATTTACTCTGGTAAATGAAACAAATATTGTTTCTTTTTATGATTATCTGAAGCATGATAGCTATTTTAAATATGATAATACAAATGTGAAGTTTATTAATTTTATTATCGACAACATAACTTCTGATTACAAAACCCCTAAATCTTTTGAGACCTTCTCTTTATTTTTTGATCAAATCAAAAGTGACGATTTTTCAGAAGACATAAAAACAAAAATGATTAAACGTGCTGCATTTAAATTTTATCTGAATAAATCTCATACTTATACCTCTTTAAGCACTGAGATTCTTAAAATAAGCGGATTGCAGGAAAGTGAAATTTCATGGAAACTTGTTATTGATAAAATGAAGAGCAGAGCAAGCGATGTATCATCGGGCAATAATAGACTTACCTCCACTCAAATGGATGCACTGATAACAGGTAGCTTGCTTCCATTGAAAGAAGCTGGTATCCTGAATGAATGGTTGAAAAACGAAAACTATAAAAGTATCATCAATGAACGAGAATTAGCTTCTGCTGTTTATCATTATTTTCCACACATACAACAGGAAGAGTATCAACAATATATTGAACTGGCAAAAAATGATAAATTTTGTTTTGGGCACCTTATAGACATGTTAAGACATCAGCCTCATCAAGAAAATATTTTCCATATTCTTTATGAAAAATTAAATCTGGAATCTGCTGTTTCTCCGACAGACTTTTCAGCTTCTCAAAAAAATAGAATTTAATGAATTAAAATTGATAATTCTTCATAAAATATGATAAAAACCCCTTAATTTATATTGAGGGATTTTTCATGTTAAAACTTATTCTTATTCTATTTTTTTCTTGTTTGTCATTTCAATTGCAAGCCAGTGAAATTCTTGAATCTTCTGTATCGGCAATTCATTCTTCATTAGCAGGAATGATTGATTTCTTTGGTCCTCTTTTTTTGTTGATAGGAGGAGGCTTGATATTCATGGCATTTTTTAGTCAAGATCGATTAAATTCCGAAAAAATCATAGCTGGGATATTTTTGCTAACCAGTCCTGTTGTTTTTAGAGCACTAATTTTTGGAATGGATGATGGAGACGAAATTAAACAACCAGTATCTTTATGGGAAAATATTACTCATAATTTCAGTTTTAGTACTATTATTTTTATATGCGTTGTTATTGTCAGTATTATTATTATTTCCATCATTTATACACTAAAAACACGGCATTCTGAGTTCTTAATCTTGCAAAGACAAAGAGAGAAAGACCTGAATCTTTTAAGTAAAGTTTCTGACTTGTATATAATTCATTATGATCTAATAACGAAAAAACATATCGAATTTAAAGGTATTATGGAAAACATTCGTAGTGAAAAAAAGAAATTTGATAAAGATGAAGAGTATACTTTAAAAAATACAGAAAAATTCAATAAATTTTTACACGCGGCACTAACCACATTTAACTCATCTTCTTCACCTTTAAATCTAAAAAAATAATAATACTATGGTTGGGATGTCGTGTCCCGACCATAAAAATTTTTTTATTTCAAGCTTTTTATTTTTAAAAAAATAAAAAAAACTCCTGGCATGTCTTAACATGACTATCTATACTATCAATATCAAAACAGGAGACGACCTAATGATTACTTCTTTTTCACCCACTGTAAAAAATGCCTATGTTCAAAGATCTAACTGGTTTTGCACAGCAACTAACTATGGCGAAACCGATAAGGAAGGCTACAATTCTCATGGCTATCATTGCCAGACAGGTCTTGACCGTGCTGGATATTCAGCAAATGACTATTTAAAAAATGCAGAATATTTTGAGAATGCAGGTTATTATTCAGCTCTTTATGAGCAAGTTGAACAGGAATGGCATTTAGACATCCAGTCCGGTCTGCCAGTATACTTTGCACAAAAACAAGCTGCATAAAAGGAATAAATGATGAGTCACAAATCTAATAAACCACTTTCTGATACTGAATTCCAGATGAATTATTCTCATTACGTTTGCGAGAAACATACACCTGTTTCAGTTTTTGACCTGAAATTGGGCAAAGTTAGTGAAGAACGAAAAGCCCTTGATAAACTTGGTGGATTTGCATCCTTTCATATGGAATCCTCAGAAGAAACAGGTAAGGGGCAACGTAATTATACACTTCGTTATGTCGGATTTGCTGATAAAGATTTGCTGATAACTTACTCTATGAAAAAAGGAGAAACGTCTGTTACTGATACTAATTTTGTCGATAAATAATTACACTTGGTTGTAAAAAAAGAGAGACTTATGTCTCTCTTTTTTTTATTGGCTATCCTGCACTTGATAAATCCCTGAACAAATCCTGTTTTTATAATAAAATGACACAGGACCGTCATTACCTGTTGCACCTTTGTTATAAAATTGCACATAAAAATGATTTTCTTTCTTTTCAATTTCGAGATAAGCATCTTTTTGCACAGGCAAGTCGTTTAACTTATAAGTTGACGTTTCGTTTATATTACAATTTAAGCTATTGTCATTATATACAAAGATTTCACCGCCGTATGTTTTCATAACGTGAGTCATTTTTATACTCAATGGATCAGTTTTATCACTTTCAAAAACGGTATTTTTGTTTGTTTCTGAAAATTTATAAAATCCATCTTTTAATATATTCACCTGAACGCTATTCATTTCAGTTTTTTGTCTTGAACTATAGCTTCCATCAGAACTATGATAAAAGATAAATGCGCCAAATAAACCTGACAATATGAAAGCAATAAGTATAGTTGTTAATATTTTTAAAGCATTCATTATTTTACTTCCTTTATAACTGGATAAATATTTGAACATATTTTTTCTTTAAAATAGACAATGGAACCACTGCCACCTCTTCCACCACTACCTGCAGTTGCAGTCTTCGTGTAAAACTGAACGACGATTTTCCCATCTTTTTCAACTATCTCCCTATAGGCATTTTTTTCTTTTGGCATATCTTCATTGTATGAATTGGGCGTATAGGTAATATTATCCACACAATTTAAATCTTTTTCATTATAAGCATACATATTACCATCATAAGTTGTCATTATATTATTTAATAAAATATCATAATCTTTATTTTTAGTCATAGAGACAGCAGCCCTGTCACTATCTGTATAGTTATATGCCTGTTCTTTCATAATATTAACTTGTACGCTATTTTTTTCAGTACGTATTTTTCCAGTATAATAACCATTATCCATAGCGTTCGACATCATTATATAAAATAACGGGCCCAATAATGCAATAAATAAAAATATGGTAATACATAATAATATTTTATCACTTGTTTTTTTTGTATTTTTCGACATACTATTTTCCTTTATGATTTTTTATTTGCTATAATAATTAATGGATATATACCAGAACACTGACTGCTTTTATAATAGATATTATAAGCACTACTTCCACTTCTTGCACTTCTATATCTTTTTACCGATTTTGTATAACGAACCAGATAATAATGATTAGAGTTTTTTATTATCTCAGCATATGCATTTTTTTCTTTTGGCGTATCTTCTAAATCAAAATCGCTATCTATTGCTATACAATTTAATTCTTTTTCATCATAGATATATTTTTTTCCAGTAAAAGTTTGAATGAGATGAGGAATTTGTCTGGATCCATTAGTCTCTTTTGTTGCTAAATAATAACGACCTTCGTCTTTGATATAATAATTTTTTGTTATAATATCAACCTGAACACTATTTTCACCAGTTCCTGTTTGTGAAATGTATCGTTCTTCCGATTTAGAAACAGAACTATTCAAGCTTTCTTTTATCAAAAAATAGATAAACACACTGAATATAATGAAAAAAACAATACATATAATCATAACTGAATAGTTTACTGAATCCTCAGTTGATTTTTGACCTTTCATCTTTTTACCTTTTGTTTTTTTAATTCATATATAATAGTTTTTATTCCATATTTCAACTTTAAAGTTTTTATTTTCCTTTTCCAGCAAAAATAAACTTGATTTACGATTTCAACTGTGTCATTATCTACTCATACGTTATTTAGTGAATGCGGCCGATGGTCGCATTTTTATTATATTTTTGGAGGAATACCTATGGCGTCTCTGTTTAAAGAATTAATTAATATTTCCGAAGCTCTGGCTAATGAAAAAGGGATCTCTAAAGAAACTATCATTAAACTGTTAGAGTTTTCATTTGAACGCACACTGCGTAAAAAATATTTTGGTGATGAAAAAGCTGTGGTTGAAAATGGTGAAAAAGTCTACCCTGATAGTGTTAAAACACAGCTGAAAGTTCAGATTGATCGCAAAACAGGTGAAGCTGTTGCATTTATTCTGACACCAGAAGGTTCACGTAAAACTATTGAGGTCCCTACAGACCGTCTGACCGCTTCTTCTGTTAAACAGCGTTTCATGGATGCTTTGCGTCAGACTCAGCGTGAAGCTATCGCAACCAGTTTCCTTGAAAAAGATAATTATCTACTTAAGGGTGAAATTCGTGCCATTAAGAAAGGCGATATTATTGTTGAAGTTCAGGATGCACACCATTCTGTAGAGGGTGTGATTCCAAAAGAAGAACGTACCCCTGGAGTTGATTATAAAATTGGCTCTAAAGTCGAAGTTTTCTGGCAGAACCATACTGACTGGTCTGACTATATCAACAACGGTGGTGCCTTTGGTATTTCAGAAGGTGAAGCTAAATTTGATCGTCGTTTTGTCTTTTCAACACGCAGTCCTGAATGGCTGTCTGAATGGTTGCACCGTGAAATTCATGAAATCAGTGAAGGCGAGATTGAAGTGGTTGCTGTTGCGCGTCGTGCCGGTATTCGTTCTAAAGTGGCATTAAAATCACTGGATAATACTGATAATCCGTCTCTTATCGTTCGTGGTTATAAAGGAAACCGTTGGAAATTCCTGGCAAACATTCTGGCTCCTGAACAGGTAGACTTTGTTAATGTTCATGATTCACTGCCCGACTCTATCGTTTCTGCTTTTGATGGTATTGAAATTCAGAAAGTTGTGCTGGATGAAGATAAAAATCTGATTGAGTTGTGTGTTCCTGAAAAAGATATGCCTAAAATTTTAGGTAAAGGTGGAATGAATATCAGCCTGACTGCTGAACTGCTGGGACATAAAATTAAAGTTTATAATCCAGAAATCTGGGATCGTCGTCAGGAAGCAGAAGCTGACTGGCTGATTAAGCAGTTTACAAAAGGCTTGAATTTTGACGAAGATACTGCAATTGCCTTTATTGAAGAAGGTTTTACTTCAGTAGAAGAGATTGCATATGTTCCGGCAAAAGAAATTGTTGAATCAGGATTGGGTGATTTAGATTCAGTCAAAGATATTCAGGCGCGTATTCAGTTATGGCTGGATGTTAAAGAAAATCAACTGGCATGGACTGCATGGAACAACATCGGACTTTCTGCACAAGAAATCCTGATGTTGCAGGACAAAGGATTGAGGACGGTTGAAGATGTCGCAGATCTGGCAACGGATGAGTTGCAGGAACTGGTTCCTCAATGGAAAAGCGATAAATTGAACAACACTATTATGAGTGCACGTGAAATAGCTTATTTTAGTGAATAATGATAATAACCACGTGGTACATTTGTGCTGCGTGGTTTTTCACAGGAGAAGACTATGTATACTGCACTTAAATCAAAAATCAGCACTTTTTTTAACTTACAACCTTCTGCACAAACCGTTATTAAACGTTATGAAAAACGCATACAAACTATTTCTGACGGTTGCCTTCCTGCAAAATCTTTGATTTCGCAATTTAATATTGATAAAAATATTCATCTTGAAGACATTAAGTTTCTTGAAGAGAAAATTGCTCACTGCAAAGATGATAAAGAACTCGTTAACCTTCAACAAAAAATTACGCTACTCAAAAAACAGATAAAAAGCCTTACCTTTTCCATTAATGATCTCACTGCTTTTGTTTTAAGCATTGAGGAAATTGTTTTTGAGTTAAAATCTAAGGTTTCTGAATACCAGACACAACATACGATTGCTGTTAAGAAAATTGCAGCCACCTCTGCTTTTCGTAATCAATCAGCAGGTATCAGAGAAAGTTTTCATTACATGGATGATCATTTTCTTAAAATGGAAGCTCGTGCAAAAGCAGAACTAGAAGTTATGCAAAACAGTATTATTAAAAAGAATCCCTATGCAGAATTAGACCAGGAATAATGGGGTTTTTTTTCAAAAAAAAAGATAAAAAGGTTGCACTCATCGTATTTATTATATAGAATGTGCCTAAGTTAAGTAAGTCGTTAAATTTAAACAAAAGAGGATACACATATGAACATTTGGGAAAAAATTTCAACTCAGCTTAAAGGTTTGATTCACGATGGCGTAGATGCTGTATCTGACGATGGACGCACTCTGCGTCAGGCTTTACGTGATAAAGATGTAGGCATTCAGCAAGTTGAAAGTGCTCTGGTAGAAGCTCGCACCTCTTTCAATTATAATGAAACCCGTCTGGAAAAAGCCAAGCAGGAAGTTGAAAAGTATAATGGCTATGCAAAAAAATTGGTTGCACGTGGTAATGAAAAACTGGCAGCAGAAGCACTGCAAGACGCAGATAAAGAAAGCGTGAAAGTTGGCATTATCCAGAAAGAGTATGATGCTTCTAAGCAGGTTGTTGAGATTCTGACTGAACGTTTTGAGGAAATGACCGCAGAGCGTGAACGTGAACAGAATCAGGTTGATAATCTTACAGCTCGTTCTCGCGCAGCGGCTGCTACTAAACGTGTTTACGATCTGGCAAATACTGGTGCAGGTAATCGTTCTAAAAATACCAGCGACGTTATTGCTCGTATTGAAGAACGTATTGCAAAAGATGAAGCTGGTGCTAACACCCTTGTTAACATGCACCGTGAGAAGAAACCAGTAGATAAATATGCTGAACTTAATTCTCCTGAACAGTCCATTGAAGACCGTCTGGCGGCTTTACGTGAAGAAGTAGGCAAATAACAATTTTTTATCTACCATAAACAAAAAGGGCGTCTATGACGCTCTTTTTTATTATAAACTGCTCGATTTTTTATTTGTATTATTATATACTCATGCTATATTCATAAGAGAGGAATACAAAATGAGTGTTATAAATGTTATGAATGAACAAAAAAATTCGAATCTACTTTTTTACGTTAAAAGCATAGCTTTATGTCTGCTTACATTAGCTATCAATGCAGGTTTCGCTGCTGTAGTTTATAAGTTTAATAACTTTTTTCTTTTAGAAGATAAGATGGTCAATATAGTAAGTTTTATCATGGTGATATCTTTCTTTCTTTTTACTATTAGTTACACTAAAAAGTTGTTAAATAAACTTGATAATCTTTAATATCCGGTTTAGATTAAAGAGACCAGACAAGTCTCTTTTTTTTATGGATTTAAAATGAAAAATAAAATATTTATACTACTTTTAACCGCTTTTTCTTCTGGGGCATTTGCTGTCCAAAATAATGTTGAACAAATGAGAAGTTCAACTAATCACTTATATATTTTCTTAGTCATTGTTGTTCTTTCTGTTCTTGGCTATTATTTCTACCAATATTTTCAGAAAAATCAGCCTACAGAAAGAGAAGAAAGTAAATTTTCAGATTCTCAGGAAATGGAAAGACTGATTTCGATAAGAGATCTCAATGAGCAAATTAAAAAGGCACATGAACATCTGATTAAGGATAATTTATCACCAGAAGAAATTCAACAAATAGAAACAAACATTGCTCAGGCCAACAATGAACTAAAATACCTGAAATCAGGAACATCTCAATGGAAACAACGTTCCGAACAAAGACAAGAAGTTTTAAATCATTTTAATCATATTATAAATAAGGAGACGTTATGAGAGTATTGTTAGAATTAGTTTTTCTTGTTTTGCTAGTATGGGCACTTTTTCATTTCTTATTTTCCAGTAAACAAAAAGCAAAAGAGTATCAAAAACAGGAAGAACAAAAACGCAAGTATGTTCTGGATAAAATTAATAAAATGTATCAAGCCGCAACAGGTATAAAGAAAGATCTCGAATATATGGAATGCCAAAACCTTCCTATTTATATGGAAGTTGACAATTTAGCCAATCGTGTTTCTGAACAAATTGATAACGTTAATTTGTATTCCAGCGACATATGGCTTGCAGAAAAAGAAAATCGCAAACGTGAGCAAATAGATCATGATTTACGTTATCTCGAAAGACAGGTCAAAGAGTTAAAACAAAGAACAGCTTAACAAAAAAGAGGGATTTCCCTCTTTTTTCACATAATTAGCTTGCTGAAAAAACTCTAGCTATTTCTGTACAACAAGTTTATAATGTTTTTGTTTCCTAACAACAAGAGATGATTATTAAAATGCAAAATATCCTTAAAAAAGTTATGTTCGCTACCGCATTGTTTATGACAACCACGCTTGCTTTTGCGGCTTATTCGCCAAAAGATGTGGTTAATGCTATCAATCAGGGTAATTATTCTCAGGCAGAGACGATGATTCAAGAGGTAACTTCAGCTCAGCCAGATTCCGCACAGGCATGGTTTTATCGTGCTCAGATTGAAGCAGAACTTGCACGTCAAGGGAAAATGAATGCACAAACGGCCTTGGACTCTCTTGGTAAAGCCCGTAATGCCAAAAAGAGCATGGCAGGTGGTGAGGCTAAATATGCACAACTTGAAACGCGTATCAAGGGACTCATGGGTAATGGTTTAGAGACTAAGGCACAGTCTGCCATTCGAAATAATAACTGGGATTCAGCTCAGTCTATTCTTAAACAATGGACAAGCCAGGAACCAGACAGTGCAAAAGCATGGTATTTCCTTGCTCAGGTTGAAGAACGTTTGGGTAATTACAGTGAAGCCAAAAAATCACTTACTCGAGCGACAGCACTCTCTCCGTCTTTCTCATTTACGAACAATCAGGCTTCTGTCTCTAATATGCAGGTAAGACTTGATGAAAGACTAAAAGCACAAAATAGCTATAAGACAACTAACAGTCAGGCTACACAGTCAACTGCTGTGAATAATCCTTCTAAAAGTTATACTAATGAGGCACCGTCTTCACATTCTGCTGCTGTAAGCAGTTCTGGAAATGAATCTTCTGGTGGATTTACTAAGTTTCTGCTTATTATTCTTTTCGTTGGTATTTTCCTTGCCATGGCATGTGTAGGTTTCTCAAAACACCAGGCTGCTAAACAACGTAAAATGCGTTTAAAAGAAGAAGATGACAAACGTCAGACATACATGCTGGACATTGATAAAGCCATGACTAAGCTGGAATCAATGCGCAAAGAATTAGCTTATACTTCACAGGACGATACGCCTATTTATAAAGCAGTTGATGAACTTAAAAATAATTTTTCATTAATTGGTATTCATTTTAAAACTGGCAGTGAAACGTGGAAGAGCCACGAAGATAATCTGTCTCAGTATTTTTCCGAATATCAGGATCTCGTTCAGCAATACGAAAGTGGAAATACTTATGATCCTGATCGCCTTGATAAACAAAAAGAGGCTGATCGCCAGGAAGCATTACGTATTCAGGAGCAGGAACGTAAAGAGCGTAAACAACGTGAACAGCGTCAGGAAAAGGAACGTGCTAAGCGCGAAGAACAGGCGCGCATTGATCGCCAGGTGTATGCAGAGCAGCAGGCTAGTCAGCGCTCACAGCAACACCAACAACCTCAGCAACATAACCACTACCACAATGACAATGGACTTGGCAATCTTGCAACAGGCGTGATTTTGGGCAGTATTCTGAATGGCAATTCTCATTCAGGTAATCACACAACAACGATTATCGAACGCGAACGCGAAGTTGAACGACCAGCACCGTCAAACAATGATTTTGATTTCGGAAGTAATAAGTCCAGTTCAAATGATGATTTTGATTTTGGAAATAACTCTGGTGGTTTTGATTTTGGCGGAGATTCTGACAAATTTGATCCAGGTCCTGATAATAATGAATGGTAATAAGTAATAGTCCTAAAAAAAGGAGTTCTTCGGAACTCCTTTTGCTTTTTTGTAAATGTGCGATATAGTTTTTTTATTCATAGAAGATAAAGGAGGTTTTTATGGACAACTTAATTATTGAAATGGACGAGAAAACATATAAACATATTACTTCAAATAAAGACGCTCTGCTCTTGCTTAATTTTTGGGCCCCATGGAGTGGTCCCTGTAATGGATTCAGAAATCATTTTCAGTACATGGCTCAAACAAGTTCACTTAATGAAATATCAGAACATCAAAAACATATTTATTTTGCACGAGTTAATGTAGATATGGAAGGGGAACTGGTGAGAATATTCAACATAAAAACTGTACCTACGTTTATAGGCGTTAAAAATGAGAATGTTATTTTTTCTGTTCAGGGTATTCCTTCTCAGGAAGAATTTGATCAAAAAATAAAATTACTTCTTCAGGCATAAAAATAAACGAGAGATGCTCTCTCGTTTATTCTTTTATTCGGTTTTATTAGTTAAATTTTTAGAAAATATGTTCTCAAATTGTTCAGGTTTAATCTGACAAAGAGGCTTATTTTCTTTTAGAAGCCACACTGAAATATGACTATCAAAATCATAAACCATATATCGCGCATGCTTTATCAGATAAGGTTTTTGTGTCTCACAAATGAGAACCCATTCTTTTTCATCGTCAAAAGAGACATCTCTTGATACATTGGGGATATCCAACCCTAATAAAATAGCTCTTGCGACCCAACGAAAAGCAGGTTTTTCCAGTTCACTTATAAAAGGATTATTTTCAATGATTCTTTGACTTAATATTGTTCTCGGCGTTTCGCCATAAACATAAATCTTTTTATCACCTGTATCTTGTTTTCCTAAATCATAAGCCAGCCAGCTAAATATACGTTCATCATAATCACGCTGATATTTCAGTGCATTGGCATACTGATATGAAAAAGAAAAAAGTGCGATCAACATAAGTATTGATATTACCTTATAAATAAAACCTCTTTTATCTATAGTATATAAAGAAAGTAATCCACTAAATAGTATCACGCCAAAGGCTGGAAATTCACGTGGATTAAAAAGCAGTTCTTTAAGTAAAATTAAAGGACCCCATAAACATAAAAATAATGCAAAAGGAGATATGATGATTAAAAAGGTCTGCATGATTTCTTTTTTATAAAGTGATTCTCTCAGTCTTAACAAAAATACAAGTGTAAGAGTGAACCCAAATAAAACAAAAAACACAACCAGAGTGGAATTAAAAAGAGGATATAAAAATTCAGACAATTTTTCATAAGACACTTTAATTGAGGATAACAATTCAGAAGGTTGAATTAATTCATTTCTGGTTGTTGATACTGTTATTATATGAAACTGAATAATATAATAAATAAGAACGCCCGACAAATAATAACCGACTGAAATAAGGCTATTTTTAATATAATTTGCTTCTGTTTTAAATTTTAATAAAACGTCTGCAAAAAAAAGAGCAAGGAACACATTCACACAGGGCTGGTAAAAAGCAAAGGAGGCAGCAATCAGTAAAGGTGGGATAATGTGTTGAATTCTTTTTTCTGCTTTATAAAAATATGCTAATAATGCACAGCCTATCCCCATACTCATTCCAAGACAGTCATACTGATAAGAAAAATTCTGTAAATAAAAAGGATTCACGACAAAAAGCAGTAAAGGTAGTTGATTCCATATCGTTTTTCTGCAATTAATTTTTTCTGAAATATAAGTAAAAACAGCAGATAAGAAAATAACACTTAATAGAAGAGGAAGTGGAGCAACATTACCGACATTACCAATATTAAAATTCAGTAAATACATAATGACATCGGTTAGTGGACGACCATCGACATCCCAGTATGCATGACCATGTAATATCCGATTATTATCATCATAATACAATACATTCTTTAACATTAAGGGAAATATATACAGAAAAAGAGAAACTGTAAAAAACATAAATCTTTCTTTAATTGTTAACTCTCTTTTAACGACCTCAGTAAACATAATAACCTCTCAAAAATTACTCTCTTAGTTATAAGGTATTTAAGTTAAATTTCAATTATATTTTTTGAATTAAAATAAAATAATTGATTTGTTTAGTTTTTATTCTGTATACTCGTTGAAAATTAAATGAGGAATAATTATATGGATACCATTTTTTCTCCTGTTTTAAATGAATATTCTGCTGAAAAAAATATAAATATTATAAATAGTATTTGTGAAGGTAATTTTGAGATTTCAAAAAAACTCCTATCAAAACATAGTCATATTTCAACAATCAGAGACAGAAGTGGTCGAAATATTTGGGGCATATTTATTCATGAGCATATAAATATGTTTAAAGAATCAAGAGAGCAATTCCTGGACTTTTTTAACTATCTTTTAAAAATCGACTTGGATATTAATGACAAACAAGAGTTTTTAAAAAGACCCCCCATTCTTATTGCAGCGGCAGGAGATAAAACAGCATGGGAACTTGTATTTTTTATGTTAAGTAAAGGAGCAACATTTAATACCAGTGATATGCTACAATCAGATATATGGTATTATCTTAATTATAATAATTATTTAACTCATGAACAAAAAAAATTTTACGGCGAAAAGCTGAGAGATTATATAATTAGTCAGTCGGCATATCCATTATACCTTAATCATGCTTAAAATTTCCTGGACAAACAATCGGTATTTTTATATACTATCAGCATATTCTTAGGAGATAGGAACAGATAATGAAAAAATTAGAAAAAGCACTTGCGTTTTTTACCCCCCTGTTCATTGCACAAGCTTTGAATGTGGGCTTTATTACATTGGGGACTGTTTTAAGTGTGAAACCAGGAATTTTGGCATCCTCCCTGACTTTTTTCCTTTTTTTCCTTATTGCGAATCATGCTGTTGAAAAATATATTGTTGCACGATATAAACAGGAAGAAGACACTCCTTCATAATAATTCAAAAGCCACTGAAAAGTGGCTTTTTTATTTTCTTAACTAAGCTTAAGTAAATGACTCGATATCGGCATAGGCAGACTCTGTCTGCTTCTTAAACTTTTAGCCCATTCCTTAATACCTTTCAGATTTGAAGGCTTTCCTTCCTTAACATAACTATGTGCTTCGACTTCAAGATTTGCGGCCTTTTTTATCTTTTCGATATTTTTAGGCGTATCGTATTTGTTAAAAATTTGTATTGGAGATTTGCCTTTCAAATATTTTGCAGGTTCTGCAAGAAATATAATTTTTTCTCGTGCGTCCATATTGGTTAGCATAAGTAGGACATCTTCAAGATGATTTAATTTTTTAAAACTTTTGACCTGAAAAGCAGGAACTTTCTCTTCTCCATTTATTGAGATAGAAATTAGCTTGCCCATGCTTATTTCTTGCCTGAGCTGTTCTGGCGTCATATCAAGTTTTAACGCTGCTTCTTGCAAGCTAAAAGTGCCTCCCAAATTACTCAGATATGATATAAATTCATCATGAACTTTAAGATCCGTTACATTTGTCAGGTTTTTAGTTTCTGCATTATTCATAATTTTTACCTCTTGATTTGTCATTTACTACACAAATTATTGTAGTGTTGTAATACTACATAACTTATGTCGCTTTTTCAATGAGAAAAAGTCTAAAACAGAGGGTTCCATTAAAAATGCACAATTTACTGACAAAAATGCATAAATGCATTTAAATTAAAAAGTAATTAACATGGAATGAGATTTCATATCTTTTTCAATCTTATAATCTTTATTTTTCTCACCATTCGCATTATAACAAATCATATTATCTGTTTTGTAAAGACAACTTACAGGATTCAGAATTGTAAGTGAGACATTAAACGAACCTGTTGTACTGGCTTCTGAATAAGAGGTATCTAACGAAGCACCAATAATAAAGAAAATCATTAAAAATCGTTTCATAAGAGCATTTAGTCCCTGTATAAGATAAGTTTTATTATAGGGACTTTTATCATTCCGCACAAGCAATTACTTAATTTTCAATGCTTTTATTTTTGGCTCAGCAAGTGTTGCTTCAAGAACGGTCGAATGACTATGTAAAAAATTTAATACCGCAGCAATTTTTTCCTGATCATTATCTATCGCTTTATCCAGAATAGTAAACAATGCCCCTTCTTTTTCTGATATATACCAGTAAGTGTTTGTATCGTAACAAACCTTCAATGCCATAAAATCGTGTTCTTCAAGATCTTCATAAGAAATCAGCCATGTATTTTTATCATGTTCACTTAAAGACAAGGAAATTCGGACTAATTCATCTTCCCATATTAAATTTTGGTTTATTTTACTTAACTTCTCTAGTGTTTCAGGAAATAAAATATTATTCATAGATAATCCTTAATAAAAATGTATATTTTATTTTAATTGAAAAATCGTGATAAGACAAACCGGACTTTATATTCGTGTCTTTTTAATCTGTGAAGCGATTGGTGCATTCATTGTTGCCTGTTCCATTTTTTGTTTTTCATATTTTGTTGCAATCTGGATGAATGATTTTTTTGCCCTCAATGGTACATCTTTAATTTCATTTACAGAATTTATATTTACGATTTCTTTTTCAACGAAATTTTTTATTGTTTCTGTAAATGAGCCATATTCATTGCTTTTTAGCATAAAATGCAAGAGATTTTCATTCCATGTTTCATAAAAACAGGCTTTCTTATAATCCTGTTGATTAAAATCCTTAAAAACATTATAAATATCTTCTTTCGACCATAGCTGTTTTTTTATTGCTTCATAAAAAACTTGTAACAGTCCAATATTTTCTAAAAATTCGGGATATTTTTTTACTGATTCTGTTAATGTGTTTTTTGAATAAAATGAAATCATTTTTTTATTTTTTACAAGACGAATATCTTCCTCCGTTAAATCAAAAAAGCCAGTCAAATAATTAATATTTTTTTCGTTAGCCTTTTTAAAAAGAAAAGAATTTAATTGCCTGATATTTTTGTTTGCTATTTTTACATTAAATTTATTTTTTATATCTGTAAGACGTTGGTCTTGCTGATTTTCAAGCAATATATCTAACACATTTTTTGATAAATTTATCTTTGTTTCATTAAAATAATTTTGGTATTTATCCATGTATTTTATAAAATAAAATATTCCTTTTTCATTCGACCAGATAGCTTCCATGATCTCATTTCTGAAATTTTCATCCTTAATATCTTCTGATAAAATAAATATTTTTTTATCCAGCAAAAAATCAAATAAAATTTCATTATCAATATGACATGCAAAGCATAAAATATTAAATTCCTTTTTGAATCTTGATATCGTTATTTTTCTTAAATCTATTCCGGTTTCATAAAGATAACGGACGTGATCCGTTAATAAGTGTTTATTTTTATTGTCATGAGAATAATCTAACCTGAGAACCTCTATTAAAATATTTTCTTTGAATATGCTACTCTTTTTATCATCTACAGATAGCTTTTCTGAAGAGCTCGCCAAAATAACATCTGGATATAAGCCTATTTCACTTTGCAAATTTTTACATTTTTGGATGTATTTACTTACCATTGTTTTGAATCCAGGCTCATCTTTATAATTTTTTAAGCCGGACGCTATTTTTACCTGTAGCTGATAACCATTAAGCGGTCTTTTCTTTTCCTGGTTAAACAGGATTTCGGACTCTATAATTTCCTCAAATGATTCTTCGTTGAAACCATCCTCTTTATATTTACACATAAGAAGAACGGTTTTATAATTTAAATGCTTTAACTGTTTTAGTATAAGTTTAGAGAGTTCACCCTTATCATTGATAAAATGATCAATATTTCTAAGAAATTTTATATTGTTAAAATTATGACTTTGAGCATGTCGAACAAGTTGTTTCCTGTTATGTTTACTGATATCATCCCTTTCAGCTATATAGCTTTTAATTTTTCTTGTCACAGAATATTTTAATCTATGATGAACGTCTTCTATTATATTTGCGATCAGTAAATTTAAATGGTTTAAATGAGTATCATTTTTATTAGTTAACAGAGATGCACTTGTCTTATCCATATTATCTCTGCGTATTTTAAGAGACGACAAAAAACGGTATACAATATGGTCAAATATTTTCACATAAAAAAACATATCTTCTTTATTCTCTTCCAGGTTTTGAGGTGCTATATCATACTGATAGTATGTTTTTTCTAAAAATAAATCTTTTTCTTGTTTTTTCTGCTTAGGTAAACTAAAAAATAAACGCCCTTCATCATTTAGATCATCAAATCTTTCATCGTCAAAAAACCTGGCACAACAAGCTGAAATAATGTTGTTGAAATTCTTGTTTTCATAAAGATTATTTAATGCATTAACACTTTCATTGATTGAAGGACTATTTTCTTTTTCAATAAGCTCTTTTATCTCATTTATACTTGTTCTAATCTCAGATTCTTTAATCAGAATATGTTGATTATTAATTAATTTTGCTTTATCAAGTTCTGGTATAATAATATCAGAACTCATATATAACAGAATATCGATAATTAAATCAGTGTTAGCATAATGAGAAAAAATTAAATCTTCTTTCCTGTCATGTCCTCTTGAAGAAATTTTTTTATTGCCAATTTCTTCAAGTAAAAAAATCTCAATAGTTTTTAAATTAATTTTGTATTGACTGATATTGTTATAAAAAATATCATTTTCTATGAAAATAAATTTCTCAATGCATTTAACTATATAATCCACTATTTCTTTGTGTAACATTGTCTGGTTTTCACCAATCAAATTATCCATTCTTGTAAATTCATTTTCATAAAAAATAACTCTTTCTGCAGAGATAGAGAGAGGAAAGCTTTCCAGACATTCTTTTGTAAAATGTGCATGAAGGCTATTCATTTGAGACAATAAAGGCTGATAAGGAACCGACTTTATTTCCTCTTTATTCAGGTTTTTTTGCTCATTTACTCTTTCTTTAATATAAATATTTCTAAGCATTATTATATCCTTAACATTGGTTTTGACATCTTGTCATTATTATTCAAAATTAATTTAGAAAGTGACTCTTTTTCTATTTCCCTGCTTACTGAAAGTAGATAACTTTCATGAGAAGTCAGTGAGTCTATACCATTTAGCCTTTCTTTTATTGCTGTATAATTCAATCCATTTGTTTTTTTTATCAAGTACTTGATAGTTTTTCCACAATAATGCATTTTATCATAGAACAAATTTTCCTTATCTGCGTAAGAGGCAAAATAAGTTAAATATTCATTCACTACATTTAATTCTTTTTGATATTTTTTATTCAGTTTTTTATTATTGAAATGAACACCTTCATTATAATTATTGAACACCATCTGATAATTTTTTGAATGTTCTTTATTTAGGATAGTTTCAACCTGTAAAATAAAGCAATCTGCCAGAACATTATCCAGTGTTGTTTGTAAAATAGATTTCACCAATATAGGATGTTCATTAGCCTGATATTCTTCATAAGATTTAATATTTTTTATCTCATTATCAAGGAAAAATATTTCACCCTGATTTATTATAAGATTATTCATTTCCATATTTTTCTGATATAATGTCGCATTATCACAATCTTTATCCCAGAAAAATTCAATTTTTTCTTTATGATTTATATTCATCAAAGGGTTAAACATATAAAAATGAATTAATTCTTCCAGCTTTTCATTGTCCTCCTTTTTTTTATGAAAAATGAAATTTTCATTCAATATAGGAGATTTTTCATATGACCCAGGCAAATATTCTATATGTAAAGGTTGATAACATTTATTTTTATAGAGTACACCTAAAAACCCCCAAAACACATGCTGAATATTATATTTTTTTATCTCTTGAAAAGTGGAGATCAGCGAAGAAGGATCAGAAAGCAATAACTGTATTTCGGTTTTGTGTTCTGCAAAATACATTTTATTTTACCTCCTGTAAGTATTAAGGGTTTATCGGCAGATTATAGCATAACTTTAATTAAAAAACTTCATTTTTTCTCCATATTAATTACATATTTTTTCGAAAAAAAGATGTTATAAAACATAGGTCATTTAAAAATAAGGAGATTATTATGAAAATGAAAAACACTCTTGTAATTTTTGCGGTGAGCAGTGCTTTTTTATTATCTGCATGTTCAACAGATAAAAAACCTCAGTATACAGTCAAGCCTTTTTCAGAAACAGTTATGAATACTAATTCAACTCAGGTTAAATATAACAGAGTAATAAACTATGGCGATTTTCAGGTGGTAGAATATCAGGATTTGCAATCTAATACCGTCGACCCAACTCAGACTGTTGTTGTTGTTCCGGCATTAGATAAACGTGGTAAAGGTGCGATAGTTGCTTACTCCTTCGACAGGGACTTAGTCAGAAAATATATTAAAGATCCTAAAAAATACGTTTTAACAACCAGTAAAGCATTTAATGGTGAAATATCCGAAGATAATCCTGCTCATTTCGTAACAGGTATGGATGAAGTTAAATATGCAACTATGCAGGTAGTAGGCAATCAGGCATATATGAAGAACTCATTATTCAAAGATAATGTTGATACTGTTGCACAGGCGATACAGGATAGACTAAATACCAGTTATCCCGGTGCATTCCACATAAAAGAGGTTAAGCTTCTTAAATAATTAAAATAATGAGGTCTGCAAAGACCTCATATTTTTGGCTTGTTACTTATTTTTGGTTTATAGAATTCTTTAATTATACTTCTGAGTTTCTCATATTCTTCGCATTGCCATTTATGCTGTGGCAAATCCATTATTTTGTAATTGCCATCTTTTCCATAATAATAGTAATGAGTAAATGGCAATTCACTTTCAAATAACATTTTAACTATATTTTTATTGCAACGTAATTTGCAACGGAAACCTTCGCAAATTTCACTACGAAAATCATCATCAATTTCAACAATGTCTTCTTTGCTAAGTGTCTTACTCAATTTTTTAGCATCAAATCCGTTTAATGGTATAAAGTCCATTCGCTTTTTATCTGATAATAACCAGTACCATAACGCTTCTACTGAACCAAAATGATGATCTTTATAATCAAAAGGTGTATTTGCCAGATTAGTGAGTAGTCTTCCTAAGTCGGTTTTCCCTTTTGAATAAATATTAATATGTGTTTCACCATCTTTATCTGGATTAAGCTCTAATTCACTCATATTAAATCCTTTTTGTATGATTATTTTTATATGTTTGTGTGATTGTATCATTCATAGCTATTTTTTCAAAATAACTTAATACATAATTTTGCAGATCAGGGTTATGCCGTAATAAATAAATCACATTTTTTAAATGAAACTTATTATTATTTCCCATTTTTTTTAATGAGGCTATTTCACCTTTACTTATTTTAAAAGAATGATAATTTTCATATTTATCATTTTCCTCTGCCTGAATATATTCACGGTCTGGTTTACTTATCCATGCTTTAAATTCCTGATTATTTTTTTCAATTAAAAAACCAAATGTATTTTCGATGAATTTTTTTTTATCTAAAATTAAATATTCCATAGCATAATAATTAGCAATTATTTTATTTACCATACTTGACCATTTTATTTTTGGTGAATATTTTTCATAAAGGTAATCCAGTTCAACAGTAAAATTATTATATTCTTTTGTTATACATTTTTTCTCAAAGTTATTCCAGAAACATTTATAAAGCATTTCTTCTTTTAATTCATTTTTGTTTTCTTTTTCACATAATTGTTCAAAAGTTTTGATTATGTACATTTCCTGACCATTTTCTAAATCAACAAACCCATGATGATTTACAAAAATATTTTCCCATATCAACATTTCATTTTTTTGGTTGTCTTTTTTCGCTGCTTCATAGAAAAAATCAAACCATTTATAATTATTTTTTTCATTTAATAAAGGCAGTATTAAATCAAAAAACTCTGATAGTTCATTTTCTGTTATAAAAAAATCAAGCCATGGTTTAAAATTCGAAGGCTCAGGATAAGCGTCTATCTCGCTTTTATTTATTTTATTGATAGCATTAATAAATTGCTTTTTGATACAGCTAATTATTTCACTATTCGCTCTTTGACTATAAGTTACAGAAGCCTGTAAGTCATAAATTAACTGATTATGTAAATCTGCTTTTTCTTCTGTATCTTCAAGCGTCATTAAGTCAAAATCATGTTTATCTAATAGTTTATTACTTTTATAGGCTGCATTATAAATTTCCCACGGAAATTTCAAAAGTGTAATTGCTATTTCTTTTTTATAAGCTGTTATTGTTTTTTCTAATGCATAAGATTGTGAGTTGTCCAAAAATCATTCCTCTTTAATTTAAATTCTTTTGATCGCAACATTGGGTTTATTTTCATTCATAATATCTGAAAGAAACTTTTTTTCCTCATAAGTTTTAAGAATATTTTTTACATTATTCAAATGTTCCTGATCTTCTTTTCTTGCCGTTTTGTACTGTTCACCTTCGTTAATAATTTCAACAAGACCTTTTCCTTCTTTATTTTTATAATCTGCTGGAAAACGTGAAGCAAGGTCTGCAATTTCTTTTAATGAATAACGACCATATTTAAGCAAAAATGTGATTAAGTCTGTTTTTTCATCAAAATATCCATATTCCTCTTTTTTAAAATCGACCACTTTTTCATAAAAATTAAAATTTTTGCTGTCATTTCTCATTATAATTTCCAGCAACCTGCAATGCATACGAGGAGTCAATTTATTACATAAAGATTTAAATCTTTTAACATACACGGGGTCTTCTTTAAACCGTTCAATAATATCTTTTACCATATTTTTAACAGGTGATTCTTCTCCAAGTCTATCAAAAATTTGAAAATCAATTTTCTTTTTTAACAACAAACTTTCAAACATTTTAGATTCTTTTTTGAACAATGCATAATTTATTGCAGCAAAGCTAACATAATTAAATTTATTCAAAAATTCGTAATTTTCTTCTTTAACAATTTGTAAAGAAATATCTATATTATTGGCATATGCCCGACCGAAAAACTTTGAATCCTCATTTACTTCATCAATCATTTTATTAATTTCGTCATACATTTCTGGTTTGTTTCTTGAAACAATAACTTCAATAATATGACGATCTTCTATCATTAAAGGCGTCCTTATTTCTCTCAGACCCTGCATTTTTTTATCGGTTGTATCCCTTACAATGTTAGCACCGCTTATTTCAGTGAACTTTTTTAAATCTTCAATTTCGCCATTTTTGATAATATCAATAAAAATCTCTTTCATATTGATACTTTCAAGCTGTTTTAGTAGTTGCCTGCTTTGCATTATTATATTCCGCTATTTATTTCATATCTTTTTATTTTAGCATAAAAACAATATGACGAAAATACTTGACCTTAATTTTTATACATCATATTATTTAAATGATTTAACTAAAATGTGAATAAGGTCATCCCTATGAAAATAATTTCAAGTTTTCATGATTATTATGATACTGCATTATCTTATCAATCAGGAGACGACAGTTTTTTATTTATACGTAAAACAGAAGAATTAGACACCAAATCTCTGGATTTAACAGGTCTTGACTTTCCTGTTAAGATTTATGATAAATCTGTTTATCATAAAGAAGATAAATCTTACCAGCACACACTACATGAAGTAGAGATTCTCTATTTTTGTGGGAAAATTTATCCGCTTTTTTGCGAAACAATTTACTCTCAAAAATATGGTTTTCCTGTTTATAACATAACAAAAGAATATTTTCCTAATATTGAAGAACTGGAAAAAAGGCTTCCTTTGAATATTTCTTATTTTTCAGGACATAAACGAGATTCTTTCTATAGTCGTGTCGATCAAAAAACTATGCATCATAAGCTGGATACCTTCGCCAATAAATCAGTTAATCCTGATATTTTTCAGCGTCTTGAGGCAATTTATTTTATAGTACAGGGGAATGGATATACATTAAGTATAACCCGACATCCTGAACTTAAACCTTTTTTAAAATCAATAAAAATTGACCCTTATACAGCTTTTCAGGAAATTGAAATGTATGGAAGTGGTGTTCTTGGCAGAAAAGAAAAAACGGTTATTGAAATTTCTGATGAACACAAACGTGACAGTAAAGGATTCGACAAGTACAGTTTTAAGCATAGAAAATAAGGAGACATGAAGTCTCCTTAACTTATTTTTTAAAAGGATTAATTTTTTTTGAAACCAGGTCTGATAAATCTTTTGAATGTTGATATGCTTTGGATACATTAGAGTGAACTGAAGATAAAATATTTCGGTCATTTGAAAAAAAACCTTTTATTATTGAATTATTTTTATCTTTTTCTATAATTTTAAGTAATCCTTCCTTAGTTATCTCACTTTCGCGCTTAATATTTTTTTTATCTTCCTCTTTTTTCTCAATTTCGAGAAATATGATTGCTTCTTTAACTGAAACAAAACCCTTCTTTTCCGCTTTTTTTGCAAGGTAAGCAACGCCTGTTTTACTTACATTACCTGATTCAGAAACTAAGACTAACCATTCATCGGGCATAGGTGTTTCATTTAAATTTTTATTTGCTTCCAAAGCGGAATAAATAAAACCTCCTGCCATAAGGGATAATGAAACTGGCAAAGCTACTGGCAAAAATGCCAGCAGTGTTGCACCGACATCAACCATCAACACTAAATGATTTTCTTTATTTTCTATAACAAACTTTTCTTTTTCAACAACATCTCGTATTTCTTTTTCAATATTCATATTTTTTTAATCGTTTAATGTTATACAAATCTGTGGGGTTTGAGTTAATTCAGGAAAGAAATAATTCAGTGCAAATTCAGACTGCATTTCTCCTATCAACGTTTCTATATTATGAAAACTGCAAAATTTTTGACCCATGTTCTGAAATGACTCAAAATCAGAAATGAATTGATAATCTTCTCTACTCACTAAACACGCCTGAATATGATCCTTTTCAACAGGAATGCAACACATAACTTTATCACTATCCTTATTAAGGAGACCTATATATTTTTCTCCATCTTTTTTAAAGGTTAATGACAATTGTTCCTGATTAAAAAAACTATTAAGAATACTTTTAATTTCTCCAATACCTTTTATCGTATAGTGACTACGCTCAATGGTATGTTTTTTTATACTTTGTGCTTCTCTTCTTACTTTTTCTGGGGTTTCCTTATAATAAGCCCTTTCCTGACTTCTTATTACATAGTTCTCTACGAAACCATCTTTTGAAGACTCTATCAATGATTCATTGAATGCAAAAAAAGAAGCAATAGCTATCTGGCGCTTTATTTCGCCTAATGCACTGTTTAATTCCATACATTGATAATATTTATCCATAAAATCCGTCATTGTTTCTTTTATAAAACGAACAGATTTTTTATCCAGTGGGTGCAGTAATTTTACCTTTTCACCTTTTTTTCCTTCAACTATTTCTACAGCATATCTAGCAAAATCGTGTTTATAACCAAGCATAGTGGATAATCTTTCGATATCCCAAGTATTGAAATCAATATATGGTTTTTTAGCATCGGCTATTACAGCTTCGTCTTCCTGCTTTTCCAGGTCTGACCATTCCAGCATTGGACTTGTTTCACATAATGCAATAATGACTTTATTCGATTTTACTTTTTCATAATGGGACTCACATTGCACATACAAATTATGCATTTCTACCATTAATTTTTTAAATAAATTTGGATCACTTTTTTGTACAATTTTTACTAAACTATATAAACTTAAAAAGGCACGTATATCTGAAATGTAAACCATAACTTTATTCAGACTATATTGGGCATTCCCCATTTTGCTAATGTTATTCTGTACATTCTCTTTAACATTTTTAAACATTGTTTCAGTTAAATGAAAAAGATTCAGAGGTGAATACATGTATTGGTTTGATTTTAGATCAGTTTTTAGCACGTCCAGAACATGACTAAATATGCCCTGATTCAGATTAATTTGTCTTTCTGAAAGATTACGAATATGGCTACTGTATGGCTTTATTTGTGAAAGCCCCATAAAGAAAACCTGACACAGTTCAGCCATTTTTTTATCCATCCCTGGCAAATCACAAGGAGGAATAGGAAATGCACAAACTGAACCATAACTGGACTTAAATCTGTTTTGTCTTTCATGTATTGACATGACTAATCTCCCATAAGCAGTTAACCTTACAAGACTAGCATCTGTTTTTTTTGTAGTCCATTTTAATGCACAAAATTATAATATTTTTTATATTCTTTTTAAAAGACTTTTTTTGGAGACGGAGGTCTGTGACAATAACTCATTGAGATTCTGTTGTTCTTTATTAACGTTAATAATATTCCTTATTTGTTTGAAACAATATGCAGTTTCGTCACTTTCATTTTCGTAAATTTTATTTTCTGTTACAATATCATTAAGCGTTTTTCCGTCACAATCTTTATAATTCCATTCTATAATATGCTCATCGATAAACATTTTAAGATAGGATGTTCTTTGTCTACGTATTAATAACTCTGCAATATTCATTTTTTGGCTCTGGCTACAGAATTTGTCTTTTTGCAGATCAAGCATATCTGTTACATATTTTATGTTCTGTATATGTTCCGGGTTATCTGTTTTATCCTGATTAGTTAGATTATAAATGATGGATGATTTAAAATAACCGTCATTGTTCTCTATAATCTTTTGAAATCTTTTTTGATGTTTTTTATCTTTTTTGGAAAATAAAATACGTAATACATCCGCCAGACCATCATTTTTCTTCACTTGACTAATTAATGAAAAATTACCAGCTTTTAACAAGGCTTCGAACATTTTATTAGACGAATTTTCAAACGCAAATCCCGCCATATTGTGTGATATTCCACAACCAAGACCTTCCATTTTTTCACGTACTGCAAGACAATCATTACCTAACATTTTTTTAATGAATTCTTTATCATACCAGCGCTCTTCTCCATAAGAATATCGTAATTCAGCGTTATCAAATCCAAACAAAGTTTCTGAATCACGAGAACAAAATAAATCTATCAATATATTAATTTTATCTTCTTCTTTTTTATTTAACAGATTACCAAAAACAGAAGCAAAGTTTAAAGGCATCTCTTTCCCATGCCTGTTCTTTATAATCAAAAAATCAAGGATATTCTTATTATTAAACTTAATGAAGTTTATAAGATCTTCCGCATCACCTTGTTCTATAATTTCATTAAATAAGTCTTTCATATTTAATGAGGTCAGAAATTTTATCGTTTCTTTTATTGACATATTTGACATACATTTTCCTTATTTTATGCTTCTATTATCTTATTTTTTTAAGTTTTTGTGAAGTTATTATTATTTTATTTTATCTCAAGATTTTGATTTTTCCGCATTTAACCTATAATAAAAGTATATAATTAAAAATGGAGCTGATTATGGATTTTCCAGAAAAAGATGATTTTCTTTCAAAAGAGATGTTTTACAAAAAACAGCTTGAAGAATTTCTGTCTGAAAACATTAAAGAAAAAGAGACTGACAGTGGAACCGATAAATCAGGTCGTGCAGATATTGAAAAAGTCGATATTTATGACGAAAAGGCGCTGCTTGCTTATATAGGAGAACTCATAATTAAGAATCATTTGTATAAAGATGTTTTTTTAGAGATAAATAAACAATTTCCTGACGAAGCATTTCAGCGTTTTATATTAAAAAATCAGACAAAATATGTTCAGCATTATTCCGAGGATGAAGAAAGTGATACCGATGAGGTATCTCTTCCCTTTTCTGAGCAAAAAATAAATTATGACCCACCAAAAAGTAAATCAGGTGTTCCTTCGCTTGCAACCGTCAGTCTTGGTATGCAAAAACTCACGCCTAAAAATGCATCAATTAATCATGATTTTATGGACGAAATAAAATATCTTAAATCTGAAAACAAAGCTTATGAAACGAGCCTGAAAGACATAATAAAAGAAAAACCTGCTATTTCTTCTGAAATCCATGCCATAGTCAATTCACTTGCTAATCGATTAAGTTTTGAAGAACAACAAAACTTTATTCAATATATTATTGAAGAAGAAAATTATTCTATTGAAAAAATTGAATTCGAACATGATGTGGATTATTCCACTAATTTTGTAGACGATATTGAAAAATATTCCTACGATGCGCTTTTGCTGTCCCTTATGCTTGAAAACAGTTTATCTAATATTCTGGATAATATTCCTGAATTTGACAATTATATTCTGGATATCATTAATGATGAATTAAGCAGTCTGGACTATCAACAGGACATGGAGTTTGCCATAAATAAAATGGAAATGAATCAATACAGACCGCCTGCACAGCCTTTCCAGACAGTTATCAGTAAACAAACAAAAAAAACGCAAGTTTATATGGTGGATCAGAATCGTGTGAAAAATATGACTACTAATTATCAGCCTGTTAATAAACAAATTAATATTAAACAAGTTAAACCGGTTAAAGCATTAAAAACACGAAAAATTAATGCTGCTAAAATAAAAATGCGTAATCAAAAATTTACAAACATCATTCATAAAATTATGGAACATTTACCACAATATGATTCGACCATAACCTCTATTTTAAAAAATGAACAAGATTTCATTAAGCAAAAAAATACGCAGGAACATATTAAACAGTTAATTAAAAGTAATGACTATGAAGTGCCTGATATTACTTACCGTAAAGCTGATTATTCTCATTTAATGAAATATCAGCCTAAAAATCGTTAATAAAAAGCCAGAAAATTTCTGGCTTTTTATATTGTATCAAATTCTTGGATTCGTTTTTTTTATTTCTGCCGGAACCGCCATTGTTTGAGTTAATATCTCTTTTTGCCTTTTTGACAGTTCTTCTTTTATATATTCTCTTAAATGTTCAGCATAATAATTCATATTATCAGAAATAGAAATACCCGCTTTAATAAATAATTGTGCAAGTTCAATACTTATTGTGTGTTCAAGGAGATTTTCTCCCTGATTATTCCTATGTTCTATATCTATTCCATGTTCAATAAGATATTCAATTGCTTTGTTATCTGTTGTTAAAAAAGCAATATTTTCACCTTCTGCATTACAGTGATTAATATTAATACCATTTTCTACCATTAACTTTATTTTATTTATGCCAAAATATCTTCTTACGGTCAGAGCATTATCACCTTCATCATTAATATGATGGATATCCGCACCAGCTTCAATAAAAGCCGAACAACATGTTGATTGATCATTAATAAGGAGAGGTGTACTATTTTCATTATTTAAATCGTGAACAGACAATCCTCTTTTTATAAGGTCTTTTGCTACCATTCCATCATTAATATGAAATAATGCAGTTTCATTATTATCATTTTTTTGAAAAATATTGATGCCTGCATCAATGGCCATAAAACCTGAATCAGCTTCAAGATCATCACGAAAAAGAATGGTTTCACCTTCATTCGTTGTCAGATTTATATCATAATGATTAACCAGTAATAACTCCAGCATATTTGGAGCAGAAGCAAAACAATGACCTAATGGACAGCCTTCTTCGTCTTTAACATTGATATCTACCTGATACTGGATTAATAGCTCCAGACAGTCATATTCTGTCACCTGAAAAACAGGAGGTGAAATCGCCCTTAGGGTTAACTCATGATTGGTTTCTATGTTTGCCTCTAAAAGACCTTGTAAAATCTCATAGTTATTAATAAAGTTTTCCATATATAATGCGGTTTCACCACGCCAGTTTTTTTCATTGACATCGCCACCTTTTTTAATAAATAAATCTAGCTCATCCCGGTTTTCTATGTCAAAAATTGACATTTTATTTGTATTCAACGCCATGTTTACCTTCTCTATATTCTGTTCAATTTTAAAGAGTTACTCTCTAAAATAATATTATTGTTTAACTGTCTTTTCTCATGGATTATTTTTATCTTTTCCATAAGTTCCTGATCACAGCTTCGGTGTTCTTTTATAATTCTATCAAAGAGTGAGTTTCCTCCTCCTTCTCCTGGTTCAAATAATTTAAAACCATTTTCAAGAGCCATTAACAGTATTTGCTCTTTTTCGTCGGGACTTGTTGGACTTTGAAATTTTCTTAACAAGTTATATGTCCAGTTTTTATAGATATTATCCAGATTCTTATTTAATGAATATCCTTCCTCGATAAACAGCTTCAAGTCTTCTGGCTTTCTTATATAAATATAGGGGTCGAAAATAGTTTTTATTTGTTCAAATGAAACACCATTATTCATTAATGTATGTTTAACTTTTTCAAATGAAATAGGGGTCATTATATTTTTATGGATGACCGAAGTGAAGTTTTCATGTGTAAGCAGAGGAATGAATAATTCTGCGAACTTATCTGAATTTTCTTTAACGGTAATATTAACAAATAAATGATACAGTGTTTCTTCACTGTCTGCATTTTGGGTAAATGCATTTATTGCATTTTTTAAAATATCTTCTTTGATTTTTATGTTGCTTTTAATTTCTGGGAATAATTTTACCAGCGTTCCCTCAGGAATTTTATAACCTATTTCCTGCCAGCAACGATATAGTTCAAGATTGCGAATTTCGTCATTCGTAGGCAGGTTGTATTCCTGAGCAATATAACGCGAATCATAATCAAAAATATTTTTGTTAATTATTTTATTATTTATTAATACCGAAAAAATTTCTTTCTCTGTCATTGTTCCGGTATCTCTGACAAAATTAAAAAATTTTTTATCAAGTATTATAAAAGAGCTTTTGACATTAGATGTATTTGCTGACTCACGAGTTTTTTCTGTTTTTATATCAACATTCATTTCGCCAGTATTAAATATTGCAGAAGGCTTAATGATATCTCTTAGTAGCTTTGCATTCACCGTATCATTTTTAGAATATAATTTTTTAAAAAAAGCATAAAAACTATTTTCGCCAATAGAAGTCAGCAGCCTTTTTCTTAATTCTTTTTCTGATACTGTTTTTTTTATTTTTTTTGCTTCTAATAAAGCACTGGTGATGTTCAACATATAAATTCCTCTTTCTTCTCTTTATTATAAGAGATTTAAGAAAAAAGAGAAAGCCTTATAGTCTTTTATTATGACGAAAAGAATTTACATTAATGGTATTTGTTAATATTTTTTTTTCCTGCTGTGATTTAAAAATTTTTAATTCTTCAGCCAGCATACTATTTTCATAATTATGCCAATCTTCATAAATAAAAGCACCTCTTTCTATTAGAGATATTGCGCCTTCCCAGTGAAGCATTAGTTGTAATAATGATTTGTTTTTTTTATTTTTATTATTTATATCAACACCTTTTGACAATAGGAAATCGAACATTATCATGTCGTTATCAAGATAATCCATAAGTAAATTATTGCCATACGCATTCTTATCATAGAGTCTTTCTGGAAAATATTTACTCACACTTTGCATTTTATTTAAAGAAAGATTCATTCGTAGCCAATTTATAGGATCTAAACCTGCACTTAGATAAAGATCAAAAACATTGTCACTAATTTTACCGTTTTTTAATTCTTCTTCAAATATGTATGTGTTTTCTATTAAACCTTGTTTTGCTAAAAACTCTTTATTATGCTTTACATAACATTGTGCTAATTCAAGATGACTAATAAAATTAATTGGATTGGGTTTATCTTTTCTATTTAAGTCAAGACCTTTGGTTATTGCCAATTCTAGAACTTCTGCACTTAGCGCATGTTCAAAAATCCAGAAATCTTTTGCATTTATATCGAAGCCTGCGTCTACATAAAGACTAAAAATTTCTTTGTCTCTCAAATTTTTAGATATAGGATAATCTTTAAAATCATCTTTATCATAAATTGAGCATCCAGCTTCTATTAATTTTTTTACCATATAAGCACGCCTGCTTATATGTAATGCACTTTCACCATAACAGTTTTTAATATTGGCATCTATGCCATTTTCTAATAAAAAATCAAAACTTGGGATATTTGATACCGCTCGCAGAAATAAACTTTGACCCGACTGGTCTAATGCATTAATCTCTCCACCTCTGGATAAATAATCTTTTATATCTTGAACAGAACATATGGTTCTAAAATTTGCTTGTGTATATTTCATATATTCCTTTTGCATAGGTTTACTTTTATTAGTTTCTTCTGAATACATTTTTGTCTTCATTTTCAACTTTTTTATTTCTTTCCAAAATGCGCAGTTCTTCCCATACTTCGTTTTTATTTTTTTTGACAAATTCGATAATTTGATCCGAAGTCCATTTTTTTACATTTCTTTTTTGCTTTAAAGCTACCATCGCAACGGCTTCTACAATAAGGTTTAGATCTCTTTTATTTTTATCTGCTGGAAGCTTTTGTGACTGATTTTTATAAGCTGAAATTACAGACATACAGTATTCCTTATTGTTTATTAAATCTTTTTCTAATATTAGCATCTTATCATTTATAATCCAATAGATTACAATAGATTTTCATTAATTCTTTTGTTAGCTTTCTTTCTCTTTTTCATGTACAATGTTATCACCTAAATAAATTAGATCTGGATATTTACTATGGATTTACATTCTTTATATAATGATACTATGGGGCCATTCATTAGCTACATTCCCAGAATGACTGTTTTTAAAATAATCATAGGACAATCTTATACCGTTCAGGATAAATCCGAGCAACTTAACTACCAGTTAAGTAAAGTATGGGAAATTATCCCTGAATCAGATAAAAAAACTATATTGCTGGATAACAATGTAGACATTTTTAATCAACATATTTCGGATAATGATCTTAAGGATGACCTTAAATATGCTCTAAAAACAGAATCTCATATCAAACTTATAAAAGTCGCTTTTTTATCATGGCTATTTACAGAATTGTCAAAAAAACATTTTAATCAGCCATTAAATTATTACAATACCGGTTTACTTGATTGCTTTTGGGATAATGAAAAAAAGATCACAGTCAAAAATGAATTCATTTATAATTTTATCATAAACGGTGTCAGCCTGACAGAATTAAAAAAACTACCTTTGAATGATTTTCGTAATCCTGAACTTCTTTATAATATCATTGAGGATAACGATATTCCCTCTGATATTTTTTCGTGGATTTTAGAAATTAATGATATGAATATCTCATGGCATGACTGCTCTTTTGAAAAAGATAAGGCAGAAAAAATCATTGAGCGAAAAAAGAATACTCACTACATTATTGATGTATCTCCTGTAAGAATTATGACTGATTATGGATATAGCCTTAAAAATTATCTTGATTCGCCCTGCACTTTTAAAAAAATCATTGACAATTCGCCAAGAAAAAGTGAAATATTGTCTTCTGGTTTTTATAGAGAGTACTGTAAAAGTTACCCATCTTCATTTCGTGAGCTTGGCAAAAAAATATTAACGGCCCGCAATTCAAGAAAAGCCAATCGTCTTTCTTCTGTTTTCGAACATTTTGATTTTTCAAATATCAATGAAACAAGACGTTCATTCTTTATGAGGGCTTGTCTGGAATTCAATAAATTATATCTGCTTGAAGCTGGAAATAAAGCAGGGAACGATATTTTTAAGCATGCGCCTGAAAATTTACAAGAAAAAATGCTAACGGAATTCACCAGAGAACGCCAGATTGCTTATTCCGGTGAAGAGATGCTCATTTTATTGAATGAAATGAATGTCACTCGAATCAATAATCCTGAATTATTAAAAAAGACATTAAGGGTTATTATCAGCAACAATGATATTAAATCGCTGAACTATGTTCATAAAAATATTTTGGCTGACACAGCGATTTCAGAACTTTTTAATCATTATCTCAATGTGCAAAAAAATGTTTATACCTCAACCTTAGCAAACTGCAGTCAGACAATGATGTATTTTTATAATCTTATGAATTATAAAGACAAAGTTAATATTCTTGAAATGAATCAATATCATTATATGCAGGAAATTAATGAACATAATATTGATTTGCATTTTATGTTTTTCATTATGCAAAAGCGAGATAATCTTGAATTTTTGAGTTTCCTTGACCTTCTTAGTGAGCAACAAAAATCTTCATTCACTGAAGAAGGCTTAGCTAAAATAAAACTTACAGTTATTGATCGTGTTGCCAGGTCTAACAATACAAAAAATATTAAACCACTTAATTTGGTTAAGCAAATTGGTATTACCTATAATTCTACAGACATTGCCTATGTTGCAAAACATCATCGTGTGAATAACTATATTATGAATTTCCTTTGTGCCGAACCGGTTGATGAGAACACGTCTTCTTATAAACAAGTTATCAATGAATATATTAACAATGCACATGGCTATCAATATAATTCATGTGATTTTCGGGCTGTTTTTACATGCATTGACCTTCGTTATGAAGAAAAAGATATTGAAGAAGCTTTTCTTCTGGCAAAAGAAAATATTATTAAACTTAAAGAAAAAGGAAGTTGGCCCAGTGGAGTAAATTCGCTTGAATTTTACCATAATATTTTTCAACGTTATGCTAAAATTTACAATGTGGAACTTCCGATTATTCCAGAAAAAATCATTAACAGGGATACGATTAATTTTTTAATCAATGATATTAAAGTCATAAGCATTGCTCAGGAAAAAGCTGTTATTAACTCTCTTATTTCCGATGCTCCTGTATTGAAAAATAGAAGAATTTAATCATAAAAAAGCCTGATTAATCAGGCTTTTTATTTTCACTATTTCTTGTTTAATAAACACATGGACCAGGACCTAATGAAGCGGTATCAGAAGGAGTGGTTTCGACCAAGTGTAGAACTTCATGGTCTTCTCCACTATCATTAAAGCTACATACGGGCTGACCGAGCCAGCTTGTATCCTGTTGCTCGAAATCCCATTTAGCAACAAGTTCATGAGAAATTTTCACCCATATTTGTTCTTTTTTGTCATTTTTATAAATGAACTTTGCACCTAATGCAAGACATGAAAATTTTTTTAATTCTGTCATAATTTTCACCTTAATTTCTATTATTTTATGCTCACAGTAAAACTGGTTTCATCGTTCGATACATAACCTGATAAAAGCTGCTCGTTCATAAAATCAAGCGGATTGTTAACCTGATCGATATATTTTTTTGCATTACTGATAAAACTTAATACTTCTGAATGCTCCCCAGTTTCCTGGTTAGTAATCTTGCACATGAGATTGTTTTGTTTTTTAGGAAGACCAAGACGAAAAACTACTCGTCCGATAACTTCCTCAGTTTTAGAGTTTACCAGCGCACGAATTTCGATAGTCATAATAGGTTTCCTGTCAGAGAATGTTCAATAAGATTACCATATTTGACCTGTTGTGTCACTTCTTTGTTTATTCTTTTTTAATTTTGTTGTATAATTTTTTCAACAAGGAGAATACATGAAAACATTTGAAACTAATCATGAAAAACTTATAGAGAACGCTCTTAATTGTTATCATAAAGTTATTTCCCTTTGTCAAAAAAGAAAATTTAAAGAGGTTGCTGCCTTGCTAAATCATGCTGATTTTCCGCATGAACAGATTTGTAATATGTTAAAAGAAAACTATTATGGGTTAGCATTCACTGATCAAAAAAACAAGCCACATAAAGATCAGTCTTTCCTTTATATGCATTTATTCTATTTTCCTGAACTAAGAAAAATTATGAATAAAGAGGAAGATTCTTTATTATTTACACTTACTCTGTCCGCATTAGGACAAGAGGAATATATCAGACAAAATTATTCGCATATTTTAATTCAAAACACTTTTTATTTTGAAGCATTGAGTCGTGACTGGATTTATAAGTTTGCAAAAGATAAATCTTATAAAACTGAAAATAATATGATGAGAGAAACTATCTATGATTTTTATATTGATCAATTCACAAATATAAACAGTCAGGAATTGTTTCAAATTAATGAATCTTATTTCAACAGTTTTAAAACACTTTGTCTTTTTAATTTTTATAAACAAACTCAATATCCTTTTTTTTATAGTCATGCCGTTAAAAAATTCGAGGCTTTAAATTTTAAAGAATTTATTTTAAAATATCCTGATATTTATACCCACCAAATATACAGTGATTTTTTTAAAGATACCGATCACCATTTTTTATTCCGAGAAAATCATTCTACTGAACAGAGGTACTCTCTTGATACTTTTTCATTTATCAAAAGATTATTTTCTGTTAATCAATTTATCAAAAAGCATATGGATAGCGAAGTTGCCAGCTTTATTCACTCAACAGATTCTATTTTATCTATTACAAATCGGATTATGGATCATTACTATAGTTCTTTTAGTGATGAGCGTAAAAATGATTTTTTTTGGCAAAAAATGGAAATTTTAATTGCTACATTTAATATTTTTGAGAAAAGGGATCTGACTTATGATATTTTTCTTAATTTTGCTAAGGTGGGAAAACATCTCAATGCTTTATTATTTGAAGAATGTGCATTGAAAAAGTATTTTGACTTTTTTTGTGATAATGAATGCATGCTTGATAATATTTATCGAACGAATGGCTACGAAATCATTCCAGAAAATATTAAAACAGAATCATTAAATAATTTTCGCGATACCATGATGAGTAAAACTATTAAGCGGCAAAAAACAGAATTAACCAAAGCTGTAGACGAAAATATGGCTGACCACATCACCAACACAATTATTCTTCCAAGGAAAACTACACCAAGATTATAAAACAAGCCTCAGAAGAGGCTTGTTGCTTATAGTCGATTTTTACTGACAGAAGGACTGTTTACTTGAATTTCTTTCATTTGTTGTGAAAGTTGAAACTTTTCATTCATAACGCTGGCTTTTTTATTTTTAATAAAACGACCATCCTTTTCATGAAAGAAATAATTATAGGTTTCAGGATATTCTTTCTCCAGAATCTGCTTCATTCCATAATATTCTTCGCTTGAATACTGAGATAAATTTTTAATCACCATATCTGTGATTGATTTATTTTGTTTATGTAGTTGTATCATTTTTACATAACAACGTTCTTTCACTGAATCTTCCAGTTTGTCACTAAAATAATCAGATAAGTTAGAACTCTGAAAAATGCTTTTTAACATAACATCATCTCTTAATAATTTTTCACTTATTTCAGAAGACAATCCTTTCTGGTGAACAACTATGGCTTTATTATAATCATTATTGATAACTGCATTGATAAATTCTTTTTGTAAAATTTCCTGTTTTTCAGACTCTTTTAGGTTTGCAGGCGATACAACATTCACAATAATTTCACCAAGCATATTATTTCTGTTAGTAAAAGAAGATGCGATTTCGATAATATTTTCTATTTTTTCTTTATGCGAAATACTGGAAAATACCTGAGCCATTGAAGTAATTGTTGATAAAAATTTATTATGAACAGAGGAATCTTTTTGTATATTGTTCTCTTTATCATTAACAAATAATAATATCAATTCCAAAATATTAACCTTTTCATTCCCTTTATAATTAAATGCAGTATCCATGTCCATTTTTGAAAGAAATTGAGAATGGATATTTCTGAAGAGTGAGGGCTTTATTGATTTTATTGCAAAACTCTTTAAAAAGGTTTCTATATTATCATTAAATATTTTTCCTTCTGCCAGATGAAGAATTTCAAACATATATTTTATTAATTTTTCACCCTTATTACTTTTAATCTCTTCTCCTTCATAACTTTCTTGTTTTAAATAATACAACTTATCAATTGTGGTATCGATCAGGTTTTTCCCTTCACTGTTTCTCTCATTAATGTCACCCCACTCTACCTGTAAAGCTTTAACAATCGAAGACGCATTTCGTAAATTAAAAAGAGATAAATGCGTATTACTTTTCAAATCTTCGTTTTTTGAAAAAAGATCAAGCATTCTGGGTTTGAAAAAAGCAACCATTTGATTATCTGAAATATGTTTTAAAATCTCTTTTTTTATGCTTTCTCTGGTGAATAGAAGTTCTATAACTTCGGTATAGTCATTTTTTATAACAAAATCAATCATTTTTTGATTATTTGTAGGAACAATACGATTAGTATCCAGGAGATATTGAGTAAAATCCAGCAAATGCTTTTTTCTTTCTATACGTGGAGCCTTGGATTGTTCTATGGCATCTAAAATCACTTCTATGATTCCGGGATCTTGGCTTTCCCAATTAATATCAGGATAACCTTTAATGATATGTATCATAAAAGCATTTTCTACTTCTTTTTCTATAAATTTATTAATAATTTCTATTAATATTTCATTATTATGATCTTTCATTCATTTTTCCTTTTGCGTTATTATAATTTTAACATAAGCAAACAAAAAAAAGAGCCCCGAAGGACTCTTTTAAAAAGTTATTTATTTATATTTTGAGATTTAACCTGCCAGTTGTTTTTCAAGCAATTCGTAATTCTCTTTTGCTCGGTTATTATAAAAATTATTTTCCATTTTTAATGTAAAATCCTGAAAAATATCCATAACCTTAACTGTTGAAGCATTTTCTTTATTCATCTCTACCGCTTTTTTCGCCAGCATATGAGCAATTTTGTTGCCTTTATTTTCTTTTGATGAAACTTTTATAACTGACACATTTTGTTCATTTAAAAAATCGATCATATTTTTAAATATACTATACGTCCTTTCACTTGCATTCTTCCACAGTTTTTTAATCTGAATTGCTTTAATTACACTTTCATTATCGATATAGAATCTGAACAGCGTCTCTTTATTCATAAATTCACTGTGGTTTTTCTGAATTTCCTGAATCGCCATTTCTACGGCTTTCAATTCTGCGTAATTACTGTCTTCTTTTACACATTCATAACCCGCGATACGTTTAAAGTTATGATAAATCCCTTCTTTTAAATCGCGTTTTAAAAGATTAATGCCAAAACTTACAACAGTATGTCCAGCCTCTTCTTTAACTCTTCCATCAGTATGAATATCCATAACTTCATTATAATTAACCTGAAGATACGTAGGAAGACGCTGCTCAATTGTCAGAACTGGAGCTGGCTTAACAGGTTCAGCGACCTTAGAGATGCCTTCCTGCTCCGCAAATTCACGTATAATCTGATTCATTTCGCCTTTCAGCGCATAATCAATGGTCACTGCCCTTCTGATTGCAACAGAAGACAGACTTTTTTTCTCACCATTAAGCAAATTTAAAAATTCAGATTTCATTTTTGTTTCATCAAACATTTTTGGCAAATAAGAATTATTATATACTGCTCTTTTTTTAGATGAATAAATAATATCGAGATCAGTAAAAGTAATTAGTTTAGGTGAAAAAAAAAGTTTTTTTTCATTTAATGATTTTTCCAACAGATCCTTTAGGGTAGAACATACGGTATTTTCCAAAGGTGTTTGGGATTCTTTTACTTCAACAACAATAGAAGAAATAATCGATTTATCAATAACGCTTGATTCCGGCATGCGTGAATAATTGTATAAAGCAATAGCCAGTAAATTTTTACCATTCATCGTTTTTTGCATTACGTTAGCATTAATATAACCAGACATAAATTTTCCTTTTCATTATTAGTTTCAATATATTAGCTCATTTTCTTTCAGTCTTTATCATGACTGATAAATTGACTATAGCAAGGCAAAAATGAATATACAAGGTTTTTTTCACCTTCATGTTCAAAAAAACATCGATTTTCCTGTAGTTTTTTAACTTAAAAAGGTGTAAAATTATGACTATCAACAAAAGGTGAATAAGATGAACATAACGCTTGCCGATAAAACCGATATCAGAGATTGTGCAAAAATTGCAATGAAGTATAAACTTTATGAGCATGAAGAATGGTGCCTTTATAATACACTGTGTTCTATCTCTCGCATGCTCAGCGATGATTTCCTGTCTCGCTTTTCTCTTGCACTTCTTTGGGATGACGATATGCCTGTTGGTGTTTGTCTGTATTCGCTGAAAGATTTCTGTTCAGTCAGCACCTATATTAAACCTGAGTACAGACGACAGGGATATGGCACAGCTCTTTTTTGTGCGCTGTATAAATCACTCACTCCATATCGCAGAAAAAAAGTAAGACTTCATACTGGAACTGCTGAATCTTTCTTTTATTTTGAATCTTTAATCAATAAAAATATGCTCAAAGAAAATCAGATCATTGATAAAGATTTTTCAGGCAAAATTAGCATTCTTAAAAATGCAGTAAAAGCAGAAAAAAGTGATAAGAGCGTAGAGATGCCATTCTGGTTACGTACATATGACCTGGCTGATATCCGTATTTAATGCAAAAAAAAGACCCTTCTGGGTCTTTTTTTTATAATCTTTTGGGAGGGGTTCTGATTACGGTTTGTTCTTTTATATCATTTGAATATTTTTCCGTTTCCATACTCAGATATTCTTTTTCTATTCTTATCAGACTGTCTAATTGTTTATGTTTTTCAAGTTCTTTATAAACATCTGTGCCTGGCGTCATAAAATTAATCCATACATGAGAAAACACGTTATCAATAAACGGCATATTTTCAGGTTTACCACTCACTACTTCTTTCATTGATTTGAAAAGCTCTAGAAAGTTACCAACATGGCCGTCTTTAACAAACATTTTTTTATGTTTTGCAATCATCTCATCAATATTTTTAATCGCACCGTCTATTAATTCAGGAGATTGATTAACCCCATAATTTAACAAACTGTAATATAAACTCATTTCCATATTTTTATGAATCAGACTTTCAGGAATTGATAGTTCAAAAACTTTATTATCAATAAAACCTTGATATTCTTCGGGGTCTTTATTCAGATAAATATATTGCATAGCCAGAGTGCAGACATCGTATTTTTCAGCCATCAAATAATGATCAAGAATTGTCATACCTATTTTATCTTTTTCAAGAAAATGGTCATAATTATCAACTAATGTTTCTTTAAAATTATACATATCTGCATAAAATAAAGGATTTCTTCCAAGATAATTTTCTTGATTTTCTTTTTTCTTTTTACTTCTGACGATAACGATATCTTCATCTGTATCTTCATATTTTTTTTCAATTTCATCACTGGTTTCAGTCATTGATACAATAAGTGGAAGAATAAAACTACTGTACGTAAAATTTTCAACTTTTCTTATAATGTCCATTAAATTATTGCCACCAAAATACTGTGCTTCTTCTGGATATCCAGCACGTCTCATTGTGCTTTCAAACAGCGGACCCAGCTTGATAATATTGCCATCTTCACCTGAAAGACCGGTTGGCACATTTAAAAATGGTCTGTTTTTTAAATTAAAATGATTAAATTGCATTATTTTTTCCTTATAATCTGTTTTGAATTTTTTTAATTTGTTCGATTTTAGAGCTATCTATAATTTTATCTATCATTCTTTTCTCAAAAACAACATTAAGCTCGTCAATCTCCTTGTACTTTCCTATGAATGCCTTTAGAAGACCGTCTTCAATTCCATCAAGTATGCGTTCATAATTTTCATTAAACGTTCCCATGTGTGAAAAATCACCAACATTTTTTACTACGTTAATAGCTGAGATCTTTATTGCCTTATGAATAAGTGGAACTTCTGCTTTGATAGCTGATTTTTTAGCCTCATTGAGTTTCTGGTCGTAATTATTAAAAGCTTTTAAAACATAACTGATATAATCGGTTATCAGTTCTTTGTTATTATTCTCGTTTGCTTGGGCAAGGATATAGGATAGTCTGGTAGAAATAGATAAAGGAGTAATATTTTTATGAAAATTATAACCAAAAACTTCATTATTTAATAATATCTGTTTTTCTTCCGGTGTTGCAGAGACAGAAAAAACCTGCATAGCATAAATATATTCTTTATATTTACCCGCTAACAAATAATGATCGGTTGGCATCATACCCAATTTATCTTTTTCAAATAATATTTCATGTCCATAATCAGCTAATAATTCATACAGATCCATTTCATAATCATCGGCATTCACTGTTGCATAAAAAATATGACTTCTTCCATAACAATTATTACCTGTATCAGGAAAATCATTTTCTTTTTCTTCTGTACGGGAAAACGATTCTCCTGATTCCGATTTTATCTGGTTTTCGAAACTACTTTCGCACATAGAAAATATCAGCTTTATCAATACATCATAAGGCATCTTGCACTCTTCTAATTTTTTAAATCCCATCTGGTATGCTGTATTTCCCCAATATCTGGCTTCTTCTTCAAACCCCTGATTACTCATTGCTATGTTATAATTCTGAACTATATCATTGGTATTTCCATGAATACCATCGAAATTTTGTAAGTCAACAAACGGACGATTGGGAATATTACAATGATTAAAGAAGGGGATGTATTCCCCATATTTTTCTGATAACTTTTGCATAATTTCTCTTATTTATTTTTTTTTGTTTACCTTTTTATTATATAATAAATGAATATAAAGTATAGCATTTCTAATAATAGAATTTGATTCTTTTATTTACTTCACTTCAATATGCGATATAATATTTACATAGACAAATAAAAGGAATCATAATATGGCAATAAAACCTATTCAACCTGTAACCATAGAAAATATTAAATCTTCTGGCGAAAAAATCAAAGAAGAAAAAGAAAAGATAAAAAAAAGTGTTGAACAGGCTGAACTTGATAAGCCAATAAAGAGACCCAGCCGAATTGATAGATAAAAGGAAGCTCACACTTCCTTTTAAATTTTATTTATATTTAAAAAATCTTCTTTTTATTACATGTTATAAGCGTATCTTATTTTCTTTCACAATAAAATCGTCTGGCATTATCTCATTAATTTTTTTCTTTTGATAGTCTATCGCATTATTAATAAATTTATCAATATTTTCTGTTTTGCTTACTTCATTTAAGCTTTGCAGATTTGGCAATATTTTTTCAACAAATTCATAATCGTTATTTATCGCATACTCTGCAAAATATTCGAAAATTATTGGATCCATATATATGAATAACTCTGCATCATATTGTGGATTAATAAAATCTGACAAACAATACTTTTCTTTTAAAGATAAATTTATAATATTTTTTATATAATTCAGCATAATTACATTATCTTCATCTTCATTAACTACTCTGTCTATATATAAAAATAGGGCATTATTTAACATTTCTTCAATCTTAGAACTGATATCACTTAATTTGATATTTTTTTTATTTAGTTCACCAAACCATGTATTAATGGTAAGAATCTCTTTTATACCTACTTCCTGCGTGTTTATCAAATGTTCAACAAAGAGTTTTGAGGCTTTTTCAGCATCGCTATTAAAAAAGTCTACAACAAAATTATCATTCTTAAAATAAAATAAGCTACAGCTTCCAAAATCTGTATTCAAAATCTCATTTTTATATTTTTCATAGTATTTTTCATTTAAACCTAATAAATAATCAATAAAAAAAAGTTCCATATTAACATTTGTTTCGCATATTTTTTTTATTGAATAGCATTCGATATATTTTTCAATAACCTTACTATCCTGAAAATTAATTCCTTTTAGCGAATTTGCAATATTTTGTATCAGAAAATTACTCATACTTTGCAAATCTTCTGTTCTTATATTATTATCTGCTATCCATAACCATTTTTTGTAGAGTTGATTTTTATCTTTTTCTGAAAGTAAAGCTTGTTTGATTTCTTCTATGCCCACTTTTCCTTGTTTATACCTTATAAAAACGTCTTCATCTGATTTTATCATTTTTTAATCCTTTCTATTTCTATAATTCATTATAATCCCTTTTTATGAATACGTTAACAATTTCGCTTGCTCTTTTTTTATGATAATGTCATAATAACCTAACTTCAATTAAAAGGATAAAGATATGACTACGCTTCGCCATTTTGGTTTCAAACTTTCTATTTCTCGTATGCTTGAAAGCAGTGGAGTTGAAACCTTTTCACTGCTTATGCAGCATCCTGACGCGGGAGAGGCAACATTGTTGAATGGTAAAGTGGGACTTATTCACGTATGCTCTGATACTGATATTGATAAAATTCGCTATTTCGCAGCCGAACATGCATTGGCATTAGGGATTCCTGTTGACGAAATTCAGGATTCCTTTATCGAAAGTCATCCTGAGGAAGAAAGTATGAGACTTTTCAGGGAAGACATGATTGAAGAAATGCTGGAAGCATAATCGAAAAGAAAAAGACCTCACAGGAGGTCTTTTTAGTATTCAGATTTAACTTCTTGCATAAAATGATATATTGACCACATTGCTTGGTCCGCATTCTTCATTTTCAACCACACCATTATACATACGAGCGGTTCTGATAAGATACATGCATATCTTTTTATCCACACTAATAAAGCTTAATACAAGATGTTTTTCACCAAACATAGTAATTTTGATATTATCTTTTATCATTCCTCTGCTATCATACCAGCTATCAGGAATATAAAGAGAAGATCTCAATGGTTCAAGGTTAGCAAATGAATTTCTCTCACTGATATTTTTGAAGACCTGTTCAGTATCCGAAATAGGCTTGCTATACGTTTGAGTCATATCATTTTTTTCCGACTTGCCAGAAACAATACCTAATATGGAAATTGGTAAAACTAAAAAGGCAATAAAAAACATAACCATACAAAATAAGGCGGCTGCAAAATCTTTCCCTTTAACTAAGACATAGATTGTTGAAATAAGGGTAAGGATAACGCCAACTACAAATACCAGGTCTTTATATTCATGATACATATTCTATTCTCCTGTTTTATATCAGGAGATTATATATAAACATATTTTATTTATCCATTTTTTAAATAGATATTATTAAAAAAAGTCCCTTATCAGAGACTTTTCATTTTGTTATTAGTGTATATCTCCCTGAATCATATCTTTCCAGATTAATTCCACAAAAACCATATTCCGCAAAAATATCTAACACTTCTTCCATTTTTTCTTCTTCTAGTGTTATTTTTTGATCGTTTATTTCAATTTCGTCATCGATTTCTTTAAAAGAAATAGCACAAGATTTTAGTTTTTGCTTATCTTCATTAGTAGGCATATCTATTTTAAATGATTTATCTATAACCACTTTCATCTTTATTTCCTTTAAGAAAAAAATTGGTGCCCAAAGCGGGACTCGAACCCGCACACCGAAGTACCAGCACCTTAAACTGGCGTGTCTACCAATTCCACCACCTGGGCAAATCTGGCTGGGGTACAAGGATTCGAACCTTGGAATGTCGGGATCAAAACCCGATGCCTTACCGCTTGGCTATACCCCAAAAATAAACAACTATTTTCCTGCTTTTATGGTGCTCCGGGAGAGACTCGAACTCTCACACATTTCTGCGCCAGAACCTAAATCTGGTGCGTCTACCAATTTCGCCACCGGAGCAAATCTGGCTAGGGAAACAGGACTCGAACCTGTGAATCACGGGATCAAAACCCGCCGCCTTACCAACTTGGCTATTCCCCAATTATTCTTTCTTTACTACAATTTGGTGCTCCAGACGAGAATCGAACTCGTATGCTTTTCAGCGCTGATACCTTAAACCAGTGTGTCTACCAATTCCACCACCGGAGCAAATCTGGCTAGGGAAACAGGACTCGAACCTGTGAATCACGGAATCAGAATCCGCCGCCTTACCAACTTGGCTATTCCCCAATTATTCTTTCTTTACTACAATTTGGTGCTCCAGACGAGAATCGAACTCGTATGTCTTTCGACACTGATACCTGAAACCAGCGCGTCTACCAATTCCGCCACCGGAGCATATCTGGCAGAGGAACAAGGATTCGAACCTTGGAGTGCCGGGATCAAAACCCGGTGCCTTACCGCTTGGCTATTCCTCTATTCTTTCATTTGCCAGGAAGTTTATCTTCCCGCTTCATGTAAACAATATTAACTGCTTTTTTTCTCTCTGTCAAATCTTTTTTTAATTATTTTTATTATTTTTCAATGACTTACGTTGATTTTACAACGAAAACAGTCGATCCTTTCCGTTCGGAAAATTGATTGCTTTTTATTTTCTTTGGGCATAAAAAAAGCCCCTCGCGGGGCCTGTTATGTGACTAACAAAACAATGTTATGCCCACACACGACCCTTGCTTTGCAGCAATTGTTGTTGTAGGCTTTGGAGTTTTATTGTTTTGTTCATCAGTTTATCCTTTTAGTTTATTAATATACTATAAAGAGTTAAGAGATAAATGTCAAAACATTTTCTTGAATTTTATAATTTAACGTTTTATCATAATAATACTTAACTGAAGAAGATTATTATTATGGCTGCGCACCTCTTTAACAAAAGTATCGGATTTGAAAAACAAACCACACAGTTTCACGATCTTAACTACCAGCAAATTATGTTAAAAAAAGAGTTTACTCTTGAAAAAATTGACAGAACAGCTTGTGATTATAAAACACAGCAAGGCATGATTTATCAGCAAAATGATACAGACACTCTGCTTTTATTTAAACGTGGAGAAAAATGCTCTAATGTGCTTGTTTCTGAAAAAACAAGAAAAGCATATTATGGTGACATTTATCTTGAAATTATCAGTGTGCTTGCACATACTCCACATAAAGAAAAAACGTTTGAATTTAAAAAAGAAGGATGGGGTGTAAAAACAGACAATATTCACAGTCCACATTCTCTTTCTGTTGTCTGTATCAATGAAAAACAGCAAAATATTACTTCAATTTTTATTGCTGATTATAAAAATCTGAAAAAGCGACTTTTTCACGATTCCCGTTTAATGACGGTTATCAATCATCCTTCTTTTATTGATATCCTGATTTTCAATATTAATAATCGCATTAAAATTAAGGGTAAAGCAGGTAATTTTAGACTGGAATTATCTAAACCAGAAAATCAAACCGCTTTCTTTAAACGTCTGCAGAATACGTTTGGCGTTAAAGATGTCGTTTTTGCTTACAACTATGACAAAATGGGTAACTATTATACTATTGGCTTTACATACAGTGAAGAATATATTTCCAGCCTATGTCGATTAAGTAAAAAAACCTCACCTATCCCTGCATTAAAAAATACAGGGATGGCAAAATCATCACGATAATTTATGGGACTAGTGAATTTCTTTGTTTCAAATTCAGATCATTCAGCAAACTCATTTCAAATAAAAGCGTATAACTCTTTAGCCAGTTATGATGCTTTGCTTGAGCTTCTTCCAAAGCAAGATTAACTATGCCATGTGATTCATGAGTTTGTTTAAAATTTTCTAATTCAAAGTGTGTTATTTTATAAAAAAACTGATAACCGGTAGTGGGGTAACCTTTCTTTAATGCTGACGGATTTTTTGAATTATCAACCTGTATTGCACCAATAAGTTCATATTTGAGTGGAATAAGACAAGCCTCTTCCATGCATTCTCTGATAAGTGCCTGTTCCGGCGTTTCGCCTTTCTCTATATGCCCACCGATTAAATCAATTCCTCTGTGATTTAACGTTAATATAATCTCATTTTCAATGTTTAAAGGAAAAGCATGGACAGAACTCGGCACAACATTAATCGTATTTTTTAAATCTTCCTTATTTAATACGCTTAAAGAAACTTGTCCTTCTCCATAAATTGTAATTTCTGGCTGATTGATCATATTATATTCTCAACTTGACAATATTTTCAGTTGTTTCAGATAGATCACCGGATAATATCTTTTTTTCATGTTGCACTAACACAAAATTCTTAATCTCATCGTTTTGATAAAGAGAATCATTACTGCTAATCTCAACACCTTGATCCATTAGAAATTGAGCCTCCTCTGCTTTTAAACATTGTGTAAGTGCATTGCTCCCTCTTGAAGATTTAAAATGTATATCTACACCTTCTTTAACTAAAAATTTTAGCATATCAAGATTATTATACCTTGATAATAAAATATTCTCATTTTGATCGTTAATATAATGAATATTTGCCCCATTCCTTATAAGGAATTTAACGATTTCATCATTTCCATTCATCATTATGGCAGTATTACTTTGTTCATCTACATCGTTAACATGCAGACCTTTTTCAATAGCATATTGTGCTAAAAGCAAGGAATTTGTAGAAAATAGCATATTGTGTCCGTCAGTATTTTTTTTATGTACGTTTAAATCATTTTCTATTAAAAATAATGCTACTTCGTCGAGAATGTTACCATGAAAAGCAATGGTTTCTTCATATTCTGAATATTCACATTCTATATTTAATCCATAGCGGATCAATTCTTTCAAAATGTCTGGAGCATGAGCATAAGCTACAGTTAAAATATCAAGTTCTGGATAATCATCATTAAAATTTACCCATTTTGCAATAATGGGTACAATATGGGGATATTGTATAAAATGTGTGATATTTTCATTATAACTATTGTATAGTTTGCAATCAACGCCTTTTTCAATTAAGGCATTAAAAAGTTTTACATCTTTTTGTGCATTCTCATAAAACAAGGCGTTAACTTCTTGCCTTAATTCATGGATATCACCACCTTTCCTGATAAAAATATCTAATTCTTCAATACTTTTCACATCAAAAATACTTGTCATGTTTTCAACCTTTTCTCATAAATATTTTTTATTTTAATATGTTTTTGATAATTTGTATACGATTATATACAGGCTTTTTATAGCTATATGTTATTCATTAAGTTATAATAGAACAAACATTGACATTAATGAGACTATTATGTTTTTTTTCAATAAAACAGAACGGCATACCAGCCAGCTTTTCAAGCTTATCCATAATTACCAGGATGCAGAAGCCATTGCTTTTTTAGATAAACACAAAAAAACAATTGATTGCAGTATGGTAAATAAACAGGGTCAGTCTTTATTTGATTCAGTTCTTAAGCGGGATAGCTATTCTAATGAATGCTTACCTGAATTGGCTCTTAAAATTTTTCAGCTAAATCCCCTAAAAATGAATTTCTCTGACTCTTTAACCTATGCCGTCAGATTTATGGATGCTGAAAATCTTATTTCTGCAATAATCGAATGTAATGATCGGAGTCCAGCTTTTAACAAAGAAGATAATAAAAATCAAGTATCAAAAGCATTATTTAATTATTGTGCAGATATTCGCTATATTCCTTTAATGACAAAAAATATTGATATAGCTTCTCTTTATTCAAATGGACAAAATCTGCTAACGCATTGGGCAACCTGGTTTCAGGATAATCCAGAAAGATTGATGTTTAATATTCATAAAAAAGAAAAAAATGGTACGTCTCAATACAGTACTACTTTCCCTTTTGGACAACTTCTTAATTTTTATATTGATAACGGCATTGATGTAAATCAACCCGATAAGAAAGGTCAGACTGCGATGAGTATTATTCTTCCAGGCTATTTAAGGTTAAAAAAAAGTAAGATCATGCTATTTTCAACAGGATATGAACATCGTAGCGTTTCACTGAATATGATTAAATTATTGTTACATAAAGGTGCTAATCTTTCTTTCGACGAAAATTATCAAAAATATAAAAAAGAAGATATTGATAACCTTACACTGATTCGTGTGGAAATTGAACGTCTTTACCTTAATAATAAAATGACTGTCTCAACTTCAAGACCAAAAAACAGGATTTAAAAAAATGAAACTTTATAATCATATTAACGATCCCTTATTAAAAGATTTTTTGAGTCCTGATAAAAATGAAAGTAACAAATTTTTGAATGCCATTGTTAATCAAAATATTAAAAAATTAGATCTTATATTTTCCCTTTCAGAAAAAGAAGGAATTAATGCTTTTTCATATCTGCCAGGACATACGATACAAAGCAATCCTATGGTTGCCATAATTAAATCAATCAATAAGTTGCATAAAGATAAAGTTGAACCTGAATCTATTCATAAATGGATAGCCTATCTTGAAAAAAATGGTTTTAATCTTATCCATAAAGAATTTTCGGTTATATGTTTACAAGAAACTAACATTGAATATAATTACTCATTTTTTCAGGATATCATACACTTTTCTTTAGCTCAAAATTATAGGGTCATTTTTGGTAAGAAATGTCACCAGATATTTCTTGATTATTTAATTACTGATGATGTTAAAAAGCAGTTATTATTATTAAAAGATGACCATTGTTTCTTAAAAATTTTAAATACTGAATTTCAATTCAGAACGTTTTCAGACTTTCCTTTGGTCCTTAAAAATTTACTGGCAGAAATGACTCATCATAATTGTTTTGAAAATACATTCTTTGAACTGCCTGAATATGTTATTTTTAATATTACAAAAAGCGAAAAGTATTTATTAACACACAATTTAATTAAAAAAGAAAACATTTTCTGTAATCCGGTTAATCTGTATCCTGAATTATTGAAACAAATTGAAAATAATTCTATTAATAACCATACGATCAATATTATAAGAAAACATATTACACTAAATATGAAAGATTCTGACATAAATATCATTAATACACTTTATGAAGCACATAATATACCTTTTTCTTTCTTAAATGATAAATTACTTTGTCCTCCAGTTCTGAGTAAAACATTACAGCAAAGAGAAAATTCAGGACTTTCATTATCTTTTCTCGATATTCATAATTACAATGCTTTTAAAGTATGGTTTAAACAAATTAAAGCTTTTAATGAAAAACAAAGATGTCAATTAGCCTTTAATGATTCTGAACCTGTTTATAGTCAGAACTGTATTAAACTTCTGATTTATCTTACTCAATATAATGAACAAGAGAAAGATAACATCACACTATCTGAGTTCTTTAACTCTTTAAATGTTAAGTATTCAGGGAAAGATTATTATAATGGATTTTTTGAAAACATTTATTATCAAAAACATTTATTGTCTCATTCTTCTTATAGTATTTTCGAAAACAGTGTAGAAAAAATTACTCGATTACTTTCTGACCGTGATATTTCTGAAATATTAAAAGCAATTAAAACAAAGCGTTCACAGCGTGATATTTCAAATAATGAGATAATATTATCTGAAAACACTAAAAAAATTTCACATTTTTTAAACGCTGCCAAAAAGAAAGATATTATTTCATTCCTAAAAGGCATGAATAGTAATCAACTCACCTGCCTTTCATTAGTTAATGAAAACTTATTCAGGCGATTAGTTTCTGAAAAAATTTACAATGTTTTTGACCATATATTAACACCTAAACTTCTGGCACAACAATTTTGTGGTGAAAAATATCATAACAAACGATATGATTTTGAACACCTGATTGCACTGTCTCTTTATTATACTCAAAATAATACATTTGCTCATTATGATTTTGAAACGTCTCTTGCTTTCATTAAAAAGGCTGAAAAATTCATTGATAAAATAATGATTATCTCTGAACAAGATACGAAGGTAGCAAGTCTTTTAATTGAATCTGCATTACTTGATATTTTAACTTCTTCAAATAAACCACTTGTCCCACAACAATTAACCAGAATATAAGGTGATATATGATAATTAATATTGGTCGTGATTTTTCTCTGTCTCCCTCAGGAATTTCTAAAAATGATAACTCATCAAGCGCAGAACATCTTAGGGAATTATTTTTAGTTCCTGCTCTGCTAAATTTAAAAAATAAAGAAAAATTAATTATTGTTATTGACGAAGTTCGTGATTATTATTCTGCAGCTTTTCTTAAAAATGCATTTGGTGGATTAGTTTCAATTAATCATTTTAATGCCAAAGAAATTCTTGAAAAGATAAACATTCAGTTCTCTGATGAAAAATTCTTTTTTTATAAACAAAAAATTATACAATATATTAATGAGACATCTTCTTATTAAGACTATAACCTTTGTATATAATTATTTTTCAAGAATTCTGAATCTTTCATTTGATAAGCCAGCAGTTTCTTCTCAATAATAGATAATAATGATAATGCACCTTTTTGTTGATCTACTGAAAAGCCATTATCTCTATCTGATTTAAGAATATTCATAGCTAAGATAATTTTCTCGGGCCTTAAAAGAATGCCGTTATTTTTAAAAATTTCAATATTTGTGTCATCTAATTTAGTTAAGAAATGATATTCAGCCAAATTAACTAAAAGTTCATTATATTTTGAGAAAGCAAAAACCGGTTTTACATCAGAAATCGAACCTGCTTTAAAGCAAGATTTTTTAGGTTTAAACTCTATGACTCTTTCGGTAGATAATAAGCCTTTTTTATTAAGGCAGAATAAAGTATGCTGCGTCATATTTTCATTATTAATCTTAAAAATAGTATATGGATTTAAAAAAATACTATTGGAAACGATAAATTTCTCTTCATTTATACTATGCCATATTTGATTAAATATTTTTTCATCAAAATGTTGAAAAATAAAAGGTAGATACAATAATCCATCGCACAAATAATCCTGCATATTCTTATTTATCTCTGCATAAAAACTTTCTCTTATTTTACCTTTTTTACTCAATATTTCATGAAGTGGAGAATCTAAGGGCGCATTTTCTTTAAAGTCAAGATATAATTCTTCACCATGAAGTAGTTTGCGATTGCCTATATCATCAAATAAAAAAACCATTTTTTCTATATCAGTTAATATTTGTTTTACTAAATTTTTCATATGATTACTCTTTTAAAATACAATATTTAAATAATAAAGCTTTAACTATTACTAAGCAATCATTTATTGTGAAATCCATGATTTTGTGATAATCTTTCTGCATATCAATGGAGATAAATAGATGCAACAAACCAAACAACAAATTGCTGATAAAACCATAAATGTGCTTTTTACATTAGGTTTTCTTTATATTCCTATGTGGCTGGTTTTTTTTGTTAATAAAATTATTCCAGATGAAGTGATTTATCCTTTTTTGGGAATTCATCCTCGCAGCTTTGATATACTGGCTCCTCTATCTTTCATGACATCATGGCTTCTGCATATTAACTATGATCATATTGCTAATAACTCTCTTTCTTTATTCTGGCTTGCCTTTTTTATCGCACTTTTTGAAAGGCGCAGCCTCAAATTATTGTTTATTCTTATTGCAGCTTCTGGTTTTTCTACATGGCTTATCGGTTCTTCTAACACCGTTCATGTAGGTGCTTCTGGATTAATTTTTGCTATTTTTGGTTATATATTGTCTTCTGTTATTTTCGGGAAAAAATGGCTGTATCTTATTCCTGTTTTTATTTCTCTTTTTTATTATGGCTTTGTTTATTATACTTCATTCTTAAAAGGCATGATCCCCCAGGATGGCATTTCTTTTGCTGGACATTTTGGTGGATGTATCAGCGGTATTCTGGTCGGTGCTTTTTATGAAATAAAACGCAAACGAAAGCTGAACAATATAAAAACTCAGATTTAAAATAGAACAATATAATAAAAGGTACTTTTATGAAACGTAATGATTTATATTCTTTGCATATTCGTTCAGAAAAAGATTTAAATAATATTGTCACGTTTTTTGCTCAATATCCACGTTATCAGAACCGAATAAATATTAGTATTGAGCAAAATTTTTTTACAGGAGAGGCAGACTCTCAGATTTTATTAGAATCCAATTTAACTATCACAGATAGTATGAATGGTGCGAATTCTTTCCATAACACGTCTACCGCGAATGAACGTTCTTCTTTGCTTATGTTGGTTGAATATTTAGCAGAACATTATACAGCCTTGCCGATTGCAAATACCGGTGAAAAATATTCTTATTATTATGCTTCAAATGAACTAAGATTATTTAATGATTCAAACACATCAGGAAATACGCCTGTTGTAGTTTTTAAAGACAAAAATGTAACAATACTTTCTCCGCAGGAACAAAATTATTATTTTTCAGAAGAAAATGATGAGCGACTCATGGAAATTTTTAATGACTATGATAGATGGTATGCCGGAACCTTTTATTTACCAACCAAATCCGTAAAGCCTCGTCCTTCAGGGCGGGGATATAAGGATTTCCTGAAAACTTTTTGCTTAATTACTTGATGTTTCACTTATTTAAGCTATTCTGGCTTTGTTAATTCTGTAATTTGGTGAGGTTTCTGTGTCTGAAAGCGTGAAAGAAAAAAAGAAGATGCGACAGAGTGAAGAAGATAAAAGCAATTTTCTCATCACCACGTATCGCTTTCGCGTCCGGGAAGACCGGCTTTCAGAGAACATGAGGTTATATCTGAACCAGTCCTTTGGGAATCAGCGTTTCGTGTGGAATCATTTTCTGAATGAAATGAATCTGTTTTATAAGAGTCAGAAAACGCTCCGGCAGAGTTATATTGATAACCGGCAGGAACTCCCGGAAGGCTTCCGCACCTCTTTGTCTTTTCATGACCTCTGTAAAAGGCTGACGCAGTTAAAGAAAACCAGAATTTCCTATGGCACTGAAGAAGAACAAAATGAAACGCATGAATTTTCCCACTTTCTGAATAATACGCACTCTCAGCCCCTGCAGTCCACTTTACGCTTTCTCTCTGACGCTATGGCTGAGTTTGCAAAAGGAAAGAAAGGAAAGCCCCGTTTTAAAAAGAAAAATATTGACGATGACGGCTGCTTCTTTAAACAGCTTACTTCCTTTAAGTTCAGCCTGCGCGAAGGCTGGATAGGGCTTCCAGGCACTAAAGAAAAGCTATTTGTTCGTTTCCACAGGATGTGGAAGCAGAATGAAACGCCTAAAACGCTGAGCCTGATCAGAAAGGGAAATAAAATATGGGTTAACGTTCAGGTTGAACGAAAACTCACGTTAAAAGAAAAGCAGCAACAGCAGGACAATCTGTACCACATACTTCCTGAGAATACCCTCGCCTATGACCTCGGCTGCAGTAAAATGCTGATGACACAGCAGGGTCAGCCTTTCCATCCTGATAAACAAATGCGGGATAAACTTAAACGGATAGCTGACAGAATTATTTTCCTGCAAAGGCAGCTCAGCCACAAAATGGAGGTTTTCAGAAAGAAGAAAGAAAAAAATTCCGTACAGAAAATCTCAAAGCAGTATGTTAAGCTGAAAAACAGAATTGCGAAGCTTTATGAAAAAGCCACAAACATAAAAAATGACTTTTTGCATAAGGTATCGTGCGACATCGGCAAAAACCACACCTGTGTCATACGCGAAGACCTTAATATCAGACAAATGACCATGAGCACAAGGCGCATAAGGCTGCATGCCGATCCGGTCTATCAGGAGAAGTTAAAGCGGCGAAAGAAAGAAAAACCCTGGCTGAAATCCCTGTATGATAAAAGAGATCTCAACCGCCGCATACTGTCTCTGTCATGGGGCATGTTTAATAATATGGTGGAGTATAAGGTCAGACGTAATCTGGGATTCGTTGTTAAAGTGGATCCAGCCTACACCAGTCAGCGCTGCTCTGAGTGCAGTTATACTGCAGAGGAAAACCGAAAAACCCAGGCGAAATTTATCTGTCAGGACTGCGGGTTTTCCTGCAATGCTGACCATAACGCAGCCATGAATATATACCAGAGAGGATTCCTCTCGTTGCAGGCCGGATTAGCCGCAACTGAAACGCCTTTTTTATCGTTTCGTAAGAAACACAGGCAAAGTTCAGATGAAATCTCCTTACAGGGAAACTAATCTGAAGCCTCCTCCTTCAGGGGGAGGTAAATCACCTGCACATAAAAATACGTCTTACCTTAAATATGTTGAGTATTTTCTCAATGACATATTATCCTATGAAAGTTTTAATGCGCTTAAAGAAAAAGAGATTCTCTCTGAAAGCATTGAATCAGGCAATAAAAACCTGTCTTTTCGCATTTAGAAATTATAACCTGTTTGCGCCTAATATATTTGATTTTGATATAACTAAGTGTGAAAGCAATTCTTTTTCCTGATTAATTTTTATAGTTTTAATTCTTTCGGTTAAAAATTGATTACATGGCATTGTTTCTAAAAACTCTATTAACAATCCTGTAATTTTATCAGAAATATTTCGGATATTATCATCGCTCGCTCTATTCAGCATATAATGAGTAGACATACAAATATCTTTTGCTTTAGGATACAACGGTTGATAATGGTTTCCATTTAACAATGCTATATTTTTTTTAAGTTCATCAATAACATAATTTTCGTGTGTTTTATTCCCAAATAAAAAATTATTATCAGACCTGCTATTTATATTATCAAATAAATCAAGATATGCCTGAGATGTTTTTGTGCTTCCTTGCATTACTTTTAGATTGAATGTCAAATCTCCTAACATTTCACTTATATTAAAATAAGCTGTGCCGGGGTGAAAACTTAATTTTTCAAGCTTGTTAAGAAACTCAGCAGAGCATAGTTCATAATTATCATAAGAAATAGAATAGCAATTTTTTCTTTTTGTTGATAATAAAAAAAAGTCCAAAATACTACGACCGTCTACTGAAAGTTCTTCCCATATTTTTTTTGATTTTGGATTTTTATGTAGAGCCTGCAACAATAAAGGATTATATTCAGCAAAAAACATTAAAGCATTTTTACCATCTTTTTTAAAAGCATACCAATTTTCGTACTTTTTAACTTCTTCGGCTCTTTCTTTTATTGTTATACGATAAGGTTTATTATTTTCCTGTTTTTCAATTAAACATTTTGATTCAATAAAATTCCAAAATTTTTGCTCTTCATTCATTTTGTATGTCCATGTTTCACATATTTTACATAAGATTTTTTGCCTTATATTTTATTATAGCAGTTATCAAAAGAGAAACCAGTATGACAATAAAATACAATTCAATAGAATGAATTTGCTTAAAATGTTCTTTAATTAATAAAATAAAAAAAGTATGTGTAAGAAAAATTCCATTAGCATAATAACCAAAATTGAATAATTTTTTTTCTTTATAAGCAGGTTTTTTTATAACCAAGAGGAATAATATAATACTCACTGGCATAATCCATAACATATTATCAAAGTCTGCTAACGGGTTTTTGATATAGTTATTATTTACTTCCAGTAGACCTAAAGGAATAAAGAGAACACTTAAAAATATCAGGAATGAAAGTTTTATCTTGTTATCCAGTTGATATTTTTTTATTAAAAAACCCGTAGCAAAAAAAGGAAATGTCAGTAAGATATTTCTGTGCATATAATCTGAACTCAAAAAATTATGTATCTCAGAACGACTAACTTTAAGTACATTAAAATTTGAAAGGTATTCTATACTCAGATTAAGTGTAAAAAATAAAATAGCTATAAAACATAACATTCTTATATTATTTTTTAATAGCATTAACAGTAATGCAGTGAGAAAAATAGCCTGAATATACCAGAGCTGAAAGAATCCATAGATAAAGTATTTTAAGGTCAACAGAATATTATAATCATTATTTACCCTGAACCAGAATACACTATAAATCAGCATCCATAATACATAAAGAGTTGCAATTTTTCTTAGCCATTGTCCTGAACTTTTTTTCATTACCGTATCATAAAAATAGTAACCATTAATCAGACAAAATACAGGCACTGCAATTCTTGCAATACCATTTGTTATCATATATGAAAAGTATGGATTTATTTCTTTAAAGAGATTTGTATGAATAGTTACGATCAGAAGAGATAATATAAATTTTAGAATATCAAGGTTTACATTGCGAAGAAACATTAAAAGAAATCCTTTTCATAATGCTTCCAGTTTTATTTTATACGTTATTATAATGACCGCAGTTTTCACAATAGCCATTTGTATTAGTTACACATGCACCACACTGCTGACAGGTTATTATATGCTGGAAGACGCGTTTTATAGTCATAATTACTCTCCTTATTTTTAAAATCAACGTTATTGTAACATACTTATTTTATTTGTGAATAGACGGTATTCCTCATACTATTTTTTCATTTATTCATGCTCTTTCACTTTTTCGAACAAACTTAACATTGCTTTTAAAATTTGATTACGCTATAATTCTTATTATTTTTCAGGAGACAAACATATGTTTCAAAGTTTAGGTGAAGCCCTTGCAAATTTTGGTAAAGCTATGGGGATGCTTTTTGGAGCAAACCATAAAGATGAGTCATACTTACAACAGACTCGTAATTATCTTAAAGAAACACAGTCTTATGCTAAATCATTTCAGGAAGAGCCTCAACAGTATATTGGCGGCATTGATGTAGGACACTATCATTATGACGAAGATAGTCAGCCTCACTGGTATCCACAACCTAAACGAGAAAAATAACTTTGCTTAATTCATTTGACGATTTTCTAAATTTATTCTCACAAATTCCTGTTCCTCAACAGTATCGTAATCAGGAAGATCCTATGGCAATCGTTTATTCTCGCATGGCCTGTGAACTCCTTCTCAATAAGGATATACAACGTTTTGCAGAATTAGTCACTCAGCGACGATTTACAAGCGAATGCGCCAATTATCTTTTTAAAACTATGGTTTTGAAAAATCAGTCGTCAAAAAAACAATTTCCAGAAGATAAATCTGATTTACTTTCAACAGGCTTAAGTGTTCTGCTTAAATATAACAAAATTAATTTCCATTTAATTTATGGTGAAAAAAGAAATTCTTTTTTCCTTTTTTCTCAATATGATTCTGACGAATTAAATATTAATGAAAACCATTTCGTGCAGATTCTTGATTACTTGCTGGATAACAAAATTTTTATTCTGGCACTTGCCAAAGAAATGAACACATTATTAGATTTTAAAGGTATTTCCAAAGAACTGAAAGATAAATTTAAAAAATATTCGCAGTATGCTTTTAACGATAAATATACGCTCGATATGATACAGGGAAACCACCGATTAAAATTTGACAAATCTTACACAGAAATTAATATTCCTGCAATTTTTGATGACTCTGAAAAGCTTAGCTATTGTCATACGTTATATATTCTGGGATTGGGATTTGATCCAGCCATCGTTATCGGTGAAAAAGATACCTCTTATACTATTGATAACTGTCGTTATATGCAAAGAATGCCTTATTTTGAAACATTCCCGGACATTTTCAATAATCCTGTAGCTTATTTTGATGAATGTTGTCAAATCATGAATGAAAAATGGGAAATGCCTTTTTCACCAGAAGAATTAAAAATGATTTCTGTTTCATTCCATAGTTTTCATAAAAGTATTTATCAATACCAATAAATTGACTTACTGGGCTTCTAATGAAATAATTAATAGAATCCCAGGAGATTAATCAATGAACGACGATACAAATTCAAAGAGTATTTTAAAAAAAATTGTTAACTTATTTAAACTTCCAGTTCCTTATTTGCTGACCATATCTGAAGAAGAATTAAACGAAACGATTAAACAACGTACCGACATGCACAATATGATTGCCTATAAACTTGCAACAAATGATTATATTGAAGATGATTATAAAGCTCATTTCCATTTTAATGTACGTGGCAAAAAGATTACATTAAGTTCTGTGGAAATAGTTGGTGCTGGTTTACATGAGCTTCGTGATCGTATTCTGCGTGAAATGCAAAAAAAAGATAAAAGCCTGTGGATGATTGATCTTGAAAGAAATATTCTCGATGATCAGATAAAAATCCAGAAAAAGGCAGTATCTCCAAAACGATTATAATATTTTTTTACGGTTTTATTTTCTTGTCTTTTAAGGCGCACTCTGTGCGCTTTTTAAAATTCATCTTCATAATTTCAGGATGGCTATATTCTCTATCATTTAAATTATTGGTGCTTTATTTTTATTGTATCATAGTGCTAATTAATGTATTATCACAAGATATTTTATAACAGGAAATAATTATGACTGGTTATCTTATTTATCAGTATATGTATAATAAATATAAAAAATCTCAGTCATGGGGCTTTCTTAAAGATTATTCTTTTAAAAAATTAGACAAATTCACAAAGGCTTTTGCTCAATATAATCCAAAAATTTGTGAGCAAAACATTGAAGAAATTTTCAGCTACTTGCCTGTTTCTGATAAATCCACAAACATTAATTATGAAAATATCGTTCGGATTTATTATATAGGTTTAACTGATTACTCTTTAAAATTGCTTCGGGAACGATTCCCTGAAATGACAATTGAAGATCACATTTCATTGTCTTATTTTAGTAACTATTATTCTTTTGGACAAGATAAAAAAACCATTAATCACATGCAACAGTTTCAATGTCGATTAATAAGTTATTTTCAATCATCTTTTCTTCCTGATTCTCTTCATGATGTTAACCCTCAATTAAGCAAAGATATAGCATATGCACTTGGTCAACAAATCTTCTTCATCTTTAATCATAAGGAAGAAGATCTAAGTGAGTTTGATAACTCAACATTACCTATTTCTGATAATACAAAAAAACAATTTACTCATTACAATACAACTGATAAAAGCAAAATTCTTTCTGATGCAGTTTTATATTTTATTAAGCATGAATTTTGTGAATTTCTATTCAAACATGGACTAAGTTCATATGATAACTTTTTCTATACTTCTACGTTTATTAAGCCTTATGAATCTATCATATTGTTTAAAAAACATTTCCCAGAGTGTTCGATTATGTTCAATACTCCAGATGAAAACACCCTCGAAAATATGATAATTGACCATATATTATTTGTTTCGACCAACAATTCATTTGGTTTTATTTCTAACAAGTTTCCTGAAACATTAAAGCTTATTTCAACAAAAAATCAGCTTTTTTGGAAAAAATTACAAGCTATACTTATTAAAAATACTAAATCTATAGAAGAATATGCTGATTTATCAATGATAATTATTGAACAAAACATTCTTCACCAAAGGTTAGTTTCTGATAAAACTGCTGGTCAACAAAAAATTATTCGTATTTGATTTCGTTATCTTATGATAATAATTTAAATCACATAATAAAAAAGCCTCTTTCGAGGCTTTTTTTGTAAGTATTATACGCATTAGCGATAAAATTTATAGAATTCCAGTTGCTGTTCCAGAAAACTGTTTGCTATTTCAATTACAACATCGTCTTCTTTGTTAACCAGAACAGGTGTCATAAAACCTACTGTTGTTGCCAGATTTAGCCCATGAATACGCTCTACAATTTCCTTATGAACCATGGCGTCAACTTTTGTACCATAAGTCTCTACAAGTTGTTTAGCTGCTTCAAAATCGCCTTCTGACTTAATACGCTGAACTTCTGCCAGCAGTTTACCAACCTGTTCGCGCACATAATTCATATCGTTAACTTCGATAAAGAACTGACCATCTTTTACGACCATAGCCATTTTATCTTCTGGAATATGTTTCAGCAGCCAGGTAGAGATAATCTGACGGTTACGGAAGTGTGCCTGAGTAAGATCATTACCCAATTTAACACGACGAAGCTGACCAATAGCGCCATTTGTAAAATAGGCAACATATTTTGCAAGCGATGCCGCTTTCACGTCTGTTTCCGGTGAAAACACACCAATTTCTTTTAGTTTTTCGTCTGGAACGAAATATAATGCCACCAGATCAGCACGACATTCTTCAATTACTGAATAATATTTTGACAAAACATCGCTATTAACGCCTTCCAGAACTTTACCTGAACCATGACCTGCAATTTCATGTAAATCAGTATGCAGTACGCCAGTTTCAGCGCCATAACGCTTAATCAGATCCTGATATTTAGGCAGATACAACGCTCTTGTCAGTGGCTCGTCATAGGTATTTCGTGAAGAGTCTACGTTCGCAAGTGTTACAGATTTTGATCCATATTCTTTACGAATAAAGTCACTGTTTGGCAGATTTACACCCAATGGTAATACAGGAGAGGTTTCACCCGCCATTGACAGTACGTTAATTGAACTTGCAGACAAACCAACAGCTTTTTCTTTCTTGAAACGTTTATCAAACGGCATGTTGTTTTCGAACCACTGAATATTATCAATGATATTTTTCACTTTTGCAGTCTGAGCAGGGTCTTTAAACGCAACCAGACTTTCAAAATTACATGCGATTGCCAGTGGATCTTTATAAGACTCAATAAAACCATTAATGAAATAAATATCACTAGTCTGATCCTGCACCCATGCAATGCAGTGTGCATCAAAATCTTCTGCACTGCCTGTTTCATAACAGCGAATCAGAGTTTCAAGAGACAGCTTCTGCTGTTCATTTTCAGTATAAGCCAAAGCATTTGTCAGCTCTTTTACGATTTCTTTAACATATTTACTATAAAGTCCATTAACTGAAATAACCTGGCGTTCAATTTTACCTGCGGTATTTTTTACCAGACGTTCATTAAAACCAAAGGGAGGCAGAGTACCTGGGGCTGGTTCAGGATAGGCACTTTTACGAAATTCACTGACTTCTTCTGCAGTCAGACCTTCATAAAAATTAGCACCGGATTCAACTACAACGTCTACGCCATCTTTTTGCACAGTGCGAAAATTAGCAATAGGTTTCGCAAACAGAATTTCTTCAACAACTTTTGCATGCTGATTGCAGGAAAAATCAACGAGGTCTTCTTTCGTAAGAGGTAAATCAAGACGCTCACCGGAAGTGTTATGATAGATACCACTATGAGCAAATAAAGTAAACAAAGTATCTTTCAGTTTCACAAAAATGGCACTATCAGGTTCTGCACTATGATAAAGTGCAATCAGACTATCAAGGAGAGGGAGATTGTGAACTGAGTTCTGCTCAAGCCCAATCATTTTTCCCCAAAATCCAGCCTGTGATAAATGATAAGCCAGTTTCTTTTTCTGAACAGGCAAAGATTCAAAACCTTTTGTGTCAAGTTCTACAATTGCAATGTCATTAAGTCGTTCTGAATGTGTCATTTTTTTTCTCTCTTTTGTTTACGTATTGTGATAGTAGCAAAAAAGAGAAGAGAATTAAAGCCTTTTTTTTGAAAGCGAAATTATATGAACAAAAATCAGACTCTATCAACTATATTCTTAATAAAGATGTCTTATCTTGAGTGGGAGTATTCATTTTTTTACTCAGTTGTTCTTTCTCTACTTCTACTTTTCTTTTTACTAACATCTCTTTTGACCATTCAGTTCTTACGATATGTTCATATTGTTCCAAATTATCAACAAATTTACTGATTTCATCGACATTGTTAAGATTGTTTATAATATCTTCTATAATAGTTACATTCGACGATCCATAAAGAAAAATACCCATAGATTTATCAGGATAACATTTCTTTAAATCATTATAAAAACCTTCATGGTTATATAAGGGAGTATAATAAATTTCATAAATTCCAAATCCAAGTATATTTAAAATATGGAAATCTAATTCGGGAGCATTCATCTTGTGTTTTGCTATTAATGGGAATAACCATGTGTAATGTTCAACAATTTTTGTTTGCATTTGTTCATAAAAACTTATCATTAATTTGCTTTTAAATTCGTTATCTTCATGACTGAAACATGCAAAAAAATCATCATACTTTCTTTTTTGAGGTTCAGAGAAAAAATCTCCATAAAATAAATATGAAAATCCAGTCTGCTCATTTTCATTGCACGAAAAAAAAGCACGTCTGAGCGAAGGATCTCTTAATAAAAAAGCAACATCTTCATAAGGAATATCCAAGTTTAAATGAAATAAGGTATTATTTTCTCCATCATAAATCCCGTCTTCTTTATATAACTTAATCAACTCTTCACGCACAGATCCTGATGTATTTCGTTTAAATGCTTCAACAAAAGCATATGCCTTCTCTGCAAAAACTTTCTTCTCATTATTACATGCATAATTATAATCTGCTAAATCCATAAAAGCCTCATATTTCATTTTATTCTATTTTATCGCGAATAGATAATAAAATCTACTTCTTATCTATTTTAATGTCTTTTAATTATTTTGTGACAAGCTTACTATTATATTTTTTGGCAATCTTTTAAAATATCAGCTATTTTAATAAAAAATAATGCTGTTAAGGCTAAAAAATGCAATGGATTAAAGAATTTTTCAAACGCAGACAAGTTTATAATGCTATTCGTGAATCAAATAGCTTCAAGCCTCTTCTGTATAAATACAGGAATGAAATTTTTGAAAATTTTTCTGGCAAAAAATATGAAGATAGTTTTAGTTATTTTCTTCGTTTTGCTTGTAGGAAAGATGCTGAATTTTTTAAAGAAAATATATCTTCGTTTATCTGCGCCCAACCTGTTAACGATAAAACAGAGATGCTGAAACATCATCCTCTTAAAAAATTCGATACTGACATTAAAATTCTAAATATACATTATCTTTATATAAAAAAAGTTAATATTCTTGCTGATTCTTTATTGGAAAAACTTGTATCTGAATTTAATTATATCGATATTTTTACTTTTTTAATTTTATGCAATGAATCCTTTTATGAGGACAAAAAACAGTCGTTAAGGGCAATAAATTCGCTTTCTAAATATTTAAAAAAAAGCATGAAAAACAAAGAATACCTTGACCGACCTATAAGCACACAGTTAAGCTACCTCATTCTTGATGAAATAAATCAACCAAAAATGGATATTGATCGTGTAAAAATCACCAGCATAATGAATAGCTTTGACAATTATGAACAAGAACAAAAGAACATCATTATTAATGAAACTTATTTTACATTCCTTTATGTTTTTTTGGAATATATAATTAATGAACAACGGTTATATTTAAATACCAGTTTGCATTACTCACATAAACGTAATGGTTATTTATTTAAACTTTACAAAATAAATGTTATAACGGAAATATTTTTCCTTATATTTCCAGAAATTGATGTGTTTAAAAAAGATACAACATTTAACGCTTCTCTATTTGAAGTTTATAACAGTATTTTTTCTTATCTTGCACAATATTCTCACCTTATGATTTCGTTGGGGTTTGGCTCTGGTGATATTAATAATAACAAAATCAGCTTTTTAAAAAAAATTGACTCTGATGTTTTAAAAAAAGGTTATTCTGATAATCAGGAGGAATTTGATCTTTTTTTATCTCCTGAAAAAGAAAGTCATTTAGAATTAATCAGTAAAATTGAAAAAATACAAATGCTGGCAAATAAAAATGTAAAAGCCAATAACACACATAAAAAAAGAGTTCAACGTTTGTAAAACGTTTAATCAGTGTCATATCGCATAGCGATGGCTTCACAAAAGTAATTACCTTCTTTCTTTTTCGTTTCAATAATTTCAGTTATGTTCTTTTTTTTATCTAATGGTTCGTCAGTCAACATGATATATTGCAATTTATTAAGCAGCTTCTTATTTATACCTTCATCTGCATTACTTAGGGGAGCAATGTATTTTCTGACAGGAATATTCCAGGCAAATGCAGGCTTATCATCATTCATTAATCGTTGACAGCCTTCATGATTTTGTTTCTTTATCAGATAAATTTTGCTATCTGAGAGTTGAACTATTTTATATTCATCAGAAATGACCAGAGATTTATACATATTTTGCTTATCAGCACTATAAACGTGTTGAGCATAACTATTCAGGGACAAAAACAAAAGAATAATTCCATTTATAATTTTCATATACACTCCTTTTAAAAAGAGATTGTATCGGATTGATCTTAACAAATCAATGTTTTGCTACTATAATTAGAAAATATTGACAGTAAAATAAAAGGCTTATATATGAATACCACTGATTTGATTATACGATTCACAAACAACAGTTATGCCGAAAATTTGTTTATTAAATTGTCTACATTTGATAGGGAACAGGAATTCGTTGAATACTATAATTCACACCATAAACAAAATGAAGCCTGGTTATCGAAATTAAACCTGCCACATTCACTTTCCTATAATGATATGCTTTTATATATGAATATATACGGTCAAAAAGACCGGCATTATCCTCGTATTAGTCAGGTTAATTATTGTTCAGATTTTTTTATTTCACAACTTCACAAGGGTGATTACTTTTCTCAGCCTGAAAATCTTTTAGTTATTTTAAGGCATTTTTATATCCCAGAAAATTCTGCTCGCTTTTTATTTAAACAGGATTATTTTCAGAGTAATATTATTGAGAATATTAAAGCTATTTTTGATGAAAGAGAGACCGAGCAGCGTTATATCTCAGACGCTAAAATTTATAAGAAATCGAAAAAAGAATATTTTGATCGTATACTTGATAATTTAGCGAATGACATTATTCCTGATTCCATTGATTCGGAAACCGCAGCTTCCATTTTTAAATTTCTGAGTAAAAATAAATACACGCAACATAATAATTTTGTTAAAAATTTCCCTTACCTTATTGAATCAACACAAAAACAATTAGATGATTCAATTTCTTTACTTTTTACCAGTTATAAACCAAAGCAAAGAGATACGATTCACATTGAAAAGGTTCTTTCCTGCTTCTCAAATGAAATGATTATTCGACATACTCTTGTTTTTTTAAATCGTTATACGGATACTTATTCCAACAGAGAAATTAATCCTTATATTGTTCCTTATCTTTTCAATAGAGGTATTGTGCAGGAACTTTATCATATCAATAAACTTGATTCAGTTTTTAATGCTGCGGTATCCCGACTGTCAAATAAAAATATTATGAGCATGTTTGATAAAGATAATGAGCAAAAAAGAAATTATTTCTACAAAATGATATTTAATTGTGATTACTCTTCAAATGTTAAATTTGAGGAACTTTATAAAAAAGACCCCTTTTTTCTTAAAAATGAGTACTTTCAAAAAAGTTCAATGCATGATTTTATTGCACAGTTTGAAGATAGCATGATTGAGTTAGGCATTGAATTTACTAATAAAAAGCAAAAAATTGATTTCAACACTATGCAAATTTTTTATAATTTTTTATGTGAACAAAACATTGATAAAGAGAATGCGATAATAAGAAATGTATTGCTTGGTTTTTCTCGTAGGCACAGCACGAAACAGGATATGCAAACTATTGAACGAAATTTTGAAGAAATTAATAGTATTATGCTGGATAACTTTAAAATTAATCTTACGGAAAAATCACTTGAAAAACACCTTAATCTTCAATCTTTCACAAGAGAATATGAAAAAACTTTTTATACATGGCTTGAAAATAATATTATCAAATTTAATATGAAAGATATTAAAGGGGAATCTGCGAGTCCTCAAAGACAACGTATTTGATATACGAAAAAGGGCTGTTCAATCAGCCCTTTTTCTTTCTAACTAAACCAGTAGATCTGCAATACGATAACCTCGAGTTGGTTTATTCAGTTTTTTATTATCAACATGACCTTTCTCAATATTACGTTTTCGATTTTTCATACTCACTGCTTTTTCAGCCAGTTTTTTCGCCTGCTTGCGGAATTGCTTACCATTTTTCATTACGCCTTCTTCGTTAAACGCGCTGGTCATTTTCATAGTTCACACTCCTTTTGTTGTTTCGATAAGATCAGTATAGGAAAACATGGAAAATTCTTCAAGCATTTTTTTTAAATTTTCATTTAGTTGACTAAAAAAACAACAATTCCATTTCCTTATATTGATACATATATTTTTTATATCGGTCTAACGCCAACGCTATTAATATCTAATAAAATCATAGTCTTTTTAAAACAAAAAAGCCTGTATACACAGACTTTCAGATAATTTATTCGCATGAATATCAGACAAGTATCAGTGTCAATGAAACAATAGCTATCAGGAAAAGCACATTACAGTTCATCGCATACATAAAATCAAGAATATCTACCTTACGACCAATGACATAGTGCAGAACAGTGATACTAATTACTGAGAATGCAACCAGAGTTACAGGATAACCAACAATTGTTACATATAAAATGAGTGAATAAAACCAGTTAGTTTCAGGAATGGAAAAGGAAAAATTATTCAATGCATAAATAAAGCAGGTTCCAGCAATCAGAAAAATAATGGAAAAAGTCCAGCCTATTGTTTTCTCAGGACTGGATAAGGTAATATCTGAATCATGCACACTCGTTTTTAGTTTCATAACACTTCCTTATAAAAATTAATTATGAGAGTAAAGCAAACGATCTTAGCCATAACTTATTTGTTTTCCATTCTAAACATATCTTTCCATTGTTCTTTTAATGACACATATTCATGCCAGTTGAGCATTCGGTATAAGCGGGGTTTCTCAATAAAATCGCTCATTTCCTGCATAATCTCATTACAGGTTTTTATATTCTTATTTGCTGCTTTATTTTCTTCATTATCAGGCAAAGGACATAACATAATTTTCTCCTTTTTAATAAAATCATAATACCATAAGTTTAATTTTTAAGCTAACTTATTTTTTTCTCAGATTGCTTAAAAAGGCAGTTTCGATATAATAATAGTATCAGCTATAATTTATCAAGGATTTTTTATGTTATCAAAATCAGAAGCTTTAAAAGCTTACACCGACAGTCATATATTGAGTCCATTTTTTATTGAATTATCAAAAGTCATTAATGAAGCAGAATTTCAGGCAGCAATCAAAGATTCAACGTCCTTTTCTGCAAATGAAGTAGAACTTCAAAATCATGACTATACATATAGTGATTTACTTTCATATATACATATATTAGCTAATCCTTCAGAACCAATGAAAAAAGAGATCTGGAAAAGAAATATAAGACCTCAATACTGCTCCGATTTCTTCTTTGATACCCTTAATACTATGAATGTTTTTAATAATCCTGCGATTTTAAAATCATTTATGACTATGTTTTATCTTGAAGATAATAGTCTTAAAAATTTATTAAATCATCAGGCATTTAATAAAAATCTTCTTGATAATATGAAAACCATTTTGACGTCTACTGGGAATTTTAATACACGCGATGCTCATATGTATAAAAATGCTAAGAAAAAATATCACCAGAAAATTTTAAAATTACAACAAAAAAATATTCAATCAATTTTCTCTTCTGAGGAATCCAATGATTTTTATCAATTCCTTAAAAATCATCCTTCTTTTCCAAATGAAAAACAAATTATTAGTTTTTTTAAAACATATGAAAAAAGAACAATCAATGACGATGAACTTATAGAAGCGATTAATAAATCGTTTACTACTATCAACCTTAAACATAAATTAAAGCAAACTGACGCGAAAGAATCAGAAACTGTATTTAAACATGTTTCAGGCGAGCGATTTTTAGAAACAATTAAGGAATTTATCAATCCAGAACATGCTTATTCGGTTGCTTATTCGGTTAATTCATATATAGTTCCTTGTCTTTTTAAAATGAATGTCATTAAAGAGTTGATGTCTTTTTCTCAAATAAATATAAATGCTGCATTTGCGGGTCTTTCAGATACCTTGAAATTAAACTTATATAAAGATTTAGAAAAGGAGCAAGATAAGAATTTATTTCTTTATTTATTGTTTAATGAATCAAGAATTAACAGTATTAATTTTTTTAATTTATACGAGATTACAGATTTTACCAAACATAACAATTATTACCAAAATGGTAAATCACACATGATGGCTTTCTTTAAAAAACAAATTGAAAATTTTAACCTAAAAGAAGAATACAAAAATGAAAAAGAAATTGCATATTTTTTTCAAGCTTTGCCTCAAAGTGAATTATTCACATCTCAAATAGTGAGCCTTGCTTTTCGTAAACTTAATGTAATTATTAATAACTCTTTTGGCGATGAGGATTTTTTTGAACGCACTCAGGACGCTATGTACAGCTATATTCATAAATCATTTAATATTGATTTGAACAACTACAAACCTTTGCAATATATGCACTTTTCTCCAGACAGTCCTGTACGTTCATGGCTTGAAAAACAAGAGCTTCATAAAGAATTAAATCATTCACAAATGATATATAAAAAACAGAAAACAAACAGGATATAATATAATGAAGCAAACTGATAAAACATGGGATACCATTTATGACAATCAATGGAGACCATACGGGCAAAAAGTTAATCATATTATGAAATCTCTTCATAACGAAAAATTTAATCCGTTTGATACAGGTCTGTATTCTTTCAAAACATATAACATGGAAGGACAGGAAACTCGCACTTTAATTGAAGCTTTTATTCTCAATCATTTTGATAAAATGTTTAATGGCACTATGGGATTCTTAAATGATTTTAAGGACGAAGATGCTGTTTATTATAAAACTAATGTTTTTAATCATAACGCAAAACAGGTTTATAATAAATCATGGTTTTTATTTTTAAAACGCTTAGGGGAAGAATTTGATATTGATTACAACAATATTAAATTTTCACATGATCCTGAATATAAAACTCCAAAAAACACCAATCTTTTGGGTAAATTAAATCCTTATTCTACACCAATGGCCTGTTATTTTTCAGTTATTCAATTAGGGGTTAATCCTTTGGATCTAAATTCTGAATACCTTATATCCTCACTAAATAGAGATACGAATCCTTTTTTCAAATTTATCAGGGCTGAAAAAAAGTTAACAACAACTAATGCTGTATTTTTGGATAAAATGTTAAGTCACTCACTTGATTTTTTAAATGTAGAAGAGTTTGAATATAGCTTTTTTTCTAATTCAAAAAACCCTACACCCGAAAAATTTACGAACTTATTTTCTATTATTTCTGAAAGGACACTTGATGAAAGAAATGAAATGGGATTAATTTTATATAAACATTTCAAAAACGATATGGAACGCACTATATCTACTGAAAACCTTACACTGCCAGAAAAAGATATTTATCACTTTTTACAACAATATTGCCCTGCGGCTTTTTCACTTATGCAAAAAGAATCAATTAGCAAGATGATAAATCTTAATGTAAAGCCAAATACTTCTGCTCCACGATTATAATAAAAAAGCCAGATTTTATTCTGGCTTTTAAAATGTCACATTAATTTGATTAACAGGCAATAGCTTCTTCAATTTCCAGCATTTTTAGTCTCATTTTTTCGGACACAGACTTTGCCTGCTCCATTGCTTCTTGTTTTGCAAAAAACATTGTTGGATTGCTGAATTGATAAACGCCTTTTTCCATATGGTAAAAAGGAATGTTATAACCATCACTGCCAGCCATTTCAATTCGAATATCCATGGAATTGCTATGCTTATCAAAAAACATACTGTTTACTACACCTTCGATATGTTTCATTCCATTTTCATTTACCTGATAAGCCGCTACTTTTTCATTTTTAATCAGGTCATCCCAGTTCGCAGGCAAACACACCATCTGTTCTTCACTAAAATACTGTTGATCCAGACTAATTTTAAATAAGTCTTCTGCCTTTTTATGACAAACCGCTTCTTCCTGTGAAATCAGATAATCCATTTTTTTGAAGGTTAAACTTAATGAAAAGACCTGTTTTACCCTTTTGTTTTTTGCAGACATCTTCACGGTCATTTTATCACGGCACAGGCTGACAAAGTTTTTAAATTCATACAGTGCATTTTCAAGAGCAATATCTTTGATTTCTTCAAGACTTGTGGACATTTCGGTATTTGAAAAAATCCAATGCAGTCTTTCTGCATAAAAGTTTTCTTTAACAAAAACACATTTTTTGTTTTGTCCGGTAGCAAAATCATACCAAAAATTAAGACTTTCTTTAAAAGACTGAAAATTTAAACGGTGTGCCATAAGAAAAAGATTGTTATTTTCATATTTTTCATCAAAAATAGAAGCCAACTCAAAATAAACACCAGCATCTGCCTTAATCTCTTTAATTGATTTGGTCATCATAGTATGCATTTTTTTCACCGTTCGCTCATAAATGTAAGATAACTATAGCAAGCAAAGCCAGATACTGCAACCATTTTTTATGGATTTGACTATAGCATTATTAAAATATAAGGTATTTGTTATTAAGCAAGGAGACTTTTATGAAAGCACTGCAGAGCAAAAAATTCAAAGAAATACGAGAAGATCAACAAGGTTTCGTTGGACTTTCTAATTTTATTCAAAGTAGCAAAAACAATAAAATTCAGACAACGAATGGCAAGCATTATCGTATTGTATCTATTGATTCTCCTGAATTTGCAGAGTATCAAAGATTAAAGGAAAAAAGATATTATGAGGTGGAAAGTGATATTCAAAAATTAGTATCTGCTTTCAATATTGCAGGTTTTAAGACCTATGCTTCGTGTCAGGGACATGGATTAATAGTTGATAAAATCAAACCTTATATCGCTTTTTATGCAAACACCGACAAAGCAGCTTTATTTGAGAAAATATTACGTGAAGATTCAGAATCTGCACATCCTTTTCTGCTTTGGGGATGGTGTATTACGGCTTCGTTCAACGATAAATATGAACTTGTTTTTTCACTCACTTTACAGAAGCCAGCAAAAAGATACTTTCGATATCTTAGAAGTACACTTCGCCATGATTTTGAAACACTCACACATTTATTGAAAAAAATTTAATATAATAAAACTTGCATTTTAATAAAGTTATTGATACAGTTTTTATGTAAGCTTCTTATTTTATAATTATCCCAGGAGGATGCTATGACACAGTTAAACGTAATCTGACGAAACATTTCCCTTTTCATACCGAAGAATCTTCGATTTATCAGCAATGGCTTTCTGAAAATATTTTTTCTCCTTCTATCTCCCAACAAAAAACTTTTTATATCCCTATGCCTCCACCTAATATAACGGGCAAACTTCATCTTGGTCATGCAGCATTTTTAAGCATACAGGATAGCCTGATTCGTTATTACAGAAAACAGGGCTACTCAACGTTATGGCTTCCCGGCACAGATCATGCAGGTCTTGCTACACATGATAAAATAATTGCAGCATTAGATAACGAAAACTACACAAGAGAGGCTTACCTTTCCAAAGGTGAAGAAATAAAAGATCAGAATCATGAATCTATTACTGAACAAATTAAGGCTTTAGGTTCAAGTTGTGACTGGACACGGGAACAATATACATTAAATGATAATTTCAAAAAAGCGGCGAGACATGCATTAAATGAATTAAACAGGAATGAGCTTCTTTATAAAAAAAATGGTCAATGGTATATCAAAATGGCAGACATGTGTCATGACCTGCTGCAGCATATTCTCTCAGGCGGATTAATCATTAACGATGAAGGTGAACTTAATAAACTTATTCATATGTTAAAAAATCCAGAAGACTGGTGTATTTCAAGACAAATCTACTGGGGCTATCAAATACCTATCTTTTTCGATGAAAACGATAACTTCTGCATAGCAGAAACAGATTGTCAGGCAAAGACACTTTTGGCAACAGATAAGATTCATCAGGAAGAAAGTACATTTGATACCTGGTTTACGTCTTCTCTATGGCCTTTTGCTGCACTGGGCTGGCCTGAAAACACAAAAGATTATAATAAATATTATCCAGCACAAATGATAGAGACAGCAGAAGATATTTTATTTTTCTGGTGTGCCAGAATGCTTATGATGGGAAAATTTTTAACCGGAATATATCCATTCAAAGAAATCTATCTGCATGGTATATTCCGTGATAAAAAAGGACAAAAAATGTCTAAATCTCTGGGAAATGGCATAGATCCTCTGGATATCATTGATAAATATGGAACGGATGCACTGCGTTTTTGTATTTTATCCAAATCAAGCAATAAAGATATGAAAATTGATGAATCTGAATTCCGTGATGCACAAAAATTCATCAACAAAATATGGCAATCAGCACGCTTTTTTGATATGCAGATACAAAAAAATCCAAAATATGCATTTTCACTAAAAAAATCAGAAGAATTAGATTTTGCGCCTATAATTGCGTTAAAAGATAATTTCATTAAAAGTATGGAAAAACGGGATTTTTTGAATATAACACGCAACATTCAACATTCGTTTAAACATGATTTTTGTGATACCTGGATTGAAAAATATAAACAAGAAATATGGGACGGTAATGAAAAGACTATTAATTCAGGACTCAATATATTATATGCTTACCTGAATTTGCTGCATTGCTTTATTCCTTTTATCACAGAATCACTTTCACTCTACTTTTTCGATCAATCATTGTTAAATTCTGAATTTTAATATTATGACCATTGCTCTCCAATTCCAAAAGGAGAGCAATGGTATTTATTATAATCTTAATGACTTTTCACTAGAGTTTTTTAAGACATGTATCTTATCATTCAAAAACTCTTTATCTATTAATATTTTCATAGCCATGATATTTTCATTCTGACTTACAATATCGTTACTAAAATCACTGATAAATGTTTCATGCATTTCTTTAATTATTTTTATTTTCTCTTCTTCTTTAAATAAATCAAAATGATGGCTTATTATATCTAAAAATTTGTCATTTTCACATAATGAATAATGACTATAGTTAATAACCCCTTTACATAACAGGGATTGTAATTCCTCTGCATGTTGACTGTTTTCTTTTTTTAACTGTGCTGCATAATAATTTAGAATACATGGAAACATATCTGTAAAATTAAAACCTTCTTCATTTAAACTCATCAAGTAATTTATTTTTTTCAATTCCGTATTTTCATTAAAATGATTCTCTTTTGAATACTGTATATTACAGGGAACAAAATTAAGTCGACGTTTTAAAGGGAATGTTTTTAAATAAACCGCTTTAAATAAATTCATTCTCTCCTGTATATCTTGCAATGTAGGATTATATTGTAATACTGCTTCTATATTTGTGAGCATGTCTTCAATACGGCAACCATCTGTAATAAAAGGATGTTCTGTGTTAAGATATTCACATAAAGCTGTATGCTTATTACTGCTTACTAATGAATCAAATAAACGTCCTGAATTCTCATAACTCATGTAAGAATGCTGCCAGTGTTTTTCTGTAAATTCCTGTTTTTTTTCAAATAACCAGCAAGCTAACATTTCATCAAAAAATGAAGCTCTTGTTTTCTTTTTAACGTTATGTAGAACATACTTAATATTTTCGTCAGAAAGCTTACTTAATTCGGTGTTGATATTTTTGAGAAAAAAATCGTTAAATCGTATTGCTTCCATCGTTGTTGCGGGTATTTTATTAATAAAATAGCTTATATTTTCACTTAGATATTTATACTCATTTTTAAAATTTTGAGGTTCTATTTGACTGATTAAATGACCAAAATTAAATATATTATTGCTGATATTTTTTTGCGATTTGTTCAAAAAATTTCTTATGCAATAATCTTTAAAAAAAACATTCAAATTCCTTAAAAGTTTATCACCCATAAGTTCATCAATGAGTTTTTTGAATACGACAGGCTCTATTTCCTTAAATAAAGAAAAAATATTATAACCTGCATTCGAACGTATAGAAAATAATTGTTGTGCAAAAATTTGATAATTTGACGTTGTTTCAAGTAAGCTTTTTTTAATTAATTTTCTGATTTTTCCCAGTGATTTTTCTTTATATTCTTTATTTCTTATTTTTGAAACAATGTGTATACACCAGTCAAATTGACGTAAACGCATTTCAGGATTGGTTGCTTTATGTCGCACTGTATACGCTAAAAATTGATAAAGCTTTTCGTCAGACAATGTGGTATCTTTTATAACCTCGTAAATGGCATTGCGTTCCTCTTCATTTTCCATGAGCCATGCTTTTGATATACCTTGATCATTGTTCATAAAAAACCTCTTTATCTTTCTATTTATTATACTCAATAGAACAAATATTGTCTTTAAATTTTATTAAACAACTGTTATAATTTAAATATATTAATCAGGAGTTATTATGGATATTAATTTTTATTACTTAACTAAATATTTCAGCAAAAATTCTTCCTGCATTTCTGTAGAATCCCACAAAAAGACGGGAAAACTCAGTATCCATTTTAATGACGCTCTGGTAAATTTAATGCATAATAGTTTCGGACGTAAAGACAAACTTGAACAGGAACTAAAAACGTCCATGGTTCAGGTTTCAAATGTCACCGGAAATTCTATTGAAGAAATAAACAAATGGTTTTCGACAGTTTCTCTCTATAAACGTGACATTAATTATAAAGATTTTTGTGACCACATTATGCAGGTTATGTCTGATAATGAAAACAATAAAAAGATTCACAAAATAGTGAAAAATCATAACCGCAATTTTTTCTCTTCTAACATTTCAAAGACCTGTGATATTAAGGTTTTAAATGATTATCAGATTAAATTATTAAAAGATAAAAATTTATTTAAAAACATCCCAGGTATTTATAATAATCTTCGCGATTTGTTCCATTTTCAGAATTATTCTTTATACTTTTCTCTGATATCTGCTTTACCTCAGGATATCAGATTAGAATATGTAACTACCGCTCTATTACTGCAACTTGAAAAGCTGCCTGCTGCTTATACGCATTATTTTATATATAATGTTCCTGATAATCAAATTGATTTTATTCACCAGTGTGTAAAAAATTTAGAATTAAAGAATATTGATTCTTTTATTGGAAAATATCATGACATACAAAAGGAATATCCTACTTCATTAGTTATATTAAGAGCTCCTGATTTTTATAAAGGATACAGTAATAGTTTCGAAAATATTCCAGCAATCATGCCATTACTCAATACGTTGTATGAGAAAAAAAAGTTAACTCAAAGTATAAATTCAGAGGATATTACACTGAAAGATAAAAAAACATTAAACAGAATCTGATTATTTATTCGCAATAAAATTTAATTCAATATATACTTTATTTGTTTAAATTTAAATAAGGATCTGTAATATGGGCTACACAGTTGGACTTTTTATTAAAGAAAAAGAAAATCTTGATATTATTTATGATTATCTCAAAACTAAATTTACGTCAACGCTGATTGAAAAACATCCTGACAACCCTGTATCTTCTTTTAAACCAAATATCGAAATAAATTATGGACCTGCAAGTTTTGTTGATCCTGACGGTATTTTTTTCGATAAAACACGTAAGATTTTTGACTTGCTTATTTTTTATATTTCGAAAAATTATGGTTTATCCTTTGTTTTTTCAGAAAATCAGCTTGATACCAAAAATACGTCTGCTTTTTATAGTTATGATGGTGAAATCCAGTTATGTGAAGATTTAGAAGACGCAGACCAGATTTATTTTATTAATGAAGACGGTTCTCTAAAGATTATGACTGAGAACGAAATTGACTATTATTTTGAACAAGGTCATGAGGATGAGATAGATGGTAAGCACATTACTGTTTCTACTATCTATAATCCTTATACTGAGTTTCCTGATCACGAAGAGTATAATACTTATATGATTTCTGATTTTATGGCGCTTGAAGATAAACTAATAAAAAGTTAGCCTGATAAAAAACCGCCAGCGGCGGTTTTTCCTTTTCCATCGTAGAAATATATTCCATTAGCAAATTCACAAATCAACCACTTTTTTATAGATATATTTGCTGTATTCACCAGGATATCCCATAGGATTACAAATAATCCTCAATTGCCCCCCTAACAAGTAATCAAGATTGTCATGAGTATGACCATGAATGCACATTTCCAGATTGTCAGCGTACAACAACAAATTATCCAGATTACTAGCAAATGCACTATTAAGCGTTGAGTTAATAAATCTCGGCGCTATACTTGAATAAGTTGGCAAATGATGTGTTATCAGCACCTTTCTTGCGTAAGGCTGTGCAAGTTCATTTTTCACGAAAGACAACGACTCTTCATAAATTTTTTGCATATAAGCAATATCAACAAGCTGATTTGAATCTTTTTTATAGATATACTGATAGTCTATCATTCCACTTTTTACTGCCAGATTATTAACTGGGTCAGCATATAAATCGCTCCAGAGTGTTGTCCCAATAAAATGAATACCATTAATTTCAATGGTTTTATTATTCAGATAAAAGAAATTATCAATTTGCTGGGATTCCCAGAAAAAATCTGTGGCTTCTATACTTGAATAAATAGGATCATGATTGCCTTTTATAAAAAGAATTTTTACTTTTTTTTGTGCATACATTTTAATAAAATCGACATGTTTTTCCAGAGCATGACCTAAATCGCCAGCAATGATTAGCAAATCAATATTCTCGGCTAATCTGAACCGATTTTGATTTAATTTATGATCAAGGTGCAAATCACTTGCAATCTGGATTTTCATAACGACTCCATTGTTTTTTATTTAGTGACCATAATAATATGATTTTGTGCATCGAAAGTCCAATTTAACATAGGTCTTTCTTCTTTATTCTCCTTTTTAAAATCGTGATGAGATTTAAATTCTTCAAATTGTTCATGTGAATCTATGATAAAAATATCATTATCGCCATTCACAGATGGTGGAAGATAATTTGTATAATTTTTTCTGTCAATATAAAAACAGCTGTTCTCATGGGCAATTTCTTCCAGAAGTAATATATTCACTTCTTTTCTGGTTTCTTCCGGCTGATCATAAATATAGATAACTTCATTACGTGAAAAAATGTCAATATTTTCATGAAAAAAGGACTCACCTTTATCATCCAGCAGGTCTTTTTGGACAAAAGATACAACATCTGAAAAAAGATCCAGACGAACATATTTTTCAGGTTTCTTTGTTTTATTTTTCAGCAACGGATAATAGTCATAATAAGGAACTTCCATTTTCCGAACATGTTTTTTGAACTTACTCAAAAACTGTGTTGCTTCATATTCAGAAAGGACAAGATTGTTTGATTCTACTGAGAAAGGATAGTCTCCTTGTTCCAGAATGATCGTAAGTATTCTGCCGGTAGATGACGCAGGATTTTTGATTTTATACAATACAGACGATAAATTATAACTCATATATTATTCCTGATAAAAGGTGACATTATGAAGAATAATAGCATAAATGGTTTTCTATTGCGAACAAATTAAATTCTTTTTTGCTCGGGTAAGGATTTTTTAACAACGATCTGTTCTTCTAATATTTCCTTTTCTTCTTCTACTCTTTTTAGCCCTGCAATATAATTTGATAAAAATTCGTGCGCATAATCAAACAATTCATCTTTATAGTCAATGCCAGCATTAATGATATCAATAATAAACTGCTCATCTGCTTCATCTTCCACAGAGATATAATGAAGCATATTCTTACCTTCACAATCTCTTAAATTTATATTTAAGCCATGATTAATACAATAATCCAGATCCATACGTGAACCATAGGAATAAAATAACACAGAGCGTCCAGCATTATTAATTTCGTTTAAATCTCTTCCCGCCTTGTGAAGAATCTTTATTGAATCAGAAGAACATGATGATATTAATGCTGTATTTCCCTCATTATCGCGAATGCTGGTATCAGCACCTTTATCTATTAAAAAAGAAATAACTTCTGGGCTTGTTCTAAATAAAGCCGTTTCGCCTTCTGAATTTTGATGATTAATACAAGCTCCATTATCCAGAAGCAAAGTAAGGATATCCAGATTACTTTCTGCAAAAATTCGGGTTTCACCGTAAGGGTTTTCTGCATTAACATTTGCACCCATTTGAATCATTTTTTGCAAGACATCAATATTCCTTGCTTCCATAATTTGGGGGTAATCTATTTCTGAATTTTGATGAATATTAAAACCATAATCCAGCATGATTAATTGGATATCTGCAGGCATACTAGAATAACTTGTATCAAAAGCACGTCCTTTTTGATAATTTATGTTTATTCCTTCTTCGATCAGCCATTTTGCTTTTTCATAATTTTTATCATGTAACGCTTTTTCCAGCGCATTAAATTCAGAAACAGCTCCACCAAGAGTATTCAAGATTCCCGAATTAATTTCATTAATGTCTATATTAATTTTATTATCTATATAAAAACTACGATCATTAATATCAAATATAGACAGACTCATATTCTTTCCTTTAAATTTTATCTACACTATTATAACTAAATATTAGCTAATAAAAAAGCCTCCGAAGAGACTTTATTTTTCAACCATAACAAGGTGTTGACCTTCAATAAATTCCCATTTTTCAGCAGGACGTTTATCATCGCCAAAATCATTGACCACTTTATATCGATCAAAATCTGCTTTATGTGAGAGCAGCCAGCATTCATTATATTCATTGACCGGTTCAGGCAGGAAAGAATGATATGTCATACGATCCATATATGCGGCGGTCCATTCACCATCTTCCTGATCGAAAACAATGACTTCTTTTTCTTTTGCCACAATTTGTGGTGCATCAAAAATATAAATAACTTCCTGATTGGTAAAGTCATAAACATGCTCAGCGATATACTCTGCACCATGTTTTTTTAGCAGACTTTTATCTACATAAGATACGGTATCTTCGAAAAGGTCAAGGCGTGTGTATCTGTCTGGTGTCTCTGTGTGTTTTTTTAGATTTTCGCTATGATCATAAACTTCTACTGGCAGGCGCTGAACATAATCCTTAAATACGTTTTTTAATACGAGAGCCATTTTTTCAGGAACAACAAAGTGAATATTCTCAACATTGAATGTGTAATCGTCTTCTTCCAGCAAAAAATAATTTTCTTTTTTACCAAAATTTTTTTCTTTTTTTGCTTTTAATAGTTGAGTAGTCAGATTATAACTCATGAAATTTCCTTTAAATTTACAATGTCATTATCATATCAAAAACACAAAAAGATCACAACAACTATTCTACTTTTTTCCAGGCTTTTGTATTTTCAGATTGTTGTTTGTATTCCTGTGCAGATTCGCACATATTTGCAACAGCATCGCCCAGACGTGAAGTATAATCTTTTGGGGACATTTTCAGACCCTTTTCTGGCATAGTTAATATAAAATGACCATTTTCATAATTGATCATAGCATTAGCTCTGCCTATTTTCATGCTGTCATAGGAAACCGATTTATATCCTTCTATTCTTTTTACACCTTCACCCTGTGAGTCATAATTTCCATAAACAGTAAGTGAACCGTTATCAATAAAATCCTTTTTAAATACATATGTAACATTCTTAATATCCATGTCTTTAATACAGTTAAAGGGTTCCTGATAAGCTTCGTCAACCTGAACCTTAACACAGTCTTTACATACTGGTTTATAATCCACGGACTGAATACTTTGATCATCACAACCTGCAATCAACAACACACTGGACATCAATAAAAAAACTTTTATAAACATAGTTTATCCTTTTTATTTTTTGCTCAGATTAACACCATTGCACTATTTATGCAAATTAATTCACGAATAGTTTTTAACTAGGTATTAAAAACAAAAATCAATTGTCACTCTTTTTGTTTTCAACTATAATCAATATAGCCCATTAATTTTTAAGGAATCTCTATGAAAAAAGATGTTATTTTAATCGACTGTGATCAATGTTTATTGAATTTTAATCAGCGTGTTGCAGATATTTATGAAGAACTTTTTCAACATAAGCCCGCTATTAAAACTCCCAATGCTTTTAAAGCATCTAATTTGTACGATTTTTCTAATCTAAGCAAACAGGAAATGGAAGTTTTCGCTTCCCACTGCACAGGTGAAAATATGTGGTCTAAAATGAAACCTATGGATGGAGCGATTGAGTTTGTTAATTCACTAAGTAATGACTTTTCTTTTATCGTTTTCACCAGCATGCAACCGATATATGAAAAAGTTCGTATGCAAAATCTTCTTGATGTAGGTTTTAATGTTGATCGTGTTTTTGCAGTTCCTGGTAGCAAAACGCACAATCCTAAAGAGGATTTTGCACGTGAGACTCATGCTGCATTTTTCATTGATGACCTGGCGAAAAATTTTAAAGGTATCCACGATATTCCAACAAAATTAATTTTGCTTGATCATCAGTATACAGATGGTGCAAATGACAATAGAGAAGGTATTCATATTCACCATACAGTGAATTCTTTAACTGACCTTAAATCTCAAATCATTCAACCTTATCTTGATATTAAATATCAACAAGAAGAACCAATAATTAACACTTCTAAAAAATTTAAGATATAATAAAGAATAGGGCTTCATGCCCTATTCTTTATATTCTGTTCAGTTTCTGTATATTACTTATAACCGCTAAATCTTTGTTTAATGCATTCTTTTCTGCAATACTTCTTTCTTTTAAGGTAATATATTCCTGTAATTTTTCAGGAAGATTATTTTTATCTATACTATGGTAGTCTATATTTTTTTCTTCAATTAAATAAATCCCAAACTTGATATCATCTTCATTATTCGTTAAAATACCTAATAAATTTATACCTTCATCATTCTTATGATTAATATCAACACCATGTGATAAACAATAATCCATATCGATATTATAATCATAATTAAGCATTAATATATTCATTCCTGTGTTAGAAATAAAATCAATTGGCGCACCAGCAGTAAAAAGTAAATCAAAAATTTCACGAGATTCAACATTGGTAATAACGCCACATCCAGCATTATCTTTAATATCTACTCTTGCCCCTTTTTCAATCAATAACTTCGTAATATTTGCTTCTCTGCAAAATATTGGTGTTCGACCATCATTATTTCTTTTATTAATATCACAACCACCTTCAATGAAATAAGTTAATAATTCAGGATCGTCGTTCTGGAATAATGCATTTTCTCCAAAATCATTTAACATATTTATAGCAATGCCTTTTTTAACCAATAATTCTATTACTTCTTTGCTTTTGGAGTAATGTAAAGGCAAATAACCCATAAGAGTTTTTTGATTTACGTCGAAACCTGCTCCTTTTTCTATCATTAATAACTGAATCTCAGGCGTAATATTAACGTCTATAAAAGTATCCGCAGCGAGAATACCTGAAAGGTTAATACCTTCATTAATTAACCACTCAGCACGCTCGTAATCTTTTTGTGATAAAGCAACACAGAGAGCATTATCGCCTTTATACAGGTCATTAATGTTTACATATTGTTTGTTTTTTAAATATTCTTCATGTGTTTTTATATCAAATATTGAGATAGCCACAACAAATTCCTTTATATTTATAGGGTTTTGACAGGTAATAAAACCATTATCTTCATTCCAAAAAATCAATAATCATTACAATCGGATAATTTTTTTATTGTCATCTTTACATTGCAATTTTTCAGTTAATTCTCTTTTTTCTTCTTGCATGATAATGTATTTTTGCAATATTTTTGGTAGTTCTTCAAAAACAGACTGATAATCTATACCTTTTTCAATTAAATATTGAGCAAATAACATTTCTTTTTCATTATCTTCTGATAAAAAATAAAGCACATTATTGCCGAATCTATCTTTATGATTAATATCTACTCCATTTGCAAGACAATATTCTATGTTTAAATTTTCACAATGCATTAACATAAAAATATTCATACCTTCTTCATTAATAACATCAACTTTTGCTCCATGATTTACTAAAATGTCAAAAGTTTCCCTGTCATTAATATGCATGATAGGCGTGTTGCCGTCTGTATCTTTAATATTTACATCGGCACCATTTTCAACTAATACTTTTGCCACTTCTGCATTTGCTCCAAATAATGCAGTTTGTCCACTATTATCTCTTCTGTCTACTTTAATACCGGATTTTATTAATGCTTTTGCTACATCTGATTTATCCGCTACACATAAAGCTGTCTGACCCGAAACATTAATATCAGAAATATCAACTCCTTTTTCAATCAATGCTTCAACCACTTTATCACTTTTAGCATAATGCAAAGCTGTGAAACTTAACAGTGTTCTCTCGTGAACATCAAAATCATTATTGATCATTAATAATTGAAGTTCTCCTGTAATATGATTACTTATAAAAGCATTCATACTCATTTTTACTTTTTTTTCAATAAGCGATTTTGCTTTTTTATAATCTCTTCTGTCTAAGACTTCAATCAGAATATCTTCTGATTCTTCGGGTATATAATTATTCATAGATTCTTCAATTTTTTTTCCTAAATCACGAGAATCTTCAAGATTTTCGTTTACAAAAATTGTTTGTTTCGTATAATCTGACATATCTATTTAATTTCCTTTTATAATCTATTCGTTTTTTTAACTGCGATTTCAGTTGAAGATAACTTTTCCTTTAAAAGTAAAGCAGACAATTCTGCACATATTTCAGGATGACGCTCTCTTTTACTTTCAATTATTAAATCTAAATTATGGCTTAATTCAGGCTTTAACTTATTTTCTTTTATTAAATGTAATAAATAGATTTCGTCAACTTGATTAATAATACATTCCGTTAAAGTATAATTTTCTGATTTCAATTCATTGAGTTCTTTTTCAGTAAAATATGATAATACTTTATTTATAAATTTTTCTTCAAGACAAATCTCTTCTCTTTTAAAATTAAAAACATCTATATTTCTTATCGCAGAAAGCGTGACATCCACTAAATGTTTATTCGTTTTAGTTAGTACATTTAATTCTACATCAAAATCGAGAATTGCACTGATCAATTCTTTTGCTTCACGACTATTTTTTTGCTCTGTCAGGATTGAATGTGAATATAAAGTTAAAAACATACCACGTTGTAAGGGAGTAGCATGTTCACTTATAAAATGATTGATAACCTTATTTTCATTTCGGTTATTAATCAGATAAATGAAAGTGTTTCCCATTTTGTATTCATCTTTTACCGAAACCATATAGTCTATGACTTCGGGAGAAGTTGTTCTTGTACAGGCATTTTTCCAGATATTATTATCTTCAAATTCGACAGCCGATGTTTCAAAAATATACAACATTCTTTTAAACATTTCAGGCGATGAATAAAATCCATACTGATTTTGTATAATATCATCTGCTTCTTCCTGAGAAAAATGCACTCTTCTGTTTAGAAAATATTCTGCGATGTTTAATTTTTTTTGTTTATTTTCATCAAGTAATCTGTCAAGAAAGCTCATTTCAATCTCAGGTTTAGCAAATGAGATTTGTTCTGATTTAAATTCACTTAAACCTTTTTCATTGAACCATAAATTTTCAACTGGAACGCCTTTTATCGATTCTTTCATAAGATGAGGTCTGTCTTCTAAAAGATTAATCAGCACGTCAGACTGCTTGCAGTAAAAAGCGGTTTCAATCGCTTCCATTGCTTCATAGTCTGTCAGCTTAGATAATTCTTTTTCGTATAAATCAACAAAATCCAGAGAGTCAAAATCAGTATTTTTTAAAAGTCTAAAGAAAACTTGTTTACTCGTATTTTTATCTGCATATACTGCATCTTTTAAAAAACCGGCAACGTCATTACTAATTTTTTTTTCACTGAGATAATAAATAACGTCTTTTTTATCTTCTTCTTTGATATGGCGTAATAATTCCCTGACGAATTCAATGTCCTGCAAAGGTTTAGAGTGTTTTTTTAAATTCAGGATAGTCTCTTTTTTTAATTTATTATCGCTATCATAAAAGAATTCTTCTGGTGAAATAAAAGGTTCCACATTTTTAAAAAAATCAGTATTATTTTCAAATGAAAAATATTTGGCAAATAAATCTGATTTTATTGAAGTTGCTATTATGTCACTAAAACCATTTTCTGATAAGAAATCAAGCGACACTTTTATATTTGGATTATCAAAATTAAATCTTTCAGTACTTTTCACTAACATTTCTGCTGCAAGTATTTCTTTGAATTCTCCGGTTTTTAGATCGTTAAGAGCAGTCTCAAATTCTTCGGGAAAGGATTTTTTTATAATATCAATTATTTCGAAATCTTTATCAATAATAAATTTACCTAATAAATTAAATCTCTTTCGAGTCATTTCAGAAGAATAAGCTTCTTCTGAAATCAAAGAGGGATTTATTTTTAAGGAATCAATCAGCCAGCTATGTTTTTCTTGAACTATTTCAACGTTATTTTCTGTTTTCATATTTTTTCCTTTGCTATATAACTATTATAACAAAGGATTAATCTTTTTCTATATACAAAACTCAAAAAGCCTCATAAGAGGCTTTTTATATTAATGTTTACTTATTTTCGTCACTTTATTTGACAAATTTTTTAAGGTTGTCTTTCAGCAATTCGATACAGTCGCTCATTCCATCATGATAGCCACGATCATACAAAGAATCTTCATCCTGGCATTGATATTCTTTTGGTATAACGTCAAGCCCGAATGCGACCTGTTCGCCTACAAAGACCAAGCTTTCTTTCCAGTCTGAATCTCCGAGTTTAACTTCGCAAACAACCTGGGAATCCTTGGCAGAAAAACAGCGATCAGAAAGAACGGGCGGATTTTCCTGAAATGACACACACAGCTTTTCGCTGGCGTTAACAAAAACCCACTGTGTGTTTTCAGGCAAATCAAACAAATTTTCATACACAAAAAATGCTTTATTTTTCTTTTCAACTTTAAACATAGTTATAACCTTTTAATAAGGACTGGATAAAGTATAGTGTATGCTTTTTAATTTTTTCTGTACAGTGATATTTTAATTAAAATGAATCATAGACGGTTTTTTGCAACAGAAGTCATGCCTGTACCAATAATGTCATCAAGATTACGTCGTTCTTCTCGCATTAAATATTCATTTAGCACTTGTTCTCTATCCTTTATCGTTGCTTGTGATAAAAACGTCTTAACCGATTTATTCAGAGTTTCGTCAGCCAAAATAATATCATAGGAAAAAGTATCCATCAACGTATTAAATACCTTTCTTTTGTCTTCCTCTGAACTCACATTATCTGATAGCATTTTTTCAAGAACTTCTGGTAAAAGATAAACATAATTTAAAATATTTTTAACATTCTCTTCATTCGCATAAAGGTAAGCTAAATGCGCATAGGAAGGATATGAAAACTGCCTTTTCGTTATTTTTGATAATGCTTCAAAGTTTCTTCTGAAATTTTTTTCGTCTACAAATAAATAACTATTATCAGGATTCAACATAGGTGTCTCAAACATTTTCAGTAAATAATGATCTTCTAAATGGCTGAATTCACTATATTGCTGAATAAAATGAATCATTTTTTTCAAAAATTCGCCAGATTGCATACCCATATTTAAGTCTTCATCTCCAATAAACTTACAAGGATATAAATATAAGAATGGAACAATATAATTTGTAACCCAGCCATCGGCATTGTTTACATCGCTTATTTTTTTAAAAAAGTTTTCTTTCTCTGATAAAGGGAGATCCTTTTGAGGCATTAGAAAAATACTTTTATATTTTGATAAGTATTTTCTTTTACTATATTTTTTTATATTATCTTCTTCATCTAATACATTTATTAAATAATCGACGGAATCTTTTCCATTACTGTCTTTACATGAAACATCCCATTTTTTATTCTTTATTTGCATTTCTATAAATTTTGAAAAGGAGGAATGATAATCTTCTTGCAGGCATTTTTTACTGATCTTCTCCATGAGTGTTGTGCCGTCTTTTTGAAAATTAATGTTGGTTCCATTATCTATAATATAGTCCAGAATGTGATTATAAAAATGAATATTTAATTTTCCTTCTTTTTCGCCCATATAGTATAAAATATCATCGTCATTAAACTTATAATCAATAATTTTCCATATATCCCGTAATTTTTTTACTAATTCGGCATCAATACAAAAATGTTTAATCATAGAAACTAATAATTGGGGATTCTCATTAAAAAATTTCTGAAAATCAAAATCTTGTTTTTCCATTATAGCGACTACTTCTAATGCAGTATAATTTTCAATATAATGAATTATGAAAGGTGCTTTATCTTCGTTTAGTTTCAAATAAGGTTTCATGTCAGATTCCAGTATGTTTTAGTAATTATAACTTCAAATTTATATCATGTCAGCATTTTTAGATAAATCCACACAACATGAGCTATATATTAATTAAAGTCTTACAGAAGACCTTTCTGGAATTTTATAGCTTATTTTTTTATCAAGTATCAACTTTTGAACACATATTTTCAGTTGTTCATACTCATTCCTTATATCCTGATAAGAAGAATCAGACATGAATTCTTTTTTTAATTCATAGGGAGATAAATAATAAGTATCCTGATAATCTATATTAGTTTTATTTACTGAAAAATTAAGGCAAAAGTTCTTTATATTTACGGGATCATTAAACTCATCTTCACTTATAAGACGAGATCCTCGCTCACTTAATTTTTCTAGAAAAGTACAAACTTCGCTCACATAACCTGTAAAATTTCCATTTTTACATTTTACAATTCTGGTAAACAATAAATCTAAGAGAGAACATTGATTAAGATTTTCTATATTTTTTTCATCACCATAGCGATTCAGAAAGACCTCTTTATATTTTCCTGCTATCTGAGTGTATTTTTCAACACGCTTATGTGGTTGTAACTCACACTGATCAAAATAATGTTCACGTGAAATTTGTTTATTACTGAGAACACTATGAATGTAATTAAACATACATTCCTCATTTAAAATCTTTTCCTGCAGTATGAAACCTTTTTTATAAAAAATATCAATAGAATTTACATTTGGAAAACTACTGGTTTTGATAAAAAGTGATAATAAATTTAAGCCTTCCTCAGAAACACTATTTTTATCATATTTTTCAAAACAGTTTTCTATAATCCTATTGTAGGCTTTAATATTTCTTGCCTGATTATATATAGCAAGATTTTTCAACACAGCTTTATTGATCGTTAACATACAAATTCCTATACCTTATTTTTATTGATTATAGCATTTTTATTATTTTTCGCATAGAGTTGCTTTAATCAGATTATGCGTTAAATTAACAAAATAAAATAATAAAATAATAAAAAGGATCGACTATGAATTTTCTTAAAATGCTGAACTTGTATTTGTTTATACAGTTGATAATAGGTCTTGCTCCATGGTTACTTCTATTTTTTATGCAACCCGTTTTTGTGATTTTTATCAGTACGATTTGGGGACTTTTTATTAGTGACCTGTTTTTCCCAGCTTATATTTCAGGAGAAGAAATAGAGCAAATGGAAGCTAATTTTATGATTAGTTTATTTTCAATTAATGTGTTAGTCATTTTAACGCTTATGGCTTGTGGTAATTTAAAATAACTACCATTTCATAAATAAAAATACTTATTGAGTTTTTATTTTTGGTATTTTAAAAAAATTCAGATATGCTTTTTTTATTTAACGGGACATTTTATGCAACTTTCTTTTTTTTCTGATATAGTTAACCTTTTGGTTATTACATTTATTGTTTTTTGTCTTGTTTTGCCAACGATACTGGTTAAATTAAAAAAAGATAATTACAGTTTAGGTTTATTTTTTTTCTATCCCATTGCTATTTTTTTAGCTTATTCACTTTATAAAGGCAATTTTGTCAATGATTTAGGCGTTAAAACAGATATGGTAATAATGTCAGCATTAATATTAACACTTTTAAAAAACATGAACACAGGATTCCACGTGAACAGGATTTTTATTTAAGTGGATTTCTTAATGAATCAAGATATTTCTATATTGAAAATGGTGAAAAAATATTTAATCCTCTCAGGCCAGTTAATTTCAAATTTTCAGATAATGAAGGCACTTTATCTTTTAGTTATACAAGAGAATATAATAAAAAATCGTTTTTAAAGACAGGTCAGGCATATCGTTATTGCCTTCATATGCCAGAAGCATTGCATGAATATGGACAAGGCTCATTTAAAAATGCAAAGTTTTTTGTGAATGACAAAGAATTAGATTATAAAAAAGCCACAGTGGAATCTATGAAAAAAATTTGCCATTATACGCAACCAAACAATTATACAATTACATTTTTCTAATAATAATAAAGCCTCTTATTAAAAAATAAAAGGCTTTATTATTGCATTTCTGCAACAGGATCGGTTAAATAAATATTGCCTTGTTTATCTGACATTATATTATCTTCATTAATATCCATTTCATAATTTTGTCCTTTAAGTAAATCTGATAAAATATTTACTTTTTCAATTATGAATTGCATTCTTAAAGAAGGATATTCGCCTGGCATGATAGCATCTGTATGCTCAAAACTTTTATTTATCATATCAAGACATTTTTTCTCTTTTTCATTAAAGTTTATTTTTTCTAATTTTTGTAATAAATAATATACATCTTCGCCAAAGCTTTTCTTTTCTTGTATTTCAACAAATGCTATTTTTTTTCTTTTAAACGATGACAATTCTGCCAGATAACGAAATCCGTCATAAGGAATATAAGAATGTTTTAATACAAGATTGTCATAGTCAAAAAGGTCATAAACTACGGAGAATCCACCGTGACCTAACACCGGATACTTTTCAAGATAGTCGTTATTTTTTCCCAGTATTTGGGGCAATATTTTTGCTTTCATTCTTTCCTCCAGAAGGTATAATAGTATTAAAATTATACACTATTTATTGGCATTTTCACCAACTATCTCATTTAAGAATTATTTCTTCTTTTTGTTATATGAATTCACATTCGCAACGTATAATAACCAGTATTAAACCAGCTAACAGGACTGACTTGTAATGCTATCCAATAGAGAATAAAAAAAGCAAGCCAATAGAAAATAATACCTTTTTTTGACATTTTCCTTTTTTCATATTTATTTATTAGCCTGATGAATAAATAAATAGCAATAAAACCGCCAATAACAATAGCCGGTACAATATTTTCATTTGCATGAATAGCTAACGTATTACAATCTGCACAACCCATTTTTCCCCCTTTATATCATCAAATAAATAAAAATGTGATATACTATTTATCAGAATTAATATTATGTCAAACAATCGCAACTTTTTATATTTTCAAGGTATATCTATGTGATAGAATTGTTATGTGTTTTCAGATGAAAAAATCCCATAGTAGAATATGGGATTTCATTTTTTTGATTTTTAATGTAAGCAATAAGGAAAGTTCAGAAGTTGAAAATTCAAACAAAAAAAACAATTAAAGCTTATTTATATTAATCTAAAAATTGAATTTTGATAGTAAAATCTTCATAGTCTATCACATATTTTTTTTCTTTATTTTCAGTAAACTTCTTAGACCGCGAAAGTTCTTGTATTTCTGGAACCTGTATACTTGTGCTTCCATCAGCAGTTGAGAAATTTTTGGCACTCATTTTTTCATAATAAATATAATAATCACCACCATGCTTATTATTTATATCATTTAACATCAAAACTACTGAGAAATAATTAATTCCACTGTATGCTTTTGGCTTATAAACAATGTCTATAAAGCTGGAGCATTTTTCTTTTTTCGAATACATAACCTTGTTGTCTTTAAAAGCTTCAATAACTACATTTCCAGAACATGAAACTGCCTTATTCTTGCTAAATAGTTGAAAGCTATTCTCTTTCATGTCTTTTAGCATTTCAGCTTCTTTTTCTTTATCAGAAGGATGTAAATAAGCCACTAGATTGTTATCATATTCTTTATATTCAGAATTTAATCCGTCTGCACTAACCGCTTGTTTTTCTTGCATTCCATTGGAACATCCTGAAACTAAAATAAAAGCAATAAATAACGACATAGTTAACATTAATTGTTTTTTCATTTCACTTTCCTGTTGTTGGTTTATATAGGTGAGTCTCAGCATATTCTAAGACTCAAAAATAAAACTTTACAAGATACTCTCTATTCTTGGTTAGAATGGTATATCGTTAGACCACAAATCAGGATCCTGGTTTTCTATTTCGTTCTGATATGCTTCAACAGGAGGTCGTGAACTTTCATTTTTGACTGGCTTCTGCGTTTTCTGACCTGTCATATCTGGTTCGCGTTTACCACCCAGCATTTGCATCACGCCACTTTGGTTCACCACGATTTCGGTCGTATTCTTTGTTTCGCCTGCATCTGTCTTCCACTCACGATAATTGATTGCACCCTCAACATAAACCTCAGCACCTTTTTTAAGATATTTTTCTGCCACTTCGGCCATTTTTCCATAGACGATAACACGGTGCCAGCTTGCTTTGGTTGACTTATTACCTGTACTATCTACCCAAACTTCATTGGTTACAAGACTCAACGTTGCAACTTTCGTATTTTTAAGTTGACGAATTTCAGGATCTTTACTTAACAGACCCACGATAGTTGCTTTGTTTACGCCTCTGAACATAAGATACCCCATTAATAAGTTAATTTTAAATTTTCATTTTTCTCAATAGAAAAGAGTATAAGCTATTTACTCCAGACTTTCAATAAATCTTTTTCTTTTAAAAACAAGATGTTAATCACAACTTATTTAACCTGTTGTTAAATATCAATTTTAAAATCATTCCTTTTTTGTCAAAATAATGTAAATATTAAGGAGAAACTTTGTATTTTCAAATAATTATGTCTAATAATATTGAATTATATTACAATTATGATATACATTATAATAAGAAAAAAACATAACCAAAATTTGACAAAAGGAGTCATTATGAAAAAAATTATCGCAACATCTCTTATAGCCTTAACTCTGGCTGGTTGCGCTTCTGGTCCAGATAAAGGATATTACGACCAAAATGGTCAGTATCACGCTTCTGCTTCTGCAACCAATGAAGATCGTTGGCAGACCGCAGGTGTTGTAGCACTGGCAGGAGCTGCAGTTGCTGCTCTGACATTAGGTATTGTCGCTAATACCAAATAAGGCTGTGTTTTGAAATATAAAAAAAGTCCTTCGGGGCTTTTTTTGTTGTTTCTATACTACTTATCTATTATAATATCAGCATATAAATAATCTGAGAAAAAATAATGTTAATCAATGATCTTATCCATTTCCAGCCAACCCGTAAAATTCTGGAAGAACGCATGGCTTATGAGAAACACCTCTATAAATTGCGTGTTCAGCATATGATTATGAATATTGAAAGCTTTTTCCTTCAAAACAGACCCGTTGATGGTTTTGAATATATTGTAAAAGATAAAAAAGGCTTTTTTAGTTGTTCATACATGCTTTCTCCCCAGCTTTGCCTGTATCGCGACATTGATTTTAAGCTTTATGACAAAAACAACCAATTAAAAGATAATAAAAAAGAAAAGAGTGATTTAAAAAACGCTTTTTCTTATCTTAAATTGTTTTTTGATAATCAGCATACCTTAAATATTTTTCAGGATGGCAAATCTCAACGTTTTGATAAATATGCAATGCTCATTAAACAATATGACATTGATCCTGCTTTTTTAAAAGTGATTGAAATTTTCAAAAAAAATCAAAAAAATAAAACATTGCCGATAATCCCTAAAAAAATTACAGAAAGCATAAAAATGCAGCATTTTCCTTTATATAATGTCTCTTTACCTACATTGTCATTTTCGGAATATGAAGTAAATGCCTCACTACAGGATTTGAGTTTTTCTTCTGCTCATAATGACGAATTTGAATATTTTTTAAGACTTAAAATTCTTTTTGATATTGCCTGTGAATTGTTTTCGCATAAAACGGACGTAATCAAAATTAATGTCGGTTCTTGTGAAGAAAAAAGACAAGAATTGACAAATACAATAGAAGGCATTTCAGAGGGGCCCGAAATTACGTCAAATTTAGATATAGTTAATTCACTTTTTGGAACATTGTTTGGCACAATACAATTTAAAAGAGATAATATTATAAAACAAATAAAAAAGCTGCCTATTGTTTGTGATCGTGAGCTTCTTCAACAGAACATTGTAAAATTTTTAGAATCACTTGAAGAAAATTATCACCTGAAAAAATCTATTGCGCCTGAATTAAATGCGGCTAAAAAGTATTCAAGGTTATGATTTAATTAAAAGCAAAAGGCTCCTTATGGAGCCTTTCCTTCTCTTTCTTCCAGACTTCGGTTAGTTAATGATAATTGTCCGTCTTTAAATTCCCAAGCAATCTCATCACCTTCCACCCAACCTAAATTTTCCAGAAATCCCTCAGGAAATTCAACGATTCTTTCTCCCGGATTTTCAGGGTCTTCTTTAATCATTGCAGTTGCTGTTTTACTCATAATAATACCCTTTTGGTTATAAAAATTGTCGCTGCTACTTAATTAATGATATCTTGGATATTACACACTGGAACATCATCCGGCGCTCGTTCGCATCCACTCCCCTTGCGAGAACTTCATATTTTTCAAGCTAGGGACGTATGCTGGCTTTAAGAGGGCTCGGTTTTATAATATAATAAAAACAATCTGCTTGCAAATAAAAAATTACCTATTTTTCTTGCATCGTGTTTGCATTGAGGCTTCGTACCATGCCGCCTTAATTTCCTCAGCAGACTTCTGTAACGCAAAATTACTCAGACCATATACAATCTTTGCTCGATCCGCTTTTTCAAGTAAATCTCTTTCTTTTGATGATAAGCCAATCTTCTCAAATGCTTTCATAAAATTTTTATTTGTATTCTCTTTATCTTTTTTGAATAACTTCATAATTAAATCCTTGCTTTTGCAATTTCATTAACATTTATTCCACTCATCATGTTTGTCAGTAATTCTTTTTCTTTTTGAGATGTCAGTTTGTTCTGAACTTGTTGAATAAGTTCTTCTTGTTTATCCATATCTCTGTCGCCTATTATACCTTGTCTTGGATTGAACTTTATAGGTATGGCACCATTTTTTAACAAAAACTCTATCATTTCTGCAGATTTTGCATAATGTAATAAATTCTTTGATAAAGAATTTACCTGATTCAGATCAATTCCTGCGTCGATTAAAAGTTGCATTTTTTCAAATGACTGGTCATGTGAATATTCAGATAAACAATAAAATGCACAATTTTCAAGATTTTTTGATACATAATTGACATCGATACCACGGCTTAATAATATTTTCATATTATCAAGACTTGTTGAAAAAAAACTAATTTCGCTACGTTTATTTTTATGGTATATATCTGCACCAGAATCAATCATTGCCTCAAAAACGTCTGGGGGAGTTGATTTCGTATTAAATAAAATATTGTTGCCATACTTATCTGCTTCATGTATTGAAAATCCAGATGTAAGTAAAAAATTCAACATTTCCTTTTCTTTAATAAAAAACATAATGTTTTGTTCATCTTTATTTTTAATAGTAATATCATAACCATGTTTCATTAATACTTTTAGTTTATCAAAAGACGTTCTGTTAGATCTGAGAATTGGTTCATTCTCAACTAAACGTTTCTCCTCATTAAAACCTATTTTTTCAATGCCTGCATTTAATAGATAATCACATTTTTCAGCAGAGTTTACTAAAAGGACGCCATTACTTTTGCCTAATGAGTCTCTTATATTCATATCAAAGCCATAATCAAGCAAAATTTTCATTTTTTCAAGATCGCAAAATTCGTAAAATATCACAGGATCTATTATTTTTTGCACAACGTTTATTAGCTTTCCCTTGTTATTCAGTCTATCCCCTCTGACTACTTCTTTATAATGAATAAAATCTGAAAACTCTTCTTCCAGCATAACGCGTTTTAATTCACTTAACATTTCTTTTAATTTATCAGGAGTGTTATTTTTAACTAAATCATGTATAGTAAAATTCATACTTTATCTTCTCTGTAATTGATTTTTATCTATCAATTATAACACAGGTTTTTATTTAGCCAAATTCGTAAAATATCGTTATTTAGGGCAAAAAAATCATTGGTTTGCTTTTTTTAACCTATTAATAAGATAAGCCTGAATATCTTCTGCGTTAAATGACTTCTCAAATATTTTTTTAGAAGATTCCATTGAGGCAGTATCACTTCTTGTTAAAAAATTCTCTTTATTCAATAGGTTTTCAAAACGAGTACCCGAAAAGACAACTACTCTTCTTTCTTTCTTATCCATATAGCATTCCTTTTTAATTTATTATATAAATATCTATAAGCTGACAAAAGTCAATAAAACCAGTTGAAGATATAATTCTTAAAAATTTGAATAATTTATTGACATAATAAATTTGTATAAAATGAAATCAAATATTTGATTAAAAACAAAAAAGGAGTAAATATGAAAAAAACACTTTATTTCTATTGTTATTTATAACAGCGAATATCGTATCCGCGGCCTATTTTTATCAACAGGGAACCAGCAATGTTAATGGTTTTTGGGGATATTTAGCCTCTGCAATAAGTGGAATTAGTATCTCAATGTTCCCTATATTTATAATGATAGGACTTGATATGCGTAGTGATATAAAAATCGAAGCAGAAAAATGATTTAAAAATTAAATTTGGGATCTGGTATCCCTAACGAGATTCGAACTCATGTTATTGCCGTGAAAGGGCAACGTCCTGACCACTAGACGATAGGGATAAATTTATTTGGTATTCCCAACGGGGATCGAACCCGTGTCTGCAGGGTGAAAGCCTGCTGATCTAACCGCTAATCTATGGGAATATATTTACACTTATGACCGTTTTGTAAACAGCAACTTCTCTAATTTTGGTATTCCCAACGGGGATCGAACCCGTGTCTGCAGGGTGAAAGCCTGCTGATCTAACCGCTAATCTATGGGAATATATTTACACTTATGACTGTTTTGTAAACAGCAACTTCTCTACTTTTGGCGTCCCTAACGAGATTCGAACTCGTGTTACTGCCGTGAAAGGGCAGGGTCCTGACCGCTAGACGATAGAGACAAAAATAGTGCGTTTATTTACCTGAGAAGATAGAGAAATACTACCGACACAGGGACAAAATTACCTTGGGCTTGTAATTTTAATGTCCCTGATAGTTTGAAAGGAAACTACACATACTCATTGCCAGTGAGTAGCAGGGACTTAACGTTCTTCACACTCTCGCATAATCAAATCCTCGTTAAGTTAAATCTTGTTTATAAAAAAATACTGCTTTGGTGCGCCCGGAGGGACTCGAACCCCCAACCCCTTGGTTCGTAGCCAAGTACTCTATCCAGTTGAGCTACGAGCGCATATTGCTTACTGCTAACTTCTTTTCTTTATTGCTTGACTTCATGTTTAAATACTAACACCTCTTTTTTCTTTTTGCAAGTCTTTTTTTAAATTATTTTAAAATATTTTTAATTAAATCAACGACTTATATTTAAATTGAATGCGACCCTCCCGCATGAGGATTATGAAAAAAAACAAAAAAAAAGACTCCACTGGGGGAGTCTTCTTTTAATCCTGTATTTAAAAAATTACAGGCGAGCCTCCCCGGAACGTTCTCGACGTTCTTCGCGGCGCTCTTCACGAACAACAGATACAACAGAGCCTGATGCGATAGCACCAAGTCCATTTATCTGTAAAGTTACGTTCGTGTTCATTGTCTTTCCTCAAAAATTTATTTATATCCTATGCTATCGGTTATCTTTTTTAAAGTCAATAAAATTTTTCTTTTTTATTTATTCATATGAAGGTGAACATATTGGAAAATCATAAAACATGTTATAATCAGTTATCAACTAAGAAGAGAATGTTATTATGACCACAAAAATGACTAAAAAGAATGCTGAGGCAATTGCCTATTTTGAAAATACTATTCTTCCTATGATTAACTATCAGGAAATCAATAAGGTTATTGATTATTTAAAAGATACTGATTTTACGCCCAAACAAATAGAAAAAATTCATGATATTATTGAAGAGGTTTTCTCCCCTCTTTCTGACATTAAAAATAATAAGCCGGTTTTTAATCCTGATTCACAGTTCGCATTTATTGTTCCTTATATTCTGGAATTTAAAGTTTCTGTTAAAAACAGTCCGACTAATATCGCTGACATTGAAGAACTCTGTAAGAATATACTGAGTGCTGCAAAAAAGAATTACGTGTCTTATCTGACCACCTCCTTTATCCTGAATATGGAAAACCGCTTTAATCAGAATTATGAAACAAATATTGTTACTGAACTTGACCGATTATCACTGGAAGAAAAACCTTTAATAAAAACACATTTTCAGAGAATAGCAGAATCATTAAATACGCTAACGTCCTCTAATATTAATCAGATTAAGTGGCTTCTTGATAACGAATTTCTTTCTATCAATGATTTTTATGGAGATAAAACATTAGCATTTATGGCAACTGATATACCTGTGCTTTCTTTACTGAAAGAACGTCATGCCGATTTTTCACTAACCAATTCAAAAAATGAAACTTGTGTTTTTTATAATAAAAATACTGAGGCTTTAAAATTCCTGATATCAGAAGGTTGTGATATTAACCATATCAATAAATATGGTAAACATGCCGGATTTTATCTTATAAAAGACAATAATTTTACTATTAACGATATTTTTGATATTGGTATTAATCTTCATCATAGGGATAATGAGGGCTGTTCTATGCTTAATTATACCATTTCATTACAGCAGGCTAATGAATTGCTGGAAAGGGGAGTTGTTACTGAACAAACCATTTTTTATAGCAAGGATGTTGCAAATGCAGTAAAAACATATAAAGAAAAAAAAGCATTACAAAATGATATCCCACCTAATCCAAGAAATAAAAATACTTTAGGCTAAAGAATAAAGGCAACTAAATAGTTGCCTTTTGATTATCAGATAAGTGATAAACTTCGTGTGAAAGGGTCAATCTTTTCTGCCTGTAAAGGTTCGATAATTAACATCTTGTTTTCTGCTTTTCCAATCAGCAATGATTGAATACCATTTTCTTTTAATTGCTTCTGTAATACATTTAATTCCTCGTCAGTCTTGACTGACAGACTAATTTTAGCAAAGGCTCCTGATAACCAGGCGGCAAGATCAGAACCATTAGCTAAATCGATTTCTGGTTGTTCATGAGATTTATCACATTGCATGTATAGCATGTTAATACAACCTGCAACAGCCATGAAACAGGCATTTTCTTTTGATAATGGAAATTCTTTACTGAACACCAGAATCTGCTTTGCTTTAATACCTGATTCATAATCAGAAGGCTCATACCCATAAGGCTCGTCTTTAACAGTAAACAGACCTTCAGCAGCACAGGTTTTTGTTAATACCCCATTAAATTCAGTACGACCATGATCGATAATAAAAGCATTAGGCTTATCCATATCCACAGCACAATCCAGAGAAGTTTCGTCACTGACCATAGAAATCATCATCTCCGGTTTTTTGACAAACTGTTCAATGGATTTTTTATGACAGACTTCAAGAACCAGTTTATTATGTTTATGCTTCATAGCATTAAGAAAAAGCTTCATACCTGCATGACCTGACTGAGCGGCCATTTTTCCTTTTCTCATATTCAGATCTTTACGCACATACAGATTCAACATAATTGATTCCTTTTAAATTAAGTTGCTATATCTTAGCTTTTCTACTGATTTTATGCAATAAAAATATTACAAACGAGACATGTTAATGTTATTCTCATTCGATTTTTCTAAAACAGATTCTAACTTTATTTTTTGAAGACTAGTTAAAAGATATCTTTTTTGTTCCTCTGTTAGATTGTTATCTTCACAATCTTCTTTATCCAGTGCTTCATATATTTTTTGAAAAAAATCAGCATCCATATTTTTTATATAATCATTATTTATAAACTCTGCCCAAAATATTGCATCAAAAGAAATATCTTCAAAAAAATAGCATCCATTCTCAGATTTATGAAGAAGATTTCCACCTTTATTAATAAAGGATTCCATTATATTTATCAATGGTGCATTATCTGACTCTCTGAATAAATGGAATAAAACGGTTTCTTCACTTTCGTCAATCATATTAATTTCTTCGGGCGAAGCAACCTTAATGAAATTTAGTAAATCATTATACTCATTAAAATAGAAAGAAAAATCACGTTCATTAATTTCTTGAAATAGCCTTCCTGTTGTTTTATCAATTAATGAATCAAGTAAACGACAAGATGTATACACACACCTGTTATTAATATTTTTTTCCTTTAAGACATTTGTGCTGTAATAGCCCTGCTCTATTCCTGAAAGCAGTATATCTGCTTTGAGTTTACCTTCCTTAACAAGATTAAGAATCAGGTCTGCTCCATATAATTCGAAATAAACATGTGCTGTTTCACGTGGGATATCACCCTCTAAAAACTCTTTATAATTTTCTGTTAAAACAGATTTAAGGTCGATTAAATGTTTGCCCAAATATTTTCTTACTATTCCGGCGTTTTCATTTTCAATAATAAAACTTTGAGGTATATTTTGGGGCAAGCCTATACAATTTTCTTCAAGAATGGAAAAAAGATTTTCCGGCGTAATAAAATACAAAAAAGGCTTCTTGTCTGCCGGTAATGTTTTAATCAGTAATTCAAGAGAATAAATGTTTGTATTTCTTTCTTTATAGGAAGTATAAGTAAACATGAATTTTCTGTGTGCTTCCAGGAATAATTTTTGCTTATTTTTATTAGACATTATGATATTTCCTTATTATAATTTTTAATGGCTTGTCGCAGGCAAACTTCATATTCTTTAATACCAAGCTTTTGTGCTGCTTTCATAAAATCTTTCTGCAGAAAATGTGACTCATATCCTGGCATTTTAGTTTCTATTTCAGACGTATGATAGTAAATATAGTCTTTCATTAATATCAATTTTATACTATCTGTCGAATCTGACAATAAAATTTCAGCCACCATAGGTTCAAAAAATCGAAAACAAGTTTTTATTTCTTTTGATTTCATATTCCATAGCACCAAGCATTGTTTAAATTCTTCTAAACTCGTTATTGCGCAGTTATAAACCTCAGAAGTCTGAAGTGCATAAAATTCCTCAAATTTTTTTTCATTTTCAAGATTTGAGAGATTTAAAAGAAACCGATAATCTGTTTGATGGGCTTTACTCAAGATAAAAAGTAGTTCAGGATCATTATTTTTTCTGATTAATTCTGCAATAATCGTAAATTTAATTTTTCGATTTTTTGCTCTTTCGGAGAGTTCGTTTATGATAAGACATTTATCTTCTTTCGAAGAGGAGGGAAACATTTTTAACAGAACAAAGTTGTTCTGGTTTTCAATGTCTCTTCTTTGAACAATCTGAGATAAAGCAGTTTCTTTTGCTTTTCTTAGTGCCTTTTTTATAACAGGAGAATTTATAATATTTTGATAACGCTTTATTTCAGCAATATCTGAATCACTGACAGCATTTTTTTCTAAATAATCAGAAACCCCATATTCACCTTTTTTTATTGCTTCGATGATTGACATCATTTTTCCTTTATTCAAAAAGGATATTTTACATTTTTTTTGAACATTTTTCAACAACTATATCACTGGCAGGGGCGGAGGGACTCGAACCCACAACATCCGGTTTTGGAGACCGGCGCTCTACCAATTGAACTACGCCCCTATATTTTTTTCTTACTCTTCACTTCATGAATCTACTATATTTTATTTTTTTTTGCCTGTCAATTATTTTTTTAATTATTTTTCTTATTTTTCAATTAGTTATAAGGATTTTTATATAGCATATCTCCTTCTCATACTCGGAGAATTTTTTACTTAATGCAATAAAAAAGAGACCCATATGGGTCTCTTCTTGGATAGGCTTGATTATATATAATCAGGACGCAGAAGATCGCCAGGGGTGTTTACCTGAATTATCTTTACGCCACCATGAATCAGAAATTATATCTGATTTCATAAATAAATGGTTAACAGTAAGTTGATTATTCATATTTTCCTCTGGGCGATTAATAAGGCTTTACTTCAAAGATCAGGACGTTCGTCTTGCATAACTCTTTCCTTCTTTAATTAAAAATCTGGATGTTCATCTTTCATAGTTAAGCTCCTTGTAGATTAACTCTTCTTTTATACCTTAATCTATTCTATAAATCAACTTCTTTATAGATATTTGTTGAAATGGACAGCGTTACTCTATATAATGTCTGAACTATTTTAAGGAGTAATTATGTTTAATATTAAGCTTTCTAACATGACTGATCCACCTCATCTCATGAGTGCTGAAAACCATAACATTTATTCACATGACGCCCCTTTGCCTCTTATTCAAAAAACATTAAAAGAGTTAGCTTCTTTGCGAAGTTTTTTTAGCTATCCCTATAAGCTTATGGATCAGGTTCCTTATCTTATTTATGCAATTTATCATTTTGAAAATTACCTTTCCGAATTAGAAAATCCCTGCCCTGTGTATTTTGCTATGCATTGTAGCGAATATGATAAAAAATTTCTATTAATTGACAATCCTGGTGCGTTTGAACGAGAAACAATTAATCATGCCTATCAAGATTTTATCCGTGATAATCTTAGTGATACATTTTTGAATAATTCAAAAGGAAAACTAGGAGTTTTTGCTGGGAATATTGGTAATTGTTTTGCATCAATGATTGATACAGTACCTACAGATCGCCATATTATTAATCAGCAAAGTATTGATTTTGTTTATAATATGCTTGAAATATGCAGATATATCAGAAGCGATAAACAAATTGAACTTAATTATATATTCTTTTATATGTATCAAAAAATGCAGGAACGTATTTTAACTAAAGAAGAAAGATTAGAAATCTATGCCTCTTTATTAATGAGGTGTTCTGATCATAATGAATTAAGTTATAAAAAAATGAGCGCTTCTTTTTTAAAACAAAGTTTTCAGACTATTACTGATTTTCCAGATTATAATTTAACATTTGAAGAACCAGATATTAGTGGTGAATATATTGATTTTCTTGTTTTGTTAAATTCGAATATCAGTTCTTTAATCGATTGTTATTACGCTTATTATTTAGCCAATTATATTCTATTTTCCCTGAAGTACATTGAAACAAAATATGATAACACGTTTGAATATGCAGAGGGAGAAATAATTAATCATCGTACAAAAGAAAAAGACGTCCCTCTTATTAAGACAGACAACAAAAATCTGCTTAATGAGTTACGCCGGATTAATGCGTTTTATTTTTTCTTAACAAACAAAACGCTGTATAAGGTAAGACTCATGAAGTATAGTTATTTCTTAAAAAAAACATCGGAGCATTTAGCCATCAATAGTTTTAAAACTATTCTTTGCGCACAAAATAGTTTGATCGATATTATTATAGGACAAGAGGAATATCAACGCATTCTTAATATTATTGAAAAACAAAACCTTCAACATACGATTGAAGCAAATTCCCAAAACATTACACATTCGAGATTATAATTAAATTTATTTCACAAACCGTTCACATTTTTTCTGTAAAGATTAAAATTAGAATAAGGCAGTTAAAAAAGGAGCGTTTTATGTTTTATTCTAATTTACCAACCAAATCCGTAAAGCCTCCTCCTTCAGGGGGAGGTATATCACTTGATATTAACATTCCTCATATTAAATCTTTATGCAATAAACAAACTATTCAGTCTATTCTCAATACTTCGGCTTCATGTGAATATTTTATCCGGCAAAAAGCACTGCTTATTCCTGAGCAAAAAGCAATGACACTTATCAGTCGCTATTCCAGTGATGGTGTTTTATTGTATTATGTTCTTGAATCTGATAATAAGATATTCACCATTAACACACATGAGGGTTTGATCGATAACGACATTATTCAATTATTTGAACAGTTAATAATTTAAGCAACGACCGCAACATTTTCTGCTGATACTTGATTTTTTATACTTTCTATATTATGTATTATATCTGACTGTTTTGTTTTTCCTGAGGTTTTTTATGCAGATATGTTTTCCTGACCGAGAGTATGACAGCACGGTGAAGCCGTACTGGAATGATACCTGTCAGAAACTGTCTGATAAGCTTTTTCTTCCCGCCGTGAATAAAAATAAACCGAACTTTACCGTTTCCGTTATCAGCGGTATTATTCAGAAAATACTGCCCGTAACCCCACAGAATTTTCCGGTCTCTTTTAAGGTAAATCTCGAAACCCAGCCGGATGTTGTGGTCAAAACCGTGAAAAAAATCCGTTTCTATTTTACCTGCGCGGAGCAGCGGGTTAAATATCAGCAGATGCTTATGGTAGCAAGAAGGGCGTATAATCTTGCCGTAGACCTGCTGAATAATGGAAAGTACCGGGATGAAAACGGAAACCCCACAGACCTGCGCCCCTGCGTCAGGGAAACCGTCAGGCAGGAGACAGGGGAAAACGATGCAGTTTTTGACGTCAACGTGTGCGATCAGGCGGTCAGGCTGGCACAGTCTGACTTTATCGACGTGTGCAGAAAGAATAAAAACAAAAAACCGGATGGCAGCGTATTTTCCCGTCTGGGGTTTAAAAGCAGAAAGAACAGGAAGCAGACCTTCGCCCATCCCCGCCTGGGGAAAGCGGGACAGGTCTGCATAAAGTCCCTGGGGAAAATCCGGCTCACGGAAAGCCTTCCCGCAGAGGCCGCAGGGAAAAACGTGGACGTAACCTGCGACCACGGCAGATGGTTTATCTGCGTGATGAAAAACGTGACGATAAAAGGAAATAACCAGACAGGGTGCGAAAGCCAAGCGCCTGAGACGGGAGTTTCCGGGGAAACAAAAGCAGTCAGGTGTATTGCCCTCGATCCGGGAAGTCGCACCTTTATGACCGGATTTAACGAGCATGAAGTTGTACAGTACGGAAAGGATTTTTCAGTGAATTTCCTGCTGCCTCTGGCAAAGAAAATGCGCCGGGTTTTTTCCCTGCGTCAGCAGCTTAAAAACCATACGCTGTATGCAAAAGAAGAAGCGGAAAGACCGAAGTGGCTCAGTGACCGGTTGAGGTTCGTCGAAAAACAGCTTGACCGCCTGGAGTGTCAGCGTCAGAACCTGACGGAGCATCTGCATAAAACCGTGGCACAGCATCTGGTTTCACACTATGACGTGATTTATCTGCCAGAATTCCGTTCAAAAGAAATGGTGAAAACCCATGGGCGCAGCCTGAACCGCAAAGCGGTACACAATATGCTTTCCCTGAAACACTACCGCTTTAAGCAGTTCCTCCTGTGGATGGCAGAAAAATACGGGAAAAAGGTTATTGTCGTGAACGAAAGCTATACCAGCAAAACCCACAGCTGGAACGGAGTGATTAATGAGAAGCTGGGAGCTTCAAAAAATATAAAAGAAAATGAATTCGTCGTGGACAGGGATATTAACGGGGCAAGAGGCATCTATTTAAAGCACGTTGCCTTTGCTTTACAGAACGCTGTCACATAAACAGGTTTAAAAGGGTGCTTCGCCCTGACCAGAACTCCGATCACAATGTTGCGTTCGTTGCGGTTTTAATGAAGAGGATTATTTATCAATTGCTGCATAAAAAAACTACCTAAAATTTTTGCTTATTTTCATTATTGATATATACTGCTTTCATTTAAGTAAAGTGAGACTATATGGATATCAGTATATCAAATATGACTAATTTTAACCCCATTAAATCATATATAATGAAGGTTAATGACTTTTATCACCACAATAACAACCTGGAAATTCAGACCTTTATAATGGGGCTGGAATCATTATTCAGGCGATTTTCTTCTTTTCGCAGTTTTAGTACTGGATTTTTTAGTCGTTCAAGAACAAATTTTGGTGGCACATATAACCCTCTTACTTTTATGGAGGGTGATTATAAAATTGAAGTTAATGCCAAGAAATCAGAAATTGAATTTGTTTCCAACAAAATTCGATTTTTATTAAGAGAAACCCGTTTTCATTCTGGGTTTCAGGAAACGCTTGATTTATTTTCTGAGAATAACACTCGTGAAAACAGGTTTAACATATATAAAAAAATCGCAAAAAAATATCATTTTCATTCTTCATTTATGAGTAAAATAAATGAATTGAAAAAAATAAATGACAATCTTTTATATGCAATGGTAGATAAATTTACTTTTGGCACTTATTCTCTCTTTATAAATAAACGAGTATCTCAATCAGAAAGCTTTAATCTTTCTCCAGACATAACATTGCATTATCCCTCTGCACTTATCAATAAAGAAAGCATAAGCAATTTTCATTCGGTTTACTCTAATAATATGTCAACCGCGTCGAATTTATTTTCTCACTATCTTTATTTATGGCGACATAAAATTTATTTTGACATCGGCACAGGATTAAACAAAAATGATTTTTCTGTTTTTGAGTTTGACGTCAAGGGTAATGACAACTGGATTTATTCTTTTGAAGGGGATAATAAAAATACTGAAACCATCCATAATATCAGTAACGAAATAAACGAATATCATAAAATTTCGGCTGATGGATTATTTAATACCTATACAAAATTAAAACAACCTGATTTTATTTCTCAAATTTTCTATATCCCCAACCATCAATATAATAACCTTCAAAAAAAACCATCTGAATATTTTGCAGAGTGGGATAAACATATGAACATGTTACATGAACAAAATACACTCAGAGATAATATTGTGGTTGCACCTGCGTCAAATGCAATACCAAAAAGGAACAGGCTTTGAAAGCCTGTTCCTTTTTATAAATTAAAAGTAAACATTTATTGTTATCAAATTCTTTGTGTTTTTTTCTTGTCTGAACTCTCTGTGTTTAACATTTCTTTTAATTCTATTTTTTCTTTATCTGCTATAACTTTTTTAACATGATAAGAGGCGAAGCTTTGAATCGTTTCCTCGCGATTAAGTAAATCATTCTTTATTTTAATATGTTCTGGTGCATTAATATTAAAAATTTTATTTTTAGTTACCAGAGCGAAAATATGCTCTGGATTATGTATATTTGCCACAAAAGTTTTTCCATTATTGTCAAACATATCAATAGGAACACCTCTCTTGATAAATGCTCTTAATACACTTCCTAATACCTTCACATTTCTTGCATTGGCAACATGATGTAAAATAGTATGTCCATTATCGTTTTTTAGTAAATACTTATCAGAAGGTAATAAATTATATACATAAGAAAAATAATTATCATAACCAAGACATTTATTAAAAATTATCTCTGTCGCATTTTTTGACATTAAAGAAAGATCAAGTTGAGGATTTATCCTGAATTGATTTTCGTTACAAGGAATTGCCAGTAAGCCTATATGTTCAACCATATCAAACAATAGCTCATACAGTGGAAACAGAGGTTTTCCTTTTCCCTTTTCACATAATATGTTCAATTCTGAATATGAAATAAAACCAGCCTTAAGCATAATAATGGCATTTTTAGCCGAAATATTAATATGGTTTTCACCGTCTTTATAAATCCAGTCTTTTACTTTTTCCAGACCCGCATTTTCAACTAAGCCTTTCAATAGAACCTCTGAATAAATACGTTCTGAAAAATGACTTGTGTTGTTGTTATAATAAATAGACAGGTAAGGTTCAATCGAAATATTATATTCATTAAACTGCAAAACCAGATCTATTGGGTTAAATCGTTCACACATTCTTTTTAACAATTCATCTTGTTTAATAATATGAATAACACCTGCAATCAAATTAGCGGGTATTTTTGGGTTTTCTTTCAGGTTTTCCTGCATACTACCGTATTCTTTCAATACATATTCTTTCAATACATATAAAGCAAATCTTTCCAGTTCTACTTCATTAAAATTATGTTTAATTAATGAACCGATTAGATGCCATTTCTCTTTATCCCGCCAGCGATCATAAATATCGTGTTCGTTAATATTAAGACCATAGTTATCAATTAATTTATCAAGTTGTTTTTCTGAATTGACAAGTACAACAAGTTTATGCAAATCCGATTTCTTATAAATCTCAAAATATTCAATCAATGAGTCGAAAATATCATCAGATATATTTTTTTCATAAGGTGAAAAATTCTCATTAGCAATATAAACTGACATTTTTTTTCCTCATAAAGTCTTTATTCTCTCTATTATAGCATAAAAAAAGAAATCCGAAGATTTCTTTTTAAATTTTAAATCACCATACATCAATAATATCGAGGGCTTTTCTTACATCTTCGTGGTTCACAGGTTCTTGTTCCAGTAAAAAAGGATAACCTGGGTTTTCTACATTCATGAGCCTGAAATATTTTACAATATCAAAGGGTTCCTCTCTGAAATTTTGAATTTCTTTTTTATAAAAACCTTTAAAGGTTTTCACTTCACTTAAAGGGATTATCGTTAAGCAAAAGAGCAGAATTCCGGCAAATGACATAAACATTATCAGACTATTGTTTTCAGACCAGTAATCATTCGCAGGCGCTGCATTAAACCATAATAAAATTGTAACATATACCAGAATAAGAAAAGACATACATGTTGCGGTAATCAGACTCTTTAGATACCTTAACTGTATATTCCTTACTTTATCCTCTTTCTTACTAAAATATTCTTTTTTTATCTCAACCGCGACATCAGGTCTTTCAACAAATAAACGTGCTAAATTTTTTGACTTTTCGTTATTCATTATTTTCGGCTCCTGATTTTATCAATGATACTGTGATATTTTTTGCTTTTTCGAGATCAGGATACAAATAATTAAACATGTTTCTTTCTGAGTTTTCTTTTGCCATTATTTTTAAGAATGTATCCCTATTCAGTTCTTTATCATTAATCGTAATTGATTTTATTTCACTTAATTTAAAACCATTATTAACAAAATCCTGATAAACATAATTCAATATGGTAAAGGGATTTATTTTAGTTCCACCTTGTGAAAAATTGTTTAATCTCTTTAAACCTACCGGGAAAACATAAGATATACGCCTCTCATTTTGTTCTACTTTTATATAATCAACTGGAATACTTTTTATCCATACTACATTATCTTTATGCTTAACAAAATTAGAATAGGTCTGGTGAATATCTTCATTATAATTTTTTATTTTATGCTGGAAATACAGGTGCTGTATTCCTGAATAGGAAAGAAATATAATCATTGCAATAGCACCTAAAAAGGGTAAGAATGCGGCTATTTTTAAACTAAGCGGCGTTTCTTCTGATAAATAAGCTTTATGCATCTTTTAAATCCTGCTCTGCTAAAATATCACCAATTTCTTTATACGTAATGTTTTTTTCTTCCATTACTCCTGGATATTTTTGTACGTCAATATTAAATCCATTCACCACACTTTTTATGCTAAATGTTCTTTTATTAAATTTCTCTTTAGTATTCAGGTAAAAATCAGAGTAATTATCATAATTAAGTGAAATTATAAATACAAGAGATAGGAATATTGCTATGAACAGCATAACGAAAAATGACTTATTAACCCAATAGATATTTTCAGTTAGCACAAAAAACATGTGACATGCACCGAAAATACTGATTATCATATAAAAACAGGAAAATATTAAAGGGATTTTTAAATAACTTATATATTTTTTTTCCATATCATGACAGGAATGAGCATAATCTGCCATATATTTATTTTTTAACTTATTTCTGACGTTTGAATTATTTTCAATTATCTCTTTTAACAGCAACAGTGAATTTTGTTTTGACATTTTATTATCCTTTATTCTTTTTCTATAATTATTTTTGTTTTTTCAGCATTAAGATTTACTTTCTGGGATTCAAGATATTCATAGAAATGATACTCTTTATTTCTTTCTGATAAAGATAAGACTTTAAACAAGTTTTCAGGCTCAATTTTTATATCATTAATCGATATTGTTTTTATTGCGTTTTTATAATTACTTTTAACAAAATCCGTATATACAAGATTCATTATTTCATATGAACCTAATCTTTCCGGTTTTGAGATATAATCATCGTCCCTTAAACTTTCGATAGAAACAGGCAAGATATAACTTAACTGATTATCTTTTTTAAAAACAGACATATACTTAGGATCAACTTTTTTTATTAATTGATCGACATCAGAAGGGTTATGGATAAATGCGGGATATATTAAGGCTATTTGTTCATTACTTTTGCTGATTTTTTTACCAATTGTAGTAGTCATAATGATCATTATGCCAAGAATAACAATCACAAAAATAGATAATGTGAAAAAAGGAAATATACTGACAAGTTTAATTTTAAGTGGTGTTTCGATTTTATTTTTCATAAAATATCTCTATTATGGGTTCTTCATAATAGTAGCCTGTTTAAATACTTAAAATCAAATTTTTTATAATAAAAATGGAGGAGATGGTGGGATTCGAACCCACGGATCGCTATTAACAATCTTCGGTTTTCAAGACCGATGTATTAAACCTCTCTACCACATCTCCATATTTTTTGTGCAATACTTACTATCATTTATATTGGGCAGAGTAAAGGATACCTTACTCATCAAATCAGTGCACTCTGTATCTGAAGAAACTTGTTAAGCATTTCATTTTACAGCAATAAGTGTCTCTTAGGTGCTTAACCACATTGATCTGATATGCCCAAAATCTGGCAGTAACGGAGGGATTTGAACCCTCGGACCCCTTTGCAAGAGCCTCTACCTTTCCAGGGTAGTGTTTTAAGCCACTCAACCACGTTACTATAATTTGTTATTAAAAAGACTTCTCTTCTGGCGCTTCCTGCAGGACTCGAACCTGCGACATACGGATTAACAGTCCGCCGTTCTACCAACTGAACTAAGGAAGCATATCTGGCAGCGAGAGTGGGATTCGAACCCACGGGACGCTTTCACATCCGACAGTTTTCAAGACTGTTGTTTTAAACCACTCAACCATCTCGCTATACTTTTTATCTGGCGCTTCCTGCAGGACTCGAACCTGCGACATATGGATTAACAGTCCACCGTTCTACCAACTGAACTAAGGAAGCATGTGTTATTTAAATAAAATCAATTATTTCTAAAAATTTCGCTGGTAGCAAGCCAGACTATTAGTGACGATAGGCGTGTTGGTGACGACGCCTCGTTTTAACCGCAATACCCTGCTGGATAACCATACACATCTCTCCAGCTACACCCGCGCCGTATCGCTACACCGGAATGCGTCTCGTTCACTTGATTACAAGGTTGCTGCCTTGTTACACTCAATAAGGTACTGTCCGTCGGCCTGACCTTATCTTGTATATTTGTTCACGCTTCTTTCTTAACTCTATAAAAGAAACATATCTTCTGGCAGTGATGGAGGGATTCGAACCCTCGACCCACATTTCTGCAGGTGCTGTCTTAGCAGGACAGTGTTTTAAGCCTCTCAACCACATCACTATATCTGGCGCTTCTTGCAGGACTCGAACCTGCGACATACGGATTAACAGTCCGCCGTTCTACCAACTGAACTAAGGAAGCATGTCTTCTGGCAGTGATGGAGGGATTCGAACCCTCGACCCGCATTTCTGCAAGTGCTGTCTTAGCAGGACAGTGTTTTCAGCCTCTCAACCACATCACTATATCTGGCGCTTCTTGCAGGACTTGAACCTGCGACATACGGATTAACAGTCCGCCGTTCTACCAACTGAACTAAAGAAGCATTGTCTGGCGGTAACTGAGGGATTCGAACCCTCGACTCTCATTTCTGAAAGTGCTGTCTTAGCAGGACAGTGTTTTCAACCTCTCAACCAAGTTACCTTATCTGGCGCTTCCTGCAGGGCT
>Ga0308167_1000115_pt1 | contig 192261 bp, 163 predicted proteins | sample PhyCR1_2_FD_202138 | JGI IMG/M metagenome (GOLD analysis project Ga0308167, IMG submission 202138) | Phyllosphere microbial communities from UC Gill Tract Community Farm, Albany, California, United States - DLSLRC.R1 | ecosystem: Host-associated > Plants > Phyllosphere > Unclassified | place...
GTGACGGTGATCCTGCAGCACGGCACCAAGGCCATGATGGAAGATCAGATTGATGAGTACTACTACATCACCCTGATGAACGAAAACTACACCCACCCGGAAATGCCGGAAGGCGCGGCCGACGGCATCGTCAAGGGCATGTACCTGCTCACCGACGCCGGCAAGCCGAAGAAGGGCGAGCTGCGCGTGCAGCTGCTGGGGTCGGGCACCATCCTGCGCGAAGCCATTGCCGCAGCCGAGCTCCTGGACAAGGACTTCGGCGTGACCGCCGACATCTGGAGCTGCCCGAGCTTCAACGAACTGCGCCGCGACGGCTTCGACGTGGAGCGTTACAACCGCTTCCACCCGGAAGGCGAGCAGCGCAAGGCGTTCGTAACCGAGCTGCTGGAAGGCCGCCAGGGCCCGGCCATTGCCGCCACCGACTACGTGCGTGCGTACGCGGACCAGATCCGCTCGTTCGTGCCGATGTCGTACACGGTGCTGGGTACCGATGGCTTTGGTCGCTCGGATACCCGTGCCAACCTGCGTCGCTTCTTCGAGGTTGACCGGTACTACATCGCGCATGCCGCGATTGCGGCGCTGGCGAAGGAAGGGAAGATGACGGGTAAGGATGTGGCTCGGGCTATCAAGCAGTACAAGATTGATCCTGAGAAGGCTAATCCTGTCGGGGTTTGATTGTTGCTAACAAACTGAGCTTTAGAGAGGGCGGCCAAGTGCCGCCCTCTTCCATTTGCTGGAAAGGAGTTCCATGGCGGAGATCAACTGGAAGAAGGACTTCCCGACCTACGGCTACGACCATCAGTCGCGTGACGTAGTCTTGGAAGAATACAAGGCAGCGGGAAAGGTTGTAGAGGCAGAGGAGAGGATATTCGGATCAGCAACTAACGTGGCCGCTATTCTTGGCGCAATATTTACTTCTATTGCCGTTGGATCACTCGCAAAACTCTCGGAATCAATCACTGTATTCTTTAATCTAGCTTACTCATTGATCGGGATTCTATTGGTTCTAATTCTGGCGACTTTTGTTATTTTGGCAAACTTTGCTGAGAGAAGAAGGTCTATCGTTTACGCTGAGCGGAAAGTTGTTGTTCTTCGTCGAATGCTTGGTGTTTACTATGGGAGGATTCAGCTAATCCTCCCTAAAGGACGAATTGAAGGAGAAGAGCAGCCACTCTACTTAAAGTTCTTTCCAGGCTGGCTCTCATCAGCTGCTTTTCCCTGTCTCATTGTGTCTGCTCTTTCATCCGCAGTTGCCTTCTATGCTCTCGTTGTACTGTGGAAAAGCATAGGAAGAACGTCTGCTACGGTGCCTCCGGCCGTGGAGGTTACCCTTCTGGCAGTCGCCTTCTTTGTGATCCTCTGTTGTTCATATAGATTTTTGCTAATGGAGGAGAATGAGTCTCTCGCTGTCCTTTTTGCCCGAAAAATGGCTAGGGTATTGAGAGTGAAATTAGTCGATGACATGGAATACGTTATATATCGAAGCAGGCTGTCTGTTGTCGAAACGGCGAGGGTCAATGTTGATTCCGGGCGTATTTCAAAGATACTAGTGTTTCTTGAGGATAAACAATTCCACTTACACAATGGACTTAGTTTGCAAGGGTCGGTGAGAGCTGCTGCTTCGATGGCCGGTGTCACCCGCAGCTCTGGCGGCTCAACCTTGTCGCAACAGTTGGTTCGCTCACTCTTTATCGTGGATCAGACAAAGAAGTATAGAAGAAAGATCGTTGAGGCCATTTTGGCGTTGGCTTTCGATAGAATCATCGATAAGAGCGAGCAGTTGGATATGTACCTCTCATCGGTGCGTTACGACCACAAGGTTTATGGTGTAGTTGCTGCGCAGGTTCATTTCTTCGGAACTCCAATTTCAAGCATGTCACCGGCGCAGTGTTTTTTCCTGATTGAGAGGATTTCCAACGTCAGGAGAAAAATTCTTGTGCATAAAATCCTGTACATGTTGGCTCAGTGTAAATCCGCAAATCTCTTGACGGCCTCGGACGTGGATGAAATTCGGGATATATATGAGGTTTGTATCGAGCGTGACTTGATCACGGCCACAGAAAATGAGCGGCAATCACTTCGCTATAGCGTGTTGCCCTTGGCAAAGATAACCGGTCGAAAAAGAGCGTTTGCGCGACAGGTGTTGAATAATGTACTGAGCAAGCTATTGCGCCTGCGCCTGCTCGTGTAGAGGGATCCTAGGTTGGCTCGCGGTGACCCAGTTTAGAGCTGGCACGGAACAGTGGTGCTCTGCTTCAAAAGGTTCAACGTCTCTTTGCAAGGGCAGCTGGAAATATGGCAAACCTGCCAGCCTGCCAACGTCTCATTGATGTGTGGCCGGTCGATGAGCTGAACTATCTCGAACAGTTTTCAGCTCAACGGCCGTGCGATCCAAAGACTTTAATGTTCTGTCCACACAAGGAAGCTCGCATGTACCGCAATTCCATAATCCGCTCGGCCGCTCTGGCGTTCGCTATTTCCCTGAGTCTTGGCGCGCCGACCGCGTTCGCCGCCGAACAGACGGTAATCCCCCCGATTTAGCGGTCGCCAAAAATGGAACTACGTTGCCAGTGCAAGCTTCTGCATTGGCTTGATGCCGCCGAGCGCCATGTTTGGGCGCTCGTGGTCGTAAGTCCATAGCCAACGAGTGGCGATGTCCTGGGCCTGTTCGATGTCATTGAACAGATTGCTGGCAAGCCAAGCGTAACGCACGGTCCGGTTGTAGCGCTCGATGTAGGCGTTCTGCTGAGGATTGCCTGGCTGGATGTAGAGCAGTGCAATGTCTTGCCGCTCGGCCCATGCTTGCAGCGCTCCGCTGATGTACTCGGGCCCGTTGTCGCAGCGTATGGCGCGGGGCTTTCCGCGCCATTGGATGACCTGTTCCAAGCTGCGGATGACGCGCGCCGCAGGCAAGGAGATGTCGACCTCCATCGCCAGTCCCTGACGGTTGAAGCCATCCAGTACGTTGAGCATCCGGAAGATGCGTCCATCAGCCAACTGGTCGTGCATGAAATCCATCGACCATGTCTGGTTGACCGCCTCAGGCACCGCCAAAGGCTCCGGCACTTCCCGGACGATGCGCTTGCGCGGCTTGATGCGCAGATTCAGCTCCAAATCGCGATAGATCCGATACACGCGCTTGTGGTTCCAAGCGAAGCCCTTCACGTTGCGTAGGTGCAGGAAGCACAGCCCAAAGCCCCAATCGCGGTAGGCGCTGGTCAGCCTGAGCAACCAGTCGGCGATGATCGCATTTTCTTGGCAGGCCTTGGCCTGATAGCGGTAGCAGGTCTGACTCACCTCGAACGTCCTGCACGCATGAACGATGCTGGTGAGGCCTGCCTGGACCGCCCATTTGGCCATCTCGCGACGCTAGATGGCCTCACCATTTTTTTGAGAGCGCTTCCTTCAACAGCTCGGCACTGAGCTGGGCATCGGCGTACATCTTCTTCAGCCGCCGGTTCTCGTCCTGCAGTTCTTAGCTGGGACACCATGGACGAATCCATGCCGCGGAACTTGCTGCGCCACTTGTAGAACGTCGCTGAGCTAATGCCATGCTGTCGGCAAAGGTCCGGGACAGGCGTGCCGGCCTCGGCCTGCTTGAGTACGGCGATGATCTGGCTGTCCGTGAATCATGATCTCTTCATGGGATCTCCTCGGGTTAGGTTACGAGAAAATTCCACTTCTGGCTGCGGCTAACCTGCGGGGGGATTACCGCGTCTGCTGTGCTTCGATACGGAGCAGGCCATCCTCGCCATAGTGCTGTTTCATGTGGTCGAATACATGTGCACAGGGCAGTGGTGCCGCCACTCTGTTTGCAGCCGTCGATGAAATCAACGCGGAACCCGTCCAGCTTGTTGCGGCAACCGGCCATGCCCAGTGCCACCGTGACCGCCAAGGTAGCCATCATCATCGTGCGCAGGGTCATGGCTCAGCCCCGCCGGCTCAGGATGAAGATCAGTACGCCCACCAGCACGATGGCGCCCAAAATCTGCCCCAGCACGGGGAACACGATGGTGGGCAAGAGTACGGAGCGGCCCAGGTTGTACGCAAGCCCTTGTACGCGTACTCGCCCCAGAAGGTGCCGTACAGCGCGAACGGAACAATGACAAGGGTGTACAGCCCAATCAGATACTTCACTGCGCAACTCCTGTTCCGGCGCTGCGCACCTACGCGCCGGTGCTGACAATGCCAAAGCGGCAATCGGGCGATGGCCCGTCCATGTTCAACAGGTCTGGTGGTGGTTGGCGGTCCACTCCATGGACACGCCGGCACGACGCTGGCTTCGCTGCGCTTCTGCGTTAGCGGCAGTGATGAGCGCGACTTTAGGATCACTATCAGGATTCTCGACATTGGTCGAGTTCGCGCGCCCAGCGCGCAGTAACGCGTGGCGCCGCTGATAGAATCCGCTCCGAAGTAAATCGCGCCATGCCAGCGGTGGCATGGCAAGCACTATGACAGGGGATGTTGATGTATATCATGCTGGAAGGGCGTGCAGAAATTGCCGCTGCGCAGAAACTGCTTGAGACCACACTGAAGTCGCAGAGTGATGGGAAGCAGAAAAAAACCATTGGCTACCCTGGCGGAAACATGCCGGACGCCTCGGTACAGACGTTTGATGCCTGGTGGTTCTGGTCAGGTAGAAGCAGCAAGGAGGATTCCTCCGCCAGCCGGAATCTGAACTGGTTCGGCCAATGGACCGACGAGCGCCACAGCGTCGACATCACCGTGGAGATCAATACCGCGCATGCGCCGGACAGCGCCCGCATCGGTGGATTCTTCGCACGGGATGCCAAGACCGGAACTGTCTACCTCTTCCATTCCGGCAAGGTGGGTGGCGGCAAGCCCGGCGTGGGAAAGCAAGCCTTCCTGGCATGGAGCAAGCTGGAGTTGAATGAAGTTGTTACGGCTAATGGCAAGAGCCGTAGCGGCATCATGGTCGGGCCGATTGACGACCGGAATGCCAGCGCGACGATGCTGCGCTATGTGAAGTCCGTCGCGGGCTTCAAGGAGGCAGTCGACAAGGGCGTGATTGATACGCCGACGTTCCAGAAGACCCTGTACGAGTATGGCGAGTACTACAAGGAATGGTGGGGCCAGGTAAAGGCCCGCCGTGCGCGCCGCCTGGATTACGTTTCCCGCCACGGCGAAGTGGTGGATGCGCTGAAGCAATGGCGCGAGCAGCAGGGCCTGCCCAAGGGGCGCAGCATGCGCAAGAACCAGCAGGTCGACCTGGGCGTGGGTACGCCCAGTACGCTGGATGAAGTGTATGAAGTGAAGACCTCGACTGACCGCACCTGCGTATACGGGGGCATTGGCCAGTTGATGGTGCATGGCCGCGACGGTTGCCGCCGCGTGCTGGTATTGCCCGACGATGGCGCGTTGTTCAAGGGTCTGCCGGCCGCGCTCTCGACACTGGGGATCGAGCTGATTCGCTACCGCCTTGGCAGGGGCAAGGTGGAGCTTCCGGTGGTGGCGGGCAAGTAGGTGGCCGCACGTATACGGCCGATGGCCCTGCACGGCACGGATGGCGCAGGAAATCACAAGGAGAGCAGCATGAAGATGAGTATGGTGGCATGCGCACTGGCGTTGCTGATGGCAGTGGTGGCCAGCAGTTGCAGCAGCGCCGACGATGAGATGTACCAGCATTTCCGCTGCGCCAAGGCAGCCACGCTGCTTGAACGGGAAACCGAAGCGCAGAACGCCATGGTGCGTTCCTACAAGGCGGCCAAGGCGCTGGGCGAACCCAATGCGCGCTACTTCATGATGCTGGGCCAGCGCTTCCAGGATGATGTGCCGCTCTACAAGTACACCGCCGGTGGCCAGGTGCAGCTGCTGACCAGCGTGTACAAGGAGCGGCGCTGCCAGAAGATGTACGAGCCGATGACGCGCGAGGAAGAAACCGAAATGGCCCGTGTGCTGGGCATTGAGGCCCCGGGCGAGGCAAATGCGCGTAGCTCCGTGATCGGTGAGCCGATGGCTCCGCCACCGCCACCGCCACCGGCACCGGCACCGGCACCGCCAGAGCCTGAGGCACCGGTTGCGGCCGCGCCGGCTGCCGAGGAGGCAGCGGTGGGTACGGAACCGGACATGGCGCAGGCAGCGGCCCAGGCGGCGTACTTCGCTTCGGAGCCGGCCGGCGATGTGCCCGTGCGCGCCGTGGCCGAAGCACCCCCCACCGGTAATGCCTTTACCCCCAGCTTCGATTGCGCGCGTGCCAGTACCGAGGTAGAGCACCTGATCTGTGGCGATGCATCGCTGTCGGTGATGGATACGCGCATGGCCGGGGCCTACCGCAAGGCGCTGCCGTGTGGCGGTGAAGGGCTGCGCGCCGAACAGCGCGAGTGGATACGCTACAAACGCAACGCCTGCCGCGATGGCGAGTGCCTGGCGGATGCCTACACGGTGCGCACGGCCGAGCTCGGCGACCGCTGCCACTGAGCGGTAGCGGTCCCCCGCCGTGCAAGGCCGGGGGGCTGGGAGGTGGCCGCGTACCCCCGTGGGGTGACCTGCCGCAGCGCAGGCCAGCCCCCACCTGCTACCATTCCCCCCGCAAACCCAGCCAGCCCACCCAGCGCAGACAGATGCGGGGCCGGCCGTCACATGTACGGCCCAGCGAGCCAGGACACCCTCCCGTGCCCCTTCAAGGAAGCTCGCATGTACCGCAATTCCGTAATCCGTTCGGTCGCTCTGGCCTTCGCCATCTCCCTGAGCCTTGGCGCGCCGTCCGCGTTCGCCGCTGAGCAGTCCACCGCATCCGCCAGCACCACCCCCGTCCAGCGCAAAGCCGTCGCCCAGGGTCTCTATGAGCTGGCTTTCAGCCCCAAGCAGAACGCCGTGTTCGTTGCGTCTTCGGGAGGCTTCGGTGATGCCGCTGGTCCGTCCCAGGTGCTGCGCCTGAACCCGGAAACTCTGGTGGTCGAGACCGCCATCCCGCTGGAGCGCAAGGCCTTCGGCGTGGTGCTGGACGACGCCAACAACCGCCTGTACGTCGGCAATACCGTCGACACCTCGGTCACCGTGGTCGACACCGCTACCAACAAGTCGGTCGGCATCGTGCAACTGATGGAGAAGAAGGTCGGCAAGGACGGCAAGGCCGCCTACACCCATGATCTGCGCGAGCTGGTCGTCGATGGCGCCAACAACCGCCTGTACGTCACCGGGCACTCGGGCGAGGGCAGCGTGCTGTTCGTGGTGGACACGCAGTCGTTGAAGGTCATCAACACCATTCCGGGCCTGGGCAACGCCAAGGCACCGGGTCTGGCGCTGGATGCCAAGGCCAAGCGCGTCTACACCTCCAACCTGCTAGCCGAGGTGGTCACCGTCGGCACCGACAGCGGCAAGGTCGAGCAGCGGTTCAAGGTCAGTGCGGAGCAGCCGATGAACATCGCGCTGGATCCGGCCGGCAAGCGTCTGTTCGTGACCGACCAGGGCTCGGAGATGATCCGCAAGTATCAGGCGAGCAGCTCGGGCCTCGAATCGAAGCATCCGGGCCAGCGTGTGCTGGTGCTGGACCGCAACACCGGCAAAGAACTGGCCAGCATCTCGACCGATGCCGGCCCGCTGGGCATCCTACTGGATGCACCACGCAAGCGCCTGTACGTGACTAACCGCGATGGCGGCACGGTGACCGCATACAACAGCGACACCTACAAGCAGGTGGCGACGTACGCGGTGCCGACGCATCCGAACAGCCTGGCGCTGGATGCCAAGAAGAACGTGCTGTACGTGACCGTCAAGAACGGTGACAGCGAGCCGAAAGGCAGCGAAGAGTCTGTTGCCCGCATTGCGCTGTAACAAGAGACTGCGAGATGCCCGCCCGGTGAGGATTTCACCGGGCGGCGTCTGCTGATCTTCACCTTCGGACCATTGATTGGTCGATTACCAATCGCACTTCGCTCGGTGATAAATCAGCGCGTGCGGGCTAACACGGTCAACGGCTGCTGCTGGAGTCGCCAGCGAAACACCCTCCAGCGACGCATAGGTTGAGGCGCGCAAGCTAGGGGCGATTAGAACCGTGCGCGCATCAGGGTCAACGGCAATCAGACGAAGGTCGAACAGTGTATGGATGTCTGCCCTGAGTAGTAGCCCATTGCTTACTGCGTTTGTCTCGCCATCCAAGTACGGAAAGATGTGCGCGGCTTCGAGTGCATCCAGTACGTCATACCCTGTGACGGCACAGCGTCCGGTATATGCCTTGATCAACGCAGCACGAAATGCAGGCTGACCGCGTCGGCGGACAATGCTCGCGAGCACGCGCCTACGCTGATCTGAAGCGCTTCCTGGATCAAACGCGCCCTGTGTCTCTGCGTCTTGAGTTACCTGATCCAGGGTGGGCGTGTTCACCTGTGGCGGAAATCGACGTACGTCGATTAGCTTGATCAAACGCGCCGCAACGTCATTTCCCACATTCCTGGCCGGCTTCAGTCCGTCAACCCATCGCAGGCCTAGACCATCCAGAACGTAGGAAATGTTCTGCATGCGGAACTCCCACGCCTTAGCGTTCCTCCCGACTTTCTCAGACAGCTTGCGATAGGTGTGTGCCTTGACGACGCGGCGGCCATTCAACTCATCGGTCAACATAGCGAGGTAAGCATCCACTGCTGCTTCCAGCTCACTGTCTGTCCAGTGCTCCACCATGGCGTCACCAACTCCAATGCGAATCTTTGATTCGATAGAGCCAGCGTATCGCAATTTATTGGGTCAATGAATGGAGTGGTTGCGATTGCCCTGACAGATAGGAGTCGATCCGGTGGCTACTGCGTTGCTAGCTTCCGCCGCACGTAATACCCCCGCGCCTCCCCAAGCACCACACTCAACGCCTCCACGTTCCCGAACGCATCCCGATGGAACTCGATCTCCAGTCCATCGATATCCGGTGACACAAAACGATTCGGCGACACTGGCAGCACGCGCCCATCGCGTTTCGTCCCCGCCACACCCACGCGCACCTCCCCATCAGCCACCTTCACCTCCAGCGTCGGGATGTCGAAGATGTCCGCCAACGCGCGGCGCTGCGCCATCGGCACGTTTTCATCCTGTTCGAAGATCCCGGCATAGTCCGCATATCGCGGTTCACGAAGGTCCAGCGCAACCGTGCGCACGGCAGGATTCACCCCACGCCCGATCGCATCCGACAGTGCATTGCGGATCTCCTTCGCCAGCGCAGCACCGTTCTCGCCGTTGGTAAGAATGACGAAGCCGTCACCCGTCTCCAGATATCCCTCGATCCACGCCCGGTAGCTGTCGTTGGAGCCACCATGGTGGAAGATCCGGGCCTGCCCGGCACCGTCCAGACGCGGGCCAAGGCCGTGCCAGCTCGGCGAGACCTCGGTCATCATGTCGATCGCAAAGGGGTGCGGCAGGAACTTGCCTTGGCCGCGGTAGCTGGCGGTCAGGGCGGCGACGAACGCCGCCAGGTCGTTGGCGCTGGTCCACAGGCCCGAGGCGCCCTGTTCGGGGAAGGATTGCCAGCCGCGCGGCAGGGCGGTGGGCTTGCCGTCGCCGTCATGCGCTTTGGCAATGTTGTCGGTGGTGGCCGGCGGATCGGTGAAACGACTGCGCTGCATATGCAGTGGCTCGAAGACCTGCCTGCGTGCGAGTGTGTCCAGCGGCTGGCCGGTAACATCTTCAAGCACGAGTTGTTCGACCATCACGCCGCCACCAGAGTAATCGCCCCGTTCGCCGGGTGTATGGATCAGACGTACGGGTTTGTTCTTGGCCGGAGCGATGCCGTCCAATGTCTGCAGCAAGGTGGGCAAAGGTTCGCCGGGCAGGTAGTCGGCGAAGCCGTGCACGCCCAGCCCAGCGGTGTGCGACATCAACATGCGCAGAGTCAGCCTCGGTGCCGGTACTGCCTGGGAAACAGGCACTTTCCAGTTGCGCAGATACGTCGCGATATCCTGGTCCAGTGCGAGGGTGCCATCGGCCACCAAGCGCAGTGATGTGGCGGCCGTAACCACCTTGCTGACCGAGCCGACCGAGAACAACGTGTCGGCATTCACGGCAGCCTGCGTGCCCATCTCGCGCGTCCCGTAGCCGGCGCTGTGCACGAGCTTGCCATCCCGTAGAACGGCGATGGCCACACCGGGCACATTGTGCTGGGACATGCGTTGCTGCAGCGACCAGTGCGGCAGCGCGGTATCGGCTGGCACCACGGTGGGGCGCAGGCCGGAGGCGAGCGCCGTGCGGATCGCCGCGTCTTCGCGGTCCGCCGCCGATGCGGGGACGGCAAGCAGCAGTACCAGCGCGGCACACAGCGACGCGCGCAGCAGGCCAATCTGAACGCTGCGGGTTCGCGAGTGTAGGGATGCCTGCGGAGTGGATGCGTAAGCCATGCGATACCTCATGAAGGAGCGATGCGCGAAAGACAGGCGCGCGCGTGCACGCCGCAGAGAGGGGCAATACGGTTCAGCGAAAGGGAGTATTGAGTGGCGGGCGATGGCGGCGGAGGCTATCGCACCGATCAGCGTCAACCTTGGGCAATGCGTCCGCTCACCGTCTGCCGGCGACCGCACCACGCTGGGTGAGGTACTCACGGACGCGATCGTTGCGTGCCTGATTCAGCGGCGAGCGCCACTGCCCGAAATCGGCCACCACGCCCAGGTTGACGTCGGCACCGTGCTCGACCAGATAGGCCACGGTCTCTACATCGCCGGAGCGTGCAGCGTTGATCAGCGGGGTTTCGTCCAAGGCGACGATGCGGTTGACGTCGGCCCCGGCGCCGACCAGGCGCTCGACGACCGGCAGATGACCGCGACGTGCCGCAGCGATCAGCGGATTGCCATCGCCGCGCGAGGCCAGGTCGGGCTGCGCGCCTAGCACGAGCAGGGCGTCGACCATCGCCAGTTCGCCTTGCTTGGCGGCGATGATCAACGCGGTGCCGTCGCCACTGACCTGCGTGTCCACGGCAACACCCGTCTTGACCAGCTGTTGCACGCGGGAGATGTCGCCTTTGCTGGCCGCGCTGAGCAGCTGCTCGGCGTGCGGCGAGACGGTGCGCGACGTGGTGGCGGTTTCGTTCTCTGCAACGATGATCGTTTTGCCCAACCGCGGCGTAGCGGCCACGGTGACACCAACATGCGCGACCAGCGCAACCGCACACAGCGCGCCCCAGCCGAAGCGCGTTGTCCAGCGGGCCGAGCGCGTGTCCAGACGCAGCAGCCCATCGATGCGCTGGCTCAAGCCACTGCGGGTGGCAGACATACCGACGGCCAGTGGCGCGCTGCGCCCGCGCTGTGTCGTCAGGCCGGCGATACCGGCTAGGAGGGAATCGGCATAGCCGCGGCCACTCCCGGTGCGCAGGGCCGCCCGCTCATCGCAAGCCATCTCGCGGGCAAGATCCAGCCGACGGCCCAGCAGGCGCAGGAACGGACTCCACCAGTACACGGCGAGCAGTGCACGCTGTGCAGCCGTGATCCACAGATCATGCCGACGGATATGCGCGGCTTCATGCAGCAGCAGATCACGCAGCGCGGCCGGGGGCAGGGTGGATGCCATCGTGGTCGGCACCAGAATGCGCGGCGAGCACAGGCCAACCACCATCGGGCCCGGGGCGATATCGGATAGTGCAACGCTGGCACGCGCAGGCAGTTCTCCACCCAGCAGCGCTTCGTGCTGGGGCGAATGCCGCGCGCTGCGATGCAGGCGACGCGCTTGCCATGCGCCTTGGCCCAAGCGGGTCAGACCCCATAGCGTGCCGAGCAGCCAGATCAGCACGGCGCCGTGCAGCAGCGTCGGCGTGGTGGAGGCGGGGATCGTGTTGGTGATGCCGTCCACTTTCTGCGCGGCAACCGCCACTGGAGCCCCAGTGGGTGAGGGCAGTACGGCCTGCTGCGTGACCTCAACAGTCGTCGGCGCGGTGCGAGGCAGCAGGACCAACAGCGGTGACGCCGCGGCCAGCACAAAGGCCACGCAGAGCGCCCAGGAGCGCGCTTCCGCACTGAGCCGGCTGCGCCCCAGCACCAAGGCCGCAAGTGCGAACAGCAGGGCACTCTGCCAGAGATGTTGCGCGGCCATCGTTGCCAGGGCCTGGGTCCAATGCACGGTCATTTGGGCGTCCTCGAAGGAGATGCGTCGTCCACGCGTTGCTGCAGCGCTTTGAGCTCGTCAGCGTCCATGTCGTGCTCATCGATGAGGTGCTGGGCCAGCACGCTGGGCGAATCGTTGAAGAAGGACTTGAGCAGATTCTCCAACGCCTGTTTGCGCGCCTCGCTGCGGGTGATCGCGGCGCTGTAGATGAAGGCGCGACCCTCGCTGCGATGGTGGACCAGGCCTTTCTTGTCCAGCACTTTGAACATGGTCAGCACGGTCGTATAGGCGACCGGCTTCTTCTTGGACAGCTCGTCGGCGACCTCGCGCACGGACGCCTCCTTCTTCTTCCAGAGCACCTCCAGAATGCGGCGTTCGGCGTCGGTCAGGGCAGGCGATACGGGGCGGGCCATGGCTATCTACTGGTTCGTTAGTTGATGGCCGCATCGTGCGCCCGACGGATCGGTCGTGTCAACTATGTAATTAGTAATGGACGACCTGCGCGGCGAGCCACGGCTCCGCCGGCCACGTCGCCGGCACGCATCTATGGGTTGTCATGGCCACGCAACAGCGCGCAGCTGGCACAGCACTCGCTCTCCGGCCTCTGCCGCAGGGCAGCACGCAATGCCGCATGGGCTGCAGGATGCGCACCAAGGCCATGCAACAACAACGTAAGTGCCAGCCCACAGCAGGCGTTTCCGGACGCGCTGGGTTCCACACGATGCGCAGCCTCCGGTGTGATCTCATGACAGTCCATGTACCGGTTCCCAGCGTCGACGATGCCCCATGGCAACTATCGTCCGCTGGCGTCTCAGAGGCTGAGATCGTGGCCGAGTGATGCCAGCTTCGCACCGCTGAATGCCCCGGCCGGTATCAGTCAGCCCTGTGCACGCCGCGTCAGCGCCCGGCCGCTTTCTTTCACGGCTCACCCAACCCCCCCTCCCTAGGATCGAACCTTCCTTCCCCATCGCTCCAAGGAGTTCCCATGGCTGCTTCCCGCGTTCGCCTGCACGTTGAAGATTCCGGTGGTACCGGCCGTCCGGTGGTGCTGATCCATGGCTGGCCGCTGTCGGCCGAATCGTGGAAGGCCCAGGTCCCCGCGCTGCGCGATGCGGGCTACCGTGTAGTGGCGTATGACCGCCGTGGCTTCGGGCGCTCGGATAAGCCGGCCGATGGCTACGAGTACGACACACTCGCCAACGATCTGGCCGGTGTTCTCGAGGATCTCGATCTGAAGGACGCCACCCTGGTCGGCTTCTCGATGGGCGGTGGTGAAGTGGCGCGCTATGTCGCCAATCATGGCGAATCGCGCCTGCACAGCGTGGTGTTCGCTTCGGCGGTGCCGCCGTACATGCTCAAGACCAGCGATAACCCCGAGGGCCCGCTGACCCAGGAAAAGGCCGATGAAATGCGCGAAGGCCTGGAGAAGGACCGCGACACGTTCTTCGATGGCTTCACCAAGGATTTCTTCAGCGCCAACGGCGAGCTCAAGGTCAGCGAGGAAGAGCGCCAGGCCGCCATCACGCTCTGCCAGCAGTCCGACCAGACTGCGGCGCTGGGCTGCATGAAGGCCTTCGGCACGACCGATTTCCGCGGCGACCTGAAGAAGGTCACGGTGCCGACCCTGGTGCTGCACGGTGACAGCGACGGCACGGTGCCATTCGAGGGCTCGGGCAAGCGCACCCATGCGGCCATCGCGGGCAGTGAAGTGGTGGTATTGAAGGACGCGCCGCACGGCTGCAATGCCAGCCACGCCGATGCGTTCAACAAGGCGCTGCTGGACTTCTTGAAGAAGTAAGCCGAAGGTCGTTATGCGCTGTACGCGCCCGGCACGTTGAGCTCACGTGTCGGGCGTTCTTGTACGCTGTCCCCGCGCAGCAAAACTGTAGCGCCAGCCCACACGAGATCGTCCATGCGCCAGTCCCAGACACCGCCCTGGAAGAAGCCCAGTCCCAACGGGAAGAAGAAGTCGCAGCCGCTCTCCGAGGCGCAGAAGGATGCGGCACGTCAGCGCGCCGAGGAAAACGGGCGGCGCTACCCCAATCTGGTCGACAACATGTGGGCGGCCAAACTGCCTCGCGGCAGTTGACCAGCCCCTTGCTCAGCGCTTGACCGCGAGCACTCCATCCATCGCCAGCTCAGCCCTGAAGCCTGCCTTTTCCAGACGCTTGGCGACCTCGCGCGGCACATCGCGGCCGCTGGTCAGCTTGTTCGGCGCTCCGGTGTAATGGAACATCCGGCCACCCTTGCGGATGACGCGGGCGAGCTGGTCGTAGAACACCTGTGAATACAGTTCGCCGGCGATGCCGAAGCGCGGCGGGTCGTGCAGGATCGCGTCGACCGAGGCGGTCTCCAGCGCTTCGATCTCCTGCGACACGTCGCCCTGGCTCAGCGCCAGCCGGCCGCCGCTGCTCTCCGCGTCCGGGTCCGGCGACCACGGGTTGAGGGTGCGCAGCCACAGCACATCCGGGTTCTTCTCGAACGAGCGGATACGCGTGACGCCGCCTTCCAGGCAGCACGCCGCGAAGTAGCCTAGGCCGCCGCAGGTATCCAGCACCGTCTTGCCGGCCGGCGCGATCAGCGCGACCTTGCGGCGGGCATCTTCGAATGGAGAAACCTGCGCGCTCGGCAGCATCTTGATGCCGTCGATCTCGAAGGTCGGTGCGTCCCAGTCGGTCGGCACCAGCTTGATCAGCGCCGAGCCGAAGCGCGAGATCGCCAGGAATTCCTCGCCGTCCCAGTAGTACAGGGTGCGGTCCTTGGTCTTGCCGGGATAGGCGTAGGTCTCACCCTTCCACTGCCAGTGGTCGGCCGCCAGCGTGGCGGTGCCGGTGGAGCGGCCGAGGTCGAGCGAGCCGGTCCATTCCCCGGTGCCGGCATCGCGGGCGCGGGTCAGGCTCTCGGCGAGCGGGCGGGTCAGCAGGGGGCCGGTGTAATGGGGCACGGGATCCAGGGCCGCGGCGCAGGCGCCAGGCGGCATGTCAGTCAGGGGTGGGCATCGTACCTGAGATGCCCCTGGCCGGCCCGCATGCGACCGGTTCATGACCGGGAGTCCGACCCGCGCATGCGCTGGTGTCCGAGGTGCGCACGGGGAGTGCGCTGATCGCGGTGCGGCCGGCAGCTTTGGATACTTTGGCCATGTCCTACGACCACCTCCTCTGGCCTACCGGCACCGCCTACTTCTTCAGCGCGCACCTGCGCGATCGCAGCAGCAGCCTGCTGGTGGAACAGGCGCAGACCCTGCGGCTGGCGTTCCGGGTGGCGCAGCAGGCGCGGCCGTTCCGGATCAACGCGATCGTGGTGCTGCCGGACCATCTGCATGGGGTGTGGACATTGCCGGAGGGCGATGAGGAGGGTCATCGCCGTTGGGCGCAGGTCCAGGCGATCTTCGACCGGCAGTTGCCGATGGTTGATCCGCGGCTGCAGCTGCGGCGGGACCGCAGCCTGCGGCCGCTGTGGCACAACGGCTTCCGCGAGCACCGGATCGTTGACGCAGAGGACCTGCAGCGGCACGTGGCCTATGTGCACCACAACCCGGTCAAGCACGGGCACGTGAGGGATGCCACGCAATGGCCGTACAGCTCGATCCACCGCGGTCGCCGGGAGCCGGAGGAGCCAGGCTGAGGGTTGGAGATGGGGATGGGGGTTCCCGCCTGTGTACGACCGCGGGCGGGGATGTTGGGGATGGGTGTCGCGGACCGGGCCACCGGTGCGGGCGGTTGCCGCCCGTATCAGTGGCCCGGTGGGCGGGATCCGGAAACCTTGCCCATCATCAGGGGCACTTCACCGGAAAGACCGGGCCGGCGCCGATCAGCACCAGCGCCATGTAGTCGCTGTCCTTGGCCTTGCCCTTGAGCGTGGCGCCCGGGTTGAATTTGAAGATGCCGAAGCCGCCACCGGGGCGGACCAGCGCTTTGTTGATCTGGTCGGCATCGTCGCGGAAGAACTGGGCGATCTCAGCGCGGCTGGATTCCTGCAGCGGCGTGGCATCGCGCTGCCATTGCTCATCGCGGTTGAAGGACACGTAGTACTGGCCGCTCTGCTGCTCGATGCGGAATTCGGCGGGCTTGCGCGCGTGGGTGGCATAGCAGCCGAGCATCGGATCGGAGGAGAACACGCCGGCGCTGTTGTCCTTGCCGCAGCCGGTCAACAGCAGCGGCGACAGGAAGAGCAGGCTGGGCAGTACACGCATGGCAGATCCTTGGCGGCGGGTGTGGGAGCATTGTCCAACACGGCGTGAAAAGATGCCGTCTGCGTGCCCCGTGCCCCGTGCCCCGTGCCCCGTGCCCCTCGCCCCGTCGCCGGCAGGCAATGGTGTACGGTGACGCGATTCTCAGGAGACCCCTCGTGCCGCCAGATTCTCCGCAAGCGCCGCGCCCATCGTCTGTCGCACCCATGTCGGCTCAACGGCTACCGCTGCTTGGCCTGGTCAGCTTCCTCGGCCTTCCCGTCGGGGCGGCCGCCGCGCATATCGCCACCGCCGCCAACCACGGGGTCACCGCCGGCGCCAGCACCACCGGCGTCTCGATCGGCGTACTTGCTTCAGCAGCCGTGGGCCTGATCGCCACGGTCGGCTCGCGCGTCCGTCAGGAGCGCTGGCCGTGGCTGGGCATCGTCGGTGCGGTGCTCAGTGCGGCGCCGCTGGTGCTGTTCCTGGTCGGGATGATGTTCAAGCACTGAGCCGGGCCGTCCGCTCAATGCCGGTGCCGCCGCCAGGCATTCCACACATGCGTGCTGGCCAGCAGCAGGCTGCCGACCACGGTCATCGGGGTCTCGGCGTCGTGGCTCGGCCATCCCATGGCGCCGGCCAGCAGCAACAGGAGTCCGATCGCCGCGCCGGCCATCGCCAGCACGGGCAGGCGATGCTGGCGGTGGGCGCGCCACAACGCGAAGCCGGTCACCGGCGCGGCGATGGCCACGAACAGGGCATGCACCCACTCGGCCTGGGCCCACACGCCCATCAGCGGGAGCATCGCCGCGAGCAGCGGCAGGGCCAGGCAGTGCAGCAGGCATAGGCCGGAAAGCGCAATGGCGCCGGCATCCAACAGGGCAGAGGATCGCTTCATGGGGCGTGGGGGCCTTGGTCAGTGAATGTTATATAGTAACATTTCATTCCCCTTCCTGACCTGCTCTGCCATGACTGCCTCTGCCTCCTTTGATTCGCGTCTGCCGGTGACCGTGCTGTCCGGCTTCCTGGGCGCCGGCAAGACCACCCTGCTCAATCAGCTGCTGCGCAACCGCGAGGGCCGCCGGGTCGCGGTGATCGTCAACGACATGAGCGAGATCAACGTCGATGCGCAGCTGGTGCGCGAGGGTGGCGCTGCGTTGAGCCGCACCGAGGAGACGCTGGTGGAGTTCAGCAACGGCTGCATCTGCTGCACGCTGCGCGATGACCTGCTGCAGGAGGTGCGCCGGCTCGCGACGGAGGGGCGCTACGACTACCTGCTGATCGAGTCGACCGGGATCGCCGAGCCGATGCCGGTCGCGGCAACCTTCTCGGTGCGCGATGAGGATGGCTTCAGCCTCAGCGACATCGCGCGGCTGGATACGCTGGTGACGGTGGTCGATGGCGCGCGGTTCCTGCACGACTTCGGCTCAAGTGACCGGCTGATCGACCGCGGCCAGCAGGCCGGTGAGGACGACGACCGCGGTGTGGTGAATCTGCTTGCCGAGCAGATCGAGTTCGCCAACGTGCTCGTGGTGAGCAAGTGCGATCTGATCGACGATGACACGCTGCAGTCCACGCTCGCCGTGCTGCGTGCGATGAACCGCGATGCGCGGCTGGTGCTGTCCGAGCAGGGCAATGTGCCGCTGCACGAGGTGCTTGATACCGGCCGCTACGATTTCGTCAAAGCGCAGCTGGCGCCGGGCTGGATGCAGGCGCTGCGTGGCCAGCACACGCCCGAGACCGAGGAGTACGGCATCACCAGCTTCGTCTACCGCTCGCGCCGGCCGTTCCATCCGCAGCGTTTCGCACGGCTGCTGGAGACCGGGCTGGGCAGTGTGATCCGCAGCAAGGGTTTTTTCTGGCTGGCCAACCGCATGGACTGGGTGGGCGAGCTCTCCAGCGTCGGTGCCGCCACCCAGACCTCGGCCGCCGGCTTCTGGTATGCCTCGCGCGAGCGCATGGAGGCCGGCCTGGAAAACACCGCGCCGCTGCTGCCGCCCACGCGCGTGCCCTATACGGATATCGGCTGGTCCCGCCAGCAGGCGGCGTGCTGGACCGCGCCGATGCCGAGCGTGGAACAGGTCGGCGATGCCGGCGAGTACCAGGCGATGCGTAAACTGTGGCATCCCTGGTGGGGCGACCGCCGCCAGGAGCTGGCGGTGATCGGGGTGGCGATGGACGAACCCGCGGTGCGCGCCGAGCTGGATGCCTGCCTGCTCAACGATGAGGAACTGCGTGCCGGGCCGCTGCTGTGGCAGCTGCTGCCGGATGCGTTTCCGGCGTGGGCGCGCACGTAGCCGCGCGGCGTTACACCGGCGTCAGCCGCCACCCCGCATCGGTTGCGCGCAGGGTGTGGGTCAGGCCCACCGCCTCCTGCAGCGCGCTGTCGTGCGAGACGATCATCAACGTGCCGGTGTACTGACCGAGCATCTGCTCCAGCGCGCCCAGCGAGGGCAGGTCGAGGTGATTGCCGGGTTCGTCGAGCAGCAGCAGCTGCGGCGGCGTCCGGGCGTACAGCACCGATGCCAGCGCCGCCTTCAAGCGTTCGCCACCGCTGAGCGTGGCCGGGGGCCGCAGGCTGCGCTCGGCATCCAGGCCGAGCAGGGCCAACTGCATGCGCAGCGTGCCTTCGTCGGCCAACGGATGCGCGCGCTGCAGTAGTGACAAGGCCGAGGCGTCGCCCGGCAGCAGCGTGAGTGACTGGTCGAGCAGGGCGACGCTGGCCGCTACCTCGACCTGCCCCGAGAGCGGTGCCAGTGTGCCGGCGAGCAGCCGCAGCAGCGTGGATTTGCCACTGCCGTTGCGGCCCTGCACGCCGATCCGCTGGCCGCGCTGCACGGTGAGATCCAGCGTGTTCCAGGGCGCTTGCACCCACGGCAGTTCGGCGGCGATGAGTTCGGCCACGCGCTGCGGCCCGGGCTGATGGATCACCGGGGCGAGCAGGGCGATCTCCACGTCCTGCTCCACCTCGCCGGCAGCCTCGCGCACGCGCGCATCCAGTTCGGTACGACGCTCGGTCTGCTGCGCCTGCCAGCGGCCGGCGCTGTGCTCGCTGCGGTTCTTCATGCCACCGAGCAGGATCGGTGCCTGGTTGGCGGTGCGTGCATCGCGTGTAGCGCGCGCCTGCCGATGCGCCATCTTCTCGCGCTGATCGCGCAGCTCGGTCTGCTGCTGGCGGCGCTCACGCTTGCGCAGGGCCAGCTCGGCCTGGGCACTGCGGCGCTCGCCGTGTTTCTGACCGGCGTAGAGATCGTAGTTGCCGCCGTACTGGCGCAGCCCGCTTGGCGACAGTTCGACGATGCGCGCCATCTGCCGCAGCAGCGTGCGGTCGTGGCTGATCACGATCAGGCCGCCGTGCCAGCGCTGCAGCGCGTCGATCAGGCGCTCGCGATGGTCGGCGTCGAGATGGTTGCTGGGTTCATCCAGGATCAGCCCCTCGGCACCGGACAGGAACGCGCCGGCCAGTGCGACCTGCATCGCCTGGCCACCGCTGAGCGTCGCCGCCGGCTGCAGGGGATCGAGCGCGGGCAGCCCGAGCAGGTGCCACTGTGCCTGCAGCTGCTCGCGCAGATCCCAGCGCTCACCCACGCAGCTGAAATCGTCGGGATCGACGCTGCCGGCTTCGATGCGGAGCAGGGCATCGAGCACCGCACCGACCCCGGCCAGATCGGCGATGCGGCCCTCGGGCACGCCGCTGTGCTGGGTGAGCAGGTGCACCGGCCCACTGCGCAGGATGCGGCCGGAGTTGGGCGCGAGATCGCCGCTGAGCAAGCGTGCGAGCACGCTTTTGCCCACGCCGTTGCGTCCGACCAGACCGGTCGGGGTGCCGTCGAACGCGGCGGACAGTTCGGAAAACAGGACCCGGCCGTCGGGCAGGGTATGCGTCACGCGGTCGAGCGTGAGAGCGAATGCGGTCATGCGACCTCCATTGGATGCCAAGGACTCCCCTCCTGCGGAACAGGCGGGTGGAGACGGGCCGTCAGACGACGGCGGCATCAATGGCGCATGTAGGCCTACCTCGGCAACAAAGGCGGCTGGCTGCCGCGCGGCCAGTATAAAACCGCCCAGCGGCAGGGCGATGAACGTCGCCTGCTCAGCAGCTCACGCCGGTCAGCCGGGCGCTGATGAAATCGATGAAGACCCGCAGCTTGGGCAGCACATGGCGGCCGGAGGGCCAGAGCAGGTAGAAGGTGCCGCAGGCATGGATGCAGTGGGCCATCACCCGCTGCAGGCGGCCGTCGGCCAGTGCCTCGCGCACCGAGTGCTCGGGGATGTAGGCGATGCCGCGCCCGGCCAGCGCGAAGGCCAGCCGCGCTTCGATTGTGTTGCTGACCATCGAGACCGGCAGTGCCAGTGGTGCAGCGCCTGGCATCTGCGGCAGTGGCCACGGCTCCAGCTTGCCGCTGCTGGGGAAGCGGTAGTGCAGGCAGTCGTGGTGCAGGAGGTCCTCGGGCACACGTGGCGTACCGCGCCGGGCCAGGTAGTCCGGCGAGGCCACCAGGTAGCGCGGGAACACGCCGAGTTGCCGGGCACTGAGACGCGAGTCGGTGGGCTCGCTGACCCGCAAAACAGCGTCGAAACCCTCCTCGATCACATCCACCAGCCGGTCATCGAAATCCAGCTCCAGGCGGATGCTGGGATAAGCCGCCATGAACTCGGTGAGCAGCGGCAGCGATATGTCCCCGACCAGCGGCAGGCTGACCCGCAGCACCCCCGTGGGTGCCTCGGTCTGCTGGACCAGCTCGTCACGGGCGGCGTCACGCTCATCCAGGATGCGCCGGCACCGGACCAGGAAGCGCTCTCCCTCGGCGGTGAGGGTGATGCTGCGGGTGCTGCGGTGGAACAGCCGCACGCCCAGTGCCTGTTCCAGCCGCGACACGGTCTTGCCGGCGGCCGAGGCGGAGATGCCGAGCATGCGGCCGGTCTCGACGAAGCTGCGGGTGTCGGCGACCTGCACGAAGGTCTGCAGGTTGCCGAGGTTGTCCAGGGCTGACATGGGCGGGCACACAGGAAAAGAGCCTTCACTGTAGCGGGCGTCATGGCCTGCGGGGACGGGCGTGGTGCGATGCTGCTGCAACAGTGAGGATCGCAGGTGGCCGGTGGCCACCAGTGGCCCGATTGACGCGCATCGGCGCCGCACGCGACCATCCGTCAGCCCTGCTGTGGGGCCTGCTCAGCGCCAGGGGACGTCATGCAACTCGTATTTACCAAGGGGTCTGGAAAGCACGACCGGATGGACCTGATCCGCGACGGGCATATAGCCGAAAGCATCGAGTGCCCCAAGCAGGGCATCATTCCCCACGACATGGTCCACTTCGCTGTCGAAAGTGTGCTCCACAAGCGCGGGTTCATCGGTCGCGTGCTGGAAGGTGAGGCGGCGTCATTCCAGATGCAGGCCGATTCTGAAAGCGATGGCGTGGAGCGGCTGGTGGAGGTGTTCCAGGCCGATGGCTGGTCGGGCTGGAGCACGGCTGCGGCGGACATGCTGGATCTGTATCAGGTGACCTGCACCGCGCGTCACTGCGCTCGGCTGGAGGTACTGGCAGCGGATATCGAAGCGGTTCGCGGGAAGATCCTTGAATTGACCGCGCAATGGCAGTCGGTTCCGGTGGGCAAGTCGTTGACGCTGCAGTTCGTGCATGGCGCGAGTGCACACTGACGCGCGGGGCGGCAATCCCGTCACCCTTACGTGACCCGTTGGCCTGCTGTGTGAGGCAGCCGGGGGAGCATGAGCGCGATTGCGGAGCTGGTAGTCCGGAATGTACGGAGCGCTGACCCGCTGTTTCCCCAGCGGCTCAGCCCCTACGGTGGCGCTCCCCCCACTTACGGCGCCTCCATGTCTTTCTTCCCTGACGTCAGCGGTTCCACTGTCGCGCTGGATGCGGCCGCCACCCGGGTGCACCCATGAGCGGTCACGCGGTCGATACCAGCGCCGTGCCCCTGCCCAACGCGGCCACCCGATTGCCTTTCGGCGGTCTGCTGGCGCTGGCCTGCGCGGGCTTCATCACCATCCTCACCGAGGCATTGCCGGCGGGCCTGCTGTCACCGATGAGCGCCGATCTCGGCGTGAGCCGCGCGCTGGTCGGGCAGCTGGTCACCATCTACGCCCTGGGCTCGCTGGTTGCCGCACTGCCGATGACCGCATTGACGCGGCGTTGGCCACGCCGCCCGCTGCTGCTCACCGCGATCGTCGGTTTCGTGGTGGTCAATACCATCACCGCGATGACACACCACTACGGCCTGATGCTGGTCGCACGTTTCTGCGCCGGCATCAGCGCGGGCCTGCTGTGGTCGCTGGTGGCGGGGTACGCCAGCCGCATGGTGGTGCCGCAGCTGCAGGGCCGGGCGATCGCGGTGGCGATGGTCGGCACGCCACTGGCGCTGTCGCTGGGCATACCGGCCGGTACGCTGCTCGGCCAGACCATCGGCTGGCGCTGGGCGTTCGGGTTGATGTCGCTGCTCAGCGTGGGCCTGCTGGTGTGGGCGCGGCTGGCGCTGCCGCCGTTGCCGGCCCCGGGCGCGGCGGCCCAGCAGCCGTTGGGCAACGTGCTGCGCCTGCGCGGCATGCGCACCGCGCTGATGACGATGTTCCTCTACGTGTTGGCGCACAACGTGCTCTACACCTACATCGAGCCGTTCGCGGCGCTGTCCGGCGCGGCGGCGTGGCTGGATCGCCTGTTGCTGGTGTTCGGCGTGGCCGCGCTGGTCGGCATCTGGATCACCGGGCTGCTGGTGGATCGCTGGCTGCGCGCGCTGGTGATCGCAAGCACCGTGGCCTTCGCACTCTCGGCAGTGGCGTTCGGCCTGTGGCCCGGCTCGCCGTGGGTGCTGGTGATCGGGACGGTGGTGTGGGGCATATCCTTCGGTGGCGTTCCCACGCTGTTCCAGACCGCAGTGGCGCGCCGTGCGGACGAGGCCGGTGACATTGCGCAGTCCTTCGTGGTGACCGGCTGGAACCTGGCCATCGCACTGGCGGGCATCCTCGGCGGCGTGATGCTGGAAACCGTCGGCGAACGCTGGCTGCCAGCGGTCCTGCTGGTGCTGCTGCTGGCCACGTTGATGGTGGTGTTGCGCCAGCCGCGCGCCTGGGCACCGATCACGCACTGAGCCCAGCCGCCGCACCCGGCAACATGGACCGTGATGCCCGGCGCTATGCTGGGGCCGGGTATCGCGATGGGAGCAGCGGGTGCGCAAGGAAGTTCTTCGAAGTGCTGTGCTGGCCCTGCTGTGCCTGGCCGGCATCGCCCACGCGGCGGCGCCGGAGCGGCGCATCGCGCTGACCATCGATGATCTGCCCTGGCAGCGCCTGGACGAACGCGCCGAGCCCGAGCTTGCCGCCCGGCATGCGCAGCTGATCGCGGCCCTGAAGCGGGCCGACGTGCCGGTGGTGGGCTTCGTCAACGAGGTCAAGCTGGAGGTGGACGGGCAGGTGCAACCGGCGCGGGTGCAGATGCTGCGCGACTGGCGCGATGCCGGCGTTGAGCTGGGCAACCACACCTATGGGCATGTCGACCTGCATGCGATCGGGCTGGCTGCCTACGAGCAGGACATCCTGCGCGGCGAGGTGACGCTGCGTCCGTTGCTGGCCGAGACCGGGCAGGCGCCGCGCTGGTTCCGGCATCCTTACCTGCGTGCCGGGCAGTCGCCGCAGGAACGCGCGGCGCTCGGGGAGTTCCTGCAGCAGCACGGGTATCGGGTTGCACCGGTCACGGTCGACAACAGCGAGTGGATCTGGGCGTTCGCCTACGATCATGTGCGCGATACCGACACCGATCCTATCTCGCGCGAGGCACGCCTGCGCCAGCTGCGCCGTGGCTACGTGCCTTACATGCTCAAGAAACTGGACTACTACGAACAGCAGGGCCAGCAGCTGCTGGGCCGGCTGCCGGCGCAGGTGTGGCTGATCCATGCCAACGCGCTCAGTGCCGACTGCGTGGAGGAGCTGGTTGCGGCCACGCGCCGGCGGGGCTATCGCTTCATCTCGCTGGAGGCCGCCTTGCAGGATCCGGCCTATCAGCATCCCGATGGCTACAACGGCGCCGGTGGCATCAGCTGGATCCAGCGCTGGGCGATGGCGGAAAACAAACCGCAGGCCTTCTACGCAGGCGAGCCGCCGGTGCCGGCATGGGTGATGACGCTGGCCGGGCTCGAGGGCGAATGATGCGCCGGCTCAGGCCACGGTGTCGCTGTTGGGGTTCTGCATGTTTTCGCGTGCCTGGCCGTACTGCTGCTTGCGCTGCTGGTGGAAGGCCATGAACTCGGCCGGGGCCAGCGCCTTGGAGAACAGCCAGCCCTGCCCGAACTCCACCTGGCGCGCCTGCAGATAGGCCAGCTGCGCCGGGGTTTCCACGCCTTCGGCCACGGTGAACAGGCCCAGGGTCTTGGCCATGTCGATGATGTGCGAGGTGACCGGGCTGGTCGCGCTGTCGGTGCCGATCGCATCGATGAAGGATTTGTCGATCTTCAATGCATCCAGCGGCAGCTGCTGCAGGTACTGCAGGCTGGAGTAACCGACACCGAAATCATCGATCGCCACGCAGTGCCCCAGCCGCCGCGCATTGGCCAGGCTGGTGCGGGCGCGGCGGACGTCGATGAAGCCACGCTCGGTGGCCTCCAGCCAGATCTGCTGCGGGTGGATGCCGGTGCCGTGCAGTTTGCTGGAGAGCACCTTCAGCGCCCGGCCGCTGCTGACATCCTCGGCGGCCAGGTTGATCGCGATGTGGGCGGTGCGGTCCTGCACCAGCAGCTCGCGCATGTCGGTGATCACATGGTCGATGACCTGGTCGGTCAGCGCTTCGATCAGGCCGGCCTCTTCGGCCAGCGGAATGAACAGGTCCGGACGCACCAGCGTGCCGTCGGCACGCCGCCAGCGCACCAGCGATTCGGCACCCACGCAGATGCCGGTGTCCAGTTCGATGATGGGCTGGTAGTGCATGAAGAACTCACGCCGGCGCACCGCCGTGGCCAGCTCGCCCCGCAGCGACAGCCGCCGCCGCGACAGCCACACCACGCCGCCGATCATCGCCAGCGCGCCGAGCACGCCCAACGGGATGAACTGCCCGATCTGGTGGCGGAACGCGGCGACCAGATCGGTCCGCGGCGCCATGGCGATCGCCAGCCACTCCTGGTCCTGCGCGCTGGCGTACAGCGTCTGGCCTTCCAGGCCGCTGGCCGGTTCACGCAGCAGGCGCTGCAGCAAGGCCTCGTCGGGGATGTCCTGCTGGGCGATCAGGCGCCCATCGGGGCTGGCCACCGCCAGGCGCACGTTCGGGTCGACGATCACATCGACCAGCCGGGCCGGGTCCATGAGGATGTCGTAGCGTCCCAGTTGCAGGGCCAGCAGCGGTTGCTGGGGAGTGCCTGCCAGCGGCCGCACGTCCAGGGTGATGCCCGCGCCTTCGGCGGTGACATACGCCGGCGGGCGCTGGATGATCTGCGCGTCCATCGGGCCCCAGGACGTGCAGGCCAGCCGGCCGTTCTCGAAATAGCCCACCTGTTCGGCCGAGTGGGTGCGTATCACCAGGCTGCGCATCAGCTGCAGGTGCTCGGGCGAGCACGGGGCCAACGTGCTCTGGTTGAGCTCGCGCAGGGTGGCCAGCGCCGTCTCGTAGGCGCGGTGCGCGCGCTGCAGGGTGCGCTCGGCGGTGGTCTGCAGCCGCACCTGCTCGGATTCGCTGGCGCGGCTCCAGGTGAAATAGAACACGGTGGCGATCGGCACCAGGGCGCCGAGCAGGGCAAGCACTACGGTGGCGGCAATGATCCTGGCGCGGTTCAAGCAGACCTCGATGCCCTGGCGGAGCCCTATATGACCATCAGCGGGCAGGGATTGGAACCATCCGGCCAGGGCGCCATCGCCCTGCCGGCATCACGCGCGGTGGAGCGAGGTGAATCCGTCACGTCATCGCCCCGGGCAGTGCCCGGCCACGGCCCCCGCGAACGGCCCGATGGCGACTGGCGCAACGCCTCGCGGAGGTCTATGTTCGGACGCTTCGCCCCTGCCGACGCTGCCCCATGACCGATCCTGCCGTCCCGCCGGAACACCTCCGGCGCAGCCTCTCCAACCGCCACCTGCAGCTGATCGCCATCGGCGGTGCCATCGGCACCGGTCTGTTCATGGGCTCGGGCAAGACCATCAGCCTGGCCGGCCCGTCCATCGTGCTGGTGTACCTGATCATCGGCGCGATGCTGTTCTTCGTCATGCGCGCGATGGGCGAGCTGCTGCTTTCCAACCTGCAGTACAAATCCTTCATCGATTTTTCCACCGACCTGCTCGGGCCGTGGGCCGGGTTCTTCTGCGGGTGGACGTACTGGTTCTGCTGGATCATCACCGCCATCGCCGATGTGATCGCCATCGCCGCGTATGCGCAGTTCTGGTTCCCCGAGCTGGCACCGTGGATACCGGCGCTGCTGTGCGTGATCCTGCTGCTCAGCCTCAACCTGGTCACGGTGAAGCTGTTCGGTGAAATGGAATTCTGGTTCGCGCTGATCAAGATCATCGCCATCTGCGCGCTGATCATCACCGGCTTCGGGCTGGTCGCATGGGGGTTCACCGCCCCCTCCGGGCACGTGGCGTCGTTCTCCAACCTGTGGAACGACGGTGGCGTGTTCCCGATGGGCATGGCCGGTTTCTTCGCCGGCTTCCAGATCGCGGTGTTCGCCTTCGTCGGCATCGAACTGGTCGGTACCACCGCGGCCGAAACCGCTGATCCGGAGCGCAACCTGCCCAAGGCGATCAACTCGATCCCGGTGCGCATCCTGGTGTTCTACGTGCTGGCGCTGATCGCGATCATGGCCGTCACCCCGTGGCGTGAGGTGGTGCCCGGCAAGAGCCCCTTCGTGGAACTGTTCGTGCTGGCCGGCATTCCCGCCGCGGCCAGCCTGATCAACTTCGTGGTGCTGACCTCGGCCACGTCGTCGGCCAACAGCGGCATCTTCTCGACCAGCCGGATGATGTATGGCCTGGCCGAAGAGGGGCACGCACCGAGCGCGTTCCGGCGGCTGTCGCGCGCGGCGGTGCCGGCGCTGGGGCTGGTGTTCTCCTGCGTGTGCCTGCTGCTGGGCGCGATGCTGATCTATCTGATCCCGAACCTTGTGACCGCGTTCACCCTGGTCACCACGCTGGCCGCGGTGTTGTTCATGTTCGTGTGGTCGTTGATCCTGTGCTCGTACATCGTCTACCGCCGCAAGCGCCCGCACCTGCACGCCGCCTCGGCGTTCAAGATGCCCGGTGGCGTGCTGATGTGCGGGGTGTGCCTGGCCTTCTTCGCCTTCGTGCTGGTGCTGCTGACCCTGCAGCCGGACACGCTGTACGCGCTGGCGATCAGTCCGCTGTGGTTCGCCCTGCTCGGCCTGGGCTACGCCGGCAAGCGGCTGCTGGCCCGCCGCCACTGAGTCAGCGCCGGGCCTGCCAGCGCGGCAGGCCCGGTATTCACCTTCGGTTCGCGCCCCCGGCCGGATGATCGCGCCGCACCCTTCCGTGCCCCGATCCGAGCCCGATGAATCCGACCCTGCCTGCCGCGTTGGCCCTGTTGTCGTTGCTGCTGCCTGGCCTGGCATCGGCGCGCACGGTCTATCGCTGCGTGCAGAGCAACACGGTCAGCCTGGCCACGGCACCCGAGCCCGGCTCCAGGTGTACCCCGCAGCAGATCGACGACAACGCCGTGCAGACCCCCAACCTGTGGGGAAACATGGGCGTCTTCAGCGGCACGTTGTATGAGCGCGAACAGGACGGTGCACTGGTCTACTCGACCCGTAACCTGCCGGGCTCGCGCGTGTTCCTGAAGTTCACCGTGGCCACCCCACCGGGCGAACCGGCGCACGAGGGCCTGGGCAAGGTCGGCACGCCGCAGTTGAACCGACATGCCAAGCAGTTCAAGGCGGCGGCCAAGGCCACCGGCGTGGACGATGCCTGGCTGCGTGCGATCGCCCATGCCGAAAGCGGTTTCGATGCCGGCGCGATCTCACCCAAGGGCGCGCAGGGCGTGATGCAGCTGATGCCCGATACCGCCACCGAATACGGCGTGGCCGATCCGCTCTCGGCCGAGCAGTCGATCAGCGGGGGCGCGCGCTACATGAAGGCGTTGTTGCGCCGGTACAACGGCGACCGCGTGCTGGCGGCCGCCGCGTACAACGCCGGGATCGGTGCGGTGACCCGCTACAAGGGCGTGCCGCCGTATGCGGAAACGCTGGCCTACGTGGAGAAGGTCAGCGCGCTGTATGTGCGCTATCGCGAGGCGATGGGGTTCAAGGTGGAGACGCCGGCGAAGTAGGCGCTGCTCCAGGGCGAAACGTCACGCGCTGTGCCGCGCATGGGTCGCCACGCGGCCCACCGTGTTCACCGCCGCCTTGACCTCGGCACGCTGCGTGGCGGCTGCCAGCGCGCGTGGACCATGAGCGCTCCCGGCGTGCAGGGTTTGCAGGCACGCCACGAGCGGCTAAGGTCGTGTCCCGAACAGCAGCAAGGACAGCGATGACGCGCGGACGATGGACGATGGTGGTGCTGATCGCCGCTCTGATGGCGGCAGCGCTGGTTTGGACCTTCCTGCGTGAACCGGCCGCGCCGGCACCGGCACCGGGCCCGGTGGCGACGGCCCTGGGCTGGACGCCGGCGATCAGCGTACTGGCCGGCGACGGCGTAGGCGGCAGTACGGAAGGCCCCGCAGCCCAGGCGCGCTTCGCCGATCCGTACGGCCTGGCCGTGGACACACATGGCGTGGTCTACATCGCCGATGCCGGCGACAACAACCGCATCCGCCGCGTCCATCCCGACGGTCGCGTGGACACGCTGGCCGGGCAGGGCGAGGGTTGGCGCGATGGCGCCGCCCTGCAGGCGCAGTTCAACACGCCCTCCGGGATCGCACTGGATGCGGGCGGCAATGTCTATGTTGCCGATACCGGCAACCACGTGATCCGCCGCATTGCGGTGGATGGCACGGTAAGCACGCTGGCCGGTGATGGTCAGCGGGGGTTCGTCGATGGCCCGGCCGCCCAGGCGCGCTTCGATGGGCCGATGGGCGTGGCGGTGGATGCGGGCGGCCGCGTCTTCGTGGCCGATACCTACAACGACCGTATCCGCGTCATCGAACCCGATGGACGGGTGCACACCGTCGCCGGTGGCGAGCGTCCGGGCCTGGTCGATGGCATCGGGGCGGCCACCCGCCTGGATACGCCGGTGGCGCTTGCACTGGATCCGCACGGCAACCTGCTGATCGCCGATCTGTTCAACAACGCGATCCGCCAACTCGCCCCGGATGGCACGCTGGGCACCCGTGTCGCCGATGGCGGCCTGCTCAGCGGACCGATGGCGCTGGCGGTGACCCATGACGGGGTGGTCTACGCCAGCGACATCAACGGCAAGGTGGTGCAGATCTCGGCCCAGGGCCATCAGCTGGCACTGGCCGGGGTGCCGCCGCAGCCCCGCTTTGCGCGGCCCACCGCACTCGCGCTGGATACCGAGGGCGGCCTCTATCTGGCCGATGCCGCCTCCTACCGCGTGCACCGGCTGCGTGCCCTCGGGCCTGGGCAGACGGCGCCGCCGGCGTTGATCGGCCCGGCACCGGAGGCCCCCTTGCCCGACACCGCCGGCCGGTGGCCACTGGCCCCGCAGGACGGGTGGCACGAAGTGGTCGGCACGTTGGGTGAGGTGCGCGGGGACTTCAAAGGCGAGAGTCGGCACCATCTGCATGGTGGGTTCGACATCCGCGGCGATGTCGGCCAGCCGGTGTTGGCGATCGCCGATGGCAAGGTCGATACGCCGTTCGCGGCGTGGTCGGTCGGCGGCCAGGCCGAAGGCCTTTCGCTGGGCCGGCTCAAATACATCCATATGAAGGTTGGCCGCGATCCGCGCGATCGGCCGTTCGATGCGCGCTGGCAGCAGCTGTCCGGTGAGGACGGCAAGCTCGAACGCATCCGCGTGCGTCGCGGCACCCGGTTCGCCGCCGGCGAAGCACTGGGCAGCATCAACCGGATGGCGCATGTCCACCTGAGCGTGGGCGCCAGTGGTTTCGAGCGCAATGCGGTGGCACTGGGCTTCACCGGTTACGCCGATACGTTCGCGCCGCGCATCACCGAGGTCGCCGTGCTGGACGACCTGGACCAGCCGGTCAAGGCGGGTGCCGACGGGCGCGTCGCGATCCCCCGCCAGGGGCCGGGCGTGCAGATCGTGGTGGAGGCGTGGGACCAGGTGGACCGCAATCTGCCACGGCGCCGGCTGGGGCTGTACCAGGTCGGCTACCAGGTCCTGGATGCGCAGGGCCAGCCGCTGGCCGGGTACGAGCAGCCGCGCTTCAACATCGTGTTCAACCGGATGCCACGCGAAGACAGCGCCACCCGCGTGGCCTACGCACCGGACAGCGGCATCACCGTGCATGGCAGTGCGGTCACCCGGTTCCGCTACCTGGTCACCAACACGGTGCGCGATGGGGTGGTCGAGACCGGACGCTGGCAACCGGATGCATTGCCGGCCGGCGAGTACATCCTGCGGGCCAGTGCGCGCGACTACAGCGGCAATGAGGCCATCGGCCCGCGCGATCTGAAGATCACGCTGCTGCCTTGAGCGGTGTCAGGCGCCGACGCGCATGCGTTCGGCGTCCATGTCGGCCAGCGGGCGTACCTCGATGCTGCCGAAGCGCGACCACGGGAACTGCTGGGCGATGCGCATCGCCTCGGCGTGGTCGGGCGCGTTGATGAGGTTGAAGCCGGCCAGCAGTTCGTGGGTTTCGGCGAACGGGCCATCGGTGATGCGGGTCTGGCCCTGGCGCACGCGCAACGTGCGCGCGCTTTCCACCGGTTCCAGCTTCTGGGCGAGCACCAGGGTACCCTCGGCCTCCAGGCGGTCGGCGTGGTGCAGGCAGTCATGCATCAGGCGGTCGTATTCGTCGCCGGGCAGGGCCTGCAACAGGCCCTCGTCGATATAGATCAGCAGAAGAAATTGCATGGCCGGACCAGGGTGGGCGGGGAAACCGCATGATGCCCCAGCCCGCGGCCGTGGCGTGTTGCAGCGCCGCAGCGCGGCCCTGTTCAGCGACGAAAAAATAGTTCGTCGTGCGTGTCGATTTCCATCCCCTTGGCACGTTGTATCCAGTGAACGGCCCGGGTTCCGGGCTGGCACACAGGAGCACCCCGTGAAAGTCATGGTACTGGTCAAGGCAACCGCCGCCACCGAGGCCGGTCAATTGCCGACCGAGCAGGAAATCCGCGCGATGGGCGCGTACAACGAGCAGTTGGTCCAGGCCGGGATCATGCTGGCCGGCGAGGGCCTGCACCCGACCTCGCGCGCACGCCGCGTGGCCTTCGGCAGCGAGCCGCCGCGGGTGATCGATGGGCCGTTCGCCGAAACCCGCGAGCTGGTCTGCGGGTTCTGGCTGTGGCAGGTGCGCTCGCTGGATGAGGCCACTGAATGGCTCAAGCGCGCACCGTTCGCTGCCGGGGATGTGGTCGAGCTGCGGCCGATCCTCAGTGCCGAGGATTTCGGCGCGGCCTTCACTCCCGAATTGCAGGCGCAGGAACAGCGTCTGCGCGACCAGATCGGCACCGCCGATTGATTCCCCCCGCACCCCTGGAGCACTCCCATGAAACTGATTCCGTTCCTCGGCTTCAACGGCAAGACCCATGAGGCCATGGCCTTTTACGCGCAGGTGCTCGGCGGCAAGGTCACCTCTGAAATGAAGTACCGCGACATGCCCCCCATGGAAAGCCAGGAGGGCTGTGGCGAGATGCCGCCGGAGACGTTGGACCATGTCGCGCACAGCCAGCTGGAAGTGGGGTCGGCGATCCTGATGGCCGCCGATGGCCCGTCTTCCGACGGGCAGGGCAGTACCACGATCAACATCGATGTGGATTCGATCGAGGAGGCCGAACGCGTGTTCAAGGCGCTCGCCGATGGGGGCGAGATCAAGATGCCGATCACCGAAACCTTCTGGGCCCACCGCTGGGGCTTTCTGATCGACCGTTACGGCAAGCCGTGGATGGTCAACTGCATGAAGCAGCCTTGATCTGGGCCGGCGTGATGGCACCCCCTCGCGCGGCTTGTCCCCGCGTCGTACCGGTGGTTTGATCAGCCGCATGGACACGGCACTGACGCAACGACTGGAGACGATCTGGCGCATGGAGTCGCCAGTGGTGACCGCCCGCCTGACCCGCCTGCTCGGCGGCGATGTCGGCCGTGCCGAAGAGCTGGTCCAGGACACCTGGCTGGCCGCGCTGGAGCGCTGGCCCAGCCAGGGCGTGCCGGACAATCCCGGAGCGTGGCTGATGACCACTGCGCGCAACCGCGCCATCGATGTGCTGCGCCAGCACCAGCGCGTCGCCGGCCAGCACGCGCAGTTCGGCAGCGCGCTGGAGCCGCTGCCGCTGCCGGCGCCGGACGACAGCGATGCGCTGGAAGATGACATCGGCGATGACCTGCTGCGGTTGATGTTCGTTGCCTGTCATCCGGTGCTGGCCGCCGACGCGAGGGTGGCGCTGACCCTGCGCCTTCTCGGCGGACTCACCACCGATGAGATCGCACGCGCGTTCCTCGCGCCGGAGCCCACCATTGCCCAGCGCATCGTGCGCGCCAAGCGCACGCTGGCGCACAAGCAGGTGCCATTCGAAGTGCCGCGCCAGGCGGCGTTGCCGGAGCGCCTGGCCTCGGTGCTGGAGGTGGTCTACCTGATCTTCAACGAAGGCTATGCGGCCAGTGCCGGCGATGACTGGATGCGCCCGGCCCTGTGCGACGAAGCACTGCGGCTCGGCCGCGTATTGGCCAGCCGCCTGCCGGCCTGGCCGCAGGTGCACGGGCTGCTCGCCTTGATGGAGTTGCAGGCCTCGCGCACCGCCGCACGTACGGACGCGACGGGCACACCGATCCTGCTGCCCGACCAGGACCGCACGCGCTGGGACTGGCTGCAGATCGCCCGTGGCCAGGCCGCCCTGCAGCAGGCGGTGGCACTCGGTGGCGGTGACGATCCCTATGCATTGCAGGCGGCCATCGCCGAGTGCCACGCACGCGCGCGCCGTGCCGACGACACCGACTGGGCGCGGATGACCGCGCTGTACGCGCGGCTGGCACAGCGCCAGCCCTCGCCGGTGGTGGCGTTGAACCATGCGGTGGCGCTGTCGCGGGCCCAGGGCGCAGCGGCCGCGTGGCCGCTGGTCGATGCGCTCGGTGACGATGCGCGGCTGCGCGACTATGCGCCGCTGGCTGCGGTGCAGGGCGACCTGCTGGCCCAGCTGGGGCGGCACGCCGAAGCACGGGCGGCATTCCAGCGTGCGGCCGCGCTGACCGCCAATGCGCGTGAGAAGGCGATGCTGCTGGCCCGTGCGGCAGCCGTGTAGACCGGCACTGCACTGCGCGGCGGCTCTGGCCTACACTCGGGCGATTGTCGGTCAGTCATGAGGTGCAGCGTGAAGCGTGTGGTAATCAGCCTGTTGGCGTTGTCGGTGTCGTCGGCCTTGATGGCCGCCACCCCCAAATTCGATGGCGCGCGGATCTCCGCCGACGTCAAGGAACTGGCGTCGGACGCCTACGAAGGCCGCTCGCCGGCCACTGCCGGTGAAGAGAAGACGATCGCCTTCCTGAGCAAACAGTTCGCGGCGGCGGGCCTGCAGCCGGGCGGCGACCTCAAGGATGGCAAGCGCCTGTGGACCCAGGCCGTGCCGCTGCTCAAGGGCGATATCGTCGGCACCCCGAGCCTGTCGTTGAGCAGCAAGGGCAAGCCCCAGACGCTGAGCCAGGGCAAGGAAATCGCCGTGCGCGCCGCGATGAACGGTGCCAGCGCGGTGGACATCAAGAACGCGCCGCTGGTCTTCCTCGGCTACGGCGTCAAGGCCGCCGAGCGCAACTGGGACGATTTCAAGGGCGTGGACCTGAAGGGCAAGATCGCCGTCGTGCTGATCAACGATCCGGACTTCGAAAGCGGCCAGGGCGACTTCGACGGCAAGGGCATGACCTACTACGGCCGCTGGACCTACAAGTACGAAGAAGGTGCGCGCCAGGGTGCCCTCGGCGTGCTGATCGTGCACGAGACCGCGCCGGCCTCGTACGGCTGGGCCACCGTGGCCGGCTCCAACACCAACACCATGTTCGATGTGGTCCGCGACAACTCGGCCGAGGCGCATCCGCTGCTGGAAGGCTGGATCCAGCGCGATCTGGCGGTGGAGCTGTTCAAGCGTTCGGGCCTGGATTTCGAGGCGCTCAAGAAGCAGGCGCAGACCCGTGATTTCAAGCCGGTGGAGCTGAAGGGCGAGACCTTCTCGGCCAAGTACGCGGTCAAGACCGAGGTGATCACCTCGCACAACGTGGCCGCGCGCCTGGAAGGCAGCAAGCATCCCGACGAGACGGTGATCTACAGCGCCCACTGGGACCACATCGGCGTGGGCAAGCCGGACGCGAACGGTGACACCATCTTCAACGGTGCGCTGGACAACGCCAGCGGCACCGCCTCGCTGATCGAACTGGCCCGTGGCTTCGCCAAGGGCAAGCGCCCGGAGCGGTCGGTGCTGTTCCTGGCCGTGACCGCCGAGGAAAAGGGCCTGCTGGGCTCGGAGTACTACGCCACCCACCCGCTGTACCCGCTGGGCAAGACCGTTGCGCTGATCAACATGGACGGCATGGCGCCCTTCAGCCCCTCGCGTGACTTCGGCATCTACGGCTCGGCCAAGCTGGAACTGCTGGACCAGCTCAAGGACGTCGCCAAGGGCTGGGACATCCGCTACACGCCGGACCCGAAGCCGGAAGCCGGCCTGTTCTTCCGCTCCGATCACTTCCCGTTCGCCAAGCGTGGCGTGCCGGCAGTGTCGTACTCGGCGGGCCAGGACTGGGTGGAGGGGGGCGTGGCGGCCGGCAAGGCCGCTTCGGATGACTACACCGCCAAGCGCTATCACCAGCAGGGCGACGAGTGGCAGCCGGACTGGACCTTCGCCGGTGCCTCGCGCGATCTGGAAGTGCTGTACACGCTGGGCAACCAGCTGGCCAACTCGCGCGCCTGGCCGAACTGGAGCGAAGACTCCCAGTTCCGCGCCCCGCGTGACGCCAGCGCCGCCGAGCGGAAATAAGACGCGTCCGGCCGGCACGCCGGCCGGACCCCCGTCGTAGAGCCACGCCATGCGTGGCTTCGCGGTCTCGAACCCAGACGTAGAGCCACGCCATGCGTGGCTTCGCGGTTCCGGAAGAAGGCCAGCCACCCATGGGGTGGCTCTACACCGCTTCGTCCCCCCAAACCCCGCCTTCGTCGCATGCCGCTTGTTCCCGCTGGCGGCGGGGCTATGCTCGCCTCACTCCCTATGTGATGACGCCGCCGTGTTCGCCAGCCTCTCCCTGATCTTCCGCATCCTGTTGGCCTGGGCCGCCGCCATCGTGGTGGCGGGGTTTGTCTGGAGTGGCTTCTTCCATGGCATGGACGAAGGCCCCGGCTGGGTGTTCGGCCTGCTGGCCCTGTTCGTGATGGTGACCGCCCTGGGCAGCTGCATCGCCCATATCCGGCGCGTGCAGCACGTCGCCGGGCGCCTGGACGCGGCCACCCTGTCCAGCCGCCAGCGCCGCCAGATCGAGGTGCCGATGGATGCCGGCCCGGCCTTTGCCCTGGTCGAGGCCGCCATCGCCGAGCTGCCACGCGTGGAAGACATCGAAAGTGCGCCGGGCAGCCTGCAGGTGCGTGCCTACGTGCGCCGCGTGGATCCCTACAACGGCCGCCCGCCGTCCCGCTGGAACCTGCCTGCGCGGCTGGCGATCAAGCGCAACAGCGTGCTCGCCACCGTGACGCCGGGGCAGGGCACCAGCAGCGTGACCCTGCTGTTCGAGCCCGATGCGGGGGTCTGGGCCGATCTGCTGGCGGTCGACGAAGGCAGCAACCATGAGAACGCCGAAGCGGTCGGCCGTGCGATCACCCGCCGGGTGGCCGAACAGCGCCGCGACGAACAGGCCGCCGCCGAACAGACCGCGACCGAGAAGGAACTGTCGGTGGCCAGACTCAACCTGCTGCACGCCCAGGTCGAGCCGCACTTCCTCTACAACACGCTGGCCAACGCGCAGGTGCTGACCCGGACCGATCCGCCGCGCGCCGACCAGATGCTCGGGCACCTGATCCAGTACCTGCGCAGCTCGCTGCCCAGCGTGGAGGAATCGATGTCGACCCTGGGCGTGGAGCTGGAGCGCACCCAGGCCTACCTGGAAATCCTCAAGATCCGCATGGGCGCCCGCTTGGCCCTGCAGGTGGACGTGCCCCCGGCCCTGCTCAGCCTGCCGCTGCCCTCGATGGCGCTGCAGACCCTGGTCGAGAACGCGATCAAACACGGCCTGGAACCCAAACCCGGCGGCGGCACGGTGTGGATCATCGCGCGCGCCTTCGAGGACCATGTCACCCTCACCGTGGCCGACGACGGCCTCGGGTTCGGGCAGGGCACCAGTGGTACCGGGATCGGCCTGAAGAACCTGCGCGAACGCCTGCGCCTGACCTGCGGTGAGCACGCTGGCGTGGCGATCGTGTCCAATTTCCCCACCGGCGTGGCAGCGACGATCACCCTGCCGCGCGATGCCCGCGAGGCGATCCATGCAGCTTGACGCCCTCATTGCCGAAGACGAAGACCTGCTGCGCCAGTCGCTGGTGGCACAGCTGCAGCGGTTGTGGCCGGAACTGCGGCTGGTGGCCGAATGCGAGGATGGTGCCAGTGCGCTGGAGCGCCTGGCCGAGCTGAAGCCGGACCTGGCCCTGCTCGACATCCGCATGCCCGGCATCACCGGTATCGAGGTGGCCCGCGCGCTGCCGGAGATCAGCCCGCGCACCCAGGTGGTGTTCGTCACTGCCTACGACCAGTATGCGATCGACGCCTTCGAACAGGGCGCGATCGACTACCTGCTCAAGCCGGTCAGCGATGAGCGCCTGCTGGCCACGCGCGAGCGGATCCTGGCGCGCATGCAGTTGGGCCGCCCGGACAGCGGCATGCTCGAGCAGCTGCTGCAGCGCCTCGGCAATCAGCCCGCCGCCGCCTCAAGCGCGCCGCCTTTGGCCTGGATCACCGCCAGCAACGGCCGCGACACGCAGCTGATCATGCTCGAAGATGTGATCTACTTCCGTGCGGACAGCAAATACACCACGGTGGTGACCGAGCAGGGCGAAAGCCTGCTGCGCACCTCGCTGCGTGAACTGCTGGATGCGCTCGATCCGCAACGGTTCCGCCAGATCCACCGCTCCACCATCGTGAACATGAAGGCGGTCGCCGCAGTCACACGCGACGACACCGGCCGCGGCCAGCTGCGCTTGAAGCACCGCACCGAAGTGCTCAACGTCAGCCAGCCCTTCATGAGCCTGTTCCGCGGGATGTAACGCGCCTTTCCTTTCGTCTGGAGCCTGCCATGCGTACCGCCGTTGTCGCCAGTCTCTGCGTGTTGATGCTGGCGGCCTGCCAGCAATCGAACAACACCTCCGTCACCCGCATCCGCGCCAACGGCGTGGATACGCTGTACAGCAAAACCACGGTCGACAACGGCGTGGCCAACTTCGACTGCATCGCCAGCAGCAGCGGCCGCTGCCATTACCTGGTGCTGGATGCGCGCTGTGCGAAGGACACCGACTGCCCCTATCCGCCGCTGCACCGGTTGGCGGTGGCGGTGGGCAAGACGGAGCAGATGGCCGGGCTCCCGGCCGGCTTCAAGCACTGCGTCAGCGCCGTCCAGAAAGAACAATGCCACCGTGAGTGATCACGGTGGCATCGTGGCTCCCCCCGCTTTTCAGTAGGGTCAGAACGCGGGCTGCAGATGCAGGTTGGTGCCGTTGGGCTGCTCGCCGACATGATTGAGCTGGCCCACCAGTTCGGTGTGCTGCTTCATCCGGCCGATCTCGCGCATGATGCGGATGTCCTCGTGGCGCAGCTCGCGCTTGGCACTCACCGCCTGCTTGTAATCCAGGACTTCCGGATAGTGCTGGGCCATGTCCAGCGCCTCGGCCACGCATTCGACCGTATCGGCATCGGAGGTGATGCGGGCGCGGCTGTTGAAGGCCTTCATCCAGCGCTCGAAGCCGGCGGTGTGATCGAACATGTTGGCCATGAACCAGATCACGAACAGGATCGACACCCATGAACCGAACACGATCACCACGCGGGTGAAGGTGATATGGAAGTCATCCTTCCACAGGTAGTTGCTGATCAGGCCGAGGATGAGCAGGGAGGACGCCTGCCAGCCCACGATCGAGGCCATCAGCCACTGGCCCTTGGCTTTGGCCAGTACCGCGACTTCTTCGCGGATCTGCTGTTCACTCTTGTTACGCCAATGCGCGACCTGTTTTTCGAACGGGCTGCTGTACAGCTCGTTGTCCTGCAACAGCAGACCCAAACCTTTGAACAAAGCGATCATGACGAGCTCCTTCTGGAACGTGCGGCAGCGCATTGGACGACGTTGTGGCGTATCCAGTTCTAGCACTTTCACGGCGCTTGGCAATGGGCAAAGCGCAAAGATCCGTCGCCATTCCTGCCTGAATGGGCAATCTCGCAGCGGATTTGCGCACTGCGGCACGTAAATCGCCGGGTAAATACGGCTCGGACGGCGGCTTCCATGCTGCATCTGCACATTGCGCAGACCCTGGCGCGCACCCGCCTCGCCAGCCCCATCGGTATCACGCAGAATTGACGCATCCGCGCGAAATGCCGGTCCGCTCGCCCTCGGTACTGCTGATGTCCTCCCTGCTGCGCTCGCTTGCCCGCCCTGCCACCGCCCCCATACGCCGCTGGGTGCTGGGCGCCTTCCCCCGCGGCCAGAGCGGGATCGACTACGACCACCCGCTGGGCGACCCCGGCTGGTTCGGCCCCGACAGCATCACCTGGCGGGTGCATGCCGAGTTTCCCGGCATGCTCGCCGGCGGCCTGTGCGCCCTGATGCTGCAGACCCTGCATCCATTGGCACTGGCCGGGGTGTACGACCACTCGAACTTCCGCGATGACCTGGTCGGCCGCCTGCGCCGCACCACCGCGTTCGTCGCTGGAACCACCTACGCACCCACCGCGGAAGTGGAGGCGTTGATCGCCAAGGTGACCCGCATCCATGCACAGGTGCGCGGTCACACCGCTGATGGCCGCGCGTATTCCGCCGACGATCCCGCGCTGCTCACCTGGGTGCACGTCACTGAAGCGTACGGTTTCCTGCAGGGCTGCCGACGCTATTGCCGGGACGTGCCTACGGCGGTCGCCGACCAGTACTACCGTGAGTACAAGCGCGTGGCCGAGGCGCTTGGCGCTGTAGACGTTCCCGCGTCGGAAGCGGAGGTGGATGCGTACTTCGCGCGTCAGCAATCGCAGCTGGTGTTCGATGCGCGCTCGCGCGAGGTGCTGGCGGTGCTGTCAGGCATCCGCCTGCCGGTGCCGATGGCAGGTCTCTCGCGCGAGCTGTTCCTCGGTGCCGGTGCAGCGCTGCTGCCGGACTGGGCGACTGCGATGATCCAGCGCACGCCGATGCAGCGTGCGCAGTCGCGGGCATCGGCGGTGATGCTCAAAGGCATGGCGCCGTTGTTCCGGCGTGCGCTGCAGGATGGGCTGGCGACGCGGGCGTGCACGCGGATGGGTGTGTCGGCTGGGGTGCTTGCTGATTGGCCTTGAAGCGGCAAGTGCCCTGTGTCCGCTGGATGGGTCGGGCACGCACAGGCTTCCGGGACCCGCTGCTCTACAGCGAAAAAAAAACGGGCGCCGAAGCGCCCGTTCTCTCATCTCAGCAACATGCGGTGACGCACCTCACCACACCTTGACCCGCTTCTCCGGCGCCAGGTACAGCTTCTGGCCTTCCTTCACCTCGAAGGCCGGATACCACGCATCCAGATTGCGCACCGTCAACGCACGGAACTGGCCCGGCGCATGCACATTGGTCAACAGCGAATTGCGCAGCGCCTGCTCACGCGCCTTGCTCCGCCACGCCTGCGCAAAGCCCAGGAAGAACCGCTGATCCGGCGTGAAGCCTTCCAGCGTCTGGCCCGGCTTGCCCTGCAGCGACAACTGATACGCATCGTAGGCCGTCGAAAGACCTGCCACGTCCGCAATGTTCTCGCCCAGCGTCAGACGACCATTCACCGATACCCCCGGGAACGGGCTGTAGCTGCTGAACTGCGCCGCCAGTGCATCGCCGGCCGCGTTGAACTTCTTCAGATCTTCCGCCGTCCACCAGTTCTGCAGCTTGCCCGTCTCATCGAACAGCGCACCGGCATTGTCGAAACCGTGGCTGATCTCATGGCCGATCACCGCACCGATCGCACCGTAATTCACCGCATCGTCGGCCGCGCCATCGAAGAACGGCGGCTGCAGGATCGCGGCCGGGAACACCAGGCGGTTTTCCAGCGGCACGTTCATCGCATTGATGGTCTGCGGCAGCATCGCCCACTCGCTGTGATCCACCGGCTTGCCCAGCTTGGCGATGTTGCGGCGGTACTCGAACAGCTCCGCACGCTCGGCATTGCCCAGCGCGTCATCGCGCTTGATCTCCAGGCCGGTGTAGTCGCGCCACTTGTCCGGGTAGCCCATGCCCACGGTCAGGCCATCCACCTTGGCCTTGGCACGCGCCTTGGTCTGCGGCGACATCCACGCCAGCGCATCGATGCGCTTGGCGAACGCAGCGATGATGTTCTTGGCCATCGCGTCCGCGCGCGCCTTGGTGGCCGGATCGAAATGACGTTCGACGTACAGCTTGCCGATCGCTTCGCCCACGGCATGGTTGCTGTCATCCACCGCACGCTTCCAGCGCTCGCTCTGCTGCGGGGTGCCGTTGAGCGTGGTGCCGTGGAAGGCGAAGCGCGCATCGGCAAACGACTTGGGCAGGTACGGCGCGGCGCGGTCCAGCGCATGGAAGGCCAGGTAGTCCTTCCAGACCTCCAGCGGCTCGGTGGCGACCAGGCGCGAGATGCCCGCGACGGCCTTGGGCTGCCACACGATGAAGTCCTGCTGGGCGTCCAGCCCGGCCGAGGCCAGGAACGCGTTCCAGTCCATGCCCGGTGCCTTGGCGCTCAGGTCGGCCTGCTTCCAGGCATTGGCGCCCTTGGCGACGTCGTTGGTGTCTTCCTGGGTGGCGTGGGCCTGGGCGATCCTGGTCTCCAGCGCGAGGATGCGCTGCGCCTTGGCGGCCGGATCGGCGACGCCGGCCAGCTGCAGGACCTGGGCGATGTAGGCCTGGTACTGCTTGCGGATCTCGGCCATGCGGCCGCCCTGCAGGTAGAAGTCGCGGTCCGGCAGGCCCAGGCCGCCCTGCACCAGGTACGGCGCGGTGCGGTCCGGCTGCAGCAGATCCACCGAGACCCACACGCCGAACAGGCGGTCGGTGTAGAAGTTGGTGGCGTTGAGCAGGTCCACGTCGGCGCGCAGCGTGCCGCCGAGCGCGGTGGCCAGCGCGGCCTTGTCGTTGATGCCGGCGATGGCGTCCAGTTCCGGTTTGACCGGGGCGACGCCGCGCGACTCGATGCCGCTCTCGTCCATGAAGGCGGCGTAGTAATCGCCGATCAGCTTGGCCTCGCCCTCGGCCTTGGTGTCGGCCGCGGCGCCTTCGAGGATCGCGCGGGTGTCGGCCAGGGTCTTTTCGGAGATGACGTTGAAGCTGCCGTAGCTGGAACGGTCGGCCGGGATCTCGGTGTTCTTGACCCAGGTACCGTTGGCGAAGCCGAAGAAGTCATCGCCGGCGGCCACGCTGCGGTCCATGCCGGCGGCGTCGAAGCCGAAGCTGCCCAGCTGCGGCTTGGGCGCGGCCGGTTCGGCCGGGGTGGTCTCGGGGGCGGACGCGGCCGGTGCAGTGGCCTCGCGGTCGCAGGCGGCCAGGCTCAGCGACAGGCTGGCGGCAATGGCGAGCATCAGGGTGGGGCGGCGCAGCTTGGACATTGAGCTTCTCAGCAACGGAAACACCCAAGTCTAATCCCGTACCGGGCGCGCGGTTATGCCGGCTTCGGCGGCATCGGGTACCGGGTGTGCCGGTCTTCCGGGTTCACTGATGTGAACCCTGGCCGCGGTGCTTCCCGTGCCGTACGCGCTGGTGCATGCTGGGGCCTGCACGGATTCCGCGGGCGCCGGCTGGCGCCGGTGTGACGAGCAAGGCGTCAAGAATCCCGGGCAGCGGCCGCTCAGGTTTGGGGAAACCAGGAAGCGTTTACAGATGAAGTCAGCCTGTCGTTCGGGAAAAGGGTTGCGATGCCCGCGTTGAACCGTGTCCTGGCACGGCCACTGCGGACGTTCGTGTGGCTCGGGGTATCCCTGGGCGTGCTGCTGGGCGCCGGGCTGGTGGCGACGCTGCTCAATGACTGCCAGCGCCGGCAGGAAGCCGCGCAGCGCCAGAGCTCGGCGCTGGCCACCGGCGCCCAGCGCCTGCTGCGGCTGGAACTGCGCAACCTGGAGCGGGTGATGCAGGGCATCTCCCGCGATGGCGCGCTGCTCTTCCAGCGGGTGCCGGCGCAGGCACCGGACCTGCTCGATGCCAGCATCGCCGGGGCGCTGCAGCGGCATGCCGAACTGCACAGCATCGTGGTGGTCGACCAGTACGGGCGGGCCCTGACCAGTGGCAGCGGCGACCTGCAACTGCCGCTGTGGGCGGTGGATGGCAATCGCGGCCTGGGCAGCCAGATTTTCCTCGGGCCGCCGCAGGCGCTGGATGCCGCGCACTGGATCCTGCCGCTGGCGCTGCCGATGGGCGGTGACCGCTGGCTGTTGGCACGGCTGCGCACGGCGGAACTGCAGGCCATCATCGGCGGCATGGATACCGGCGATGCCGGGGTGGTCTCGATCACCGACCCGCATGGCTACGTGCTGGCGCGCAGCCCGGATCCCGGCGCCGTGGCGGGGCGTCGCTTCGGGCTGGCCAAGCGCGAGCTGCTGCGCCGCGACGCACTGACCCCGCTGGGCACCGAGACCAGTGCCGTGGATGGCATCGAGCGCATTTCCAGCCTGAGCACGCTGGCCCAGTACCCGCTGGCGGTCTACGCCGGACTGGGCCGGCGCGATGTGCTGGCGGCCTGGTGGCCGTATGTGCAGGCCTCGATCGGGGTCTACCTGCTGTACTGGGCGCTGTTTGCCGCGGTGTATGTCAGCCTGCGCCGCGCCACCCGCGACCAGGACAGCCTGAGCGAGGAACTGCGCACCGGCCATGCCGAGCTGCGCATGGCCCATCAGGTCGGCAAGGTGTGTACCTGGTACGTGGACGAGGATGCCTGCCTGCTGCGCTGGTCGCCGCTGGCCCGTGAGATCTTCGGCATCGACATCGAGAGCCTGCCCGTCGCGGATTTCTTCGCGCGCGTGCACCACGACGACACCGCGCGCATGCAGCAGGCCTTCGATGCCGCCTTTGCCGGCAGCGGCGTGCTCGATGAGATGTTCCGCCTGGTGCTGCCGGGTGGCGCGACCCGTTGGGTTGCCGCGCGCGGCCAGCGCGTGGCGGTGGTGGACCGCCAGCGCCGCATGATCGGTGCGTTGACCGATGTCAGCGAGCGGGTCGATGCGCTGGCCCGGGTGCAGCAGGCCGAGCGCCAGTTCCGGCTGCTGTTCGACCGCAATCCGGCGCCGTTCTGGGTGTTCGATCCGGACACGCTGCGCTTTCTGGAGGTCAACGAAGCGGCAGTGCGCCAGTACGGCTACAGCCGCGACGAGTTCCTGGCGATGAGCATCCTGGACATCCGCCCACGCGAGGGTTGGGAGGAGATCCGCGGGGCGATCGCGCAGGCGCGCATCGGCGACGTGCAGGATGCGCAGGTCCGCCTGCACCAGCGCAAGGACGGCAGCGTCTTTGAAGTGCGTGCGCATCTGGCGCGGCTGGATTTCGATGGCCGCCAGGCCTGCCTGGTGTTGGCCGAGGACGTGAGCGAGCGTTTGGCCTACGAGCGCGATCTGGCGTACCACGCCACCCACAACCCGGCGACCGGTCTGCTCAATACGCGCGCGCTGGCCGCGCAGCTGGATGAAGAGGGGGGCGCCTACACGATCGCCTACGTGCAGTTCCGCGGCCTGCAGCTGGTCTCGGACACGCTCGGCCGCGAGGTCGGCGACGTGGTGCTGCAGGCGATGGCCAAGCGCCTGGGCGGGCTCGGCGTGCGCTACGGGCTGCTGGCGTTCCAGCCCGCCGAGGATTTCATCTTCGCGATCCGCGACGACCATCAGCGCCAGACCGCGCTGGACACCCTGGTGCAGACCGTGTCCGAACCGGTGCGGGGGCAGGACTGGCTCCACCAGTTCGAGCCGCGCATCGGTGTCGCGGTGAAGGCCGGCGACGATGCCAGTACCGCCGAACAGGTGATCGGCATGGCTGCGCAGGCCGCCCACGCGGCGCGCGACGAAGGCAACGTCATCGCCTGGTACGACGCGACCGTCAGTTCGCGCCTGGCCGAGCGGCTGCGCCTGGCCGGGCGCATCCACAGTGCGATCGACACCGAGTTCGAGCTGTATTACCAGCCGATCTGCCACGCCAGCGACGGCAGCCCGGCCGCGCTGGAAGCCCTGCTGCGCTGGCCCCAGGCCGATGGCAGTTTCATTCCGCCGGGCGAGTTCATCCAGCTGTGCGAAGACACCGGTCTGATTCTCGCCCTGGGCCGCTGGGTGATCCGCGCCGCGGCGCAGGCGCAGCGGCAGCTGGTCGACGCGGGCTGGGACCTGCCCATCGCGGTGAATGTCTCGGCGGTGCAGTTCTTCAACAGCGACTTGGTGGCCGAGTTCACCCGCGCCAGCCACGAATTCGGGCTGGCCCGCGGTGCGCTGCAGGTCGAGCTGACCGAAAGCAGCCTGATGCGCAAGCCGGGCCAGGCCAAACAGACCATGCAGCGCCTGCACGAGCAGGGCATCTGCATTTCGCTGGATGATTTCGGCACCGGCTATTCCAACATGTCCTATCTGCAGCACCTGCCACTGGACATCCTGAAGATCGACCGCAGCTTCGTGGCCGACGTGGAAACCAACCCGCGCAACGCCTCGATCTGCCGCGCGCTGTTGTCGCTGGGGCACAGCATGGGCCTGACCATCATCGCCGAGGGCGTGGAAACGCCCGGCCAGCTGCAGTGGCTGGCCGCCCATGGCTGCGACCAGGTGCAGGGCTATCTGCTCGGCCGGCCGATGCCGCTGGCACGGCTCATCGGGCAGCTGGAATCGGTGGAGGCATAGCGGCGCGCGCCATCACGCCAGGGCGTCCACCAGGTAATCGATGAAACTGCGCACCTTCGGGGCCAGGTGGCTGCGGCTGGTGTATACCGCATGGATGCCGATGCCCGGCACCGTCCACTCCGGCAGGACGCGCTCCAGCCGCCCATCGGCCAGCGCCTCGGCCACCAGGAAATCCGGCTGCACGATGATGCCCATCCCGGCGATCGCGGCCTCGCGCAGCACATCGCCGTTGTTGGCGCGGACACCGCCATGCACCGGCACCGAGACCTCCCCCCGTGGTCCCTGCAGTTGCCATGCATCGCCACCGGCCCAGTAGCTGTAGCTCAGGCACTCGTGCGCGGACAGGTCTTCCGGCTGCTGCGGGCGGCCGTGCGCGTCCAGGTACGACGGCGCGGCGCACAGGCTGATCTGTGCGTCGCCCAGCTTGCGCGCGATCAGGGCCGGGCTGGGCTGGCGGGTGATGCGGATGGCCACGTCATAGCCTTCTTCGACCATGTCCACCAAGCGGTCGGACAGCGACAGGTCCAGTTCCACCTGCGGGTAGCGCGCGCGGTAACCGGCCAGCAGCGGGCCCAGCCGGGCGATGCCATAGCTGACCGGCGCGTTGATCCGCAGCCGCCCAGAGGGCTCCAGCGCCTGCGCGCTGATGCCGGCTTCCAGCGCGTCGAACTCGGCCAGCAGCCGCACGCACTCGGCGTAGTAGGCCGCGCCCGTGCTCGTGGGGCTCACGCGGCGGGTCGTACGGTTGAGCAGCCGGGTCGAGAGGCGCTTTTCCAGCGCCGCGATCTGCCGGGTCACCCCGGCGGTGGACAGGTCCAGGGCCTGCGCGGCGGCACTGAAGCCATTGCGCTCGACCACGGCGACAAACACACGCATGGCGTCCAGAGTGTCCATTGTTTCTTTTTCCGAAATAAACAGCGTCGATGCATCGTATTTATTGGCCGATCTGTCCGCAATACGCTGATCTGCAGATCGACCCGTTGGGTCCTGCCATTGGAGTCCGCGATGTCCCGCTTGCCGTCCCTTTATATCTCCCATGGCTCGCCGATGACCGCGCTCCATCCCGGTCTGGTGGGCGAGCGCCTGGCCGCGCTGGCGGCGCGCCTGCCGCGCCCGCGCGCGATCGTGATGGCCTCGGCGCACTGGCTGACCCATCAGCCGGCGGTGGGTGGACATGCCCAGCCGCCCACCCTTCACGATTTCGGCGGTTTCCCGCAGGCACTGTTCGACCTGCAGTATCCGGCCCCGGGCGAGCCCGCGCTGGCGCAGGAGGTCGCGCAGCGGCTGGGCGCTGCCGGTCTGCCGGCCGCGATCGATCCGCAGCGCGGTCTCGATCACGGTGCATGGGTGCCGCTGCGGTTCCTGTATCCGCAGGCGGACATCCCGGTGGTGCCGCTGGCGATCCAGCCACTGCTCGGGCCGGCCCACCAGTTCGCGCTGGGGCGCGCGCTGGCGCCGCTGCGCGAGCAGGGCGTGCTGTTGATCGGCTCGGGCAGCATCACCCACAACCTGCACGATTGGCGCAGCTATGCGGACGGCAAGGAGGCGCCTTATGTGCGGCCCTTCATCGAATGGGTCGAGCAGCGCCTGGCCGCCGATGACAGCGCCGCGTTGATCGATTACCGCCGCCAGGCCCCGCACGCGGTGCAGGCGCACCCCAGCGACGAGCACCTGCAGCCGCTGCACTTTGCGATGGGCGCCGCCGGTGGCGAAGCGCTCGGTGCGCAGCGCATCGATGCCGGGATCGATGCCGGCTTCCTGGCGATGGACATCTATCGCTTCGATGGCGCCGACGCGCAGCAGCGCGCCGCATGAGGGGCCTGCTGTCCGCCGACTGAGCCTGCCGCGCCCCGCGCATTCGCGTGGCGGCGCACGTGTGGTACGTTTTTTCCTGTTTCCGGCGCCGGCTGTCCGCAGCCTCCCCCGCGCTGCTTACTGGAAAATGCATGCATACCATTGAAGTCGTTCTGGCGATGCTGGTGGCGGTGGTCGCCAGCGGCTACCTGGTCCGCGTATTGCCGTTGTCGCTGCCGTTGCCGCTGGTGCAGATCGGGCTGGGCGCGGTCATTGCCGGGGTGTTCAACCGCGGCCACGCGCTCGAGCCGGAGATGTTCTTCCTGCTGTTCCTGCCGCCGCTGCTGTTCCTGGATGGCTGGCGCATCCCCAAGCAGGGCCTGTTCCGCGACAAGGGCGTAATCCTGGAACTGGCCTTCGGGCTGGTCGTATTCACCGTGATCGGTGCCGGTTTCCTGATCCACTGGATGATCCCGGTGATGCCGCTGGCGGTGGCCTTCGCGCTGGCGGCGATCATCTCTCCGACCGACCCGGTGGCGGTCAGCTCGATCGCCTCGCGCGCGCCGATTCCCAAGCGGCTGATGCACATCCTGGAAGGCGAGTCGCTGCTCAACGATGCGTCCGGCCTGGTCTGTTTCCGCTTCGCGGTGGCGGCGGTGATGACCGGGACCTTCTCGCTGGCGAATGCCTCGCTGACCTTCCTGTGGGTGGCGGTGGCCGGACTGGCGATCGGCGTGGCGGTGACGCTGGGCGTGTCCACCTTCCAGCGCTGGCTGTGGCGGCGCTTCGGCGAGGAGCCGGGTGCGGCGCTGCTGGTCAACCTGCTGATCCCGTTCGCGGCCTACCTGCTGGCCGAAGAACTCAATGCGTCGGGCATTCTCTCGGCGGTCGCCGCGGGTGTCACGATGAGCTACGTGGAGCTTACCGGCCGCGTCTCGGGCAGCATGCGCGTGCAGCGCACGGCGGTCTGGAACATGCTGCAGTTCAGCTTCAACGGGATCATGTTCGTGCTGCTGGGCGAACAGTTGCCGGGCATCGTGGAACGCGCGATCAAGACCGTCAGCGAGAGCGGGCACCACAGTGCGTGGTGGCTGCTGGTCTATGTGGTGGTGATCAATCTGGCGCTGGTGCTGCTGCGCCTGGCCTGGGTGTGGCTGTCGCTGCGCTGGAGCCTGCTGCGTGCGCGCCATCGGGGCGAGGCCCGGCAGGGCACCTCCTGGCGGATCGTGGTGGCGACCTCGGTGGCGGGCGTGCGCGGTGCGATCACCCTGGCCGGCGTGCTGACCCTGCCGTTGTTCCTGCCCGACGGCAGTGCCTTCCCGGCACGCGACCTGGTGATCTTCCTGGCCGCGGCGGTGATCCTGATTTCGCTGGTCGGTGCCAGCATCGCGCTGCCGCGCCTGCTCAAAGGCCTGGAACTGCCGGCCGATTCGGGCGAGCGCAAGGAAGAGGACTTGGCCCGCAAGCTGGCCGCCAAGGCGGCGCTGGCCGGCGTGGAGCGCACGCGCCAGCAGCTGGTGCAGAACCAGACCACCGAGAACGTGCAGCTCTACAACGACGCCGCCTCGCGGGTCAGCCTGCTGTACCAGCGCAACCTGGAGAAGGAAGCCGGGCCGGATGCGGATCCGGAGAAGGTCAAGCGCATGGAGCAGGGCTATCGCCAGCTGCGCACCGCGGGGCTGACCGCCGAGCGTGAAGAGCTGTTCCGCCTGACCCGGCGGGGCAAGATCTCCGATGAGATCTCGCGCAGGCTGATCCGCAATCTGGATCTGCTGGAGACGCGGCAACGCGATTGAGGCCGCACCGTGCCACGGGTAGAGCCACCCCATGGGTGGCTGCCCTTCGTCCCTGACGCGAGGGTTCCAATGGGTCCGCACAGCCACCCGTGGGGTGGCTCTACCCCGCCACACGTGGAGCAGACGTCTCCGGCAGACGTCGGATCAGGCGTCCGGCTTCTGATCCAGGAAGTAGGCCACCACGGTACCCTTGACCTTGAGCGTCATCGGGTTGCCGCGGCGGTCGCGGGCCTTGCCGGCCTGCACGCGGATCCAGCCTTCGCTGACCGAATATTCTTCAACGTTGTCGCGCTCGACATCGTTGAAACGGATGCCCACGCCGCGCTCCAGCGCAGCGGCATCGTGGAAGGGGCTGGCCGGGTTGATCGCCAGGTGATCGGGAGGGGTATCGCTCATGGTCACAGGATGCTGACGACCACCAAGGCCGTCTTCTGCCGCACAGGATAAACCGCAGCGGGCCCCACGCCGAATTTCGCTTCCTGCCAACGCCCTTGCACGGCAGAATGCGCCCCTGTCTCCAGGATTACCGGCCATGCCCGACAACAGCGATTATTTCGACTTCGAAGAAGAAGAGCGCGATTTCGACGAGGACGATTTCGAGGCGCGGATCTGGAATCTGTTCGTGCTGATCAACCCGGGCGATGAAGAACTGGCGCTGCAGCAGTTCAACCGCTGGCGCGAGGCGCTGCTGGAAAGCGGCGAGGGCATCGATGAGGACGCCGACTGGCTGCCGCCGATGATGGCCGCGATTGCCTGGCAGTCCGGGTTCGAGGTGGAGCGGGGCGATGCCGATGCGCTGATGTCGGCGGTGAACGAGCTGTCCGCGCGCTGGAACCTGCAGATCGACTGGGGCGGCGACCTGGACGATGAGGACTTCGCGGCGGAGGTGGATGCGCCGATGTTGATGACCACCGCCCACGACCGCCTGCGCGAGCACAACTACGCGCTGTGGAGCGTGGATACCGGCAATGACACGCTGGCCGGCTGGATGGCGCTCAACCGCGATGACGATGCGATGCTGGCGCTGTGCTCGCTGCTGGGCGTGGAAGTACGGCCGGGCAGCGATCCGTTCTGAGGGCGCGATTGCGGGCTGCGCATGCCGACCCACGGTCGGCAGCTACGCCTGATACTGGCTTCTTGCGTTGGCGATCACGGCTTTGACCCGTTCGCGGTCCGTATGTCGTGAGATGGCCTGTGCGCCCAGGGCGATCGCCTGCAGGCGCAGCGGGGCGGGCACGTCGTAGTGCGCGCCGCTGCGGCGGTTCTGGAACGCCCGCCGTGGAATCCCGAGCTGCGCCGCCATGGCGTGCAGCTCGGGCAGGGTGTCGGCCATCAGATGCGCCCAGCGTTCGCCGCGCCAGGGATGTACCGCATCGTCGATATAGACCGTCACCGGATCGCCGTGGCTCAGGCCTGCGGCTTGTCGTCGCTGGCGGCCGGGGCGGCGTCGGCGGCGGCATCGGTGCCGGCCTCGTCTGCGACCTTGGCGTCGTCGCCGGCGTCGGCAGCGGTTTCGGCGTCTTCGCCTTCCTCGCCTTCCACACCTTCAAACTCGGAGACCAGCTGGGCCAGGTACTCGTCGGCGGTCTTGCCTTCGTCGGCGGCCAGGTCGTCGATCAGCTGCTGCAGCTGGGTCGAGTACTCCAGGTTGACCTTGCGGCCTTCCTTTTCCTGGACGTTGGACAGGTGCTTGAGCATGGCCAGCATCGGCACCGGGTTGTCGGCGTTGCCCATGGTCTGGCCGCCGATGGCCAGCAGCCACTCGGTGCCCTGCAGGCCGATCGCGGCGACGACCTGGCCTTCTTCGTTGGTCAGCACGGCATGGTTCTGCACCGGCTGCTGGGCGTTGAGGCGGTTGATCGGGCGCTTGGGCTGCTGCTTCTTGCGCTTGTCGCGCTTGGCCTTGGACTGCTTGGACATGGGTGCGGTCTATCTACAAAAGGAAAGACCCATTGTAGTGCCGGCCGCTGGCCGGCTCCACGGATTCCCTGAATTCCCTCTGTTGCCGCCTTCGTCGCGCCCCTCAGGGCGCGACAGCCGGCGCGAGCGTCGCCTGGATATCGGCATCGGCAGCGGTGGGCGACAGCGCCACTTCCTGCCCGGCGCCGGCCAACGCCGCCGCTTCGGCTGCCTTGGTCATCACCACGATGCTGATCCGGCGGTTGATGGGGTTGTCCGGCTGCGTGCGGTCGAACAGCACCGAGGAGGACAGCCCGACCACCCGGGTCACCTTGTCCTCGGTCATGCCGCCATCAAGCAGCGCCCGCCGGGCGGCATTGGCGCGGTCGGCGCTGAGCTCCCAGTTGCTGTAGCCGTGGGCCGCGTTGTAGGCGGTGGTGTCGGTATGGCCGGTGATGCTGATCCGGTTCGGCACGTGGTTGATGAACTGCGACAGCTCGCGAAGGATCGCGCGCGTGTAGGGCTTGAGCGAGGCGCTGCCCATGTCGAACATCGGCCGGTTCTGCTTGTCCACGATCTGGATGCGCAGCCCCTCCGGAGTGAGGTCGAGCAGCAGCTGATCCTTGAACGGTTCCAGCGCCTGGCTCTTGCTGATCGCTTCTTCCAGCTCCTGCTTGAGCGCTTCAAGCTGGCGTTTCTCGCGCTCGCGCTCGTCCTGCTGCGGCACGGGCCGGGAGGCCTGCTGGTTCTGGAAGGGATCGTTGCTGTTGCCGCGCGAGATGTCGGTGGCGCCGCCCAGCTTGATCATCGAGGTGCTGGCGCCGCCCGGTCCGGCCATGCCCGGGGCCGGGGTGGAGCTGCTGCCGGCCAGCGGGCTGGGGTTGCGGAAGTATTCGGAGATCGCCGCGCGCTCGGGCTTGCTGGTGGCGGCCATCAGCCACAGCACCAGGAAGAAGGCCATCATCGCGGTCACGAAGTCGGCGTAGGCCACTTTCCAGGCACCGCCATGGTGCGCGGCATGACCGGCCTTCTTGACCCGGCGGACGATGACGGTGGGTTTGGTCTCGGCCATGGCGCTGCCTTACTTGACCGTCTTGAGGTGCTGTTCGAACTCGCTGAAGCCCGGGCGCACGTTGGACGGCAGGGTCTTGCGGGCGAATTCCAGGGCGATCTTCGGGTTGTAGCCGCGCAGGCAGGCCAGCAGGGCGGTCTTGACCGATTCGTAGATGCGTGCGTCCTGTTCGGCGCGCGCTTCCACGGCCGAGGCCAGCGGGCCGACGAAGCCATAGGCCAGCAGGATGCCCAGGAAGGTGCCGACCAGGGCGCCGGCGACGTGCGCGCCGACTTCCGTGATTTCCCCGCCGATCGAGCCCATGGTGATCACGATGCCCAGCACCGCGGCGACGATGCCGAAGCCGGGCAGGCCGTCGGCGACCTTGTTGAGCACTGCGGCCGGCTGCATCGCCTCGCCATGGTGCTTCTCCAGTTCCAGCTCCAGCAGCGGCTCCAGCTCGTGCGGCTCGATGTTGCTGCCGATCATCAGGCGCAGGCAGTCGGTGATGAAATCGACCAGGTGGTGGTCGGCCTGCACCTTGGGGTAGTTGGCGAAGATGCTGCTTTCGGCCGGGCGCTCGACGTGGTCTTCCAGCGCCATGAATCCTTCGCGGCGGGCCTTGTTGAGCAGCTCATAGAGCAGGCTGAGGACGTCGATGTAGTCCTGCTGCTTGTAGCGTGGCCCCTTGAACACGCCCACGGTGGCCGCCAGGGTCTGCTTCACGGTTTTGACCGGTGTGCCGACCAGGAATGCACCCAGCGCCGCACCGCCGATGATCACCAGTTCATAGGGCTGCCACAGCGCGCCGAGTTTGCCGTGCGCCCCGACGTAACCGCCGAGCACGCTGAGGATGACGACGAGAAGTCCAACGATAATGAGCATGGGGCCGACGCGGGAAGGGGATACCTCCATGTCGGCCCCTTCACACCCTTTCTGAAGGGGGGCGTTCGCTCGACGTCACACTTTCCCGGATTCAGCCTGCCGGGCCAGCCTCGGCACCACCGCGTTGCAGCGGGTCCGGATAGGCCTGCCCATTGGGGGTGAACGACAACGAGACCGAGTTCAGGCAGTGGCGTTCATGGGTCGGCGGCGGGCCATCGGGGAAGACATGGCCGAGATGGCTGTCACACCGTGCACAGACGATTTCGGTGCGGACCATGCCATGGCTGGCATCGCGGATCTCGCGGACATGGGCCGGATCGAAGGGGGCAAAGAAGCTCGGCCAGCCGGTGCCGGAGTCGAATTTGGTGCTGGAGCGGAACAGCGGCAGGCCGCACAACCGGCAGCCGTAGACCCCGTCCTGCTTGTTGTCCAGGAACACCCCGCAGAACGGCGCCTCGGTGCCGTGGTGCAGCAGGACACGCTGCTCATCGGCGCTGAGGCCGGCCACCAGGGCTTGGCGCTGGGCGTCGGTAGGTGGGGACAGGTCAAAAGCCGTCATAAAGGTTCCCTATTGGCATGGCAGTTAGATTGGGCTCTTGCCTCTCAAGGTACAAGCCGGCGTTCATGGTGCTGATACCCGTGCAGGTGCATGGTGAAGACCTGAACCGCCGCCGGGAGATCACCATGTACCGCCCACGCCGCCTTGCCGCTGCCCTGCTGGCGTTGCTCCCATTGGGCGCGGCCGCGCAGATCGGGCCGCCACCCAGCCCCACCGCGACCCGCCCGGTCGTGGCCCCGCCGCCGACCCCCGCGCCCCTGCCGATCCCCGCGCAGCCGGCCCCGGCCGACAGCCTGTCCGGGCAGATGGCGCCGGTGAAATCGTCCTCGCAGACCCAACAGCAGCTGCGCACGCACCCGATCCAGAGCAAAGGCCCGTCGCAGCCGGCGCCGATGCAGGGGCCTGCCGTGCAGAGCAAGGTCTACGACCGGAACGGCCGGATCATTCCGGGGGTCAAGCAAGTGGGCCCCAACCGCGTGCTCGATACCCGTACGGGGCGTTACTACGACGCGGTGCCCAGTGGCGATGGCCAGCAGATAAAACCGTGAGGGCTGCGGCGCTGGGCCGCGGAGCATGAATGGTTTACATCGGGCTGCCCGCAGTCATCGCCGTCAACGCACCACCTCACTGTTTTTTCGCCTGTGATTAACCGGATCGGCGGGACCCTGTACCCGCGCCGCAACCCAGCGCATCCCCCGAGGTTTTTCGAGAAGAGTGCAATCATGGCTAACCAGCAGAACCGCAGTCCCGGCAAATCGCCGCAGGAGCAGCAGGGCAGTCAGCAGCAGAACCAGAAGCCCGGCCAGCAGAACCAGCAGCAGTGGGACCAGCAGAATCAGAAGGGCGGCAAGCAGCAGGACCAGAAGCACCAGGACCAGAAGCAGCAGCGCTGATGCGCTTGACGCAATGAACGAAGGCGGTGCGCACACGCGCGCCGCCTTTCTGCGTTATCGGGCCGGCATCAATCCGGGATCGGCAGGGTCAGGGTTTCCTTGACCTCTTCCATCACGATGTAGCTCTTGGATTCACGCACGTGCGGCAAGGTCAGCAACGTGCTGCCGAGCAGCTTGCGGTAAGAGGCCATCTCACTGATGCGTGCCTTGAGCAGATAGTCGAAATCGCCCGACACCAGGTGGCACTCCAGCACGTTGGGCAGCTTCAGCGCCGCGCGCCGGAACTCCTCGAAGATATCGCCGGATTTGTAGGCCAGGCTGATCTCCACGAACACCAGCAGGCTGGCCTTGAGGTAATGCGGATCCAGCTTGGCGTAATAGCCGGTGATCGCGCCGTCGCGCTCCAGCCGCCGCACGCGCTCGGTGCAGGGCGTGGTCGACAGCCCGACCCGCTCGCCCAGTTCGGTGAAGGAAATGCGACCCTCGGCCTGCAGGATGCGCAGGATCTTGCGGTCGATCTTGTCCAGTTCACGGGCACGCGTGGCCATCGGCGTCAGCCTCTCGAGGATGTTGGCGGGACAATATCCTGCCTGATACAGGAAAAACAGGCGAATTGATTGGTTGTGGCTGACTATACTTCCTCAATTATGGTCCCGGCGTGTTCCTGCGCAGGGAATGATCGGGTTGGAGAGGTGTCATGCGCGTTCTAGTCCTTGGCAGCGGTGTGATCGGCACGACCAGTGCCTGGTACCTGCGGCAGGCCGGGTTTGAAGTCACGGTCGTCGACCGCCAGCCCGGTCCGGCGCTGGAAACCAGTTTCGCCAACGCAGGGCAGCTGTCGTTCGGCTATACCTCGCCGTGGGCCGCCCCCGGCGTGCCGCTCAAAGCGGTCAAATGGCTGTTCTCCGAGCATGCGCCGCTGGCGATCCGCCCGGGCCTGGACTGGCACCAGTACCGCTGGCTGGCGCAGATGCTGCGCAACTGCACGCACGAGCGCTACGCGATCAACAAGGCGCGCATGGTGCGCATGTCCGAGTACAGCCGCGACTGCCTCAACGAGCTGCGCCGCGAGACCGGCATCGAATTCGAGGGCCGCGACCTGGGCACCACCCAGTTGTTCCGCACCCAGCAGCAGCTGGATGCCTCCGCGCAGGACATCGAAGTGCTGGCCCAGTACGGCGTGCCGTACCAGGTGCTCGACCGCGCGGGCATCATCGCCCATGAGCCGGCGCTGGCCGGCGTGGCCGACAAGCTGGTCGGCGCGTTGCGCCTGCCGCGCGACCAGACCGGTGATTGCCAGCTGTTCACCCGTCGCCTGGCCCAGATGTGCGTCGATGCCGGGGTCGAATTCCGTTTCGACCAGGATATCGCCGGCCTGCACAGCGATGGCGACCGCATCACTGGCGTGCGCATCGATGGCAAGCTGGAAACCGCCGATCACTACGTGGTCGCGCTGGGCAGTTACTCGCCGTCGCTGGTCGCACCGCTGGGCATGCAGCTGCCGGTGTACCCGCTCAAGGGCTACTCGCTGACGCTGCCGATCACCGATCCGGCAATGGCGCCGACCTCGACCATCCTGGATGAAAGCTACAAGGTGGCCGTGACCCGTTTCGACGATCGCATCCGCGTCGGTGGCATGGCCGAGGTGGGCGGGTTCGACCTGTCGCTCTCGCCGCGCCGCCGCGCCACGCTGGAGAAAGTGGTGCGTGATCTGTATCCGGAGGGCGGCGATCTCTCGCGCGCCGAGTTCTGGACCGGCCTGCGCCCGGCCACGCCGGACGGCACCCCGGTGGTCGGTGCCACGCCGTACCGCAACCTGTTCCTCAATACCGGCCACGGCACCCTGGGCTGGACCATGGCGTGCGGCTCCGGCCGCTACCTGGCCGACCTGATGGATGCCCGCCAGCCGCAGATCAGCACCGAAGGCCTGGATATCTTCCGTTACACCCACCATGCCGCCTCTGTCCGTCACCGTGAGCCGAGTTCATGCGCCCAGCCCGTGCGTTGATTGATCTGGACGCGCTGCGCAGCAATTACCGGCTGGCGCGCGAGCTGGGGGGCGGCAAGGCCGTTGCGGTGATCAAGGCCGATGCCTACGGGCACGGCGCGGTGCGCTGCGCCCGCGCGCTGCAGGCCGAGGCCGATGCCTTTGGCGTGGCCTGCATCGAGGAAGCACTGGAACTGCGCGCGGCCGGCATCACCGGCCCGATCCTGCTGCTGGAAGGCTTCTTCGACGCCAGTGAGTTGCCGCTGATCGTGCAGCACGACCTGTGGTTCGCGGTCGGCGCGCCGTGGCAGGTCGAGGCGGTGGCCGCGTTCCAGACCACCGCCACGCTCAACGTGTGGTTGAAGCTGGACAGCGGCATGCATCGCCTGGGCCTGTGGCCGGACGAGTTCCGTGCCGCGCACGCCACGTTGAGCGCGCTGGCGCATGTCGGGCCGATGGTGCTGATGACCCACATGGCGCGGGCCGACGAACTGGACAGCCCGCGCACCCGCGAGCAGGCCGACGTCTTCGCGGCCACCATCGACGGCTTGGCCGGGCAGACCAGCCTGTGCAACTCGCCAGCGCTGCTGGGGTGGCCGGACGTACGCAGCGACTGGGTGCGCCCGGGCCTGATGCTGTACGGGATCAACCCGATGCCGGCGCATACCGCGCTGACCGGGCGCCTGCGGCCGGTGATGAGCATGCGTTCGAAGATCTTCGCCGTCCGTGACATCGCGGTGGGCGAGCCGGTCGGTTACGGCGCGCGCTTCGTCGCGCAGCGCCCGACCCGGGTTGGCGTGGTTGCGCTCGGTTACGCCGACGGTTACCCGCAGTTCGCGCCGAACGGCACCCCGGTGCGGATCGACGATCAGCCGGGCATCGTGATCGGCCGGGTCTCGATGGACATGCTCACGGTGGACCTGACCCACCTGCCGCAGGCCGGCATCGGCAGCACGGTGACGCTGTGGGGCGATGCCCCCCGCATCGAGGCGCTGGCACCGCTGTGCGGGGTCAGTGCTTACCAGCTGCCGTGTGGGGTGAAGCGGGTCGTGCGCGAGTACGTCGACGGCTGAACCGCCACCGGCGATACCGCGTGCATGAAAAAAGGCGGCGCTGATGCGCCGCCTTTCTCATGTGGGCCCAAGGGCTCAGGTGCTGGCCGTGGCCTCGTTGCGCAGGTCGCGCCGGATCCAGTCATCCAGCAGGCGCTTCTCATAGCGCAGGGGGTCGGTGTCGCTCTGTCGCCCGATGTTGTGCAGGTAGCCGGTGTCCTGCAGCTTGCGTTCCCCTTCGCTGATCACCTGGCCCTGCGCATCTTTCAGGGTGTAGGTCAGGGTCACGCGCGGGGGGTAGATATCGCGCATCACCCGGATGTCGTTGGCGCGAGGGCCATGCCAGGGCTCGTAATCGCCGGCGCGCTTGATATCGGTAAAGGTGACCTGCAGCGTCTGGCCGGGCTGCAGCGCCTTGCTGGCCGTGGTCTGCACATACTTGGCCAGTTGCTGCACCCAGTCGCCGCGTTCGGCCTCGAAGCGGTTGTTGCTCAGCCGGATCTCGGTGAACTGTGCCGGGTCGGTCCAGGTCACCTGGACAGGGCCTTCGGTCTTGAGCGCGCGCGGGGCCTGCGGGTCGGTCACGGTACGCGGGGCGGCCGCCGCGCTGCCGATGAGCAGCAGCCCGGCCAGGGCCCCGGCAATCAGGGAGGTGCGGTTCATGACAATGCCTGGGTCGCGATCACAAGTGGGATCAGGTACCAGTGTGATCCCGATCCGGGTGGCGGACAATCCACGCGTGTATGCTCCGCGTCTGCGGTTGGCGCCAATTCACCCAGGCCCGCCCCAGACCCCCGGCGCTTGACGCTGCGAATACGCGCGTTGGCCGATCCTGTCCTCCTCTGTTTCGCCAGTTGCCTCATTGAAGCCCTTGCCCAGCCTGCCCACTTCGACGTTGGAACGCGCCTCTTTCCTGGCTTCATCGCCGGATCCGGCCCTGTATCGCACGGTCCTTGAGCGCCTGAATGCGGGGTTCTGCATCATCGAGGTGATCTTCGACGATGCCGGGGTGGGGGTGGATTACCGGTTCGTGGAGGTCAACGAGGCGTTTTCGCGCAATACCGGCTTGAACAATGTCTGCGGGCAGCGGATGACCAGCCTGCAGCCCGGCCATGAGACGGACTGGTACCGCACCTATGGCGAGGTGGCACTGAGCGGCCAGGCCCGGCAGTTCGAGATGGAAGCACGCGCGCTGAACCGGTGGTATTCGGTCGAGGCGGTCAGCGTTGGCGAACCGGACGAGCATCTGGTGGCCGTGGTGTTCTTCGACATCACCAACCGCAAGCACATCGAGGTGGAGCTGGCCGAAAGCGAGGCGCGCTTCAGTGCGCTGGCCGATGGCCTGCCGATGCCGGTGTGGGTCCTGGATGAGCGCGGGCATTCGCGCTTCGTCAACAGTGCCTTCAGCGAGTTCTTCGGCGGCGACGAGCAGCGCGTACCGGACGACGTCTGGCGTGGCCTGGTGCATCCCGACGATGCTTCGGTGTTCGATTACGAACTGCAGGAGGCACTGAAGTCGCAGCGCTCGATGCATGCGCTGGTGCGCGGCCGTCGCGCCGATGGCCAATGGCGCTGGCTGGAAATGAACGCGCGGCCCCGCTTTTCCAGGATGGGGCGCTTCATCGGCCTGGCTGGCAGCAGCCCGGATGTGACCGAGCGCCGCGAAATCGAAATGGCGCGCGAAGAACTGCTGCAGTCCGAGCGTGCCGCGCGCAGCGCCGCCGAGAACATGGCGCGGCTGAAGGATGAGTTCCTGGCCACGCTTTCGCACGAGCTGCGCACCCCGCTCACCACCATCCTGGGCTGGAGCGAACTGCTGCTGCAGCGCATCGACAACACCAGCCCGATGTACAAGGGGCTGGGCGTGATCGCCAACAGTGCGATGGCGCAGAAGCGGCTGATCTCGGACATGCTGGACCTGAGCAGCATGTTGCTGGGCAAGGTCCAGCTGGAAGTGGAAATGCTGGATCTGCGTGCGCAGCTGGAAGAGGCCATGCGTGCACAGGAGCTGGTCGCCGAAGGTAAAGCGCTCTCGATGGAACTGGTGATGCCCGACGAGCCGTGCCTGGTGCTCGGCGATGCCACGCGCCTGCAGCAGGTGCTGTGGAACCTGCTGTCCAACGCCATCAAATTCACCCCGGCCGAAGGGCGCGTGGTGCTCACCCTGGCCGCCGATGGCGGGCACTGGTCGATCACCGTGACCGACTCCGGCGACGGCATCGCGCCGGAGTTCCTGCGCCATCTGTTCAGCCGCTTCCGCCAGGCCGACGGCACCACCACGCGTCGCCATGGCGGCCTGGGGCTGGGGCTGGCGATCGTCCAGCAGCTGGTGGAACTGCATGGTGGCGTGGTTGCGGCCAGCAGCGAAGGCCACGGCCAGGGTGCCAGCTTCAACGTGCGCCTGCCGCGCTATCAGCCGCAGGCCGATGGCCGCCCGCTGCGCGAAGTGTTCAGTGGGCCGATCACCGAACAGATCATCGAGCCGTATCCGCTCAAGGGCCTGCACCTGCTGGCCGTGGAAGACCAGCCTGAGGTGCTGGAGTACCTGCGGCGGCTGTTGGAAGAGCAGGGCGCTTCGGTCACCACGGCGTCCTCGGCCGGCGAAGCGCTGGCACTGCTCAACGAAAACGGCCACAGCGGTATCGATGCCCTGCTGACCGACATCGGCATGCCGGGCATGGATGGGTACGGCCTGGTGCGCACACTGCGCGACAACATGGGCGTCGAGCCAGAGGCGTTGCCGGCGGTGGCGGTGACGGCGCTGGCACGTGCGGACGACCGCAAGCGCGCATTGGCGTCAGGCTTCCAGGAGCACGTGGCCAAGCCGTATTCGGTCGCCCAGCTGGTGGCTGCGGTGCGTGGCGTACTCGCCAGCCGCTGAGCCGGCGCCGCTGCGGGCAGCCGTTGGCAATGTGTTGACGCAGCGGCGGGCACACTGAGGGCGTAGCCCACAGGAGTCGCCATGTCACGTTACGCCCCCCGCATCCACACCGATCCGGCCGCCATCGCGGCCTTGGAAGCGCTGCTGCCGCAGCTGCACGGCCAGACCCAGGTCGAGCTCACGCTTGATGACGGCAGCCGCCTGCTGGGCACCGTGGCAGTGCAGCCGACGCTGCAGCAGTACCGCGATGCCGACGAACATGAAGGCAGCAACGGCCAGTTGCGATTGGACGATCTGGATACGCCGGTCCAGCAGCACCTCATCTGGCTCGATCAGATCAGGGCCATCCGGCAGCTGCCCTACCGCGAGTGATCGCGGCGGGCAGCGCCTCGGCGTCGGCTAGTGGGTGAATTCGCTGGGCTCGGCTTCGAAGCGACGCGCGTAGGCTCGCTCATCGGCGATCCGCGCCACCTCTTCATCGGCCATGTCCGGCGCCCCATAGACCGCATAGGCCACGTTGCCATCGGAGGTCTTGCCGATCTGGTGCAGGCGGTAGCGCGAATGGCCGCCGCCGGTGTCTTCGGGGTAGTGCACCGGTGGTTGGCTGCCCTCCATGTCCATTTCGCTGTTGTCGACTACGCCACCGACGAACAATGCACGCATGAGCCATCTCCACGGGAAGTGAGGCTCCACCCTGCCGGTTTGGATGTTGTCAGGGCATCAACAGGACGTTGAATAAACGCAAATCCGGGTCCGGCGGGGCGAACCGGTAGAATGGCGGCCTCTTTTCAAGATGTGCCCCCGCATGGCTGCCCAGCACGACGCTCCCCTGGAAACCCTGTTCCTGCCCTTCGCCAGTGGCGCACTGTCCTGGCCGGCCGGCCCCGTGCTGTTCCTGCGCGCCCGCGACGGCGCGCCGCTGCGCGAGCACGCCCAGCCGGCCCAGCTGGTCTGCGAGCAGAGCTTCCGCCCGTTCGCCGATGCGCTGGAAGCCAGTGGCTGGACCGTACGCGACGAGCAGCAGCTGGCCAGCGACGCCACCCGCTACGCCGTGGTGCTGGTCCTGCCGCCGCGCCAGCGCGAGGAGGCCAAGGCCCTGTTCGCCCGTGCTCTGGCGCTGGCCGCGCCCGGCGGCATCGTGGTGGCCTGCCAGCACAACAACGAAGGTGCCCGCTCCGGCGAAGGCGACCTGCAGCAGTTGGCCGGCCTGGGCGGCAAGCTGACCAAGAACCACTGCCGCGCCTACTGGACCGCGCCGCTCAATGGCCAGCACGACGCCGCGCTGGCGCAGCGCTGGGCGTCGCTGGACGCGCCGCGCGCGATCCTGGGCGGCCGCTTCCAGAGCCGCCCCGGCATCTTCGCCTGGGACCGCATCGACCCGGCCTCGGCGCTGCTGGTGGAGCAGCTGCCGGCCGACCTGGCCGGCCGTGGCGCTGACCTGGGGGCCGGCTTCGGCTACCTCTCCGCTGAAGTGCTGGCCCGCTGCCCGAACGTGAGCGCGCTGGACCTGTACGAGGCCGAAGGCCGCGCCCTGGCCCTGGCCCGCGAGAACCTTGCCGCGCTGGGCAAGCCGGCGGCGCTGGGCTTCCACTGGCAGGACGTCACCGCCGGGATCGAGGGCGAGTACGACTTCATCGTGACCAACCCGCCGTTCCACACGCCCTCGCGCGCCGACCGTCCCGACATCGGCCAGCGCTTCATCGCCGTGGCCGCGCAGGCGCTGCGCCCGGGCGGGCGGATGTGGCTGGTGGCCAACCGCCATCTGCCGTACGAGCAGATCCTCAACGAAAGCTTCGGCCAGGTCCGCGTGGCCGCCGAGCGCGATGGCTTCAAGCTGATCGAAGCGACCAAGGCGAGCAAGAGCGCCACCCCGGCCCGTGCCCCGCGCAGCACCGAGCCGAAGTGGGGCCGCGGAGGCCGCGCATGAAGCTGGTCAAGCTGTTGGCCAACCTGGGCTATGGCAGCCGCAAGCAGGTGCAGGGGATGTTCCGCGCTGGCCTGATCACCGATGCCGACGGCGAGGTGCTGTACGCCGACGACGCGGTCGCGCATGAGGCGATCCGGGTCGAGGGCGAGCCGCTGGATCCGCCGCAGGGGCTGACCCTGATGCTGCACAAGCCGCGCGGTTACACCTGTTCGACCAAGGACAAAGGCCGGCTGATCTACGACCTGCTGCCGCCGCGTTACCGCGAGCGTGCGCCGGTGCTGTCCTCGGTGGGCCGCCTGGACCGCGACACCAGCGGCCTGCTGCTGATGACCGATGACGGCGCGCTGCTGCACCGGATCGTGTCGCCGAAGTCGCGCCTGGACAAGGCCTACGAGGTCACCCTGGCCGAGGACCTGCGCGGCGATGAAACCGCGCGTTTCGCCAGCGGCGGGCTGCTGCTGGAATCGGACGACAAGCCGTTGCTGCCGGCCGAGCTGCACGTGAACGGCCCGCGCCAGGCGCAACTGGTCCTGCACGAGGGCCGCTACCACCAGGCGCGCCGGATGTTCGCGGCGGTCGGCAACCACGTCGAGGCGCTGCACCGCAGCCGCATCGGCGGGCTCTCGCTGGGCGATCTGCCGGAAGGCGAGTGGCGCACGCTGGATGCGGCCGATCTCGAGACACTGTTCAACGTCCCATGAGTGCTTTGGCCGCGTTGCCGTTCCTGCCCGACGCCGTCATCTTCGACATGGATGGCCTGATGATCGACAGCGAGCGGGTCTCGATCGCGTGCTGGTCGCAGGCGGCGCAGGAACTGGCGCTGCCGTTCCCGGAGGGGTTCTGGCTGCGCATGGTGGGCCTGGGTGACCGCGACTGCGAGCGCCTGCTGCTGCAGACGGTGAATGCCGAGCAGGTCGCTGCGCTGTTCGCGCGCTGCCATGACCTGTATGAAGCGCGCACGCAGCAGGGCCTGCCGCTGCGCCCGGGCATCCTGGAGATCCTGCAGCTGCTGCACGATCACGGTGTGCCGCGCGCGGTCGCAACCTCCACGCGCCAGCCGCGCGCCTCGCGCAAGTTGGCCGCCGCCGGCCTGCTGCCGTTCTTCGAGGTGGTGGTGACCAGCAGTGACGTGTCGCGTCCCAAGCCGGCGCCGGACATCTACCTGCTCGCGGCGCAGAAGCTGGGCAAGGACCCGGCGCGCTGCCTGGCGCTGGAAGACTCCCCGGCCGGCATCCGCGCGGCGGTGGGTGCGGGCATGACCGCGATCCAGGTGCCGGACCTGGTGCACCCGGATGAGGAACTGCGTGCACTGGGGCATCGCATCGTGGGTTCGCTGCTGGATGCGCGGGCGTTGTTGATGCCGTTGTTGCCTCCTCCTTGAGTTTGCCCAACGGCCTGCCAGCGGCAGCGGGGCTCGGCTCGCCGATACACCGGCATAAAAAAGCCCGGCACATGGCCGGGCTTTTTCGTGTACATCGCCGCTGCAATCAGATGCGGCTGAACACCAGCGCTGCGTTCGTGCCACCAAAGCCGAAGCTGTTGGACATCACCGTGTTCAGCTGTGCCGGCTGCGTCTCGCGCACGATCGGGAAGCCTTCCACCAGCGGGTCCAGCTCGCCGATGTTGGCCGAGCCGGCGATGAAGCCGTCACGCATCATCAGCAGGCAGTAGATCGCTTCGTGCACGCTTGCCGCGCCCAGCGAGTGGCCGGACAGCGCCTTGGTCGAGGACAGCGGCGGGATGGTCTCGCCGAACACTTCACGGACCGCCTTCAGCTCGGTGACATCGCCCAGCGGGGTCGAGGTGCCGTGCGTGTTGAGGTAGTCGATCGGGCCGGTGAGGTGCTCCATCGCCATGTTCATGCAGCGCACCGCGCCTTCACCGGACGGGGCGACCATGTCGGCACCGTCGGAGGTGACGCCGTAGCCGACCAGTTCGGCGTAGATGCGCGCGCCACGGGCCACGGCGTGGTCGTAGTCTTCCAGCACCAGCATGCCGCCGCCACCGGCGATGACGAAGCCGTCGCGGTCCTTGTCGTACGGGCGCGACGCCGAGGCCGGGGTCTCGTTGAAACGGGTCGACAGCGCGCCCATCGCATCGAACATCACGCTCATCGACCAGTGCAGGTCTTCACCACCACCGGCAAACATCACGTCCTGTGCGCCGTGGCGGATCAGGTCGGCGGCGGCGCCGATGCAGTGCGCCGAGGTAGCGCAGGCGGCCGACAGCGAGTAGCTCAGGCCCTTGATCTGGAACGCGGTGGCCAGGCAGGCCGACACGGTGGAGCACATCGTGCGCGGCACCATGTACGGGCCGACCTTGCGCACGCCACGGGCGCGCAGGATATCGGCCGATTCCACCTGCCACTGGCTGGAGCCGCCACCGGAGCCGGCGATCAGGCCGGTACGCGGGTTGGCGACCTGCGCCTCGTCCAGGCCGGCATCGGCGATGGCGTCGCGCATGGCGATGTAGGCGTAGGCCGAGGCATCGCTCATGAAGCGCTTCACCTTGCGGTCGATCTGCGCATCCAGGTCCAGTTCGATGTTGCCGCCGACGTGGCTGCGCAGGCCGGCTTCGGCGTGGTCGGGCAGGTGACGGATGCCGGCGCGGCCTTCACGCAGTGCCGAGGACACGGTGTCCAGATCGTTGCCCAGGCACGAGGTGATGCCCATTCCGGTAATGACGACGCGACGCATCAGAAGTTCTCAGTGGAAGTGAACAGACCTACACGCAGGTCTTTGGCAGCGTAGATTTCGCGGCCATCGACGAGCATGCGGGCGTCGGACTGGGCCATCACCAGCTTGCGGTTGATGACGCGCGAGATATCGATTTCGTAAGTGACCAGCTTGGCGTTCGGCAGCACCTGCCCGGTGAACTTCACTTCACCGCAACCCAGGGCGCGGCCACGGCCGGGCGCACCGATCCAGGTCAGGAAGAAGCCGGTCAGCTGCCACATGGCATCCAGGCCGAGGCAGCCGGGCATGACCGGGTCGCCGAGGAAATGGCAGTCGAAGAACCACAGGTCAGGGCGGATATCCAGTTCGGCGCGTACCATGCCTTTGCCGTGCGGGCCGCCGTCCTCGCGGATATCGGTGATGCGATCGAACATCAGCATCGGATCATTGGGCAGGCGACCGCTGCCCGGGCCGAACAGTTCACCGCGGGCGCTGGCCAGCAGCTGGTCGCGCGAGAACGCGTTGAGACGAGTCATGGAAAACGCAATCCTGAAGAAGTTGTCGTCGGGGTGAGCCGACCACAGGTCGACTGCTCTTGCATGAAGCAAGTGCTCAAGAGTGCATGAGGAAAAGTGATTCAATCAAACGTTTTAACCGTACGCCGCCGTAGTGTTTTCAGGTTCAAAAACGCATGTTGTTGTTATCCAACAACCATACTGCGGCGTGTGGCTGTAATCTTGTTCATCTGAATTCGAGTACCGACGACCGTGTCCCGCCCCCGCAAGATCATTCACGTCGACATGGATGCGTTTTACGCGTCCGTGGAGCAGCGCGACGATCCCTCGTTGCGGGGCAAACCGGTGGTGGTGGCGTGGCGCGGCATGCGCTCGGTGGTGTGCGCGGCCTCCTACGAAGCACGCGTGTTCGGCGTGCGCTCGGCGATGCCTGCGGTACGCGCGGAGCGGCTGTGTCCGGATGCGGTGTTCGTGCCCCCGGATTTCGTCCGTTACAAGGCGGTGTCGCGCCAGGTGCGCGAGATTTTCCTGCGGCATACGGAGCTGGTGGAACCGCTCTCGCTGGATGAGGCGTATCTGGATGTGACCGAGCACAAGGGCGGCATGACGGTGGCAACGGAGATCGCGCAGATCATCCGCGCGCAGATCCGCGAGGAGACGCAGCTGACGGCGTCGGCGGGGATCGCGCCGAACAAGTTCCTGGCCAAGATCGCCTCGGATTGGCGCAAGCCGGATGGGCAGTTCGTGGTGCCGCCGCATCGCATCGAGCAGTTCCTGACGCCGTTGCCGGTGAACCGCGTGCCAGGCGTGGGCAAGGTGATGGCGGCCAAGCTGGCCGAGCTGGGCATCGCCACGGTGGGCGATCTGCGTTCGCTGCCGCTGGAGGAACTGGAGGCGCGGTTCGGGACGTTCGGCGGGCGCTTGTTCAATCGTGCGCGCGGCATCGATGAGCGACCGGTGGAGCCGGATCAGCCGGTGCAGTCGATTTCGTCGGAAGACACGTTCGCGGAGGATCTGCTGCTGGAGGATCTGGCGCCGGCGATCGTGCAGTTGGCGGAGAAGACGTGGCAGGCGACGCGCAAGACCGACCGGGTGGGGCATACGGTGGTGTTGAAGTTGAAGACCTCGCAGTTCCGGATCATTACGCGCAGTTTCACGCCGGAGTCGCCGCCGGATTCGATGGAGGAACTGCGGGATATTGCGCTGGGGTTGCGGGCGCGGGTGGAGCTGCCGCTGGAGACGCGGTATCGGTTGGTGGGGGTGGGGTTGGGGGGATTCCGGGAGCGGGAGGTGGTGCGCCAGCCGGGGTTGTTTGATCATCTGGGCGATGTGTAGTTGGTCGTTTTTTTGGCCTTTTTCAAGATCGATATCAGCGTTGACCCCAACGCTAACGCTAACGCCAACGCCAACGCTAACGCCAACGCCAACGCCAACGCCAACGGCGGATGCGCTGGTGTTCGGGTGATGAGGGTTTGGGACGACGCGGGTGGGGTAGCGGGACCCGCTGCAAGTCCCGCTCCGCGGCCCGGCCCAGCCGCTGGCGGCTGTGCGTTCAGTCGCATGCGAGGCAGTGCCTCGCAAGCAAGGCGCCTTCACCCATGTAAGCTCGTGTGTTGCCATCCATGGCAACACACGGTCCCGATACCCCACCCGCGCCGTCCCTCCGACACTGGGTCGGTGCGCAGAGAGGAAACGCGTCGCGCTTTTCAATGTGCGCAATGACGTTGGGCCTCTACGAATGCGCCCTTACGGCCACTGCATTTCACCCTTGGCTACTTTTGCGCTCAGTTCCAGCGAGCTCTCGCCCGCCAGGGTCGGATAGCGTTTTTTCATCGCGGCAATCAGTGCGTTGGCGTCGTTGCTGCGTGCCGTTTCTTCGTCGAAGGCGCGGATGTAGTCGGCGGTGAAATCCACGGCGCTGATGTCCAGGGCGGCACCCGTTGCGTAGTGGCCCGGGATGACGCGCGTCGGCTTCAGGGCCTTGATGGTGGCCAGGGTCTGCAGCCAGTGCGCGTGCGATTGCGCGCTTTGGGTGTCGGCCATCCAGACGTGTTCGCCGGCGACGATCGGGATGCCGCCGAGGATGGTGCGCAGGGCGGGGACCCACAGAACGGTGCGGTCAGGGGTGGGACCGGTGAGGCCGATGATCCTGATCGGTTGGCCTTCGAGGGTGAGGGTGTCGCCGTCGAGGGTGTTGGGGATGACGATGCGGGTGGGTTTGCCTGCACCCATCTGCGGGCCCCAGTACGCGAGTTTGGCGGCCTGGGTGGCGTTGATGTGGGCAACGGTTGCGGGGGTGGCGAGGACTTGGGCGTCGGGGAAGGCGTCCTGCAGGGTGGCCAGGCCGAAGTAGTAGTCGGGGTCGCCGTGGCTGATGTAGATCGTGGTCAGCCGTTTGCCGGAGGCGCGGATGCGCTGCACCAGCTGGGCGGCGTCGGATGCGGCGAACTGGGCGTCGACCAGGATGGCGTCGTGGCGGCCGGTGATCAGGGTGGACGCGACCGAAAACAGCGCCTCGTCGCCGGGGTGGTAGGGCTGCACCTGCAGCGCGTGGGCTTCGGCGGTGGCCGCAGCGGCGTGGCTGATGGCCGGTGGGCTGACGGTGAGCGCGGTACCGAGCGCCACCGCCAGGGCCAGGGTGGTGCGGGAAACGTTCGGCATTTCAAGAAGTCCTGTGCAGTGCGGCCCCGGCATCGCACCGGGGCGATACGGCCCGGGCATCACCCCGGGGCCGGTAGAGCCGACCGTTGGTCGGCTGCTTCACATCGGCGGCCTGGTCAGTACGCAACCGTGGCGATCTGCCGCACGTACTGCGGGGTTTCGATCTCGCTGACGAAGGCGTCGGCGTAGTCGGCGTAGCTGATCCGGCTGTGGCCGTCGGCACCGACCAGGAAATTCTTCGCCTGGGTGCGGAAGCCGCCGCGCTGCGGGCCGGGGCCGATCTCGGCGGCGGGCGAGTAGAAGGTCCAGTCCAGGTCGTCGACGGCCTGCAGCTGCTTCAGCGTCTCGCGCGCGGCCAGGGCGACCGGCTTGTAGGCATCCGGGAAGCCCTCGGTGTCCACCAGTTGCACGCCCGGGGCGACTTCCAGGCTACCGGCACCGCCGACCATGATGAAGCGCGGTACGCCGGCCTGGCGGGCTGCCTTGACCAGCGCGGCGCTGGTGGTGGTCACGGTGCTCGGCGCATCACCCGGGCGCGGGCCGAAGGCGCTGGCCAGCACGTCGTGGCCGGCGATCACGGCTGCCAGGGCATCGGTATCGTCCAGCGCGGCGACGGCCAGCTGGGCGCCCTCCAGTTCGGCCGGCAGGTCGGTCTCGCGGCGCACGATGGCGGTGACCTGATGGCCGCGGGCGAGGGCCTGGCGGGTGATTTCACGGCCGATATTGCCGGTGGCACCAACAAGCGCGATTTTCATGGGGCAGGTCCGTTGAGGAAGGAAGGACAGCGTATGCCTCTGGAATCGAACGAAAAACCGCGTATAACGGCCTAATTTGTTGCACGGATCGATCAAATGGACCGGATGACCGCCATGAACGTGTTCGTCGAGGTCGCCGAGCGCGGCAGCCTGACCGCAGCGGCGGAGGCACTGGAGATGTCGCGGGCGATGGTGACCCGTTATCTGGCCGAGGTGGAGCGCTGGCTGGGCGCGCGGCTGCTGCACCGGACCACGCGCCGGATCAGTTTGACCGGCCCGGGCGAGGCCGCGCTGCTGCGGTTCCGGCAGATGCTGGCGATCGGTGATGAGCTGCGCGGTGAGCTGGCCACGGACAACCCCGAGCCGCACGGGCTGTTGCGGGTCACCGCGAGTGTCTCCTTCGGGCAGATCCACCTGGCGGCGGCGGTGGCGGCGTTCGTCAAGCGGCATCCGCTCACGCGCGTGGAACTGCTGCTGGTGGATAGGGTGGTGAATCTGGTCGAAGAGCGCGTGGACATCGCGGTGCGCATTTCGCGCGCGATCGATCCGAGTCTGATCGCGCGGCCGTTGGCGCCGTGCCGTTCGGTGCTGTGCGCGGCGCCGTCGTACCTGGCCGAGCACGGCACGCCGACCACCGCCGATGCACTGGCCGCGCACAACTGCCTGACGCACCACTATGTCGGCAAGAGCGTGTGGCACCTGCAACGCGACGGACGGAAAATCGCGGTGGCGGTGGGCGGCAACATCAGTGCCAATGAAGCGTCGCTGCTGCTCGAAGCGGTGCGTGCCGGCGCCGGCATCGCGATGTTGCCGACGTACCAGATCGCCCCGTTGCTCCACAGTGGCGAGCTGATCGAGGTGCTGCCCGATTACGAAGTGGAAGGCTTGGGTATCCACGCGGTATATGCGTCACGCCGGCAGCTGCCGACGATCATGCGCAGCTTCCTGGATTTCCTGGTGGAACGTTTTGCCAGCCCGGAATTCCTGGCGCAGCTGTAAGCGCGGCGCTACCCGGGCGTGCATCGGCATCACACACGCGCCTCCGTACAATGGCCCTCCCCTGCTGTGGAAGTGAGCATTGCCTTGTCTTACCCGTATCCGTTGGTGGTGTTCGATCTGGATGGCACGCTGGTGGACAGCGCGGCCGATATCGCCGAGGCGCTGAACCGCACGCTGCAGGACTGGCAGTTGCCGCGCGTGCCCGAGGCCACCGTGCTGACCTGGATCGGCGATGGTGTGCGCCGGTTGGTGGAGCAGGCATTCGATGCGGCTGGCAGCGCCGTCGATCTGGACAAGGTGATGCCCGGTTTCATGCGGCACTACGAGGCGTGCCTGTTGCGCAGCCCACGTCTGTTTGATGGTGTGACCGACACGTTGGCCGCATTGCGCGAACGCGCGGTGACGCTGGCGATCTGCACCAACAAGCCGTCGGCGCTGGTGGCGCCGTTGCTGCAGCATTTCGGGTTGCAGGATCAGTTCGCGCTGGTGCTGGGCGGAGATTCGCTGCCGGAACGCAAGCCCAGTGGTGCGCCGTTGCGGCATATCGCGGCGCACTTCGAGGTGGCCGTCGAGGCGGCCCTGATGGTGGGCGATTCGATCACCGATTACCGCGCCGCGGTGGATGCAGGCATGCCGGTAGCGCTGGTGCGCTATGGGTATCCGCGCGGGCTCGATCTAAACAACGTCGCGGCGGTGGCGGTGATGGACGATCTGCGGGAACTGCTGGCACTCTAATGCGCGTGTGCCGACCAACGGTCGGCACCTACCAGGTTCAATGGTTGTGCCGACCAATGGTCGGCAGCTGCCGAGGGCGGGACGGCAGCGGTGCCGCCGTCCCGTGCGCTTATTTCGGCTGGTAACGCACGCTCAGGCGGTACTCGCGGCCCGGCTGGTTGTACCAGGCAACGGTTTCGTAATCGCGGTCGAACACATTGCTGACGCGGCCCAGCACCGACCAGTCGCGGCTCAGCGCGTATTCCAGGCGCAGATCCACGGTGCCATAGCCACCCAGGCGCACGGTGTTGGCCGCATCGTCGTAACGCTTGCCGGCGCCGTTGGCGGTGATGCCGGCGCGGAAGTCACCGAAGCGGCGATCCACGTCCAGGCGCGCGGTGTTCTGGGCGCGGCGGGCCAGCCAATTGTCGAACTGCGCGCTGCCGTCGGTGCGGTTGCGCGGGTCGGTGTGGCTGAGCTGTGCATTGAGGTCGAACCCGGCCACGGTGATCGCACCGGTCAGTTCGGCGCCGCGGATGCGGGCCTTCTCGACCTGCGACATCATGAAGGTCGTCGCGTCGTACGTGATCAGATCATCGATGCGCGTTTCGTACACGTCCAGGCCCCAGCGCCAGCCGTCGCCCTGCTGGGCAATGCCAACGTTCGCGCTCTTGGATTTTTCCGGGTCCAGGGTCGGCACGCCGCTCCACGGGTCGTAGAGGTCGCTGAAGGTCGGGGCCTTGAACGCCGTGCCGTAGCTGGCGTTGAGGCGGAACCCGCCGCCCAGCTCCAGGCCCCAGCCGAGGCTGCCGGTGGTGTGGTTGCCGAACTGCTCGTTGTCGTCGTTGCGCACGCTGGCCTGCAGGTGGTGCGCGCCGAAGCGGCCCTGGTACTGCACGAACACGCCGGTGTTGTCGCGGCTGTCGACCAGATAGCCGGCGCTGCTGCCGTCCAGGTTGTCCTGGCTCCAGTCCACGCCGGCGCTCAGCAGCTGGCCATCGGCGATGCCGATATCGGCCTGCACCGAGGCGCTGTCGCGGTGGGTCTGCGCGTTGCCCAGCCAGGTATCACCGTTGAAGTTGTCCGATTCGTTGTCGGCACGGCCGACATTGACGGTCAGGTTGAAGCGCGCGCTGGGGGTGTAGCGCAGCTTGCCACCGAGCACCTGCTGCAGGGTCTCGGAGTAGTTGTAGTAGCCGTCGTAATGGTTCTCGCCTTCGGCGCGCAGCGCGGTGCCTTCCAGGCTCAGCGTATCGGTCAGCGCATAGCCGCCGCGCAGGCTCATCGACAGGTTGCGGTAGCCATCGCGGTCGGGCTCATCGGCGCCACAGCCGGCGAACGGCGAGACGGAGCCGCGGCAGGCGTTGATGCCGTCGGTGTGCTGGTAGGCGATGTCGGTGCCGAACCAGCCACGCTCGCCACTGCCACCGAAGCCACCGCTGGCCTCGCGCAGGCCGTTGCTGCCGCCGCCGAGCTGCAGGTGCGGGGCGAACTGGCCGGCATTGCGGCGGGTGAAGATCTGGATCACGCCACCGATCGCGTCGGCACCATATAGGCTGGACTGCGGGCCACGCACGATCTCGATGCGCTCGATCTGCGCCAGCGGCAGGTCCTGGATCATGGCCAGGCCGAGGTCACCGGTGTTGATGCGCACGCCGTCGATCAGCACCAGGGTGTGGGCCGAGTTGGTGCCGCGCAGGAACAGCGAGCTCTGCTTGCCCAGGCCACCGCTGTTGTTGAGGTTGATGCCGGCCCGGCCGCGCAGCAGGTCCTGCAGCGACGGTGCCTGGCTGCGCTCGATCTCGGCGCGGTCGATCACCTGGGCCGGCGAGATGCTGTCCTGCAGGGCGATCGGGGTGCGGGTGGCGGTGACCAGTACCTGGTCCAGCGCGGTCGCCTCGTCCTGGGCCGACGCCAGCAGGGGCAGGGCCGACAACACGGCCAGGGAAAGGACTTGGATCTGCAGCTTCATCGATGACTCCATGCACCGCGCACGCCCGCGCGGCAAGGGGTGGGGATGATCGCGCTGCAGGGAGTTCGACGGTGGGCGGACGCGCAGGCGCCTGCTTGCCGCCGCCATGCCCGCCGCATCGCAACCAGTCGTCTTCCAGGCCGGTCTCCGGGCTCGCGGGTCGATGGCCGTGCCATCGTGCCAGGCGCCTTCCCATGCCGGAGCACAGTGGCGTGTTGCCTGGTGTTTCCTCGCTTACCGTTGCGGGGGCAGCGCCGGAATGGCGGCGGGGCACGAGGCCTGACGCGTCACCGGCTTCCCGTTTCAACCCGGCAGCATTGCAGCCCCGGGTCACCTGAAAGTGGGCGCAGTCTAAGCCATCGGCCGGGCCGGTGGAGCGCACCGGTTAGAATGCGCCTCGCTTTTTCGATGTGATCTCCATGACCCCGACGTGGTTGCAGCACCCCGGTACCGACGCCCGTGACCCTCACCGGCCGGCCGCAGCGGGCAGCAGAGGGGGCCCGGCATGATCCTCGACCTGATCCGCCACGCCAGCACCGGCCGCGACGACCATCTCGATGGCCGTACCGATCCACCGCTGCATGAGGGCGCTACCGACGCGCTGTGCGCGCGCTACGCGGCGCTGTCCTGGGAGCGCGTGCTGTGCTCGCCACGGCAGCGCGCCGTGCGCACCGCCGAAGCGCTGGCGGCCCCGCTCGGGCGGGGGGTGGACACTGACGAGGAATGGGAAGAGCTGGATTTCGGCGACTGGGATGGGGCCGCGCTGGAGGCGCTGCCGATGGACGCGCTGTCGGCGTTCCATCTGGACCCGCACGCCAACCCGCCGCCGCACGGCGAAAGCTGGGGCCACTTCGAGCGCCGCATCGCGCGTGGGCTGCATCGGCTGCTGGATGATCCGGACCCGGTGCCGACCCTGATCGTCAGTCATGGCGGGCCGCTGCGCATGGTGCTGTCGCAGGTCTGCGGGTTGCCGATGGCGATGTGCTGGGCGCTGCGCATCGACCACGGCACGCGGCTGCGGCTGCGCGTGGAGCGCGAAGACGATCAACTCTGGGGCGAGCTGCTGGAACTGCAGCAGGTATGAAGCGCGCAGGACCGACGATGCGTCGGTCCGTGCGGCTCAGCGACGCTCGTCGTCGCTCTCGAACGGCGGTGCCTCATCGCCCTCATCGTCGCGATGCTCGACCGTGCGGTCGTAGACCGGGCCGGACGCGGGCGGCGCCTTCTTCAGCGGCTGCTCGGCGATGATGGCCTCGTACTCGGCCACCAGCACGGTGCGGCGTGCTTCCGGCAGTTCCTGCCAGTGGCAGTCCTGCAGCGCGCCTTCCAGCGAATAGAGCAGGTTCAGGCTCGGCTTGAAGCCGGCACGGCGCACCTTGACGAAGGCACCCACGGCGCCGACCGCCACCAGGTCTTCCGGCGTACGCAGACCGACCTGGCGCAGCCATGCTGCGCTCTTCGGGCCGATGTTGCGCAGCTTGGCGCCACTCATCCCAGGGCCTCGACGAACACGGCGGCGATCGCTTCAAGGCCGGCCTGGTCCTCGGCGTCGAAGCGCGCCAGCGACGGGCTGTCCAGATCGAATACACCGACCAGGTTGCCGTTGTGGACCAGCGGCACCACCAGCTCCGAGCGCGAGGCCGAGTCGCAGGCGATGTGGCCCGGGAAGGCGTCCACGTCTTCGATGCGCTGGGTAACCCGCTGCGAGGCGGCGGCGCCACACACGCCCTTGTCGAGCGGAATGCGCACGCAGGCGGGCAGGCCCTGGAACGGGCCGACGACCAGCTCCTTGCCATCGAAGAAGTAGAAGCCGACCCAGTTCAGGTGCGGCAGGGCGTGGTAGACCAGCGCCGACAGGTTGGCCGCATTGGCGATGCGGTCGCGCTCGCCATGCACCAGGGCACGGGCCTGGGCCAGCAGCTGGCCGTACTGTTCCGGCTTGCTGCCGGTAAGCGTGGAGGTATCGAACATGGCCGCAGTCTACCAAGCCGCACGCCCGCCTGCGCCGGGGCCGGCGGAACGCAGCAGACCGCACCGCGGCGCTGCCGGGACGGCGGATAATGACGCGTTTCCAGCCCTGGTCGTCTTTCATGTCCCTGCCTGCGCCGTTGCCCGCCGCCCTGTTCGTCACCGGTACCGATACCGGCATCGGCAAGACCTTCAGCAGCTGCGTGCTGCTGCATGCCCTGCGCCGGCATGGCGGCACGGCCGTGGGCATGAAACCGGTCGCCAGCGGCTGTGAGCGCACCCCGCAGGGCCTGCGCAACGAGGACGCCACCGCCCTGCTGGCTGCCAGCGTGCCGACGCCCGGGTACGACGACCTGAACCCCTTTGCGCTGGAGCAGCCGCTCGCGCCGGAGATCGCCGCGGCAGAAGCGGGCGTGCAACTGTCGCTGGCGCCGATCGAAGCTGCCTTCGCGCGCCTGCGTGCCAGCGCGGACACGGTGGTGGTGGAGGGCGTCGGCGGCTGGCTGGCGCCCCTGTCGGCCACGCTGGACCAGAGTGATCTGGTGCAGGCGCTGAAGCTGCCGGTGGTGATGGTGGTCGGGCTGCGGCTGGGTTGCCTCAACCACGCACGGCTGACCGCCGAGGCGATCGCGGCCCGCGGCGCGCACTGCATCGGTTGGATCGCCAACGAGGTGGACCCGGCGATGGCGCGCCGCGATGAGAATGTCGCGCTGCTCAAGGCGCGGTTGCCGATGCCGTGCTGGGGCCGCCTGCCGTATGCGCCGGGTGCGGATCCGGCGAGCCTGGCAGACCGCCTGGTGTTCTGAGCGTCAGCCCGCCGCGCGCGCCTGCAGCGCGTTGGCCAGCCGGCCGACGGTGGCGATGGCACCGACGAAGCGCGCATCCAGTTCCTGGCAGCACGACAGGCGCAGGCAATGACGGTATCGCGCACCGCGCGAGTAGACCTGGCCGGGCATGAACACCACGCCTTCGGCCAGCGCTTGCTTGAACAGGTCCCCGGCATCGATCGCCGCGGGCAGTTCCACCCACAGCAGGAAGCCACCGGTCGGCTGGGTGGCCGAGGTGCCGGGCGGAAAATGCTGGGCGATCAGCCCACGCACGTGGGCCACCTGGTCGCTGTAGAGCCGGCGCAGCCCACGCAGGTGGTGTTCGTAGTTTCCGGCCTCCAGGAATGCCGCCACCGCATCGCCGAGCAGGCGTGATTCGGCGCCGGAGGAATGGAATTTCAGCAGCTGGATATCGGCAGCGAAGCGACCCCCGTCGAGCCAGCCGATCCGGTAATCCGGGGCCAGTGTCTTGGAGAAACCACTGCAGACCATGATCCAGCCATCGCGATCAAAGCTCTTGGCCAGCGGTTCCAGCGGCTCCTTGAACTGCAGTTCGGCGTAGACCGCATCTTCGATCAGCGGCACCTCGTAGTGATTCACCAGTGCGGCCAGGCGCTGCTTGTTCGGCACCGGCATGCTGCCGCCGAGCGGATTGTGCACGGTCGGCATGGCCATGATCGCGGCGATGCCCCCGGCCTCGAGCAGGGCTTCCAGCGCATCCAGATCGAGCCCGTCGCGTGGATGGGTCGGCAGCTCGATCGCGCGCAGGCCCAGGCTGCGCAGCAGCGGGTAGATGTTGAAGTACGAGGGCGCTTCGATCGCCACCGCATCGCCGGGTTTTGTGACCACGCGCAGGGCCAGCTGCAGGGCTTCCATCGCGCCATGGGTCAGCACCAGCCGATCCACCGTGGTGTGCAGCCCCAGCCGCGGCCCACGTTGCACGATCTGCGCCAGCAGCCGCGCGGCGCCGTTCGGGCGGGCGTAGGTCTCCACCGTGGTGGCGGCACGACGCAGCACCTGCGCGGTACTGCGGGCCAGCTGCGCGCCGGGATAGAAGCGCTTGCCGCGCGGGCCGGCGAAGGCCAGATCGACGATGCCCGGCTGCTGCTGCGCGGCCAGCACGCGCGCCATCATCGCCTGCTGGGCGGGTGCGCTCGGCGGCGACGGTGCCTGCCGCAGGGACTGCGTGGGTTCGGGCAGGCGCGGGCTGACCACGAAGCCGGCCTTGGGCCGCGGCAGCACCAGCCCGGCGTCTTCCAGCTGCCGATAGGCCGCGATCACCGTGTTGAGGCTGAGGCTGCGCTGCGTGGCCAGCCCGCGCAGCGAGGGCAGGCGGGCGCCGACCGGCAAGCGTCCGCTGCGGATCGCGTCGGCCATTTCATCGGCCAGGGATTGGTAGAGGTTGGTCGCCATCGGCAGCTGCATCCACAGAATCTGTAACCGTGCGGATGCCAGTCATCTGCATCTGTATCCGCGCCTGGCCCCAGCCTACCATGCGGTCTTGCGACTTCCCCCGCGCACGGCAGGTCACTGTGTGCCGTGCGTTTTTTCTCCTTCCCGAGCGCGCTCAGCGGGCCGAAATCGTGGTGCTCACCAGGCGCGGCTGCTCGCGGTACAGCGCCGGGTACTGCTGCTTCAGCGCGACCACCTTGGGCAGGTCGTTGATACGGATGTACAGCGATTCGGGGTGCAGCGTGAGGTAGTTCTGGTGGTAGCCCTCGGCGGCGAAGAACGGCTTGCCGCCGTCGACCTGGGTGACCACCGGCGCGGCGTAGGTCCTGGCCTGTTGCAGCTGGGCGATGTAGGCACGGGTGGCATCGCGCTGGGCAGCGTCGTCGGCATAGACCGCAGAGCGGTACTGGGTGCCGCGGTCCGGGCCCTGCCGGTTGAGCTGGGTCGGATCGTGCGCCACCGAGAAGAACACCTGCATCAACTGGCCGTAGCTCACCTGCGAGGGGTCGTAGGTCACCTGCACCGCCTCGGCATGCCCGGTACCGCCGCTGCCGACGCGCGGGTAGGTCGCGTTCGCCGCGCTGCCGCCGATGTAACCGGAGAGTGCACTATCCACGCCCTTGATGTGCTGGAACACGCCCTGCACGCCCCAGAAGCAGCCGCCGGCGAATACCACCTGGGCGCGCTTCACGCCCGGCTGGCGCAGGTCCGCTTTGCCGGTCGGTGCAGGCACGGCCACCGTCGCAGCGGCCGCGGCAGCCTGTGCGGGCCGATCCAGGCCCACCACCACGCTGGCGGTGAGTGCCGCGATGGCGACGGCGATACCGCCGGCCACGAGTTTGTCGAACGCGATCTTCATGCGATGGCTCCTCAACCAAACGTAAAGGCGTAGGCGCGCACGCCTGGATCGAGGAACTCGATCTCGAAGGTGCGCTCCTGCACGTCGCCGGACTGGCGGATCAGCTGATACAGGCGGTTTTCATCCACGACGCCGTCGCCGTCGGCGGAAACATCGCCACCGGCCGCAGGGCCCGGCGCGTGCCCATCGATGCGCACGCGGAACCGCACGGGCTTGCCGTCTTCGCCCGGGGCCAGCACGAGGTGCAGGTCGCGCGCATGGAAGCGGAAGGCGATGCGGCCGCCGCCCGTTTCCAGCCGGGCATCTTCGTTGCCCACGGTCCAACGCCCGGCCAGGGCCCACTGGTTGTGCTGCAGCGTCGCAGGCACGGCGTAGTCGGCGGGTTGATCCTGGCGCTGGCCGCCGGGCGAGGCGAAGTTCTCGGCACGCGCATGGCCGAGGTAGGTCTCTGGCGATTTGAGGTTGCCCATGTCGGCCTGGCGCGCCACGCCATCCAGCGTCATCGCCACCGGTGCATCGTCACCGGGCAGCGTGTTGCCGGCCTCGCGCAGCAGCTGGCGGATGATCTGCTCGGACTGTGCGTAGTTGCCCTCACCGAAGTGATGCGCACGGATCCGGCCCTGCGCGTCGATGAAGTAGTGGGCCGGCCAGTACTTGTTGTTGAAGCCGCGCCAGATGGCGAAGTCGTTGTCGATCGCCACCGGGTAGGTGACCTTCAGATCCTTCACCGCGCGCTGCACGTTGGCCAGGTTGCGCTCGAAGGCAAACTCCGGCGCATGCACGCCGATCACCACCAGCCCGTGGTCGCGGTAGCGCTCGGCCCACTCGCGCACGTAGGGCATGGCACGCAGGCAGTTGATGCAGGAGTAGGTCCAGAAATCGACCAGCACCACCTTGCCGCGCAGCGCCTGCGCATCCAACGGCGGGCTGTTGAGCCAGCCGGTGGCGCCGGCCAGCGGGGGCAGGGTGCCTTCCACCGGCAGCGGCTGACCGGCGCCACTGGCCGCGCTCGTCATCGCGGCACCGGCAGCAGGCTGCTGTGCCGGCAGCACGTCAAGCAGGCCCTGTTCCAGCTTGGCGGTGCTGACCGTGGAGAGCCGGGTCAGCACGCCGGTATCCCAGCCCATCGCGATGGCGACCACCGCCAGCAATGCGGCGATGCCCAGCCCGCGGCGTACCCACTCCCCCACGCCGAGGCGACGCTTGAGCGCGGCGAACACACGCCCGCCGATCCAGATCGCCAGGGCCAGCGAGGTGGCGGCGCCCAGTGCATAGGCGAGCAGCAGCCCGCTGGTGCCGACACTGGCCCCCTGCAGCGCCGCGCCGGTGAGGATCAGGCCGAGGATCGGACCCGCGCACGGTGCCCACAGCAGGCCGGTGGCGATGCCGATCAGCAGCGAGGTGCCAACGCCCCCGCGTCCGGCATCACTGGCCGCATCGGCCGAGGCGCTCAGCCGCGCGCCCAGCCGCTGGAACGGGGACAGCAGGCGGTCGGCCAGCGCCGGCCACAGCAGCGCCAGCGCAAACACCGCCATCACCACCAGCGCGATCCAGCGTCCGATCTGGTTGGCCTGCGCCACCCACTGGCTGCTCACCGCCGCCAGGCTGGCGACCACGGCGAACATCAGCGCCATGCCGATCAGCAGCGGCAGCCCACTGCGCAGGAAAGGGCGGTCGGACCGTGCGAACACGAACGGCAGCACCGGCAGGATGCAGGGGCTGAGGATGGTGAGCACGCCACCGAGGTAGGCCAGCACGAGCAGAAGCATGGAGAGGTCCTTCTATGACGCAGGGGAGTGCGGCGCTCAGGCCGCGACGAAATTCATGGCCACGCCGTTCATGCAATAGCGCAGTCCGGTCGGGCGCGGGCCGTCATCGAAGACGTGGCCGAGGTGGCCACCGCAACGCCGGCAGTGTGCCTCGACCCGGACCATGCCCAGCGTGGTGTCGCGGTCTTCGCCGACGGCATCGTGCAGCGGCGCCCAGAAGCTGGGCCAGCCGGTGCCGCTGTCGAACTTGGTGGAGGAGGAGAACAGCGGCAGCGCGCACCCCGCACAGGTGAAGGTGCCGCGCCGGTGTTCCTTGTTGAGCGGGCTGCTGAACGGCCGCTCGGTGCCCTGCCGGCGCAGCACGCTGTACTGGCCCGGGGTGAGCTGCTCGCGCCACTGCGCATCGCTGCGCATGACCTCGAACTGGCGCGCAGGCGCGGCAGGGGCCGCCGGGGCGGGCCCGCTGCAGGCGGTCAGGCCGAACAGACCGGCGGCGGCCGCCATGCCACCCATTCCAAGCACATTGCGACGTGTGTAGCGCATGGCCGATCTCCGGGTACGGGAACGATGCGGCCATGCTGCGCCCGGCCCGGTCAACGAATCCTCACGCAGGGTTAAATTTTCCGTGACACATTCCGGTCGCGATCCGCCGACAATGCCTCATGCCCTCCTGCCGCCCCCCGAGCCGATGAGCAGCGCCAAGCGTGTCCTGATCGTCGAAGACGATGTCCACATCGCCAACCTGCTGCGCATGCACCTGCGCGACGAGGGCTATGAGGTCACCCATGCCGCCACCGGCGACGAGGGGTTGGCCCTGCTCGAAGGCCAGCCCTGGAGCGCGCTGGTACTGGACCTGATGCTGCCCGGCGTGGACGGCCTGGAGATCTGCAAGCGCGCCCGCGCGATGACGCGCTACACCCCGATCATCATCACCAGTGCGCGCGCCAGCGAAGTGCACCGCATCCTGGGGCTGGAGCTGGGCGCGGATGACTACCTGGCCAAACCGTTCTCGATGCTGGAACTGGTCGCCCGCGTGAAAGCACTGCTGCGCCGCGTGGAAGCGATGGCGCAGAACGCGCGCATTGATGCCGGTGAAACCGAGGTGGCCGGGCTGCGCATCGACCCGGTCGCACGCACGGCGCAGGTGGAGGGCAGGCCACTGGAACTGACCCCGCGCGAATTCGACCTGCTCTACTTCTTCGCCCGTCACCCAGGCCAGGTGTATTCGCGCATGGACCTGCTCAACCAGGTCTGGGGCTACCAGCACGACGGCTACGAACACACCGTCAACACCCACATCAACCGGCTGCGCAACAAGATCGAGCGCGATGCGGCCAATCCGCAGCGCATCCAGACGGTCTGGGGGCGCGGCTACAAACTGGTCGATGGCAACGAAGGGGGCGGCGCATGATCCGGCTCACGTTGTCGCAGCGCCTGTCCGCGGTGTTCTTCGCGCTGCTGCTGTTGTGCTGTGGCGCGCTGGTGTGGATCCAGATGCGCAGCACCACGGTGCATGAGCAGGAAACCGTACAGCGCCTCTCGCGCGGGCTGGCCGAACACATCGCGCGCAGTGGTGAGTTGATGGATGGCCGCGGCATGCGCAACGGCGAAGTGCGCGCGCTGTTCGGCAAGCTGATGGCGGTCAACCCGAGCGTGGAGGTATACCTGCTCGACGACCAGGGCCGCATCCTCGGCCACGATGCTCCGGACGGTCATCTCAAGCGCAGCCGGGTCGATCTGGCACCGGTAAAGGCGCTGCTGCGCGACGAGCCGCTGCCGATCCTCGGCGATGACCCGCGCAGCGCCACTGGCCGCAAGGTGTTCAACGCGGCGCCGCTGTGGGTGCAGGGGCATCAGGCCGGCTACATCTACGTGGTGCTGGTCGGTGAACAGCGCGAAGCACTGGCGGCCAACATCGCCGCCAACAGTACGCTGCGCACCACGCTGTGGTCGTTGGCGATCGTCGCGGTGGTGGGCCTGCTGGCCGGCCTGGTCGCGTTCCGTTGGGTCACCCGCCCGCTGCGCCAGCTGACCCGGCGCATCCAGTCCTTCGATGTCGATGCCGCCACCCCCGATGCCGCCCCGCCGCCGGCGCCGCTGCGCAGCGGCGAGCGCGATGAACTGGCCATCCTGCAGCACAGCTTTGGTCACATGGCCCAGCGCCTGGGCGAGCAATGGCAACAGTTGCGCCAACAGGACCTGCAGCGGCGCGAGCTGGTGGCCAATATCTCCCACGACCTGCGCACGCCGCTGTCCTCGCTGCACGGGTATCTGGAAACGCTGGCCCTCAAAGACGCCACGCTGGGCGCCGACGAGCGCCAGCGCTATCTCTCGATCGCGCTGTCGCAGAGCCACAAGGTCGGGCGCCTGGCCCAGGCGTTGTTCGAGCTGGCCCGGCTCGAACACGGCGGTGTCGTACTGGACCGCCAGGCGTTCTCGCTGCCGGATCTGATCCAGGATGTGTTCCAGAAATTCGAGCTGGCGGCCGAGTCGCGCCGGCAGACTCTCAGCGCCGACATTCCGCCGGGTATCCCGCCGGTGATCGCGGACCTGGCATTGATCGAGCGGGTGCTGACCAACCTGCTCGACAACGCGATCCGCCATACGCCGGAAGGCGGGCGCATCACGGTCACCCTGCGCGCGGCCGATGGCCAGGTGCAGGTCAGCGTGGCCGATACCGGCCCGGGCATTGCCGCCGAACGCCGCGCCACCCTGTTTACCGCGATGCCGGCGTTGAGCAGCCAGCGGCCGGACAGCGGTGGTCTGGGCCTGCTGATCGTGCATCGCATCGTGCAGCTGCACGGGCGTGAGATCCGCCTGCTGGAGAGCCCGGAAGGGGCGTTGTTCGTGTTCTCGCTGCCGGCAGCGCGGTAACAGCGCCCAAAAAAAGACCCGACAGAGGGAGGGTTCTGTCGGGTCTGGGATTGCGTGGGGGGAGGGACCCACGCAAATTCGATGTTGTCCGGCTCAGCCGCGGGTCTTGCCCGCGCTGGGCGTGGCGGCCGCGAACGGCTGCCGGGCGAGTTCGCTGAAGGCTTCGGAGGCCTTCAACCCCAGGCCGGCCATTTCTTGGCTGGCGCTGGTCCAACGGGCGAGGTTGTCACGTGCCAGTTGCGCGCCCTTGGGCAGCAGCGACTGCAGCGTGCCGGAATCCTGTGACTGCACGATTTCACCGAAGAACCCGCTGGTGGCGGTGATGTTCTTCTCCAGCGTCTTCAACTGCACCCCGAACATGCTTTCGGCATTTTCCAGCGCGAGCCGGTTGGCGCGCGTGGCCGTGGCGGCCAGCTGGCGGGTGTAGTCGCTGAAGGAATCGGTGAACGCGGACGCCATGGTCAGGACGGCTCGAGAACGTTGATGCAATGCAGCATACGCCGAATATATTGCATTGCAACATTTCATTGCCAGTTGTGGTCCGGTTTCACCTGAACCGCTTTCCGATCAATGGGTTGCGTGGGTCGGGGGCCGCGATGACTGGCGGGCAGCCGACCAACGGTCGGCTCTACCGCGCTGTGCACCCGCGCGCCGCCAATCAACCGCGATAGCGGCAGCCGGACGTGCAGGTTTCGTGCACGGTGACTTCGCTCAGCTCGGGCAGGGCCGGCTTGAGTTCGTTCCAGATCCAGGCCGCCAGCCGCTCGCTGGTCGGGTTCTCCAGACCGGGGATGTCATTGAGGTAGTGGTGGTCCAGGCGGTCATAGATCGGCTGGAAGGCGGCTTTGACGTCGCCGAAATCCATGATCCAGCCGGTCTGCTCACCTGGCTCGCCCTCCACTTTCAGTTCCACCCGGAACGAGTGGCCGTGCAGGCGCGCGCACTTGTGGCCCGGCGGCACATTGGGGAGGTGGTGAGCGGCCTCGAGGGTAAAGACTTTGAAGATTTCCATGGCCGCATTGTAGCGGTGGGCCGGGGGTGCGGCAGCGCCAGGCCGTTAATTGTTGCTAACGAAAACATTTCCATCCGGATGAAGAGATGTTAGTTTCTCTTATATCCGTATGAAGAGATGTTATTGGCCGTGGTTCAGCCAGACATGGACTACTGCGGAACTTGTCGTCCACCACCCCACTGAAGTTCATGCCCAAGCCCACTCTTCTTGTAGCGGCGTTGTCCGTCGCTCTGGCAACGCCTTTGACCGCGTTCGCCGACGCCGCCCCCGATGCCGCCGCCGCCGGCGACAGCAAGACCCTCGCCGCCGTGCGGGTCACCGGGTCCAACATCAAGCGCACCGATACCGAGTCGGCCAACCCGGTGCAGGTGATCGAGCGCCAGCAGTTGGAGGAGACCGGCAAGGCCACCGTCGCCGACCTGCTGCGCTCGATCTCGGCCAACACCGGCAACGCCAACAACGAAACCACCAACAACGGCTGGGCCTCCGGTTCGGCCGGCATCGGCCTGCGCGGCCTGTCGCAGAAGAACACACTGGTACTGCTCAATGGGCGTCGCCTGGCCAACTACGGCTTCCCGGCCGGCGGCCTGTCGGACACCTTCGTCAACCTCAACGCGCTGCCGCTGGTCGCCGTGGAGCGCATCGAAGTGCTCAAGGACGGCGCGTCGGCCGTGTATGGCTCCGATGCGGTGGCCGGCGTAGTCAACATCATCACCCGGCAGAATTTCGAAGGCGCCGAACTCGGTGGCAGCCTCGGCACCGCCGACCAGGGCGGGCTGGACGAGCAAAACCTGAAGTTCATCGGCGGTATCGGTGATCTGGACACAGATGGCTACAACATCCTGGTCAGCCTGGAAGGCTACAACCGCGAGCGCCTGGACCAGGACCAGCGCGACCTGACCAAGTCGGGCATCTACACCGACAAGCCCGGCGGCCGCTGGAACGGCTGGTCGGCCAAGGGTGCGCGTTATCTGGTCAACGGCACCTCGGTGCCGATGCTCGATGCCAACGGCAACTGCCCGGAGGGCACCTCCCTGGTCGCCAGCGCGCCGATCGATGGCCTGGCTGGCAACACCTGCGGCTTCAACCAGGCGCCGTACACCACGCTGATCCCCTCGACCAAGCGTTACCAGGCCTATGTCAACGGCACCTTCCGGGTGAACGACAACGTCGAAGCCTTCGGTGAAGTGCTCTACAGCGACATCAAGGGCGTCTCCTGGTTCGGCAGCAGCCCGTTCTTCACCCTGGAAAGCGGTCGCTTCGCGCTCAACGCCGATACCGGGCTGGCCGAGCCGGTCTCCTCCAATCTGCCGGCGAGCAGCCCTTACAACCCCTACGGCCGCGCCGTGCCGATCGAGTACACCTTCTTCAACCTCGGTGCGACCATCAAGACCAACCGCTCGCAGGCTTACCGCGGCCTGGTCGGGCTGCGCGGCAGCCTGCAGAACTGGGACTGGGAAGTGGGTGCATTCGGTGCGCGCAGCAGTGAGCGCGAGACCGTCTCCGGCGGCTTCGCCAACCGCTATGCGCTGGCCGATGCGCTGGCCACCGGCAGCTACAACCTGCTCAATCCCGCGGCCACCCCGCAGGACGTACTCAACGCGATCAACATCAGCACGCTGCGCCCGGCCGAGTCGGTGCTGCAGGGCGTGGATGCCAAGATCTCCGGTGCGATCGGCCACACCTGGGCCGGCGAGATCGGCTTTGCCGCCGGTGCCGAGTGGCGCCGCGAGAAACTCGATTCCAACAACCCCTGGCAGATCGATGCGGGCCTGCAGATCCGCCCGGCGATCGCCGAAGTGCACGGTGAGCGCAAGGTGACCGCGGCCTATGCCGAAGTGAACGTGCCGCTGGCCGAGCGCCTGGAGCTGCAGGCCGCTGCGCGCGCCGATCATTACAGCGATTTTGGCGATGCCTTCTCGCCCAAGCTGAGCCTGCGCTGGCAGCCGTGGGACATCCTGCTGGTGCGCGCGGCCGCCTCCAAGGGCTTCCGTGCGCCGTCGCTGTCGGAGAATTCCAACAGCACCAGCATCGCCTACGGCAGCGTGATCGATCCGCGCGATCCGGATGTGCCGGGCTCGCGGCAGAACCCGACCTTCTTCACCGTGGGCAACAACGACCTCAAGCCCGAGCGCACCAAGAGCTTCAACGCCGGCATCGTGCTCTCGCCGTGGTCCAACACCAGCCTGAGCGTGGACTACTACCGCATCGAGCTGGAGAACCTGGTGGGCACCAACAACACCCAGACCCTGGTCACTGATGACGTACCCGGTGCGGTGCTGCGCGATGAGCGAGGCAAGCTGCTGGCGGTCTACAACCGCTATCAGAACCTGAGCGAGCTGAAGACCTCCGGCTTCGATGTCGAACTGCGCCAGCGCTTCCCGACCGAGCGTGCCGGCGACTTCGGCCTGAGCACCGCCTTCACCCACGTGCGCGACTACAGCCGCCCCACCGTGGTCGGTGGCCCGCTGGTGGATTACGCCGGCAGCAACCTCGGCGCCACCCTGCCCAAGAACAAGGCAACCACCACCTTCGATTGGAGCTATGGCGATTTCCGCACCGCGCTGACCTGGTACTACACCAGCGGCTACGACCAGAAGGCCAGCGCCGCGGCCACCGCCGTGCAGGACCGCGTGGATGCCTACAACCAGTTCGACCTGTACCTGGGCTACACCGGCATCGACAAGCTGACCCTGTACGCGAAGATCCAGAACCTGGCCGATGAGGAACCGCCGTACGACGCCTCGTTCCCGGGCATCCGCGCGCCGTACGACTTCAGTCAGTACGACCTGCGCGGCCGCTACTTCACGGTCGGCTTCGACTACCGCTTCTGAACCTGCGGGCCGGTCGCCTTCGCGCCGGCCCGGCACCTGGCTGCACCGGAGCGTGCGCATCCAACGGGGCCGGCGGAGATGCCGGCCCGCTTCATGGGGAACTGCTGTGTCTTTGCATCGTGTCGTGTCACGTCCCATCACCTGGCTGGTGGGCGCGTTGTGGTTGCTGGCCGCGCCAGCGTTCGCGCAGAGCGCGTACTTCTTCCCGCAGGGCGGCGAGTTCGATCCGTCCATTCCCACCCCGCAGCAGTTCCTCGGCTATGAGATCGGCAGCCGCTACACGCGGCACGACCAGCTGGTGGCCTACTTCAACGAATTGGCCAAACACTCCGACAAGATCAAGGTCGAAGAGATCGGCCGCAGTTACGAGGGCCGCCCGCTGCTGATCGCCACGGTGACCTCGGCACAGAATCTGCAGAACCTGGAGGCGCTGCGGCGCCAGCACGTCACCCTGGCCGATCCGGCGCAGCCGCTCTCGGCCGCCGGCAGCAGCCCGGTGGTGGTGTGGCTGGGCTACAGCGTGCACGGCAATGAAACCTCCAGCGGTGAAGCAGCGATGCTCACCGCCTACTACCTGGTCGCCAACCGCAGTGTGGAAACCGCGCAGTGGCTGCAGCAGGCGGTGGTGCTGTTCGATCCGGCGCAGAACCCGGACGGGCGCGACCGCGCGGCGAGCTGGCACAACGCGTATGCGTCCTCGCCGGCCTCGGCCGACCCGGCCGACAAGGAACATGTCGAACCGTTCCCGCAGGGCCGCACCAATCACTACTTCACCGACCTCAACCGCGACTGGCTGGCGCTGACCCAGCAGGACACGCGGCCGAAGATCGCGTACTTCCACCAGTGGTATCCCAACGTCCAGATCGATTTCCACGAGATGGGCAAAGACAGCACCTACTACTTCGAACCGTCGCCGGCCAGCATGCACAGCCCGCTCATCCCGGCCTCGTCGTATGCGTTCAACAAGACCCTGGCCAAGTACCACGCACAGTCGCTGGATGCACTGGGCTCGCTGTACTACACCGGGGAGAACTTCGATAATTTCTCGCCGGTCTATGGCTCGACCTACCCGGACTTCCACGGTGCGGTGGGGGTGACCGTGGAGCAGGCCAGCTCGCGCGGCCGCGTGCAGGAATCGGTCAACGGCCTGCTGACCTTCGGCTTCACCATCCGCAACCAGGTGGCCACCGGCCTGGGCACCGTGCGCGGCGCGGTCACCGAGCGCGACGGGCTCCTGAAGCTGCAGAAGGATTTCTTCCAGTCGGCCCTGAAGCAGGCCAACCAGCAGCCGGTGAAGTCGTTCGTGTTCGGCGACGCGGCCGATCCGGGCCTGACCCGGCGCCTGCTGGATCTGCTGCTGCAGCACCAGATCACCGTGCAGGCATTGAGCGCCCCGGTGACGGTGGACGGCCAACGCTTCGAGCCGGGCAGCGCCTACGTGGTCCAAGCCGCGCAGCCGCAGTTCCGCCTCGTCCATTCGATCTTCGCCGACACCCCGCCGATCAAGGGCGATGTGTTCTACGGCAGCACCTCCTATGCGATCGCACCAGCCTACGGCGTCGCATTCGCCGCCAGCCGCAGCCGGATTGCCGGTGGCGAGCGCGTGGCCAGCGTGCCGGACGCGAACGGCGGCGTGGTCGGTGGCCAGGCAGGCTATGCCTACGTGTTTGACTGGCGCGATTACAACGCCAGCCGTGCGCTGTACGCGCTGCAGGCCAAGGGCCTGCTGACCCGCGCCGCGTTCCAGCCGTTCACGGCAGCCACCGCGCAGGGCGAGCAGTCGTTCGGCTACGGCAGCGTGGTGGTGCCGGTGGCGGGCCAGCCGCTGGCCGGTGCCGAACTGCTCGCGGCGGTCGACGCCGCGGCACGCAGCAGTGGCGTGCACATCCAGGCGCTGTCCAGCGGGCAGAGCCGTGGGGGTATCGATCTGGGCAGCGACAGTGTCAAGGCACTGCGCAAGCCGGCGGTCGCGCTGGTGATGGGCGAGGGCGTGAGTGCCACCGAGATCGGCTCGGCCTGGTTCCTGCTTGATCAGCACCTGCAACTGCCGGCCAGCAAGATCGATCCGGCCCAGCTCGGCAAGGTCGCTCTGGATCGCTACACCACCATTGTCCTGGCCGGTGGCACCTACGGTGGCGTCGATGCCACCGCCGTGGCCGCGCTCAAGCGCTGGATCAATGCTGGCGGCACGTTGATCACCTACGGCACCGCCGCGCGCTGGGCGATCGAGCAGAAGCTCAGCGACGAAGTGCTGGGGCCGGGGGAGAAGGAACCGGAGGCGGCACGACGCGCCTTTGGGGATCAGCGCGACATCGCCGCGATCGAGCGCGTGAGCGGCAACATCCTCAGCGCCGACGTGGACACCACGCATCCGCTGGGCTTCGGCGTGCCGCGCCGGCAGCTGGCGGTGAACAAGGAAAACGGCCTGAGCTTCCAGCCCAGCCGCAACCCGTTCTCCACGGTGGTACGCATCGACGAAGCGCCCAAGGTCAATGGGTATCTGTCCGAGCGCAACCGCAGCCGTGTCGCCGGTGCGGCCTGGCTGCTGGTATCGCCGCAGGGGCAGGGCAACGTGGTGCTGTTCGCCGATGACCCGGCGCACCGCAAGTACTGGCATGGCACCGAGCGCCTGCTGTTGAACGCGATCTTCTTCGGCAACCAGCTCAACCCGACCAAGCCGCGCGGCTGACGCCTTCGGCAGCGATAGTGCCGGCCGCTGGCCGGCTCCCGACCACACCCGGGGTGACACGCAGGCCTCCTCTGCAATGCGTCCGAAACAGCCGACCAACGTCGGCTGTTTTCGGTTGCTGGACACCCATCACACCCCTTGTGAAAATTCCGTATTGCGAATCATTCGCAATAAGAATAGGATGGCGCCCGCCGGGATCGCCCGGCTGTTTCCGCGAGAAGCCGCCCGCCTGATCGCTGCGCGTCCACGTTGTCGAACCGTAACCGTCCTTTCTCCAGGGGAACCACCATGAAGATCGTCCCGCTCACCGCGGCCCTGCTGGCACTGGTGCTGGCGCCGGCCGCCCATGCACAGCCGGCCACCAAGGCCACCCCTGTGTCCCCGACCGCAGCCGCCTTCCTGGCGCAGTTCGCCACCGAAGGGACCGACAGCGTCAGCTGGGCCCAGTTCGAGGCCTTCCGCAAGCAGCGTTACACCGACACCGACCGCAACCAGGACGGCCACGTCGACGAACAGGAATACGTCGATGAGTACCTGCAGCGCTTCGATGTGCGCCTGGCCGACGCGCGCACCGGCCACCTGCGCCAGACCGACACCCGTTTCAAGGCACTGGATCGCGACGGGAACGGGGCGATCAGCCGCGCCGAGTACGATGCCGCCGGCGAACGCACCTGGGCCGGCTACGAGGCCTCGCAGAACGCCACGCAGGAGACGGCCGCGGCGTCTTCGCGCGATCCGCTGAAGATGCCGACCTCGCACACCGCCAACGGCATGCTGGAACTGTACGACCGCAACCAGGATGGCGCGGTGGATCGCGACGAGTTCGATGCAGTGCGTGCCGCGGGCTTCGCCGCCACCGATGCCGACGGCAACGGTACGCTGTCGCTGGCCGAATACACCGCCGAGTTCAGCGGCCGCCTGGAGCAGCAGCGCCAGCGTGTGCGTGCCGATGCCGCGCGCCAGGCCCGCGTGCGCTTCGCCTCGCTGGACAAGGACACCGATGGCCGCATGACCTTTGCCGAGTACCAGCTCTCGGGCAAGCGCATGTTCGACCGCGCCGACAGCAATGGCGACGGCATCGTCGATGCACGCGATCCCGAGCCGGTCGCCGGCGCGCACTCGGCCAACGGCAACCGCTAGCGGCCTGGACGTGCGCTGCACGTCGCGCGCCTGCACCCACGGATGAACCCGGCGCGCCCCCCGCGCCCTTGCCCCCCAGCCCCGCTCGATCCACCGATCGCCGCAGCCAGGAACGGCCCGCCGCCACCGCGGCCTCACGCCATTTCCTTCCCCTCCTGCGGAGCTTGATCATGAAGTCGTCCCTCACCCTGCTGGCGCTGGCGGTTGGCGCCAGCCTGTCCGTCACCGTGCATGCTGAAACCGCTGCCGATGCCAGCACGCTCGATACCGTGCGCGTGCAGGCCGAGCGCGCCAAGAAAACCCGTTCGACCAACCAGAACGTCACCGTCCTCACCGCGGCCGATCTCGACAACGAGATGGCCAACACGATGGAAGAAGCGATCCGCTACATCCCCGGTGTCAGCATCGTGGACATGGGCCGCTTCGGTGACAACGGCTTCAATATCCGCGGCCTGGAAAGCGACCGCGTCGCGATCACCGTCGATGGCCTGAGCCTGGGCGAATCGGTGGAAACCGCGCGTTCCTACGAGTTCTTCCGTGGTGGCCGCGGCGATGTGGACATCGATACCCTCAAAAGCCTGGCCGTGATCAAGGGCGCCGACTCGATCAGCGCCGGCAGCGGTGCGCTGGGGGGGGCGGTGGTGTTCACCACCAAGGACCCGGCCGACTACCTCACGCGCACCGGCAACGACACCCACCTGGGCTTCAAGGCGGGGTACTCCGGTGCCAATGACGAAACCATGGGCACGCTGACCTTTGCCAACCGTACCGGCATCGTCGAATCGATGCTGGTCTACACCCGCCGCGAGGGCCATGAATCCGAGTCGTGGTATGACACCACCAACGACCGCATCGGGGTCGGTCGCCGCACGCCGGATCCGGTGGACAGCACCCGCGACAACCTGCTGGGCAAGCTCGACCTGCAGCTCGACGAGGCCAACACGCTGGGCTTCCTCTACGAGCGTGGCCGCGCCACCAACGACGTGGACAACCTCTCGCGCGTCTACGCGCCGGGTTACCTGTCGCGCAAAGGTCATGACACCAACGACCGTGACCGCTACGGGGTGAACTACCAGTGGCGCGCTGACAACGCGCTGTTCGATACGCTGGATGCACAGCTGGACCGCCAGGTCACCGACAGCCGTGGCATCACCACCATCGTGGCCGGCAGCGGCTGCCCCGGCGGCACGACGCCATGCCTGCGCAGCGAGAACCGCTCGACCAAGCAGACCCTGGACCGCGCCGCGGCCGACTTCAGCAAGGTCTTCGCCACTGCCGGCGCGCGCCATGACGTGGTCTACGGCCTGGCCTGGCAGCAGCGCGACATCGATTTCACTGCGGTTGATACGCGCTGGAACGCGGCCGGCGCGGTCGCCTCGGTGGAGATCGACCCGCGGCAGGTGCCCAAGACCGACGTGACTGCCTGGAACCTGTACCTGCGCGACAGCGTGCAGCTGCTGGACGAACGGCTGACGCTCAGCGCCGGTGCGCGCTACGACCGTTACGATTACTCACCGCAGGTGGATGCCACCTTCGTGGACCGCACCGGCACCGTGCGCGATGTGAGCTTCGCTTCGCCGAGCTGGCAGCTGGGCGCCGAGTACCGCTTCCTGCCCGATCACGCGCTGTGGGCGCAGGTGGGTCGTGGCTTCCGCGCACCGACCGTGGCGGACATGTATTCGCCGACCAGCGCCACCCAGGTCATCAACGCGCAGAACGGCCAGCCGCTGCTGCTCAACGACACCGTCTCCAACCCGGACCTGGAGGCGGAGAAGAGCCTGAATCTGGAGTTCGGCTACCGCTGGAGCACCGATCGCGCGCAGCTGGGCCTGTCGGTGTTCCGCGACCGCTACGAGAACTTCATCGAGTACACCAACCTGGTCCAGTCGGTACCCGGCGGCTTCCGCACCACCGCCACCGGCCCGGTGCTGTATTCGCGCAACTACACGATGCCGACCAACGCGGGCGAAGTGACGGTGAAGGGCGTGGAGCTGGAAGGACGCTGGCAGATCAGCGACGCCTGGTCCTCTCGCCTGGCGGCCTCCTACAGCGAAGGCGAGAAGCGCAACGGCGACCCGCTGGAGAGCATCGTGCCGGCCAGTGCGGTACTGGGCGTGCGCTACGCGCCGTCGCCGGTGTGGAACCTCACCGCCAGCGTGACCCACGCCGTGGCCAAGAAAGCGAAGGACGCCTACACCACCGACGCCACCGGCAAGGTCATCACGCCCGCCTTCGTCGACAAGGCCGATGGCTACACCGTGCTGGATCTGTACGGCACCTGGAACGTCACCCCGCAGTGGAAGCTCAGCGCCGGTATCTACAACCTGACCAATGAGGAGTACTACCTCTGGCAGCGCGTGCGCAACATCAACAAGGGCACCAACACGCTGTACGGCTACGTCAACGATGAGGGCATCGGCCGCTACAGCGAGCCCGGCCGCAATGCGCGGATCACGGTGGCCTACAGTTTCTGAGTCGGGGCGCCGAGCCACTGCCGGACAGGCGCCAACGACCGGGCCGGTAGTGCCGGCCGCTGGCCGGCTCCCGAGACACACAAAAAAGGGCGACGCAGATGCGTCGCCCTTTTTGCGTTTCAGCGATGCCCGGAGGAATCAGCTGGCGCGACCGCCGCCGCCACCCTGGCTGCGACCGGCACCGCCACGGCGCTGGCCCTGCGGCTGGCCACCGCGCGGTGCACCGCGACCGGCGCCATCACGCTGGCCGCCACCGGCCTTCTTCGGGCCGGCATGGGCGTGGCGCGGGGCCTCGCTGTGCGGACGACGCGCATGCTTGCGCGGCGAACGATCGCCACCCGGCACTTCGGCCTTGCCCGGCGCACTGTTGCCCCAGCGGATCGGGGTCTGCGGCTCGAAGCCCGGCACGTCGCGGATGTCCATGTCCTTGTCGAGCAGGCGCACGATCTGGCGCAGCAGCTTGGCTTCGTCCTGGGCCACCAGCGAAATCGCCTGGCCGGTCGAACCGTTACGGCCGGTACGGCCGATGCGGTGCACGTAATCCTCGGCCACCATCGGCAGGTCGTAGTTGATGACCTTCGGCAGTTCGTTGATGTCGATACCGCGTGCGGCGATGTCGGTGGCCACCAGCACGGTCACGCGGCCGGCCTTGAAGTCACCCAGGGCACGCAGGCGCTGGCCCTGGCTCTTGTTGCCATGGATCGCCGCGGTCTTGATGCCGGACTTGTCCAGGAACATCGCCAGCTTGTCGCAGCCATGCTTGGTACGGCCGAACACCAGGGTCTGCTCACGGCTGTCCTGCGCCAGCAGGTGCAGCAGCAGTTCGCGCTTGCGCGCGCCATCGACCGGATGCACGCGGTGGGTGATGGTCTCGGCAACGGTGTTCTTCGGGGTCACCTGGATCTGCGCCGGATCGCGCATGAACTCCAGGGCCAGCTGCTTGATGCTCTCTTCGAAGGTGGCCGAGAACAGCAGGGTCTGGCGGTTCTGGCGCGGCAGCTTGGCGAGGATCTTCTTGATCGACGGCAGGAAGCCCATGTCGAGCATGCGGTCGGCTTCGTCCAGGACCAGGATTTCGATGCCGGACAGGTCGACGCTGCGACGCTCGATGTGATCGATCAGGCGGCCCGGGCAGGCGACCAGCAGGTCCACGCCACGGCGCAGCACGTCGAACTGGTTGCCCATGCCGACGCCGCCGTAGATGCAGGCGCTCGGGATGCGCAGGTACTTGCTGTAGCCGCGCAGGCTGTCATGCACCTGGGTGGCCAGTTCGCGGGTGGGGGCGAGCACCAGTGCACGCGGCTTGCGCGGGCCATTGACGGCCTGCGGGTTGGTGCCCAGGTGCTGCAGCAGCGGCAGGCCGAACGCGGCCGTCTTGCCGGTACCGGTCTGTGCGCCGGCCAGCAGGTCGCGGCCTTCCAGGGCGAGCGGAATGGCCTGCTCCTGGATCGGGGTCGGGGTATCGTAGCCCTGCTCGGTCAACGCGCGCAGCAGGAACGGGGCAAGGCCCAAGGATTCAAAAGACATCGGGTGGAAGCTCCAAAGACAAAGTAACGCCAGGCCGAATGGCCGGACGCGAGGCAGATCAATGTGATCGGCTGACTCGGAGCGTTCCCGTGAACCGCGCTGCGAGAATTGGGTGCAGTCGACGCGGTGCGAAGACTGGAATGCATGACGAATGGCGTCGGAGTGGGGGCGGGCGACGGATCGTTGATCCATATCGCCGGCGATCCCGAAGGGAAACGGACGGCCGCTGCAGACCCGGATAGTCTAACGGATGTTTGAGACCCATACCAAACCTCCCTGTTCAGCTTGGGAGGAGGGGGCGGAACGATAGAGCCACGCCATGCGTGGCTGCTCCTGCGCGTAGGCAATGCATTACGGTAAGGCGATGCGGCGGTGCAGCTGGTCGGTCCGCCAAGCATTTGATTACACTTGAAACCTATTTTCGCGATCCCGGATACCCACCCATGAAGCTTGGTTCTTTGAAGGAAGGCGGCCGCGACGGCACCCTGATCGTGGTCTCGCGCGATCTGCGCCAGGGCGTGCGCGCCACCGGCATCGCCGCGACCCTGCAGCAGGCCCTGGAAGACTGGAGCCACCTGGCCCCGCGCCTGAATGCCCTGTACGAATCGCTGAACGACGGTGACGCCGACGGCGTGTTCGACATCGACCTGCAGGCGCTGGCCGCGCCGCTGCCGCGTGCCTATGAATTCGTCGATGGCAGCGCCTACCTGCCGCACGTGGCCCGCGTGCGCCGCGCCCGTGGCGCCGAAGTGCCGGAGAGCTTCTACACCGACCCGCTGATGTACCAGGCCACGAGCGCCGGTTTTTACGGCCCGCGCGACGCGGTCAAGGTGGTCAGCGAGGAATACGGCATCGATCTGGAAGCCGAGCTGGTGGTGATCACCGACGACGTGCCGATGGCGGTGACGCCGGAGCAGGCCGCCGGCCACATCCAGCTGATCGGCCTGGTCAACGATGTCTCGCTGCGCAACCTGATCCCGGGCGAGCTGGCCAAGGGCTTCGGGTTCCTGCAGTCCAAGCCGCGCTCGGCGCTGTCGCCGGTGTTCGTCACCCCCGATGAGCTGGGTGACGCCTGGCAGGACAGCAAGGTCCACCTGCCGCTGCTCACCCATATCAATGGGGAATGGTTCGGCGCGCCGGAAGCCGGCGTGGACATGCAGTTCAACTTCGCCCAGCTGGTCGCGCACGCCGCCAAGACCCGTCCGCTGGGCGCCGGTGCGATCGTCGGCTCGGGCACCATCGCCAACGAGGACACCAGCAAGGGTGCGTCCTGCTTCGCCGAACAGCGCACCGTGGAAACCCTGCGCGATGGCAAGCCGAGCACGCCGTTCATGTCCTTCGGCGATGTGGTGCGGATCGAGATGTTCGATGCGGCCGGCGAGAGCATCTTCGGTGCGATCGAACAGCGCATCGAGCAGGCGGCCAAGCCCTGAGCACTGGCCGGGAGACCGCCATGGAACCGATCGAGCTGTTCAGTTACTGGCGCTCCAGCGCAGCCTACCGCGTGCGCATCGGGCTGAATCTCAAGGGCCTGCCGCACCGGATCACCCCGGTGCACCTGGTCCGTGAGGGCGGCGAACAGCACGGCGCGGCCTATGCCGCGCTCAACCCGCAGGAACTGGTGCCGACCCTGCGCCATGGCGAGCGCGTGCTGCAGCAGTCGATGGCGATCCTGGAGTATCTGGACGAGGTGTTCCCGGCCCCGCCGTTGCTGCCCGCCGATGCGGAGGACAGGGCACGGGTGCGTGCGCTGGCGCAGCTGGTGGCCTGTGACATCCACCCGCTCAACAACCTGCGGGTGATGCAGTATCTGGAGCGCACGCTGCAGGCCGGCGCCGAGGCACGCACCCAGTGGACGCTGCACTGGATGGCGGAGGGGTTCGCGGCGATGGAAACGCTGTTGGCCGGCGATGCCAGGACGGGTACGTTCTGTCATGGCGACCAGCCCGGCCTGGCCGATGCCTGCCTGGTGCCGCAGCTGTACAACGCGCACCGGTTCGGGCTGGATCTGGCGCCGTACCCGACGTTGCAGCGTATCGAAGCCGCGTGCCTGGCCCTGCCGGCATTCGATGCAGCCAGGCCCGAGCATCAGATCGACGCAGGATGACGGTGGGCATCGACAGATCGACGCGGGGAGACGGGTAGGCATCGACCGTTGGTCGATGCGCCGTGTCAACTGCCCCCACCAACGGTGGGGGACTGCTAGAACCCGTGCGTGATCGCCGGGGCGGAGGCAGCCGAGTAATCCGCGTACGGATCGTGTTCGCTGCCGCCTTCGGACAGCCGGAATTTCAACGCCAGGCCATCGCGCGAGTCGGCCGCGCGCAGCGCCTCCTCCTGCTCGATGATGCCGTTCTTGGCCATCCGGAACAGGCACTGGTCGAAGCTCTCCATGCCTTCTTCCAGCGAGGCCTCCATCGCCGCCTTGATCTCGTGCACCTGGCCGCGGCGCAGCAGGTCGCGGATCATCGGCGTGTTGATGAGCACTTCGGTGGCCGGCAGGCGGCGCCCGTCCTTGCCCTTGACCAGGCGCTGGGAGACGACCGCGCGCAGGTTCAGGGAGAGGTTCATCAGCACGTTGCGGTGCGCGCTCTCGGGGAAGAAGTTGAGGATGCGCTCGATGGTCTGGTCGGCGTTGTTGGAGTGCAGGGTGGCCAGGCACAGGTGCCCGGTTTCAGCGAAGGCGATGGCCGCCTCCATGGTTTCCGCATCCAGGATCTCGCCGATCAGGATCACGTCGGGCGCTTCACGCATCGCGTTCTTCAACGCGTCGTGGAAGGTGTGCGTGTCCAGCCCGACCTCGCGCTGGTTCACGATCGACATCTTGTGTTTGTGCAGGTACTCGATCGGGTCCTCGATGGTGAGGATGTGCCCGGTCGTGGTGCTGTTGCGGTGGTCGATCATCGAGGCCAGCGAGGTCGACTTGCCCGAGCCGGTCGAGCCGACCACCAGCACCAGCCCGCGCGGGGTCATGATGACGTCCTTCAGGACCTGGGGCAGGTTGAGTTCTTCGATGCTGGGGATCTTGCTGCGGATCGCGCGGATCACCATGCCGACCTCGCCGCGCTGCTTGAACACGTTGACGCGGAAGCGCCCGGCGTCGGGCAGGGCAATGGCCATGTTGAGCTCGAGCTCGCGCTCGAACTGCGGGGCCTGGCCCTCATCCATCAGCGAGTAGGCGATCTTCTTGACCATCCCGGGCGGCAACCCGGTGTTGCCCAGCGGATAGAGTTTCCCCTCGATCTTGATGTATACCGGTGCTCCGGTCGTCAAGAACATGTCCGACGCGTTCTTTTCGGTCATCAGCTTCAGGAAATAGCCGATATCCATGCGAAATGTTTCCCCAACAATCAGCGGCTTGCCATTGCAAGCGCGCCGCAGGCTTCCGACAATGGCCGCGCACACAACTCTGGCGACGGCACCCCCAATGAAACCTAGCTTCGCACAAATACGACGGGCCCTGTATGTGACGGTGTGCGCATTCGCGCTCTCTGGTGCCGTACAGGCGCAGGATGGCGCGCTGGAACTGATGCAGGCCCGGCAGGCGGTCGACAAGGCCACCCAGGCCGATGCCGACCAGTACGCCCCGGACCTGATCGCCGTGGCCCGGCAGGGCCTGGAGCAGGCCCAGCGCGCCGCCGGTGACCGCCGCGAGCGCAAGAACGCGCCGATGCTGGCCGTTCGCGCCACGGTCGACGCCGACCTGGCCCGCGCCCGCAGCGAGGAAGCCACCGCTACGGCCCAGCTGCAGCTGCGCCGCAATGAAGTCACCCAGCTGCAGCGCCAGCTCGCCACCGGGGAAGACCGCTGATGCTCTCCACCAAGATGCGCATGCCCTGCCTGCTGCTGGCCGCCAGCCTCAGCCTGCCGCTGATGGCCCAGGCCGCCGATGACCCGGCGGTGGCCCAGCTCACCCAGCGCCTGATGGCGATCCAGGCCAACCCGGATGCCGCCCAGCTGGCCGCCTTCGAGCGCCTGCAGGCCCAGCAGGCCGTGGCGGATCTGGCCAAGGCCAAGCGCCGGGATCTGGACCAGGCCCGTTACCTGGCCGAGCGCCGGGTCGAGATCGCCGAGACCAGCGTCCGTGCCGCGTTGGCCCAGCGTGAGGTCGACCAGCTCGAGCGCACCCGCAGCGAGCTGTTGATCGAAGCCAGCCGCCGCGATGCCCAGCGGGCGCGCCAGGAAGCCGAGCGCCTGCGCGTGCAGGCCCAGATCCAGGCCGAGGAAAGCGAGCGCCTGCGCCAGGCGGCCGAGCAGGAAGCGTTGGCCCGCCAAGACGCCGAAACCGCGTTGACCAGCGTGGCCGGCAAGCAGACCGCCCGCCTGAGCGCGGCCCAGCAGAACGCCGCCAAGCTGGCCCGTGAAGAAGCCGAGCTGGTATCAGGCAGCAAGCTGCCCGGCTCGAAGTTCGAGTCCCGCGGGGAAGTGTTCACCTTCAGCGGCGACGCCTTTGCCACTGGCAAGGGCAGCCTGTCCGGCGGGGCCAAGGGCCAGGCCAAGGCGCTGGCCGAGTACCTGAACATCGGCAAGAAGGGCCGGGTCCGGATCGAAGCCTATGACGCGGCCGCCGGCGTCGGCCAGCAGCGTGCCGAGGCGCTGCGCGATGCACTCGTGGCCGCCGGTGTCAGTGCCAGCCGGCTTCAGGTCAGCGGCAAGAAGGCCGCGGCGACCAAGGCCCGTTCGGCGGAAGTCATCATCGCGCCCTGATGCCGGGCCGGTGTTGCGTCATGACCACGGGTCATGACGCAACTGGTTGTTTTTGTTTAATTTCCGTTGTTCTGCGCGTTCAGCCTGAACCCCGCCTAGGCGCGGTCGACGATATCGTTTGAAAGGGTTGAACCGGTTCCGAAGCAAGCGTAGGGTCAGTTGTCCGGGTCGCCTTCCGCGGCCTGGACGATTGGAGGGCCGGCAATGCACCAGCGCCACGAACCACAGCAGTCGCAGGTCCAGTACGCACTGGACGCCGCCGCGGGTTCGCAGGTCACGGTTGCCCGGCACTCCGCCCCAAGCAGCGCCCCGTGCCGTCAGGCCGGGGCGTTCTTGTTTCTGCAGAAGCGATAGGAGGTTCATCATGTTTGAAGGTCAGCCCCAGAGCGATATCGACGCACGGCGCAAGCAGGATCCCGAATTCAAGGCGCTTTACGAACGGCACCAGAAGTTGAACAAGAAGTGCATGGATGCCGAGCTGGGTGTGCTCCCGATAGACAGCCTCACCCTGGGACAGATGAAGCGTGAAAAGCTGCTGGCCAAGCAGAAACTGGAACGGATGTACGCCTCCCCCGTGCACTGACCCCTCTTGCCACCCTACGTCGCGGGCGGTTCCGGTCTCCTCGTCGACCGGTGCCGTCCGCGCCGCTCCGGGTCCGTTCCCGCAGCGGCAAACCGGCCGCAAGGCTGATGAACGCGGCAACCTGACTTTCGCCGCCAACCGTCGGATAATCACCGGTCCGGCCGCATTGCGGCGCGAATCGATGTGAACCGATGGCAATCCACTCCTCCGTACTCGAACTCATTGGCCAGACCCCGATCGTCAAGGCCCAGCGCCTGGATACGGGGGTCTGCGAGCTTTACCTGAAGCTCGAGAGTGCCAATCCCGGAGGATCGATCAAGGACCGCATCGGCCTGTCGATGATCGAAGCCGCCGAGAAGCGTGGCGACCTCAAGCCGGGCGCGACCCTGGTCGAGGGCACCGCCGGCAACACCGGCCTTGGCCTGGCGCTGGTCGCCCAGCAGAAGGGCTACAAGCTGATCCTGGTCGTGCCGGACAAGATGAGCCGCGAGAAGATCTTCAACCTGAAGGCGATGGGCGCCGAAGTGCGCCTGACCCGTTCGGACGTGGCCAAGGGCCATCCGGAGTACTACCAGGACATGGCCAAGCGCGTGGCCGAGGAAACCCCCGGCGCGTACTTCATCAACCAGTTCGGCAACCCGGACAACCCGGCCGCGCACGAATTCGGCACCGGCCCGGAAATCCTGGCGCAGATGGACGGCGACCTGGACGCGATCGTGTTCGGCTGTGGCAGCTCGGGCACCATGACCGGCCTGTCGCGCGCCTTCGCCACCCTCTCGCCGAAGACCGAGCTGGTCCTGGCCGATCCGGTCGGCTCGATCCTGGCCGAGTACATCAATGATGGCGTGCTCAACGACAAGTCGGGCAGCTGGCTGGTGGAAGGCATCGGCGAAGACTTCCTGCCCTCGATCGCCGATTTCAGCCGCGTCACCAAGGCCTACGCGATCAGCGATGCCGAGAGCTTCCACACCGCCCGCGAGCTGCTGGGCAAGGAAGGCATCCTCGGCGGGTCCTCCACCGGCACCCTGCTGGCCGCGGCGCTGAAGTACTGCAAGGAGCAGGCCACCCCGAAGAAGGTGCTGGTGCTGGTCTGCGACACCGGCAACAAGTACCTGTCCAAGATGTACAACGACTACTGGATGCTGGACAACGGCTTCCTGGAGCGCCCGCAGTCGGGCGACCTGCGCGACCTGATCCTGCGCCCGTACGGCCAGCGCGACACTGTCGTGATCGGCCCGAACGACCTGCTGACCACCGCCTACCAGCGCATGAAGCTGTATGACGTGTCGCAGCTGCCGGTGATGGACGGCGACCAGCTGGTCGGCATCGTGGATGAAAGCGACGTGCTACTGCATGTCTACGGCGATGAAGCCCGTTTCCGCGACCCGGTGGCCACCGCGATGGTCAGCAAGCTGGACCGCCTGGACGTGAAATCCCCGATCGAGGCCCTGCTGCCGGTGTTCGACCGTGGCCAGGTGGCCATCGTGATGGACGGCGCCAATTTCCTTGGCCTGATCACCCGGATCGACCTGCTGAACTACCTGCGTCGCCGCGTACAGTAAGCCGTAGTGTCGCAATGAACCCATGTTTATCCGCGTCAACGGCCGATTAAGCCAGCGCTGATAGACTTCCGCTCCTTTTGCGGGGGCCCCCTTGGGGGCTCCTCTTGCTGGGAAACAACATGTCCGATCACGCTTCTTCCGGGCACGGCGACCGCTCGCTCGCCCTGGCTACCCTGGCCATCCACGGCGGCCAATCGCCGGACCCGAGCACCGGCGCGGTGATGCCGCCGATCTACGCGACCTCCACCTACGCCCAGTCCAGCCCCGGTGAGCACCAGGGCTTCGAGTACTCGCGTACCCACAATCCCACCCGCTTCGCCTACGAGCGTTGCGTGGCCTCCCTGGAAGGCGGCAGCCGCGGCTACGCGTTCGCCTCGGGCATGGCCGCCAGCTCCACGGTGATGGAACTGCTGGATGCCGGCAGCCACGTGGTGGCGATGGACGACATCTACGGCGGCACCTTCCGCCTGTTCGAGCGCGTGCGTAAGCGTACCGCCGGCCTGCAGTTCAGCTTCGTCGATCTGACCGACCTGGCCGCGTTCGAAGCCTCGATCACCCCGCAGACCAGGATGGTCTGGATCGAGACCCCGACCAACCCGATGCTCAAGATCGTGGACATCGCGGCAGTGGCGGCGATCGCCAAGCGCCACAACCTGCTGGTGGTGGTCGACAACACCTTCGCCTCGCCGATGCTGCAGCGCCCGCTGGAGCAGGGCGCGGACCTGGTCCTGCACTCGGCCACCAAGTACCTCAACGGGCACTCGGACATGGTCGGCGGCATGGTCGTGGTCGGTGACAATGCCGAACTGGCCGAGCAGATGGCCTTCCTGCAGAACTCCATCGGCGCCGTGCAGGGGCCCTTCGACAGCTTCCTGGCCCTGCGCGGCCTGAAGACCCTGCCGCTGCGCATGAAGGCGCATTGCGCCAACGCGCTGGCGCTGGCGCAGTGGCTGGAAAAGCACCCGGCCGTGGAAAAGGTCATCTACCCCGGCCTGACCTCGCACCCGCAGCACGAACTGGCGACGCGCCAGATGAACGGTTACGGCGGCATCGTCTCGATCGTCCTCAGGGGCGGGTTCGATGCAGCCAAGCGTTTCTGCGAGAAGACCGAACTGTTCACTCTGGCCGAATCGCTGGGTGGTGTGGAAAGCCTGGTCAACCATCCTGCGGTGATGACGCATGCCTCGATCCCGGTCGAGCGCCGCGAGAAGCTGGGCATCAGTGATGCGCTGGTGCGGCTGAGCGTGGGGGTTGAGGAGTTGGGGGATCTGCAGGTGGATCTGGAAAGAGCGTTGGGCTGAGTAGCAGCGGCTGATGCCGATTACTTACGCCCGACTTCATTAGGAAGAATCTTTAGATGAATCAAATTTCTCCCGGCGCGATGCTGAACTCGCTCTGGACACATCGTGGGATTGTGTGGCTGCTCGGAAAAAGAGACGTCCAAAGCAAGTACAAGGGGTCATTTGCTGGTCTTCTTTGGGCATTCATAAATCCGCTGCTCATGCTTCTCATCTACACCTTTGTCTTTGCCGTGATCTTCAAGGCGCGCTGGCATGGTCAGATTGGCGATAGCCGGGCCCAGTTCGCATTGGTGATGTTCGTCGGTGTGATTATTCATGGCCTCTTCGCTGAAATGATTAATCGAGCGCCAGGAATCATTTTTGAAAATACCAACTACGTGACCAAGGTTGTTTTTCCCCTTGAAACACTGCCGGTCATCAGTCTTGGATCCGCACTTTTCCACTGCCTGGCCAGCGTGTGTGTGTTGCTCGTAGGTCTTCTGATCTGCAACGGCGGACTCCATTGGCAGGCTGTGTTCTTTCCTTTGGTATTGGCGCCATTGCTCGTGATGGCTATCGGAATTGCCTGGATTCTTGCTGCGCTGGGTGTATTCATTCGTGATTTGAAGCAGACCACGTCATTTGTAACAACTGCGATGCTCTTTCTTTCGCCAGTCTTTTATCCCCAGTCCGCGTGGCCGGAAAAGTACCAGCAGTTGTTCATGCTTAACCCACTTACTTTCATCATGGAGCAATCCCGGCAAGTGCTGATCTGGGGCAAGTTGCCCGATTTCACAGGGCTCGCTGTGTATCTGGTGATTGCATCGGGGGTTGCTTGTATCGGATTTGCTGTATTCCAGAAAATGCGTAAGGGCTTTGCTGATGTCCTCTGAGAAATCGACCGTTCCGTCGCCCGATGTCGTTATCGACGTATCAGGCCTAGGTAAATTTTACGAGATCTATGCCGACCCGAAAGATAGATTAAAGCAGTTCGTATTGCCGGCGCTGGATCGAGTGCTGGGTGGCGAGGCCAAGCACTACTACCGCGAGTTCTGGGCGCTAAGGGACGTCTCGTTCAGTGTGCGCCGTGGCGAAACCGTCGGCATCATTGGTCGCAATGGCTCGGGCAAGTCGACTCTACTGCAGCTTGTTTGCGGGACGTTGAGCCCGTCTGTGGGTGAGGTGAAAACAAAAGGACGAATCGCTGCTCTTCTTGAGTTGGGTTCAGGCTTCAATCCGGAGTTCACCGGCAAAGAGAATGTAATGCTCAGTGGCGCCCTGTTCGGGCTGACTGCCGAGCAAATGGAAGAGCGTTACCCTGACATTGTGGAGTTCTCAGGGATTGCCGATTTCATCGATCAACCGGTTAAGACATACTCAAGCGGTATGGTCGTGCGACTGGCTTTTTCTGTAATTGCCCATGTTGACGCGGACATTCTTGTGGTTGACGAGGCATTGTCTGTAGGGGACGCTTATTTCACTCAAAAATGCATGAGATTTCTTCGCTCTTTCATGAAACGCGGAACGCTTCTCTTCTGCAGCCATGATATGGGAGCAGTTATCAACCTCTGTGAGCGCGCAATCTGGCTGGACAAGGGCGATCTCCGCATGAATGGCGCTCCGAAGGAACTGTCTCAGGCGTACCTTGCGTCGCTTTTCGAGCCGGAAGCCTCAGGCGCGCCGGTGGAGATTGCGAATTCGGGTTCGAATGAAGTGGAGGGTGGTGCGGAAAGGCCTCCGTCCGCTGTGGACGCTTTTGTTGAAATCCCGCCTATCGAATACGTCGACATGAGAAAGGCACTCATCGACGCATCCAATCTGCGCAATGACATTGAGGTGTTCCAGTTCGACGAAAATAGAGCGTCTTTCGGAACGGGAGCGGCCAAGATCACTGCGGTGCAACTACTGGACGCTGGTGGGCATCCCGTTAATTGGGCAGTGGGGGGGCAAGAAGTCACACTGCAAATTGCTGTGCGCACCAAGACTGAGATCCATCGTCCGATTGTGGGGTTCGTAGTAAAGGACAAGCTGGGTCAGATCATCTTCGCTGACAACACGTATCTATCACAGAGGGATACGGAAATGAAGGTGCCACCGGAGACAACATTGGTTGCTTCGTTCAATTTCACTTTCCCGGTGCTGCCGGGCGGGGAATACAGCATATCGCCTGCCGTGGCCGAGGGCACCCAAGCGGACCATGTGCAACACCAGTGGATCCACGATGCCTTGATCCTTCATGTGCAATCGAGTTCCGTGTGTCTGGGGCTATTCGGCGTACCAATGCGCAGTATTGAAATGGAGATGAAGTTGTGACCAGTAATTCTGTGCCGATCTCTGAGCGCCATCTGGACTTCACCGGGGAGCGCTTCATCCCTGGGGTCACCGGTGAAATCGAGATGGAGCACTATCATCGATACTACCTTGCTTCTGAAATAGTTCGCGGCAAGCAGGTTCTGGATATCGCCTGTGGCGAGGGTTATGGCGCTGCCTTGATGTCCAAGTGGGCTCAACGCGTGATTGGCGTTGACATCGATCCTGACGCAGTCGGCCATGCACGGGACGCTTACCGGTCAGGCAATCTTGAGTTCCATTGCGGCTCATGTGCGGCAATTCCGCTGCCCGACGCTAGCGTTGATGTTGTCGTGAGTTTCGAGACAATTGAGCACCACGACCAACACCACGAGATGATGAAGGAAATCGTTCGAGTGCTTCGTCCCGACGGAGTCTTGATGATGTCCAGCCCTGATCGGGTGGAGTATTCCGAGAGGCCGGGGTTCCATAATGAATTTCATGTCAAGGAGCTGGATCGAACCGAGCTTGAGAATTTAATTACTCAGTACTTCCCGGCGTTCGAACTCTACGGCCAGCGCACTACCATGGCTTCGATGATTGGGCGAATGAGGCTGGACAGTGGTCAGGTCTCTTCCTCGGGAACCGAGTCGATTCGCCATTACTGGAGTGGAGCGGACGATCTCCTCGACGAGGTGAAATGCGCGGAGATGCCTCGCGAACCCGTCTATTTTATTGTTCTTGCATCGGCTGGCAAGATTCCACGGCTTCCTCAATCCCTGTTTGAGGTTGCCGGTTACGTCGAGGCACGTGTCCGCCAGGTAGCGAAGGATCATCAGGACGAAATTGCGAGAATCGCTCTTGAGCGGGACGGCATGCTGGCCGACAAGGATCGGGCATGGGAACGACGAGTTGAGCAGGTCGCCTCAGACTATGGCTTGGAAATACGGCGTATCTCGTCTGAGCGCGACCAAGCACTCTTGGACAAGGATCGCGATTGGAAGGCGGAGGTATGCAAGGTCGCTGGTGAATATCAAGAGAAGCTGCTAGCTCTGGAAGGAGCACGGGATCATGCTGTGCACGAGGAGCAGTCTCAGCGGCGTCTTAATGAGACATCGCAGGCTCAAGCAATCCAGTTCCAGAAAGCTCTTCCGTTGGTAAGTCTGATTATCGTCAACTACAACGGCCGACGCTTCCTGTGTCAGCTTCTTGAGAGTATCGAGAAGCTTGAGTATCCGACATTTGAGGTGGTTTTCGTCGACAATGCTTCGGTAGATGACTCTGTAAGCTATGTGAGAGCTGCTTTCCCCTGGGTTCGTATCATCGAATCCAGAAAAAACCTCGGTTTTGCCGGTGGAAACAACCTCGGAATGAGATATGCGCGGGGTGAGTTGATTGGCTTGATCAATAACGATACCGTGGTCGAGCCAAGGTGGCTCTCGGCCTTGGTTGAGGAATTGATGTCCGACCCCTCAGTTTCAGCTGTCGGTTCAAAAATTCTCTTTTTCCGCCGATACGTGGACCTGACGATTGAAAGCCGGGCCTTCCGCCCGAGTAATGTGAGCGGATCGAGCGACACTCGCGACCTTGGTGTACTTATTGACGATGAGAGCTGCTTCATCGATAGTGGCTACCGGAAACTAATATATGCTCATGGTTTCTGGGGGGCGGAGTACCACGGCTCGAGAAAGGTCAACTGGACAAACGGCAATGCAATTCTCCGCGTGCCGCTGCCGCCAGATCAACGTGACGGCAAGTTCAGGTTGAAGCTGCTGCTCGCCGGTTCTGAAATGGCCGAGGGCAACGAATTTATAGTCAAAGCTGGTGGACGTCAGTTGGCGTCAGGGCGCCTACATTCCGACTTTACGGAATACGTCTTTGACTGTGATGCAGGCGTTCTGATGGATTTGGCATTTGATGTTGTCAACAATGCAGGAACTGCTTTGGACGAGAACGGCGAGGCTGGGGACCGTGGCATTTACGAGGTGGATACCGGTCAGTTTGATGCTAATGAAAACGTCAGTGCGCTATGTGGCGCTTCCATGCTGATGCGTCGATCGGCGCTGATCGAGGCTGGCTTGTTCGATTCCAGCTTCTTCATGTACTACGAGGATACTGATCTCAGCTGGCGTCTCCGAAAGGCTGGCGGCGTTCTTCGCTATGTTCCTGCCAGCGTGGTTCGACACGTCCATACAGGATCCAGTGTCGAATGGTCGCCGACCTTCATCTTCTATGTGTCGAGGAACCACGTGTTGATTAAGATCAAGCATGCTCCTGCATCCGTGGCTGCAGTCGCTTATGCGAAGGAGTCGGCTCGTTGCCTGCAGGCGGCTATCGCGGCCGTTCGGCGGGGATTCCGCAATAAGAGATGCAACGCGGAGCTTCGACTTCGATTTCGCATACAGTACGGACTGCTCAGGCTTGCTCCGCTAGCCATGCTTCATCGGTGGTCCGGACGTCTGCGTGCAGCGGATCGTATCGGGGCGCGCGCGCAATGAAGGTGGGTATCTATAATCGCTATTGGGCAACAATGGGCGGTGGCGAAAAGCATGTCGGGACGATTGCCGAGGTGCTCTTGTCCGAAGGCTATGAGGTTGACCTGATTCGAGTGGGTCCAGTTGATGAGGTGGAATTTTGCCAGCGGATGAATCTTCAGCTTGATAAGGCGCGTTGGGTCGAATGGCCAGCGCTCTCGTGCACTGAACTGGCTCCCATGAGTGCAGGCTACGACTTGTTCATCAACTCGACGTACTGCTCGTCGATGATCTCGCAAGCGGCTAAGTCAATCTACTTGGTGTTCTTCCCGCACGAGCTGGTCGAAGGCTCGCGTGTTCCTCGCTTCCTGCAGAGGGCGGCCGGAAGGTTGAATCGAGATGGATTTCCGCGGCTGGCGCGGATTGCCAACCATGCCAGGAAGGTCGTTCGCGGACTTGCCGCGAAGGAGATGCGTCCTTTCATCGACAGCTATGAGGTGCCGCTGGCCAATTCTGATTTCACGGCCGCTTGGGTGGAAAGGCGTTGGGCGCGGAATGCAGATGTCCTGCCTCCCCCGATTGATACTGAGCGATTCGCGGGAATTGACCTCGCCAGCAAGAAGAAGGTAATTCTGAGCGTCGGACGTTTCTTTGCCGGTGGACATAATAAGAAGCATTTGGAGTTGATTCGTGCCTTCAGGGAGATGTACGACGCCGGCATGGTTCCCGAGGATTGGGAGTACCACCTCGCTGGTAGTGTGCATGCCGATACAGCGAAGCATCGAGAGTACTTCGAACAGGTGAATGAGCTGGCCCGCGGTTACCCGATCAAGATCATGGGCAACCTCGGTGCAAGACAGTTGCTGGAGGAATATTCTAATGCCTCAATCTTCTGGCATGGGGCCGGCTGGGGAGAGTCCGAAACCTCGGAGCCTGAGAAGCTGGAGCACTTTGGGATGACTGCATGTGAGGCGATGGCCGCCGGCGCGATCCCTATCGTTGTTCCAATGGGCGGGCCGAAGGAGATCGTCACTGACGGCGTCGACGGTTTTCATTTCCGCGATGCGGCTGACCTCCGGCAGAAAACCCGATACTTGATGGAACTCCACGGAACGGATGCGCAGATCGAGCTTGCGGAAAGGGCCCGTAAGAGCGTGGCCAAATACGCCAGTTCCAATTTCCACGCTGGATTCATGAGGATCCTGCGCGGGCGTTGATGGTCGAGCAGTGGCGCACGGTAGTGCGTGAACGTCCGCACGCACGGGGTGCATTCCGCAGCGATCAAGCGTGCTTGTTCAGTTCTGAGTCTTCCACTGGCGCCTGCCATTCGTGCGACTTCCGTTAAGTGTTAGCGAAGAGAGAGTTTTGATGAATGTAATTTTGATCGGTCGCGATAAGGCGAAGAGCCTGATTGCATTCGCTCTATTCCTGATTGTCGGTGTGGTTTTCTATCAACTCAGGGCAAACGCCTATCTTACGGCGGTTCCGGGCGATCTCATCGACGCGAGGTTCAACTCGGTTGTGCTTGAGCACGTCTATCAGTGGTTGCGTGGCAATGCGCAATCTCTATGGAGTCCTGGGTTTTTCTACCCCGTTAGAGACGTTCTCGCACTCAGTGACAATCATTTCGGCTCCATTCTTCCGTATGCCTTGCTTCGATTCTTTGGATTTGAGCGTGAGCTCGCGCTTGCGCTCTGGCTAATGCTCGGTGGCGTTCTTAACTACGCGGTTGCGTACATCGCATTTAGACAATTGGGCCTCAGGAGCGCAGGCGCGGCTGCCGGCGCTTTTGTATTCGCCTTCTCCCTTCCGGTACTGGCCCAGCAGGCCCACGCACAATTTGCGTTCCGAATGTTCGTGCCCTTGGTATTTGCCAGCTTCTACGCTTGGTTGAAATATGGACGTTCGTCATCCTTGGCCTGGGCCGCCATCTGGCTCATGGCACAGTTCTACTGTGCAATATATACGGGTGTCTTTGCCGTATATCTTTTGCTGGCGATGGCAGTCGGCTGGTTGTTGCTTGGAAAAGGCGGGGACGTCCGCAGGACGATTGTTCGGAGCATGAGCAGAGCCTCTCTGCCTGGAACAATCGCTTCCGCTTCCGTCGTGGTGCTTTGTGGTACTGCTGTGCTTGCATTGCTCGCGAAGTACAAGCAGGTTACGCTCGCTCACGGGTTCGAGCGCCCTCGCGAGGAGATTCTCGGCATGCTTCCGCGTGTCTGGAGTTATCTGATTTCAGATTTTTCTAAGTTAAGCCATGGGATCGGTGGCTCGATCACCGATATTTCTATGCGCCATGAGCATCAACTTTTCATCGGAGTGGGCGTTCTTCTGTTCTGCTTCGTGGGTGCATTGGTTGCGCTCCGTAGGATTGAATACGTCGAAATTGGCAAGCTGGCTCTTCTGTCGGTACTGTTGCTCGTACTAGGGACGCTGAACATAAGCAACGTTTCCATCTATCGGTTGTTCCTGCACGTTCCTGGTATAGATTCAGTACGGGCGGTCACCCGCGTGATGTTGGTCATGGTGATGCCACTCGGCGTTCTTTCCGGTATCGGCTTCCAAAGGGTAGTTACTCTTCTCGGGCGACGCAGTGTTTTCCATCTTGGTGTTGGTGGGGTGCTGGCATTTGCTGTTCTGGTTGGTGAGTCGAGCACTTTCCAGGCTGGCAATGCAAGCTTCTCGGCCTGGCGGGATCGGCAGGCGGACTTTGCTTCGAGGGTGCCGGCCGGGGCCGTTGCAGGTAGCGTGATAATGGCGGATCGATCATCTGACTCGCCCTACCTTGATGACTTGGACGCGATGATTTACGCCCAAGACCACGGCATGTTTTCGATAAATGGATACTCCGGCTACGTGCCACCTGGCGCAGGTGTAGCCGGCAGCTGTGAAAGCGCGGAGAGTTTCGTCGAGACGCAGGTACAGTTCGGCCGGGTCGGTCCAGATCAAGCCCGGCAGCTTCGCGACAGAATCCTCGTGGTTCCTAAGCATCAGTGCGTGCGTGGAAGAGTAATGCGTTTTTCCGGCCGGGTTTCGGCGGACGTTGCTCGTCAGATCGGTGTTTCAATATCTAGTGTGGCTTATGACTCTGCTGGGGCAACGATTACTGTAAGTATTCAAAATAACTCCCTGCAGGATTTCAGTTCCCTCGAGATGAATGGGCGAAACGTTCGTCTTTCCTGGCGGATTTTGCTGCCTGGCGAGGATGAGGCGCCGCCAGGCTGGGATGGCCGTCACGACTTGATGCTACAGTTGGCGCCGGGGGAGTCGGCCGCTGTGGAATTTCACGCGAATGGGTTGAACCCAGGGGGCGGCACCCTGCAGGTGAATTTGGTTCAAGAGACGGTCTTTTGGTTCAGTGATGAGGGGATGGCTGTTCCCTCACTACCGCTGAATCGCTGAGGTTTGCCGGCTGCCTCCAACTTCCGGCGCTCTCGCTATTAGGCGAAAAAGGGGAAGGGGATGGGGGTCTCAGGAAAGTACTTTGCGGCACCGGCTTTCTTGATTTATCTGCTTGTGGGGGTCGTGATTCACTCGGATTACGCCGTCTCATGGGATGAGCCTACCTCACGTATGAATGGACTGGTGAGCCTAAAGTATGTTGATCGGGTGTTGGGCTCGGGTGGTCTACAGGAGGAACTCAGTTCGATACCCGATCTTGCGGCCTGGCAAGACAGGGACTACGGAGTAGCATTTGAGCTGCCACTAGCAGCGGCGGAGAAATTAACTGGAGTCGCTGAGGAAGAGATCTGGCCGCTCAGGCACCTGTTGACTTTTCTGCTCTCTGCTTTAGGGGTTTTTGCCGTCTACCGCACGGCTAAACTCGCGTACGCGAACGAGGTCGTCGCGATAATGGCGGCGATTTTGCTGGCGATTTCTCCGAGGATGTTCGCTGAGTCATTCTACAACTCCAAAGACATTGCGTTCATGGCCGCAATGGCCATATCCACATGGACGTTGACTAGGTTGCTGATATCCGGGCGTGTGGAGGCGGTACTCTTCCATGGGCTCGCCACCGCTTTCGCGGTTGATATCCGAGTGATGGGCGTTGTGCTTTTACCGCTGACTATCCTCCTTCTTATTATTCAGGTCATGCGGGGGAAAAGAGCTGGTCCTGAGGCTGTCAGGCTGATCCTGCTCTACACGTGTGCCACTTTGGTGGGTGTCTACGTGATGTTTCCGTTTCTCTGGGAAGCGCCTTTCCGGAACTTTATGTTCGTCTTTGAGAGGATGGCGCATTTCCGCTGGGAGAACGAGGTTCTTTACCTTGGGCGCGTGTATCAGTCCGCTGAGTTGCCGTGGCACTACCTCTTTGTCTGGATAGCAATTACCACGCCGCCGTCGATCATCTTTCTAGCTATCATTGGTACTCTTTCTGGGTTGGTCCAGGTGCTCCAGCAGCGGGGGAGGTTCGAGCTGACACTCTCCTACCTTTTACTGGCCTACGCGCCAGTGCTTGCTGTAATTGTGATGGGATCAGTGGTCTATGATGGATGGCGTCAACTCTATTTCATCTATCCGAGTCTAATCCTGCTCTCCGCCGGGGCCTTGGTCTCAATGGGCCATTGGGCAATCCGGTCGCCGATTCCCGCAAAGTTCCTGTTGGCCGGGCTGGCTGCGTCACTCGTCATGCAGATAGGATGGATCGTTAAGGCGCATCCCTTGCAAAACGTATACTTCAATTTCCTAGCCGGTTCTGACTGGAAGCGCCGCTTCGAAGTTGATTATTGGGGATTGGCAAACAGCTCTGCCATCAAGTCGGTGGTTGACTGGCAAGGCGGGCGGACCATTTCCATCAAAGCCGTCAGCAGAACGCCGCTGGATAGGGCGCTGCTGGACATGCCTTCGGAATACCGGGAGCACGTAGTGATTGTTGATGATCGTTCTAAGCCAGAGTTCATTCTAAATAATTATCGTGGCGTATCAGGCTGTTTGAACTTATGTATTCCAGGTGAATATGAGGAATATTGGCGCAAAGAGGTTGCGGGAGAGGATATAGTTTCGATATCGAGATTAAGGCCGGGTGTCATCGCCGATCCTTATTTCAAGGGGATTCCGTTCTCTGGTCGTTTCTCCCCTGATGTTGCCGCCAGGGTTGATCTTCTCATTACAGGCTACTCGCCGATAGCGGGTGGCATAAGAGCGAGTGTGCGGATTAGGAATGGGTCAGACTCAGTTATGAAGACAATCGAAGCGGATGGTCGTAACGTCCGCCTGTCGTGGCGCCTTGTGCCAGATGGTGGGAGCTCGACACCTCCCGGTTGGGATGCGAGAAAGGATCTGTCGCTTGAACTTTTGCCGGGGGAGGCTGTGGATCTTGCCTTCAATGTGAATGCACCTCCCGGCCGCTACGTGCTTGAAGTAAGCTTGGTCCAAGAAATGGTCTTCTGGTTCCACGACCAGGGTATGAAAGTTCCTACAAAGGGCGTGGTCATCTGATGCTTGGTAATAATGATAGAGAATCTACTGTGAAGATTGCGGTTGCAGGTACGGGTTATGTAGGTTTGTCCAATGGCGTGCTTCTTGCGCGCCAGCATGAGGTCGTTGCTGTAGATGTAAATGAGGAGAGAGTGCGGCTGCTCAATACGGGCGTATCCCCCATTGCCGATCCTGAGTTGGAGGCTGCGCTGCTAGATGGTGGTCTTAATTTTCGGGCAACGCTGGATCCCGTCGACGGGTACGCTGGAGCAGTATTCGTCATAATCTCCACGCCGACCGACTATGACCCCGAAACAAATTACTTCAACACGGTGTCGATTGAGTCAGTGATCTCTCAGGTACTGAAAATAGCGCCTGACGCGACCATGGTAATAAAGTCCACCATTCCCGTGGGTTACGTGGAGAGTGTGCGTACCAAATTCGGAACTGATAATATAATTTTCTCTCCCGAGTTTCTCCGAGAAGGTCGTGCGCTCCATGATAATCTTCATCCTTCCCGGATCATTGTTGGCGAGAAATCCCGGCGTGCAGAAGTTTTTGCTGCTCTGCTGAAGGATGCTGCAATCAAGGCGGGTGTTCCGGTTCTATTCACCGATCCGACAGAGGCGGAAGCTATCAAGCTCTTCGCTAATACCTATCTGGCGATGCGCGTCTCGTACTTCAATGAGCTCGATACCTACGCTGTTACGCACAGTCTGGACAGCAAGCAGATCATCCAAGGCGTAAGCTTAGATCCACGCATTGGTGGCCACTACAACAACCCATCTTTTGGATATGGCGGCTACTGCCTTCCAAAAGACACGAAACAGCTGTTGGCGAACTACAGCAGCGTCCCTCAAAATCTGATACGCGCGATTGTCGACTCCAACACGACGCGCAAAGACTTCATTGCCGAGCAGGTTCTCAAGCGCAAGCCCAAAGTTGTTGGTGTCTACCGCTTGATCATGAAGAGCGGATCAGACAACTTCCGCTCTTCAAGCATCCAAGGCGTCATGAAGCGCATCAAGAGCAAGGGGGTGGAGATAATCGTTTATGAACCGAATTTCCAAGAGCCGGAATTTTTCCGGTCCAGGGTTGTGAACGATCTGGGACAATTCAAACGCGAAGCCGACGTGATCATCAGTAATCGCATGTCTTGTGAACTTGATGACGTCGCAAGCAAGGTCTACACACGCGATCTGTTTGGAGAAAACTAATCTTGCCAAAGCAGGGCACCCTGAGGTGCCCTGCTTTTGATCTCAGTTGAGCGCCCTTTCCAGCTCCGGGAGGATCGCAAACAGATCCCCCACCAACCCGATATCGGCGATCTCGAAGATCGGCGAGTCCGGATCCTTGTTGATCGCCACGATGGTGCCGGCGTCCTTGATCCCGGTCAGATGCTGGATGGCACCGCTGATGCCCACGGCCACGTACAGCTCCGGCGAGATGATCTTGCCGGTCTGGCCGACCTGCAGGTCGCTCGGCACATAGCCGGCGTCCACGGCGGCGCGCGAGGCACCCACGGCGGCGCCGAGCTTGTCGGCGAGCTGGAAGATCACCTTGAAGTTCTCTTCCGAGCCCACGCCACGGCCGCCGGAGACCACGCGCTTGGCGCTCTGCAGGTCCGGTCGGTCGGTCGCGCCGGCGGCCAGGCCGATGAAGCGGGTGTGGCTCGGCAGGGCCGCATCCACGTTGGCCGCTTCCACGGAGGCGCTGCCGCCCTTGGCCGCTTCCGGCCACGAGGCAGCGCGCACGGTGGCGACCACGATCTGGTCGGCCGGCACCTCGACGGTGATGATGGCGTTGCCCGCATAGATCGGGCGCTTGAAGGTGTGGCTGCCTTCGACGGTCATCAGGTCGGAGACCTGGTTGACGCCCAGCAGGGCGGCCACGCACGGCATCAGGTCCTTGCCGAAGGTGGTCGAGGGGCCGAACACGTGGGTGTAGCCGGTGGCCAGCTGCGCGATCTGCGGGGCCAGGACCTGGGCCAGCGCCTGCGCGTTGGCGGCGTTGGTCACGGTCAGCACCTTGGCGACGCCGGCCAGCTGCGCTGCTTCAGCGGCGGCTGCGGTCGCGTCGGCGGCCAGCACCAGCACGTCGATGCTGGCGCCGCTGATCGCAGCGGCCGCACTGACGGTCTTGGCGGTAGCGGCGTTGAGCTTGCCGTCGTGGTGCTCGGCGATGACGAGAATCTTGCTCATTACAGCAACCCCTTCTGCTTGAGTGCGGCAACCAGTTCGGCCGCGTCCTTGACCATCACACCCTTGCTGCGCTTGGACGGCGCGGCGTACTGGGTGGTCTTGAAGGTATCGGCGGCTTCAACGCCGAGGTCAGCCAGCTGCAGGGTCTCCAAGGGCTTGGCCTTGGCCTTCATGATGTCGGGCAGCTTGATGAAGCGCGGCTCGTTCAGGCGCAGGTCTGTGGTGACCACGGCCGGCAGGTCCACTTCCAGCGTTTCCAGGCCGGCGTCGACTTCACGGGTCACCGTGGCCTTGCCATCAACAATGTCCAGCTTGCTGGCGAAGGTCGCCTGCGGACGGCCCCAGAGCGTGGCCAGCATCTGGCCGGTTTGGTTGGCGTCGTCGTCGATGGCCTGCTTGCCGAGGATCACCAGATCCGGCTGTTCCTTTTCGACCAGCTTGAGCAGGGTACGGGCAGCGGTCAGCGGCTGGATGGCCTGGTCGGTGACAACATGAATGGCGCGATTGGCACCCATGGCCAGGCCGTTGCGCAGGTGCGCTTGGGCGTCGGCCGGGGCGATGGTTGCTACTACGACCTCGCTGGCGATGCCCTTGTCACGCAGGCGCAGGGCCTCTTCCAGGGCGATCTCATCGAAAGGGTTGGGGGACAGCTTGACGCCGTCGGTGACCACGCCGGAACCGTCCGGCTTGACCTGAATGCGGACGTTGTAGTCCACCACGCGCTTGTACGCGACGAGGATTTTCATCTGGTGCTGGATCCTTCAATAACGGGAGAACGTCCGGTTCTTTGAGTAGCAACCGGTTCGGGGGTGGGACCGCGATTCTAACTGCCCCGGGGGGACCATGCGAATGCGTATGGTTATACTGCATTGCGGCATGAAATTGCGGGATGAGGTCTTTGTTCAACTGCGCGGGCATGTCGTGAAGACGGCCGCCATGTATCCTGTGGCGCTGAGTCGGGGCGCCATAAGGCCCCTGCGCGCATATCGAACAGGAGAATGGGTAGTGCCCACATGGCTTGTCACCGGCGGAGCCGGATTCATTGGCGGTAACTTTGTCCTCGAAGCGGTCGCCAATGGCGTGCGCGTCATCAACCTCGATGCGCTGACCTACGCGGGCAACCTCAAGACCCTGGCCACGCTTGAGGGCAATCCGGACCACGTGTTCGTCGAGGGCGACATCGGCGACCAGGCGCTGGTATCGCGCCTGCTGGCCGAGCACCAGCCCGATGCGGTGCTGAACTTCGCCGCGGAGAGCCACGTGGACCGTTCCATCGACGGCCCGGGCGCGTTCATCCAGACCAACGTGGTCGGCACCCTGGCGCTGCTGGAAGCCGTGCGCGATTACTGGAAGGCGCTGCCGGCCGACAAGGGCCAGGCGTTCCGCTTCCTGCACGTATCCACCGATGAGGTCTACGGCACCCTCGGCGAGACCGGCAAGTTCAGCGAGACCACCCCGTATGCGCCGAACTCGCCGTACTCGGCATCCAAGGCGGCCTCGGACCATCTGGTGCGCGCGTTCCACCACACCTACGCGCTGCCGGTGCTGACCACCAACTGCTCCAACAACTACGGCCCGTACCACTTCCCCGAGAAGCTGATCCCGCTGGTGATCGCCAAGGCCCTGGCCGGCGAACCGCTGCCGGTCTACGGCGATGGCAAGCAGGTGCGCGACTGGCTGTTCGTGAGCGACCACTGCGAAGCGATCCGCACCGTGCTGGCCAAGGGCCAGGTCGGCGAGACCTACAACGTCGGCGGCAACTCCGAGAAGCAGAACATCGAAGTGGTGCAGGCGATCTGCGCACTGCTCGATGCACGCCGCCCGCGTGAGGATGGCCAGCCGCGCGCCAGCCAGATCACCTATGTGACCGACCGCCCCGGCCATGACCGCCGCTACGCGATCGATGCCTCCAAGCTCAAGGACCAGCTGGGCTGGGAACCGAAGTACACCTTCGAGCAGGGCATCGGCTTCACCGTGGACTGGTACCTGGACAACCAGGACTGGGTCAACGGCGTACTCGACGGCAGCTACCGCCTGCAGCGCATCGGCACCACCGCCTGAGTGCGGTGATCACCAGACAGAGGACAACCGCATGACTCAACGCAAGGGCATCATCCTCGCGGGTGGTTCGGGCACGCGCCTGTATCCGATCACCAAGGGCGTCAGCAAGCAGCTGCTGCCCGTGTACGACAAGCCGATGATCTACTACCCGCTCAGCGTGCTGATGCTGGCCGGGATCCGCGACGTGCTGATCATCAACACGCCGCACGAGCAGGCGCTGTTCCAGAGCCTGCTTGGCGATGGCTCGCAGTGGGGCATGAACATCGAGTACGCCGTGCAGCCGAGTCCGGACGGGCTGGCGCAGGCCTACCTGATCGGCAAGGAGTTCATCGGCGGCAAGCCGAGCTGCCTGGTGCTGGGCGACAACATCTTCCACGGCCATGGCCTGCGTGAGGTGCTGCGCAATGCCGACCAGCGCGATACCGGTGCCACGGTGTTCGGCTACTGGGTCAATGATCCGGAGCGCTACGGCGTGGCCGAATTCGACGCCGCCGGCAAGGTCATCGACCTGGTCGAGAAGCCGGAGAAGCCGCGGTCGAACTATGCCGTCACCGGGCTGTACTTCTACGACGGCAACGCCAGCGATTACGCCGCCGAACTGAAGCCCTCGCCGCGTGGCGAGCTGGAAATCACCGATCTCAACCAGCGTTACCTGCGCGAGGGCAACCTGCATCTGGAAGCGCTGGGTCGTGGCTATGCGTGGCTGGATACCGGTACCCACCAGTCGCTGCTGGAAGCCTCCAACTTCATCGAGACCATCCAGACCCGCCAGGGCCTGCAGGTCTGCTGCCCGGAAGAAATCGCCTTCGGCCAGGGCTGGATCAATGCCGAGCAGCTGGAGAGGCTGGCAGCGCCGTTGATCAAGAACGGCTACGGCCAGTACCTGCACACGCTGGCTGTGCGAGGAGTAGTGCCGTGAAGATTGTCGAAACCAAGCTGCCCGGTTGCGTGGTGATCGAGCCTGCCGTGTTCGGCGACGAGCGCGGGTTCTTCTTCGAGACCTGGAACGCGGCCCGCTTCGGTGAGCATGGACTGCCGACGAAATTCGTACAGAGCAACGTCTCCAGCTCGTCCAAGGGCGTGCTGCGCGGCCTGCACTATCAGTGGCCGCGGCCGCAGGGCAAGCTGGTCAGCGTGCTTGAAGGCGAAGTCTACGACGTGGCGGTGGATATCCGTCGCGGCTCGCCGACCTTCGGCCAGTGGGCCGCCGTGGTGCTGAGCGCGGAGAACAAAAAGCAGTTCTGGATTCCGGAAGGCTTCGCGCATGGTTTCGCTGTACTCTCCGAACGCGCGATCTTCAGCTATCTGTGCACCGAGGTGTACCTGAAGGACTTCGACGCCGGCGTCCGCTGGAACGATGCCGACATCGCCGTCGACTGGCCGATCAGCGCACCCACGCTGTCGGCCAAGGACGAGTCCGCGCCGTTCCTGAAGGACATCGCCGAGGACCGCCTGCCGGTCTACCAGCCGTGACGATCCTGCTGCTGGGGGCCAATGGCCAGCTTGGCCAGGAACTGCAACGCGCGCTGGCCCCGCTGGGGACGATCGTGGCGACCACGCGCAGCGGCGCGCTGCCCGATGGCAGCGCGTGCGAAGTGGCCGACTTCGACCAGCCCGCCTCGCTGGCCGCATTGCTGGACCGCGTCCAGCCGACGGTGGTGGTCAATGCCGCCGCCTACACGGCGGTCGACCGCGCCGAGGGCGACCGCGATGCCGCGTTCCGCGCCAATGCAGAAGCGCCAGGCGTGCTGGCGCAGTGGTGCGCGCAGGCCGGCGTCCCATTGGTGCATTACTCCACCGATTACGTGTTCGACGGGCAGGGCACGCGCCCGTACCGGGAAGACGATGCAACCGCCCCGCTGGGCGTATATGGCGCCAGCAAGCTGGCCGGTGAGCAAGCCATCCGTGCGGCCGGTGGACGCCACCTGATCTTCCGCACGGCCTGGGTATACGCCTCGCACAGCGCCAACTTCCTGCGCACGATGCTGCGGGTGGGGGCCGAGCGCGACGTCCTGCGTGTGGTGGCTGATCAGGTCGGTACGCCGACGCCGGCAGCGTTGATTGCCGATGTGACCGCGCAGGCGCTGCAGCACCCGGGACAGTTGTCGGGCACCTGGCACTTAACCGCCAGCGATCAGACCAGCTGGCATGGGTTTGCCGAGGCAATCTTCGACGAGGCGCTGGCGATTGGGGAACTAGCTAAGGTGCCCGCGGTGGAAGCCATTTCCAGTTCCGAATACCCAACCCAAGCCAAGCGCCCGGCGTGGTCTGTGTTGGACAACCGCAGGTTGCAGCAGGATTTCGGCATCGAACTGCCGCCGTGGCAAGACGGACTGAGTCGGGTGTTGGCGGAGCTGGCTTCGGCCAGGGCTCAGCTTCTTTAGGGCGCGCCGCCTTCCTGCCGGAAGCGGCTCCTTATTTTCGCATACAATCAACGTGATTGGCCTGCTCCATCCATGGGTACAGGCCGGTTAACCTCTTTGGTCGCAATCTCAGAACGCCGAGGTCATCTTTGAAACTCGAAGAACAAAAACGAATTTTAGTTACCGGCGGCGCCGGTTTCCTCGGCTCCCACCTCTGCGACCGGCTGATCGAGGCTGGGCACGATGTTCTCTGTGTGGATAACTTCTATACGGGTGGCAAGGCCAATGTTCAGGGTCTGCTAGATCATCCCCGTTTTGAGCTGATGCGACACGACGTCACATTTCCGTTGTATGTGGAGGTGGACCGCATCTTTAACTTGGCTTGCCCCGCCTCACCGGTGCACTATCAGCATGATCCGGTGCAGACCACTAAGACCAGCGTTCACGGGGCAATCAACATGCTTGGCTTGGCCAAGCGGGTTGGGGCGCGCATTCTTCAGGCAAGCACTAGCGAAGTCTATGGCGACCCTGAGATCCATCCCCAGGTCGAAGGCTATTGGGGGCGGGTAAACCCGATTGGCATTCGTAGCTGCTATGACGAAGGTAAGCGGTGCGCGGAGACCTTGTTCTTCGACTACTGGCGCCAGCATCAGCTGGAGATCAAAGTGATGCGGATCTTCAACACGTATGGCCCGCGCATGCATCCAAATGATGGACGAGTGGTGAGCAATTTCATTGTGCAGGCGCTCAAAGGTGAGCCTATTACTATCTATGGCGACGGTACCCAGACCCGCAGCTTCTGCTATGTAGACGACCTGTTGGAGGGAATGTTGCGGCTTATGGATTCTCCTGCCGACTTCACCGGTCCGGTTAATATCGGAAATCCTGGTGAATTTACGATGTTGGAGCTGGCGGAAACGGTGCTGCGCCTTGTCGGCGGGCACTCGACCATCGAATTCCGGCCGCTGCCTTCCGACGATCCGAAGCAACGTCAGCCTGACATCAGCCTTGCCAAGGCAACGTTTGACTGGGAGCCTAAGGTCTGCCTCGAAGATGGCCTGAAGGAAACCATTGCATATTTCCGTCATCGCCTGCAGGCATAAGGAGGGGGCTGATGCGCAAGGTCGTGGTGATGCCCGTTTACGAGGACTTGGAAGCCTCATCCAAGCTGTTTCTTGAGATTGCTCGCACGCAAGGGCTTGAAACGTACATCGTGGCCGTGGATGACGGATCTGTACGCCAGCCTCTTGACGTTTCGGCGATTCGGGCCGCCGCTCTGGACGGTGTGGTGATCAAGCTGCGCCGCAACGTCGGACATCAGCGTGCGATCGCAATTGGGCTCAGTTATGTCGCCGAGAACTTTGGAGATGATGTGACAGTCATTGCCATGGATTCCGACGGCGAAGATATGCCGGAGAGCATCACTGAACTGGTCTCAGCTCTCGATTCGCCAGAGGTGGATGTAGTGGTGGCGAGTCGCAGAAGTCGAGTTGAATCCTTGAAGTTCAAGGCTTTCTATATCGTTTACAAGATGTTGTTCTCGCTTCTTAGCGGGCGCCGTATCAGTTTTGGCAACTTTATGGCAGCCAAGATGCCGGCAGTCCGTAGGCTCGCCGCAATGCAGGAGTTGTGGACACATGTTGCGGCTGCGGTGTTGGGGTCCAAGCTTCGCGTGCAGACCTGTTCACTGGATCGCGGGGCACGTTATGCGGGCCGTAGCAAAATGAACTTCGTTGGATTGGCTCTGCATGGATTCCGCGCACTGATGGTCTTCGCGGAGGACGTGCTCGTCCGCGTGGGTATTGCGTGCACCTTGGTCGCAGGTCTATCGGTCCTGGGGGGCGTTGTCGCCCTGCTGCTCAAGGCTCTTGGCTTCGCGACTCCGGGCTGGTTCTCACTTGCATTCGGAATTCTCCTGCTGGTGTTCCTGCAGACTGCGGCGTTGACGCTGATCATCCTGATGCTTTCGGGCATGATCCGCAGCGGTGGCGTCTTGGTTGCTGGTAGCTATCGGGAATTTGTTGAAGAGATTGAGCATGCCGGCCGCCAATGAGCGTCTGTTGTCCGGGCAGCTCATTCGCTACGTCATCAACGGAGTCGTAGCCACATTCGTGCACTTTGGCGTATTGCAGTTCAACATTGAAGTTCTTCACATTCCTGTCGCAGGAATTGCCAACGCGATAGCAGCGATCTTTGGCATTGCCATATCCTTCGTCGGTAGTCGTTACTTCGTCTTCCATGGTCAGCAAGGAAGTCTGCTCAAGCAGGGATCGTTGTTCCTGCTGGTCTACGTTGCGATAGCAGCATTGCATGCCTTGGTGATGTACGTCTGGGCGGATCGGTTCGGATACGACTACCGCATTGGATTTCTGATTGCTACTGCTGGGCAGATGGTCTTCAGCTTCATAGCGAATAAACTTTTGGTGTTCAAATGAACAAGTACTTGCGTGCCGGCTTGGCAACCATTGTCTTCATTCTTGGCCTTTTGCTCACGTACTACATCCATATGCGGTATTTCCGGGTCGATGTAGTGCTGTATGCCAGCGTATTTGACGCGGTGATTGCGTTAATCGTCGTATTCGGCGTGCTTCACCTTTGCAAGTGGTTCAGTGACTTTAGTAGGCTTGAGTTGATTCAGCTCACGGCGATATGGTTGCTTGGCGGATACTTGTTCGCCATTTCGGTCCCAACTGTCATTGACCGTTCGTTGTCCTTCTATATTCTTGAGAAGTTGCAGCAGAGGGGGGGCGGCATCCGGGAGGACGCGTTCCGCGAAGTCTTCACCGAGGAGTACGTGCGTGAGCACCATCTGGTTGAAGTGCGGCTTACTGAGCAGTTGCAGTCCGGCACTATCGAAATCCAGCGCGGTTGCGTGAAGTTGACCGAACGAGGTGACAGATTGGCATCGTTTAGCCGTTTTTACAGGAAGAATCTGTTGCCGACTCACAGGCTATTGATGGGGCAGTACACCGATGCGCTTACGGATCCGTTCCGAAACAGCCAGATGAGCAACGACTACCGCTGTCAGTAGTTTGTCTTTGCCGGTGGCGCGTTCGGTCCACCACGTATCGGTCTCACTTGTCCAAGCGGTAAAAAAAAGCCAGGGTTGCTGACCCTGGCTTTTTCTTCGTAAGGATGGCTGCAGGCGGGGGATAACCCGCACCCGACACAGACTAGCTGCGGCCGTACGTGTCCTCAAACCGCACGATATCGTCCTCGCCCAGATAGCTGCCAGACTGCACTTCGATCAGTTCCAGCGGCAGCTTGCCCGGGTTCTTCAGGCGATGGGTCACGCCCAGCGGAATGTACGTGCTCTGGTTCTCGGTGAGCAGCAGCACTTCCTCGCCGCGGGTCACCTCGGCCGTGCCGCTGACCACGATCCAGTGCTCGGCACGGTGGTGGTGCATCTGCAGGCTCAGCGTTGCACCCGGCTTGACGGTGATGCGCTTGACCTGGAAGCGGGAACCGTTATCGATCGAGTCGTACGCGCCCCAGGGGCGATACACCTTGCGGTGCCAGGTTGCTTCGGGGCGCCCATCGGCCTTGATCTGCGCGACCACCTGCTTGATCTCCTGCATGCGGTCGCTCTTGCCGACCATCACCGCATCATCGGTTTCCACCACGATCACATCGTCCAGGCCGACCAGAGCGATCAGCCGCTCGCCGTAGGCGAAGGTGTTGCGGCAATCGATCGCGATCACATCGCCGTGGTGCGCGTTGCCATCCCCATCCTGTTCGGATACATCACGCAGCGCGGTCCACGAGCCCACGTCGTTCCAGCCGGCATCCAGCGGCACGACCACCGCATCAGCGGTCTTTTCCATCACTGCATAGTCGATGGAATCCGACGGCACGGCGGCGAAGGCGTCCTTGTCCAGGCGGGTGAAATCGCTGTCACGACGCGCCTGCTGCCAGGCGGTGCGGCTGCCGGCGAGCATGGCGGGGTGGAACGTCTCCAGCTCGGCCAGGAATCGGGACGCCTTGAACAGGAACATGCCGCTGTTCCAGAAGTACTCGCCCGACTGCACGTAAGCGGTCGCGGTCTGTGCATCCGGCTTCTCGACAAACCGGTCCACGGCGCGGACATCGCCGCCGGAGGCCGCCTTGATGTAGCCATAGCCGGTTTCCGGGCCGGTCGGCACGATGCCGAAGGTCACCAGCTTGCCGGACTCCGCGGCCGGCACCGCACGCAGCACCGCAGCGCGGAACGCATTCTCGTCGGCAATCACGTGGTCTGACGGAAGCACCAGCAGCAGCGCATCATCGCCATCACGGGTCGCTTCCAGCGCCGCCACCGCGATGGCAGGTGCGGTATTGCGGCCGACCGGCTCCAGCAGGATCGCCTGCGGCTGCACGCCCAGCTGCTGCAGCTGCTCGGCGGCCACGAAGCGGTGTTCCTCGTTGGCGACGATCAGCGGCGCGCGGCCGGCGATCTGGGCCACGCGCTGCCAGGTCGCCTGCAACATGGTCTGTTCGCCGGCCAGGGCCAGGAACTGCTTGGGGTAGGACTCGCGCGACAGCGGCCACAGGCGGGTGCCGGAACCACCGGAAAGGATGACGGGAAGAAGGTTCTGCATGGTGGGGTATTCGCCTCAGGCGTCCTTGAGCAACTGGGAAATTTCGTCGGTGCGTGCGCGCAGCAGCGCTGCGTCGCCGCGGGTTTCAACATTCAGGCGCAGCAGCGGCTCGGTATTGGAGCTGCGCAGGTTGAAGCGCCAGTCGCCGAAATCGGCGCTGATGCCATCGGTGTGGTCCAGCGACGGCGCCTGCGCGGCGTAGTGCTCCATCACGCGGGCAACGGAACGCTTGGCGTCGGCCACCTTGAAGTTGATCTCGCCGCTGCACGGGAACTTCTGCATGCGCGCCTCGACCAGATCGGCCAGCGAGCGGCCGGACTCGGAGACCAGCGCGGCGATCAGCAGCCACGGGATCATCCCGGAATCGGCGTAGGCGAACTCGCGGAAATAGTGATGCGCACTCATCTCGCCGCCGTAGACGGCATTTTCCGAGCGCATCTTTTCCTTTATGAAGGCGTGGCCGCTCTTGCACAGCACCGGCTGGCCACCGGCTTCCTCCACCATTTCCACCGTGTTCCAGGTCAGGCGCGGGTCGTGCACGATCTTGCCGCCGGGCTGGCGCGCCAGGATCGCCTGAGCGAGCAGGCCGACCAGGTAATAGCCTTCGATGAAGCGGCCGTTGTGGTCGAAGAAGAAGCAGCGGTCGAAATCGCCATCCCAGGCGATGCCGAAGTCCGCGCCATGCTCGCGCACGGCCTGCGCGGTGAGCTCGCGGTTCTCCGGCAGCAGCGGGTTGGGGATGCCGTTGGGGAAGCTGCCGTCGGGTTCATGGCAGATGCGGATGAACTCCAGCGGCAGGTGCGGGGCGAGCAGATCCACGATCGTGCCGGCACCGCCGTTGCCGGCATTGACCACCAGCTTCAGCGGCTTGAGCGCCTTGGGCTCGATGTAGCTCAGCAGGTGGGCGATGTAGGCGCTCTTGTCCGGATGCGACTGCAGGCCGGCGCTCGGCTCGGCCGCGGGGGCCTGGTCGGCCTCGACCGCGTCGGAGATCGCGAACAGCCCGGTATCGGAGCTGATCGGACGGGCCTGCTCCTTGACCAGCTTCATGCCGTTGTAATCCATCGGATTATGGCTGGCGGTGACCATTACCCCGCCGGCCGCCTTCAGGTGGTCGACCTGGAAATAGACTTCTTCAGTCCCGCACAGCCCGATGTCGAGCACCTCGCGGCCGGCGCCGCGCAGGCCGGCTGCCAGGGCATCCTGCAGGGCCCCGCTGGTCAGGCGGACATCGTGGCCCACCACCACCGTGCCGGGCGACAGCTGGGCGGCCAGGGCCACGCCGATGCGGCGGGCCAGATCTTCGTTCAATTCATCCGGAACCCGGCCGCGGATGTCGTACGCCTTGAATGCGGGGAGCGTCATCTATTCAGTCCTTCTGACAGTCAGTGCACTAGTTTAGCCGCTGCCGTGTATGGGAATCGTTTTCACCGGTGCGGGCCGGGTCAACGCCGGACCCCGGGGGCAGGGAAAGCCCCGGGCAATGGCTACAATGGCCGCTTACATCAACGAGGTGAGGGCGTAGATGAGCAAGTCCCCAGACAACGCCGGGCGACGTGGCAAGCAGTACGCCAGTGCGGCTGAAGCGCTGCAAGGCGCCATCGCCGATGGCCAGACCCTGGCGGTCGGCGGGTTCGGCCTGTGCGGTATTCCCGAGGCCCTGATCGCCGCGCTGCGCGATACCGGTGCCAAGGACCTGACCGTGATCTCCAACAATGCGGGCGTGGATGGCTTCGGCCTCGGCCAGCTGCTGGCGACCCGCCAGATCCGCAAGATGATCTCCTCCTACGTGGGCGAGAACAAGGAGTTCGAGCGTCAGTATCTGGCCGGCGAGCTGGAGCTGGAGTTCAACCCGCAGGGCACCCTGGCCGAGCGGCTGCGCGCCGGCGGTGCGGGCATTCCGGCCTTCTTCACCGCGACCGGCTACGGCACGGTGGTGGCCGAAGGCAAGGAAACCCGCGAGTTCGACGGCAAGCACTACGTGATGGAGACCGCGCTGCGTGCGGACATCGCACTGGTCAAGGCGTGGAAGGCCGACGAGGCCGGCAACCTGGTGTTCCGCAAGACCGCGCGCAACTTCAACCCGGCCTGCGCGATGGCCGGCAAGTTGTGCATCGTGGAAGTGGAAGAGGTGGTGCCGGTGGGCAGCATCGACCCGGACCAGGTGCATCTGCCGGGCATCTACGTGCACCGCATCGTGCACAACCCGCACCCCGAGAAGCGTATCGAACAGCGTACCGTGCGCCAGGAGGCGAACTGAGATGGCCTGGACCCGTGATGAAATGGCACAGCGCGCCGCGCGCGAGCTGACCGACGGTGCGTACGTGAACCTGGGCATCGGTCTGCCGACCCTGGTGGCCAACCATATTCCCGACGGCGTGGACGTGTGGTTGCAGTCCGAGAATGGGCTGCTGGGCATCGGCCCGTTCCCGACCGAAGCCGAAGTGGATGCCGACCTGATCAACGCCGGCAAGCAGACGGTGACCGCACGCGCGGGCGCCAGCTACTTTGGCAGCCACGACAGCTTCGCGATGATCCGTGGCGGTCATATCAACCTGGCCATCCTCGGCGCGATGCAGGTCACCGACAAGGGCGATCTGGCCAACTGGATGGTGCCCGGCAAGATGGTCAAGGGCATGGGCGGGGCGATGGATCTGGTCGCCGGCGTTCAGCGCGTGGTGGTGCTGATGGAGCACACCGCCAAGAACGGCGAGCACAAGATTCTGTCCGAGTGCAATCTGCCGCTGACCGGGGTTGGCGTGGTCGATCGCATCATCACCGACCTGGCCGTGTTCGATGTCACCGACAAGGGCTTGGTGCTGATCGAGTCCGCGCCGGGCGTGGGTATCGATGAGCTGAAGGAAAAGACCGGCGTGGCCTTCGGCCAGGCCTGATCGCTGTCGCCGCCGTGGTGCCCGTGCGACGGGCACCACGATAGTCGTTGAGGATTCCATGGATCTGCATCTGCGCGAGGCTGAGGTGCACTGGCACCGCCATTGGCTGCCCCGCGACGCCGCCGACACCCTCCAGCGCACGCTGCGCGAGGATGTCCCGTGGGAGGTGCACAGGATCCGCATGTTCGGCCGCCAGGTCGATTCCCCGCGGCTGAGCTGCTGGATGGGCGACCCGGCCGCCCGCTACCGCTATTCCGGTACCGAGTTCGTGCCGCAGCCGTGGCATCCGGCGCTGCTGCCGCTGCGCGATCAGCTGGCCGCATTCTGTGGCCACGCGTTCAACAGCGTGCTGCTCAACCGTTACCGCGACGGCGATGATGGGATGGGCTGGCACAGTGACAACGAGCCCGAGCTGGGGCCGGCGCCGGTGATCGCGTCACTGAGCCTGGGCGCGGGGCGGCGGTTCCTGCTGCGACGTCGGGACGACCATGCGAAAAAGGCCGAGGTGCTGCTGGACCATGGCGATCTGCTGGTGATGGGTGGGCAGACCCAGCGCCATTACCAGCATTGCCTGCCGAAGAGCGCCCGGCCGCTGGCCGAGCGCCTCAATCTCACGTTCCGCTGGATCAACGCACCCGGGCAGGGGTAACCGCGCTGCGGGCGTGATCCTGCTCGCCGGTCACCAGCGTCCAGCCCACCACGTTCGTGGTCAGTGTCTGCAGCCCCTGTTCCAGCGCGGCGGTGACCTGGGCGACGTCGGTGCTGCCCACCGGGTTTTCCTGGCGGAAGGTGCGGTCGGCGACCACGCGCTGGTCGATCACGTGGATCAGTTTGGCATTCACTTCGATCAGCGCGGTCGGGGTGGCCTGGCCGCGGTAATCGGCTTCGAAACGGCGCACGTCCATGGCCAGCTTGTAGTCGGCGCGGATGCCGGTGGTGACCCGGGCCACGCCGTTGATGCGGCCGGAATCCTCGAAGCCGCGCACCAGCGCGTCGTCGAGCATGTCGGTGGCCGGCTGGGCCCAGCTCACGCCCTTGTAGACCTCCAGCTCGGAGGGGGTCGGGCGTACATTGATGCGTGGGCTGTCGACCACGCGGGCGGCGCTGGGCTTGACCAGCACCAGCTGCCAATCGACGGTCGGCCAGCTCGGGTCGGCCTGGATGCGCACCACGGGCGAATAGATCGTCACCGCGCTGCGTTCATTGCTGCCCAGCAGCGAGCAGCCGCCAAGCGCGGCGATCAGGGCGATCGGCAGCAGGGGCCGGAAGAAGGTCGCGTGGCTCATTTGGGTTCGAACTCCTTGGGTGCGTCACGGCCGAGCAGGTAGCGTGCCGGGTTGTTGTCCAGGCGGTCGCTGACCCGGCGCAGGTCGCGGATCAGGCCGCGCAGCTCGGTGAGGGTCGGGCCGAGCTGGGCCAGGCCATCATTGGCGAAGCTGTTGATCGCGGCCCGGTTCTCGCCAAGGATCGAGTCGGCATTGCCGGCCGCCGAGTCCAGCTTGCTCAGCGTGGTTTCCAGCTTGTCCAGGATCGGCGGCAGCTGCTGCACCAGATTCTTGTCCAGCCGCTGGATGGTGCCGTTGGTGCTCTTGAGGGTCACGTCCAGGCTGCGGGCGGCATCACGCGCGCTCAGCAGCAGCGCCTGGGTACCCTGGTCGCGGTCGGCCAGGCCGCCGCTGATGGTTTCCAGGTTGGCCAGGGTGGCGTTGATGCTGGCCACGTTGCGGTCGCTGAGCACCTGGTCCATGCGCTCGACGATGCGGTTGGCCACGTCGGTGATGTTCTGCAGCGCCGAGGGGGTGGTCGGGATGATCGGGGCCGGATCCTTGTTGACCGCGGTCAGCGCGGGCGACTGCGGCGTGCCGCCACTGAGCTGGATGATCGACGGGCCGGTCAGGCTGGTGATCGCCAGCTTGGCGCGGGTGTCGGTCTTGACCGGCGTATTGGAGTTCAGGCGGATCCGTGCGACCACCTGGCGCGGATCGTCCGGTACCAGGTTCAGTTCGGTGATCGAGCCGACCGCGATGCCGTTGTACTGCACCGGGCTGCCGACTGACAGGCCGGTGACGGCCTCGCGGAACACCACGCGGTACTCGGTCCAGGTGCGATCGGAGGAGTACTTGGCGGCCCACAGGCCGAAGGCCAGCAGCGCCAGGCCCACTATCAGGGTGAAGGCGCCGATCAGGACGTAATTGGCTTTGGTTTCCATGGCTTACTCGCTCTCGTGCTTTGCATCGCGCGCAGCACGCGCGCGCGGTCCGTGGAAGTACTCCTGGATCCACGGGTGGTCCAGTTGTTCGATCTCGTGCAGCGGGGCATTGGCGATGACTTTCTTGTCGGCCAGCACCGCCACCCGGTCACAGATCGCATACAGCGTGTCCAGATCATGTGTGATCAGGAAGACCGTCAGGCCCAGCGCTTCCTGCAGGGTCTTGATCAGGCGGTCGAAGGCGGCCGCGCCGATCGGATCCAGCCCGGCGGTGGGCTCGTCCAGGAACAGCAGCGGCGGGTCCAGCGCCAGCGCCCGGGCCAGGCCGGCGCGCTTGCGCATGCCGCCGGACAGCTGCGAGGGGAGCTTGTTGATCGCATCGGCCGGCAGGCCGGCCAGCTTCACCTTGAGCAGGGCCAGCTCGTAATGCCAGCGCTCGGGCAGCTCGCCGTGGTGTTCCTTCAGCGGCACCTGCACGTTCTCGCCCACGGTGAGCGAGGAGAACAGGGCGCCATCCTGGAACAGCACGCCGGTATTGCGTTCGATATGCAGGCGGTTGGCCGGGTCGCTGGAACGGGCGTCGACGCCGAGTACCTCGATCTGGCCGTCATCGGGCGTGCGCAGGCCGAGGATGCTGCGCATCAACACCGATTTGCCGGTACCCGAGCCGCCGACCACGCCGAGAATCTCGCCGCGGCGCACGTCCAGGTCCAGCCCGTCGTGCACGACCTGCGCGCCGAAACGGTTGGTCAGCCCGCGCACGCGGATCAGCAGTTCACCATCACCGGTGGCGGCGTCGTCGCGGTCCATGGCCGGGGCGGTATCGGTGCTCATCGGTTACCAGCCCATCTTCATGAACCACAGCGCGGCGAACGCGTCGAGGATGATCACCAGCGAAATCGCCTGCACCACGCTGGAGGTGGTGCGCTCGCCGACCGACTGCGCGGTGCCTTCAACCTTGAGGCCCTCCAGGCAGCCGATCAGGCCGATCACCAGCGCGAACACCGGGGCCTTGGACAGGCCGACCAGCATGTTGCGCACTTCCATGGTGTCGTGCATCCGCGCGATGTACATCTGCGGCGGAATATCCAGATCGAACGCGCCCACGGTGATGCCGCCGGCCAGGCCGGCGACCATGGCGATGAAGGTCAGCAGCGGCAGGGTGATCAGCAGGGCGATCAGGCGCGGCAGCACCAGCAGGTCGACCGGGTCCAGGCCGAGCGTCTTCATCGCGTCGATTTCTTCGCGGGCCTTCATCGCGCCGATCTGCGCGGTGAACGCACTGGCGGTGCGGCCGGCCAGCACGATAGCGGTCAACAGCACCGCGAACTCGCGCAGGAAGGCGATGCTGACCAGTTCGACCACGTAGATCTCCGCGCCGAAGTCGCGCAGGATCGTGGAACCGAGGAAGGCGATCACCGCGCCGACCAGATACGACAGCAGGGCCACCAGCGGCACCGCGTCCAGGCCGACCTGCTCCATCTGCGCGACGGTGGCAGTAAGACGGAAGCGGCGCGGTTCCTTTATAAGGCGCGCGCCCTTGACCAGGTTCTCGCCCAGGAAACTGGCCAGCGCCACGATGTTGTGGCCCATGCCGTGCACGCTGACACCGAGCCGTTCCAGCGCGGCCAGCACGCCGAAGTCGCGCTTGGCCTTGGGCCGGTCGTCGGCGACTTCCTCGATGGTGGAGACCAGCGCGCGATGCTCCTCGCGGAACGTCACCGCGTCCTCGCCCAGGTCGGCGCGGTGCGCGACACGCAGCAGCTGCAGCACGCCGGCCGAATCGAGCAGGGTGATGCCGCTGGCGTCCAGGCCGGTCACTTTCTCCGGGAGGCCGCGCAGCACTTCGGCCGCGTCCAGCGCGGTGCGTAATGTCCAATGGCCAGACAACCGGATCAGGCCGGGGTCCTGGGCATCCTGCTCGAGATGGGGGGCTTGGTCTGAGGTCATGTAGGCGTCCTGCGCGCAGCATACCCTGTCCGGGTGCATGGCTCGCGTATGCGCCGGACCGGTCCATGCACGCCGCTCGGCACTGCCGGGCATGCGCGCGCCAGCATCATGACACCGGGATTCTTCAGGCCGGGGCGTGTTCGGGTAATACTACGGCGCATGTCTGCCGACGCCCCCACCATCGTTGCACCACCGGCCACCTACGCTCAGCGCGTGGCCTTCGTTTCGGAAATGGCCGGGCGCCTGCACAGCTATGGCACCACCGCGCAGCGGCTGGAGGCGGCGGTGGTCGCCCTGGCGCAGCGGCTGGACCTGGATTGCGAGCCGTGGTCGAACCCGACCGGCCTGATCCTGAGTTTCAGCGACCCGACCAAGGCGATCGGTTCGTCGGACATCACCCGCGTGATCCGCCTGGCCCCGGGCGAAAACGATCTGCATAAACTCAGCATCGCCGACCAGATCACCGATGCGGTGGCCAACGGCACCATGAGCATCGCGCAGGGGCATACCGCGCTGCGGCAGCTGGACAAGGACCCCGGGCGCTGGGGCAAGGTCCGCACGATTCTCTCCTACAGCCTCGGCGCGGCCGGCGTGGCCGGGCTGTGGAAACTGCCGTGGCTGGATATCGCCACCGCCGGCGTGATCGGCCTGCTGATCGGCGTCATGGGCATGTACACCGACCGCCGCCCGGCCACGCGCGAAGCCAACGAAGCCCTGGCGGCGCTCCTGGCCGGTTCGGTGGCAACGCTGGTGGCCTCGTTCATCGGCGCGCTCAACCTCAATACGGTGATCATCGCCTCGCTGGTGGTGCTGCTGCCCGGGATGTCGCTGACCAATGCGGTGAACGAACTGGCCAGCCAGCACTGGGTCTCGGGGACGGCACGCTTCGCCGGGGCGGTGACCACGATTCTGAAACTGACGGTGGGCGCGGTGATCGCGGTGACCCTGTCCGGCATCGTCGGGCTGGAACCGCTGGTGCGCGCGTCGCGTCCACAGGCCGATTGGGTCGAGTGGGGTGCGTTGCTGCTGGCCGCCTTCGCGTTCGCGATGCTGTTCAAAGCCAACCGGCGCGATTTTCCGTGGGTGATGGCCGCGGCGGTGGCCGGCTATGCGATTTCAAAATTCGCGGGCCAGGCGTGGGGCATACCGGCCGGCATTTTCATGTCGGCGATGCTGCTCACGGCCGCAGGCAACCTGTTTGGTCGGCTGGCGCAGCGCCCGGGCGCGATCATCCGCTTGCCCGGCATCATCATGCTGGTGCCCGGCAGTACCAGCCTGCGTGGCGTGCTGACCCTGGTCCAGCAGCAGGACATGAGCGCCGGCCAGACCGTGCTGATGACCGTGCTCAACGTGGTGATGGCACTGGTGGCCGGGCTGCTGTTCGGCAATCTGCTGATCCCGGCACGCAAGAATCTCTGACCGCCGCGGCCATCGCGCAGGTGTGCACCAGGAACGAAAACGCCGGCGCGAGGCCGGCGTTTCCATGTGCGTCAGTAACTGACCGGCTTACTTCTTGATCAGGAACTCTTCGACCTTCTTGCCCTTGGCGGTATGCGCGGCCAGCCAGCGCGGCTGCTTGCCACGGCCGGTCCAGGTTTCCTTCGGGTTGGCCGGATTGCGGTACTTCGGGGCCACCTTGCCAAGCTTGCGCACGGCCTTGGCCGGGGCCTTGGTCGCCTTGCCCGCGGCACGACCGCGTGCGGCCGGGGCGGCGCCGCCGAACAGTTCTTCCACCGAATAGCCCTGGGCCTTGGCCAGCTTGGTCAGCTGCGCGCGGACCTTGCTGATCGCCGGACGCTTGGCCACGATGGTCTGCTGCTTCTTGGCGTTCTTGATCAGCGCGCCCAGCTCTTTGGCGGACAGGCCGCTCAGGTCAATGCTCATCTACTACTCCGCAATATATTAAGGACAGGGTGAGCCGGTCCTTGGCATCGGAAACAGCATACATTCTCTTTTGCGAAATACACAAACAAACCGGAGATATTGAAACCGGGTCCGCCATTGAAAAGGCCGGGTTATTCACCCGGCCTTTGTCATTACTGCGTCAACTTCGCCAGCAGTGCGTCCTTGTCCAGGACTTCGGCTTCGGCGGCGCTGCGCGCGCGGTACTCGAACGTGCCGGCGGCGACACCGCGCTCGGACACCACGATCCGGTGCGGCACGCCGATCAGTTCCATGTCGGCAAACATCGCGCCCGGGCGCAGGCCGCGGTCGTCCAGGGCCACGTCCAGGCCGGCGGCCTGCAGCTGTGCAAGCAGCTCGGCGGCAGTGGCCGACACGGTCTCGTCCTGCTTCGGGTTGATCATGCAGACCACCACCTGCCACGGCGCCATCGCGTCGGGCCAGATAATGCCGGCGTCGTCATGATTCTGTTCAATCGCTGCAGCCACGATGCGCGAAATGCCGATGCCGTAGCAGCCCATCGCCAATACCGCAGCCTTGCCGTTCTCGTCGAGCACGGTCGCATTCAACGCCTGCGCATACTGGCGGCCGAGCTGGAACACGTGGCCGACCTCGATGCCGCGCGCGATCTTCAGCTCACCCCCATCGGCGGCGCGATCACCGGCCTTGGCGTTGCGGATATCCGCCACTTCCGGTTCGGGCAGGTCACGGCCCCAGTTCACGCCGGCGATGTGGAAACCGGCTTCGTTGGCGCCGACGACGAAATCGGCCAGCGCGGCGACGTCGCGGTCGGCGACGATGCGGATCGGCTGGGCCGGATTGAGCGGGCCGAGGAAACCGGGCTGGCTGCCCAGGTGCGTGGCGATCTCCGCCTCGCTGGCCATGCGGTAGCCCTGCAGGCCCTCGACTTTACCGAGTTTGATTTCATTGACGTCGTGATCGCCACGCACCAGCGCCAGCACGAAGCCGCCCTCGCTCATGATCGCGATCGACTTGACCGTGCGCTCCAGGCCCAGGCCGAGCAGGGCGGCCACCGCTTCACAGGTTTTCTGCGTGGGCGTGTCGACCTTGCGCAGTGCTTCGCTGGCGGCCGGGCGCTCGCCCGGGGCCGCGGCGATGGCCGCTTCCATGTTCGCGGCGTAATCCGAGCCGGTGGAAAACACCAGCGCGTCTTCGCCGGACTCGGCGATCACGTGGAATTCCTGCGAGGCGTCGCCACCGATCGCGCCGGAGTCGGCCTGCACCATGCGGAAATCCAGGCCGAGGCGGGTGAAGATGCGGGCATAGGCCGACTTCATGTTTTCGTACTCGCGCACCAGGCACTCATCGTGCAGGTGGAAGGAGTACGCATCCTTCATCAGGAACTCGCGGGCGCGCATCACGCCGAAACGCGGGCGGATCTCGTCGCGGAACTTGGTCTGGATCTGGAAGAAATTGACCGGCAGCTGCTTGTAGCTGGACAGCTCCTGGCGCGCGAAATCGGCAGCGGCCTCTTCGGCGGTCGGGCTATAGCAGAACACCTGCTCCTTGCGGTCCTTGATCTTCAGCAGCTGCGGGCCGAACTTTTCCCAGCGGCCGGTGGCTTCCCACAGTTCCTTGGGCTGGATGGTCGGAATCTGGAATTCCACCGCGCCGGCACGCTCCATTTCCTCACGCACGATGCGCTCGACCTTGCGCAGCACGCGCAGGCCCAGCGGCGACCAGGTGTATAGCCCCGAGGCCAGCTTGCGGATCATGCCCGCGCGCAGCATCAAGCGGTGGCTGGTCAGCTCCGCGTCGCTGGGGGTTTCCTTGGTGGTGTGCAGGTGGAACTGGGAGAGGCGCATCGTCGGCTTCGCTGAACGGCAGAAGCCGATATTCTGCCAGTCCGGCCGCCGCGATGGGTGCTGGCGGTGGTTTTGGCCCTTGCCGGGACCGGCGGCTCAGGCCTTGGGCGTGCAGTACGCCTGGATGGCGGCCTCGGCCAGGGTCCTCTGGGCGCTGCGCTGCGCATCGGTCAGGGCGGTATCGGCCTTGCCGTCGCCATCGGTGTCCTGCATGACTTTGCCCGGCCCATCGAGCAGGACGATGTTGCCGCGGGCGGTGGTGCAGTCGCTGTTCTCGGCCGGGGCGGCCGCCGCCTCGCGCGGGGCCGGGTCGCGGTGTTGGACCTGGCGGGCCTCGTAGTTCTGCCCGGTGGGCGGCTTCTCCGAATACTGGGTCACGCCATGGGCGTCTTTCCACTTATAGACAGTGCCGGCACTGGCCGTCGCACTGGCGAGCAGCAGCAGGGCGCTCAGACGGGACAGGGCACGCATGGCGACTCCGGAGACGGGGCAGAAGCGCGATTGCAGCACCCCGGGCCGGCGCTGGCAAGCCGATCACGGCAGCAATGGCAGGGCGCGGCGCGCTGGCACTGCCCCAAAGGGCACCGCAGCCACTAAACTGGCCGCATGGATCAACTGAAACCCCCGCCGCGCTCGCGCAGCATCTACCTGCTGCCCAACCTGTTCACCACTGCAGGCCTGTTCGCCGGCTTCTACGCGATCATCGCCGCGGCCAACGGCGACTTCGTCAATGCCGCCATCGCCGTGTTCGTCGCGGCGGTCATGGACGGCCTGGACGGCCGCGTGGCCCGGCTGACCGGGACCAGCAGCGAATTCGGCGTGCAGTACGACTCGCTGGCCGACCTGGTCAGCTTCGGCATGGCCCCGGCCCTGGTGATGTACCACTGGTCGCTGTCCTGGCTGAAGTTCGACGACCCGGTACTCGGCCGCGTCGGCTGGGCGGTCGCCTTCCTGTATGCCGCCTGCGCCGCGTTGCGCCTGGCCCGCTTCAATACCCAGGTCACGGTGGTCGACAAGCGCTGGTTCATCGGGCTGGCCAGCCCGGCTGCCGCCGGCCTGATGATGTCCTTCGTCTGGGCCTTCGCCGATGGCAACCTGGGCTGGGACGGCAACCAGCTGCGCTACGTCGCCCTCGGCGTGACCCTGGTCTCGGCCCTGCTGATGGTCAGCCGGATCCGCTTCTGGAGCTTCAAGGGCAGTGGCGAGAAGGGGCCGCGCGCGGACCGCGTGCCGTTCCTGGCGCTGGCCCTGGTGCCGATCGCCATCGCGATCATGGTCATCGATCTGCCGCGCGTGCTGTTCGCGGTGGGCCTGGTGTATGCCCTGTCCGGCCCGTGTTACTGGGTGTGGCAGCGCACCCGCAGGCCGGTCGAGCCGAACGCGTGAGCGGGCAGGCGCTGCCGCCATTGTGGTCGCCGGCGCAGCAGTCCTGGCTGCAGGCCATGGGCTACACGGTGTTCGTCGACGGCAGTGTCGCGCCCGAGGCGGTGGTGATGCCCGAGATCGAGCTGCGCGCGGCCCCGGTGGCCGAGCCGCCGGTGCCCGTACGCCCCGCACGGCCGGCGCCATCGGCGGACGCGCCCGCACCGGTACCGCGCAGTGCCCCGCGCACGGTGGAAGAAGGCGCGCCCAGCAGCCCGCCGGCCGCGACACCCGTGCGCGCGAGCGGTGGCCGCCGCGCCGCGGTGCGGATGCCTGATCGCCTGCAGATCGCGCTGCTGCGTGCCTCCGGCTGCAACCCCGCCGAACCGGATACCCAGGCCTTGATGGCCAGCTGGAACCTGGATGAACTGCGCGGCAGTGCGGCCGCCAAGCGTGCGTTGTGGCCGCAGTTGCGTGCCCTGCGCAGGAAGAACCGCCCGTGAGCGCGGTGAGCTCGCCACGGCCGTTGTCGCTGCGCGCGCTGCGCGAAAGCGACCTCAATGCGGTGATGGCAATCGAAGTGCGCGGGTATCCGTACCCGTGGACCCGCGGCATCTTCCAGGACTGCCTGCGCGCCGGTTATCCCGGCCTGGCGATGGAAGAGGACGGCCTGCTGATGGGCTACGGCCTGCTCAGCATCGCCGCCGATGAAGCCCATATCCTCAATATCTGCGTGGACCCGCTGTGCCAGTCGCGCGGCCACGGCCGGCATCTGCTGCGCGCGCTGGTGAAGCTGGCCCGCGACCACGGCGCGCACCGCGTGTTCCTGGAAGTGCGCCCGTCCAATACCCCGGCGGTGGCGCTGTACCACAGCGAGGGCTTCAACGAGATCGGCCGCCGGCCCCGCTATTACCCCGCCCGCGAGGGGCGCGAGGATGCGCTGGTCATGGCCATCGAGCTGGTCGACGACGACATCCAGGTGATGCCGCCGCTCTGACCGCGTGGTGTAGAGCCACCCATGGGGTGGCCCTACGTGATCCGCAGTACCACTGCGCCCACCACGATCAGGCCTGCAGCGAGCCAGCGCTGGCGGGTGATGCGCTCGCGCAGCAGCCAGGCCGAAATCAGGATCCCGAACAGGATCGAGGTTTCGCGCAGCGCGGAGATCATCGCGATCGGCGCGACCGTCATGGCCCACAGCGCCAGTCCGTAGGAGACCAGCGTGCCGATGCCACCGATGATGCCGTAGCCCCAGTTGCGGCGCGCATAGTCGCGCAGCGCGCTGGCCCGGGTGCACAGCGCCCACAGTGGCAAGGGCAGGCCGGAGAGCAGGAACAGCCACAGCGTGTAGCTCACCGCAGCGCCGGAGTGGCGTGCACCCCAGCCGTCAACCAGCGTGTAGGTGGCGATGACACCGGCATTGAGCAGCGGCAACCACAGATGTTGGCGCGAGGTGCCGCGTGTCATGCACAGGATGCCCAGGCAGATCAGCCCGATGCCGGCCCAGGCGACCCACTCAAGGCGCTCGCCGAGGAACAGTGTGCTGACCAGCGCGACGAGGATGGGCGCGCAGCCCCGCATTAGCGGGTAGGACGCGCTCATCTCGGTCAGCTGGTAGGTACGGGCGACCAGCAGGTAATACCCGACCTGGAGCAGTGTGGAGGTCGCCAGCCACGGCCAGCTCTGCGGCGCGGGTACGGGCAGGAACGGCAGGCCGATCGCGGCGATCACCGCCGCCGAGCCGGTGACCAGCAGCGTGGTCATCAGCTTGTCCGTGCCGCGTTTGACGATCGCGTTCCAGCTGGCATGCAGCAGGGCGGCGAACAGCACGATGCAGAAGATGGACAGCGACATCATCGGCCCAAGGTGGAGCCACCCATGGGTGGCTGCGCGTCATCCCGCCCCGGAAGGCAGCCACGCATGGCGTGGCACTACCTCCCCCCAGCGCTTACAGCTTCGCGCGCTGCGAACGCAGGCCTTCCAGCTGCGCGGTCCATTCAACCAGGCGCACGCGCTCCTGCTCGACCACGGCCGCCGGCACCTTGTCGGTGAACTTGGCCAGCTTGGTCCCGCTCTTTTCCTTTTCCGATTCCACCCGGGCGATTTCCTTGTCCAGGCGCGCGCGTTCGGCGCCCAGATCGACCAGGCCCTCCAGCGGCACCAGCAGGGTCAGGTCGCCCACGATCGCGGTGGCGGCTGGCGGCGTGTCGCTGCCGTTGGCCAGCCACTCGATGCGCTCCAGCTTGAGCAGGAACGACAGCGAGGCGGTGAAGCGGGTCATGCGCGCGCGGTCGTCGTCATTGCCGCCCTGCAGCAGCAGCGGCACCAGCTTGGACGGGGGCACGTTCAACTCGCTGCGCACGCGGCGCAGCGCATTGACCATCGACTTGAGCCATTCCACGTCTGCTTCGGCGCGGGCGAAGTCACCAGCGAATTCCTCCGCGGTCGGATACGGGCGCTGGGAGATGGTGTCATCGGTGATGCCCAGGCGCGGGGCGACCTGGCCCCACAGCTGCTCGGTGACGAACGGAATCAACGGGTGCAGCAGGCGCAGCAGCGCTTCGAGCACGTACAGCAGGGTGTGGCGGGTGCTGTTGGCATCCTCGGCGTCGGCGCCGTTGAGGGCCGGCTTGGTCAGCTCCAGGAACCAGTCGCAGAACTCGTTCCAGGCGAATTCGTACAGGCACTGCGCCAGCAGGTCGAAGCGGTAGTTGGCGAAATGCGTCTGGGCTTCGGCCGAGACCGCCGCCAGGCGCGCGAGAATCCAGCGCTCGGCGTCGGTCCGCGGCTGAGGCACACCGGTGAACGTGCTGCCCTCGGTGTTCATCAGGGTGAAGCGGCTGGCGTTCCACAGCTTGTTGCAGAAATTTTTGTAGCCCTCGGCGCGGTTCATGTCGAACTTGATGTCGCGGCCGTGGGTGGCCAGGGCCGCGATGGTGAAGCGCAGCGCATCGGCACCGTGGGCGATGATGCCATCGGGGAACTCGCGGCGGGTCGCCTTCTCGATCTTCGGCGCATCCTTGGGCTTCATCAGGCCGGTGGTGCGCTTGGCGACCAGGTCTTCGATGGAAATACCATCGATGATGTCCAGCGGGTCGAGCACGTTGCCCTTGGACTTGGACATCTTCTGACCCTGCGCATCGCGGATCAGGCCGGTCATGTAGATGTCCTTGAACGGAATCTTCCCGGTGAAGCTGTCGGTGGCCATGATCATGCGGGCCACCCAGAAGAAGATGATGTCAAAGCCGGTGACCAGCACCGCAGACGGCAGGTAGCGCTCGAAACCGCGCTCGGCCATCGCCTGTTCATTCGGCCAGCCCAGCGTGGAGAACGGCCACAGCTGCGAGGAGAACCAGGTCTCCAGCACGTCGCTGTCCTGGTGCAGGGCGAGGTCGGCGGCGAGGTTGTTCTTCGCGCGCGCTTCGGCTTCGTCGCGGCCGACATAGCAGTTGCCCGCGTCGTCGAACCACGCCGGAATGCGGTGGCCCCACCACAGCTGGCGGCTGATGCACCAATCCTGGATGTTCTCCATCCAGTGGCGGTAGGTGTTGATCCAGTTGGCCGGCACGAACTGGATGCTGCCGTTCTCGACCAGCTCCAGGCCGCGCTTGGCCAGCACGTCCATCTTCACGAACCACTGGTCGGTCAGGTAGGGCTCGATCACCTGCTGGGTGCGGTCGCCACGCGGCACCTGCAGCTTGTGTGCCTTGGTCTCGACCAGGATGCCGAGGTCTTCCAGTTCGGCCAGGATCACCTTGCGCGCGTCGTAACGGTCCAGCCCGCGATACTTCTCCGGGGCGTTGTCGTTGATCGCCGCGTCCGGGGTGAACAGGTTGATCATCGGCAGGTTGTGGCGCAGGCCAACCTGGTAATCGTTGAAATCGTGGGCGGGGGTTACCTTGACCACGCCGGTACCGAACTCGCGGTCGACGTAATCATCGGCGATCACCGGAATCTCGCGATCGGTCAGCGGCAGCTTCACCTTCTTGCCGATCAGGTGCGCGTAGCGCTCATCGTCCGGGTGCACCATCACCGCGGTGTCGCCCAGCATGGTTTCCGGGCGGGTGGTGGCCACGGTCAGGGTGCCGCTGCCATCGGCCAGCGGGTAGCTGATCGACCATAGGAAACCGTCTTCCTCCACGCTCTCCACTTCCAGATCGGAAATGGCGGTCTTGAGCACCGGATCCCAGTTGACCAGGCGCTGGCCACGGTAGATCAGGCCCTGCTCGTGCCAGCGCACGAAGGCCTCGATCACCGCTTCGGACGGCTGCGGGTCCATGGTGAAGGTGCTGCGCGACCAGTCGCTGGAGGTGCCCAGGCGGCGCATCTGGCGCTCGATGGTGTCACCGGACTGCGCCTTCCACTCCCACACCTTTTCGATGAAGCCGTCGCGGCCCAGCGAATCGCGGGTTTCGCCCTGGCCGGCCAGCGCCAGGTTGCGCGACACCACCATTTCGGTGGCGATGCCGGCGTGGTCGGTACCCACCTGCCACAGCGTGTCGTAGCCGCGCATGCGGTGGTAGCGCACCAGTGCATCCATCAGGGTCTGCTGGAAGGCATGGCCCATGTGCAGCGTACCGGTCACGTTCGGCGGCGGCAGCAGGATGGTGTACGGCTCGCCCTTGCCGGACGGCTTGAAATGGCCGGCCTTCTCCCACGCGTCGTACAACGCGGTTTCAAAGGATTTGGGGTCGTAGCTGGAGGCGAGTTGGGTCATGCGGGAACCAGGATCGAATACGGAAGGTGGGGGTGCCGGAAGCTCAGCGCCCTAAGGCGCGACGGATCTTCTGGCCGGTATGGAACGGTGAGACCGCGCAGGCGGCCCAGATCGCGGCGGGCCGCCAGCCAGACAAGGACAGCCGACTGACAGTCGGCGCTCCCTTCGAGACGTTGAGGATGCCTGCGATCGGGCGGCCGATGGTGAAGAAGGCGGACCAGGAAAAGATCAGGGCGATCAACAGGCGCATCAAGGGTCTCCGGGGCCGGCGGCGACCGGACGGCCGCCACGCGGGTTACATGTCGTACTTGTTCAGCTCAAAGCCCAGCGCTTTGTACTGGCGCCAGCGCTCGCGCAGCGGTTCGCGCGCCTCCGGATCGGCCGGGACCACTTCCAGCACGCGGTCGCAGGCGGCCAGGTAAGGATCGTCACGCAGGTTGATGACCAGCGGCCGGGCCGGGGCCTCGGTGCCGGGAACGGCGATCAGCACCAGCGCCTCTTCCTCGTCCATGTCTTCGCCGGCGATCTGGTGCGGGATGTAGGCATCGTTGTCGAACGCCCACAGCAGTTCGTCCAGTTCTTCGGCCTGGGCCTGGTCGCGCGCCAGCACCAGGGTGAACAGCCCGGCGTCGTTGGCCTTGCGGGCCAGCTCACAGACCAGCCGCAACGGCTCGGTCAGGAAGCGGGGCTTGGCGATCAGGTAGAAATCAGCACGGGACATGGCAGGGCCTGGAGCGAAGGGAGAACCCGGCGCCAGGCCGGGCGGGATCGCGGCCACCGATGGGCGGCCGCGATCGGGCAGGGCATCAGGCGCGGGCGACCTGGTCCAGCAGCCACTGGCTCAGCAGGCCGACCGGGCGACCCGTGGCCATGCCGCGCTTGCCTTCATCGCTGGCCACGCCGGCGATGTCCAGGTGGGCCCAGCGCTGGCCTTCGGTGAAGCGCGACAGGAAGCAGCCGGCGGTGATCGCACCGGCCCAGCGGCCGCCGATGTTGTAGATGTCGGCGAAGCTGGAATCCAGCATCGGCTGGTACTCGTCCCACAGCGGCAGGCGCCAGGCGCGGTCGAACACGTGCTCGCCGGCGGCCAGCAGTTCGTTGGCCAGGTCGTCGTGCTTGGTCATCAGGCCGGCGGTCTGGTGGCCCAGGGCAACCAGGCAGGCACCGGTCAGGGTGGCCACGTCGATCAGCGCGGCCGGCTCGAAGCGCTGCGCGTAGGTCAGCGCGTCGCACAGGATCAGGCGGCCTTCGGCGTCGGTGTTGCCCACTTCGATGGTCTTGCCCGACATCGAGGTGATCACGTCCGAGGGGCGGTAGGCGTTGCCGTCGATGGCGTTTTCCACCGCCGGCACCACCACCACCAGGTTCAACGGCAGCTTGGCCGTGACGGCCGCGACGAAGGTGCCGATGACGTTGGCGCCACCGCACATGTCGTACTTCATTTCTTCGATGCCGCCCTGGGTCTTCAGGTTGACGCCACCGGTATCGAAGGTGATGCCCTTGCCGACCAGCACGTAGGGCTTGGCGTCGCCGCCGTTGCTCCACTTCAGCACCACCAGGCGCGGGCGGTTGGCCGAGCCACGGGCCACGGCCAGCAGCGAGCCCATGCCTAGCGCTTCCATCTGCTGCTCGTCCAGGATCTCCGCTTCGGCGCCGTCATGGGCCTGGGCGAAGGCGACCGAGGACTCGGCCAGGTAGGCCGGGGTGCAGACGTTCGGCGGCAGGTTGCCCAGTTCGCGGGCGTACTGCACGCCGGCGGCGATCGCCTGGCCCTGGGCCAGCGCCTGGGTGTCGGTGCCGGCGATGGCCAGCGTGGTCAGGCCGGGTTCGTCGGCCTTCTTCTTGCCCAGCGTGGCGCTGTAGCGGTAGGCAGCGTGGTCGGCGGTGATGATGGCCTGGCGGATGTTCCAGGCGGCATCGCGGCCCTTGACCTCGATCTCGGTCAGGGTGAACAGCGCGTGGTGGTTGACCCCGCTCTTCAGGGCGCGGCTGGCATCGCCCACGGCCTTGAGGTACTGCGGCACGCCGAACTTGGCCGGCTCACCGAGCCCGACCACCAGCACGCGTGCGGCGGCGACGCCGGGCAGATCGTGCAGTACGGTGGTGTTGCCGGTCTTGCCGCCCACGTCGCCGCGGGCGATCAGGGCCGACAGGCGGCCGCCGGACGCGGTGTCCAGGGCCTGTGCCGCCGGGCTCAGGGTCTGGTCGGCATAGGCGCCGACGATGACGCAATCGCACTCGGCCGAGGCCGGGGCTGCGTGGTTCAGGGTGAATTCCAGGGCCATTGATCAGATTCCGTTGGCAAATCCGTACAATCGCGAGCTGTTTACGTCCCGTCAGTAGACTGGGCAGCACCGCGAACGAATCCGAGAGTTTAAACCACCGCCCCATGTCGAAGCTCGATCGCTATCTCCTGCGTGATTTCGTCCAGAGTTTCCTGGCCACCCTGATCGTGCTGCTGGTGGTGAGCGTCGGTGGTGTCCTGGTGGACATCCTCGGCAACATCGCCGACGGCCGCCTGCCTGCCCGCCTGCTGTTCTCCCAGCTGGGCCTGCAGTTCATCGTCTATATGCCGCTGATCCTGCCGCTGGCGCTGATGCTGGGCCTGCTGCTGGCCACGGCCCGGCTGTACCGGGACTCGGAAATGGCGGTCATCACCGCCATCGGGGTCGGCCCCAAGCGCCTGCTGCGCCCGGTGCTGATGCTGGTGGTGCCGGTGGTCGGGCTGATCGCCCTGTGCTCGCTGTGGCTGGGCCCCTGGGCCGACCGCACCGGCGAGACGATGATCGACGAGGCCAACCGCAGCGTGGTCATGGCCGGCCTGGAGGCGGGCAAGTTCACCCCGCTGCCCAATGGCGGCGTGGTCTACCTTTCCTCGGTCTCCCCGGATGGCACCCAGCTGGGCAAAGTCTTCCTGCAGCGCCAGAAGGAGGACCGCCTCGAAGTGATCTCCGCCGATCACGGCCGGATGTACTTCGAAGGCGCCAAGCAGCGCTATCTGGAACTGGACGATGGCCACCAGGTGGAAGGCCCGGCCAATGGTGCGCTGGACTACAAGCTGATGACCTTCGCCCGCAACGACGTGGCCATGCCCGACGGTGCCGAGACCCGCAAGGACGACGACCCCGAGCTGCTGCGCACCACCCAGCTGTTCGGCGATGAACGCCCCGAGGCCCAGGCCCAGCTGCACTCGCGTATCGCCCCGCCGCTGATCGCACTGGCCTTCGCCCTGATGACCCTGCCGCTGGCCCGCAGCTCGCCGCGCCAGCAGCGCTATGGCCGGATGATGCTGGCCTTCCTGGCCTACATGGTCGGCATGAACCTGATGTTCATCGGCACCCGCTGGATCGCCGATGGCAAGATCCCCGCCGTGGCGGGCCTGTGGTGGCTGACCCTGCCGCTGCTGGGCCTGGCCCTGTGGATGTACTTCCGCGACGGCAAACTGTCGCGCCCCCGGAGGACCGCATGAACGTGTTGCGCCCCATGCGGTTTGATCTGTACCTGGGCCGTGCCGTGTTCGGCACCGTCCTGCTGACCTGGGCGGTGCTGGTCGGCCTGGACGTGGTGATGGCCTTCTCCGGCGAGTTCAAGGATGTCGGCAAGGGCAGCTATACCCTTGGCCACGCCGCCGCCTGGGTGCTGTACACCGTGCCCCGCCGCGCCTACACCTTCTTCCCGACCGCCGCCGTGATCGGCGCGCTGATGGGGCTGGGCCAGCTGGCCGCCACCTCTGAACTGACCGCGCTGCGTGCGCTGGGCCTGTCGCGCAAGCGGCTGAGCGTTTCGGTGGCAATCGCGCTGTCGCTGATGACCGCGGTGATGGTGTTCAGCGGCGAAACGCTGGGCCCGTGGGGCCAGAGCAAGGCCGACGACATCAAGATCAGCGCCAAGTGGGGCAGCAGCCTCAGCGCGGCCCGCTATTCGGGCGTATGGGCGCGCGAAGGCGATACCTTCCTCAATGCCCAGAGCGGCGATGAGCAGTTGCAGGCCGGCGGTGGCACGCGCCTGATCCTGCACGACGTGCGCCTGTACAAGATCGCCGACGACGGCCGCCTGGCCTCGCTCACCTATGCCACCACCGCCGAGCATGGCGCCGACGGCTGGGTGTTGAACAAGGTCCGCCGCGACACGTTCGGTGAGCGTTCGGCGACCCGCGAGACGGCCGAGTCCGAGCCGTGGGATTCACGCCTGGATGCGGCGGCGCTGGCCAGCGGTATTTCCAAGCCGCGCAATCTGACGGCGATGGATCTGCGCACCAGCATCGAGTACCGCAAGCGCAATGGGCTGGATGCGCGCGATTACGAGGATGTGTACTGGAGCCGCTGGTTCTATCCGATCAACGTGCTGGCGCTGTGCCTGGCGGCGGTGCCGTTCGCGTTCGGCTCGCTGCGCAGCGGCGGGATGGGCAAGCGGTTGTTCCTGGGCATCCTGTTCGCGTTGGGCTTCTGGTTGCTGCAGTTGTTCTTCGGGCGCATGGCGGGTGCGTTGAAGTTCGATTACCGGATTGCGTATGCGTTGCCACCGATCGTGATGATGGTGGTGTCCGGGTTGTTGTTCCGACGAAAGTCGGGCTGATTCCTCTGCTCGAGCGCTAGACGCCAAACGCCAAACGCCAAACGCCAAACGCCCAAGCCGAAGCGGCCTCCATGTGCTCTCGAGCCAGGCGCGACGGGCTCACCATTCCGGGACCCGCCGCAAGTCCCGCTCCGCGGCCCGGCCCAGCCGCTGGCGGCTGTGCGTTCGACCGGATGCGAGGCAGTGCTTCGCGAGCCATCCGCTCTCACCCATGTAGGCTCGTGTGCTGCCATCCATGGCAGCACACGGTCCCGGCCTGGCAATCCCGCCGCGCCTCCGATCGTGTGCTGGTGGGGAGGGGAGAGCAGCCGGGCATGGCCCGGCTCTACCCGTTCTGATGGAATGCGCAGGCGCCTTTGCTCGTGTCGAATCCTGTTGGTCGAGCGGCAGAGCGGCGAATGAATTTATCGATTGAGCCAACGTTCGACTTCGCGATGAAGGTTGCGCTCCTTGAGGCATCTTGATCGCGACACTCGGTGTTCAGCGCGATACCTCAGGCACGCAGTAATTCCGCTTCTACCAACCGCATTACGTGATCTATCAATGCGGAGAGGCGCAGCCCATTTCAGGACCGTAGTGCGCCATGGATGGCGCACTACGAGCCTACATGGACGTACTTGCGGCGGGTCCAGAAATGGGTTGCGCCTCTCCGCAAACGCAGAGAGAGTGGAAACGCTGCTTTTCGCGTTGTTCTGTAAGGCGTCAGAGCGTCAGAGCGACAGAGCGTTAGACCTTTAGAGCGTCAGCGCTTCGGTAACCGAACAACCCGTGTCCCGCTGGCCCGGTCATGCCAGGTCAACCGCTGCCGATCCACCAGCGCCCACCAGAACCCCAGGCCGGCCGCCAGCACCGACAACGTCCCCACTGCATACCGCCGCCACAACTGCCCGCGCGACGGTACCGTGCCGTCCAACGACACCACCTGCAACCGCCACGGCCGCATTCCCAGCGTCTGCCCACCGCGGCGCCAGCTCATTGTCGCGTACAGCCCCGTCACGCCCCAGCAGCACGCCCACAACGCCCACTGCCACGCACTGAACGGCGCGATGTTTTCCCGCTCCGCATGACCGCTCAACGTATAGACCGCCACGAACACCGCACCGAGCAGCATCCACAGCGCCAGCGCCGGGAAGAAGTCGTATAACAGTGACAACAGCCGCCACGGCAGCAACGATGCAGGGCGATCAGCAGCGGGGGACGACAGCGCGGTATCGGTCATGACCCGGAGCATACCCGGCCCGCTGCCCCCGTTCGATGGCCCACGCACGGTCTGCTCCGTATGCTGTCCGCATGTCCGACGCCACCACCCCCGCCCTGCGCCGCCAGCTCATCCAGCACCTGCCCGATCTGCGCGATGACGACACCCTGCGCATCCAGCGCTTCCTCGACACCGCCTGGGCTGAACACGGCCTCGCACGTGCCAGTCTGGACAGTTACCGGCGCGATCTGGAAGGTCTCGCGCGCTGGCGTGATGGCGCGGCCGGGGGGCTGGCCGGTCTCGATCGCGCTGGGCTGTTCGACTACCTGGCCTGGCGCTCCCGCCATGGCTGGTCGCCGCGCAGCAATGCCCGCCTGCTTTCCGCGCTGCGGGCCTTCTTCGCCGATGCCGTGCGCCGCGGCGAGCGCACGGACGACCCAAGCGCGCTGCTCGACCCGCCCAAGCTGCCCCGGCTGCTGCCCAAGGCGCTGGCTGAAAGCCAGATCGATGCGCTGCTGGCCAGCCCCGACATCGAGACGCCCCTGGGCCTGCGCGACCGCGCCATGCTCGAGCTGATGTATGCCGCGGGCCTGCGCGTCAGTGAACTGGTCAACCTGCCGGCCAATGCGGTGAACCTGCGTCAGGGCGTGCTGCGCGTGACCGGCAAGGGCAGCAAGGAACGCCTGGTGCCGCTGGGCGAGGAGTCCCAGCACTGGCTTGAGCGTTATCTGGCCGAATCGCGGCCGCAGCTCACCGGCAAGCGCAACGTGCCGACGCCGCAGGACGGCGCCGTGCCGATGTTCCTGGAGCCCTCCCTGCATCCCTTGAGCCGCCAGCAGTTCTGGGGGCTGGTGAAGAAGTATGCGGTGCTGGCCGGGATCGACCCGGCCCGGATCAGCCCCCACGGCCTGCGCCACAGCTTTGCCACCCACCTGCTCAACCGCGGCGCGGATCTGCGCGCGCTGCAGATGCTGCTGGGCCACAGCTCGCTGTCCACCACCCAGATCTACACGCTGGTCGCCCGCGAGCACCTGCAGAAGCTGCACGCCAGGCACCACCCGCGCGGCTGAGGGGCGGGCAGAACCTGGCCGCGCGTCACCGTTCCACTGCGGTCCAGCTGCGTGGGCAGGCAGCTGTGCGAGAATCCAGCCTGACCTCTTACACCGGAATGCTCGATGCTCCGTGTTGCCATTGCGGCGCTCTTCGGCGCGCTCAGCCTGACTGCCTGCGCGCAGCAACCGTCCGCTCCGGCGGCCACATCCACTGCCGCCGCCCCGGCCGCCGCCGGTGATGCCGACCAGCGCGTGCGCACCGCGCTGCAGCAGCTGGACCCCAACTTCAAGCCCGATTTCATCGGCGCCGCCCCGTTCCCCGGCTTCCGCGAAGTGCTGGTCGGCGGCCAGGTGCTGTACGTTTCCGATGACGGCCGCTACCTGATGCAGTCCCAGCCGTACGACATCCAGAACAAGGCCCCGGTCAGCAGCCAGGGCCTGCTCAGCTACCGCCGCAAGCTGCTCGATGGCGTGCCGCATAACGAGCGCATCGTGTTCGCCGCGCCGAATGCCAAGTACACCGTCAGCGTCTTCACCGATATCGAATGCGGCTACTGCCGCAAGCTGCACCAGGACATCGCCGAGCTCAACCGCAACGGCATCACGGTGGAGTACCTGGCGTTCCCGCGCATGGGCCTGGGCAGCCAGGACTACACCGACATGATCTCGGTCTGGTGTGCGGCCGACCGCAAGCAGGCCCTGACCGCAGCCAAGACCGGCAAGGCCGTCACCCCGAAGAACTGCACTAACCCGGTGGCCATGCAGTACAAGCTCGGCCAGCAGATGGGCGTCAACGGCACCCCGGCGATCTTCGCCGCCGATGGCACCCAGCTCGGTGGCTACCTGCCGCCGGCCCAGCTCAAGGCCGCGCTGGAACGTGTCTCTGCAGGCGGCAGCCGCTGAAACAGCACGCCCCGGCCAGGCCGGGGCGTTTTTTTTACTCCGCGCGAGCGCCCTGTTCGATCAACGGGGCTGCGTCCGGCGCGACGGCATCACTTCAAGCCGTCGCTGATCGCCTTGGTCAGGGTGCCCTGCGCATCATCGCCGCTGAACTCCCAGAAGAATGCACCGCCCAGGCCCTGGGTTTTCACGTAGCCCATCTTCTCGGTGACCATCGCCGGCGTGTCCACGCTCCAGAACGTGGTGCCGTTGGAGATCCACGTGGCCTTGGCGACGCTGTCGGTGTAGACCGGCCAGTTGAGGTTCTTGAGCACCTTCCAGTCTTCGATGCCGGCTTCATACGTGCCCGGTGCCGCGCCGCTGGCGCTCTTGTAGAGCCCGTTGTTGCCACTGGCCACGCCGGTCCAGCCGCGCCCGTAGTAACCGATGCCCAGGTTCAATTTGCTGGCCGGCACACCGCGGCTGAGGAAGGCCTCCATCGCATCATTGCTGTTGTAGAACTTCTGGTCGCCCGTGGAAGGATCGGCCGGTGAATCGAACAGCGCCGAGTGATGGTTGGTCTGCGGATCCCACGCGCCGTGGAAGTCGTAGGTCATCACGTTGATGAAATCCAGGTACGGGTGGTAGCTGGCCGGATCGGTCACGCGGATCTTGTCCACGCCTGCGCCCACGGCGACCGTCAGCAGCAGGCCGGGCCGCACGGCGTCGAGCTGGCGGCGGAATTCGGCCAGCAGGGCGGTGAAGTTGGCATTGTCGGCCGGTGTGCCGCAGCTCAACCCGCAGGCCACCGGGTACTCCCAGTCGATGTCGATGCCATCGAACACGCCCAGTGCCGCACCCGCGCCGCCGGCACCATCGGCGACCGGCAGGTTGCCCTTGATGTAGGCATCGATGCACGAGGCCACGAACGCCTGCCGGTTGGCCGGCTGCGCTGCGCTGGAGAACCCGCGCGACCAGGTCCAGCCGCCGAGCGAGATCAGCACCTTGATGTTCGGGTGCTTGGCCTTGAGCTGCTTGAGCTGGTTCCAGTTGCCACGCAGCGGCTGGTCCCAGGTATCGCCGACGCCACTCACGCTGGCCCCGGCAGCGAAGGATTTGCCGTAATCAGCGTACGCATCGCCGCCCACGCCGGTATTCGGGTCCGAGGCCTGGGTCACGCCCACTTCGCAGCGGTTGTTGCGCACATTGCCGAAGGCGTAGTTGATGTGGGTCAGCTTCGCTGCCGAGCCGCTGGTATCGATGTTCTTGACCTGGTAGTTGCGGCCGTAGATGCCCCATTGGGTGAAGTAGCCGATCACCCGCTTGTTGCCGCCGCCCCCGCCACCGGCGGCCGTGGTCACGCTGATCGAACTGCTCTGCGCCGACGCATTCCCGGCGTTGTCACGCGCGCGCACCGTGTAGGTGTAGGCCGTGCTCGCGGTGAGGCCGCCGTCGGTGTACTGGGTCGCACTCGGCGAGCCGACCAGGCTGCCGTTGCGGTACACGTCGTAGCCGGCCACGCCGCTGCCGCCGCTGTTGTCGGTGGCGGCATTCCAGGCCAGGTTCACCGTGGTGGCGGTCCTGGAAGGTGAAGCCAGCCCACCCGGCACGCTGGGCGGGGTGGTGTCGTTGCTGGCTGCGGTGACGGTCACGCTGACCGTGGCCGAGGAGGTCACCGCATTGTTGTTGTCGGTGGCCACCGCCTTGAAGGTGTGGCTGCCCGCCGAGGCATTGCTCCAGACCACGCTGTACGGCGCGCTGGTGTCGATGCCCAGCGAGGTGCCGCCGCGGAAGAATTCCACCTTGCTGACGCTGCCGTCGGTATCGCTGGCGTTGGCGCTCACGGTGATGCTGCTGCCGGCGGTGAAGCTGGCCCCGGCGGTGGGCGAGGTCAGGCTGACGGTGGGCGGTTGGTTGCTGCCGCTGCCATCGCAGGCGCCCAGGTTGGTGTAGTAGGGCGCGCCGGCCGGGTGGTCCGGCGGTGCGTTCCAGATGTCCTGGTTGGCGCGGTACAGCACGCCTCCCTTCTGCAGGGTCTGGCCGGCCAGATAGATGGCCGCGCCGTTCCATTCGGGCGCCCCGGTACAGTTCGCGGCCTGCACCAGGGTGGGCGTGCCGGCCGCAGCGGCCAGGGCCAGGGCCAGCAGCCAGCGCCGCGGGCGCAGGGTGGGGGCTGGGGAGGTAAACGATGTCACTGCACGGCGCGCAATCGGGTCTGGCATGGTCGGTCTCCGATCAGGTGGTGTGCGCATGCCGCCGGGATGGCGGCATGCGTGCAGCAGTTCCGGACGCCGGTGAGAGAGGCCGGCAACGACATGGGGGACGGACGGCACCTGGCCGTGGGCCAGGTGGTGATAACGTTGTCATGTAATCGGCGGCCAATCCGTGAACCAGTGCATGGTTCGGGTGTGAACTGGGCTGGGCACCGCCTGGGCCTGCCGATCCCCGGGGCCGGGCCGCGGCGGCCGAGTTGGGTACAATAGTGGGCCCCGTTCCCAACCACGGTTCCCCGGACATGATGGTCCTCGAGGGCGCATCCGCCCTTTCGCCGTTCCGCCGCGAACGTCTTGAATCCCGCCTGCAGTCCCTGGCCGCCGATCTGCGCATCACCGGTGCCTGGCATGTCTACTTCATCCAGACCGAGGGCGATGCGGCCCCGGACCCGGCGATCCTGAGCCGGATCCTGGAAGCCCAGCCCGCGCTGGCCGGGCGTGAGGACGGGGCGGTATCGCGCTTCGTGGTGCCGCGGTTGGGCACGCTGTCGCCGTGGTCGAGCAAGGCCACCGAGCTGGTCCGCGGTGCCGGGCAGCCGATCCGCCGGGTCGAACGTGGCCTGCGTATCGATCTGGCCGGATGGCCGGCCGACGCGGCCGCGCAGGAAGCGGTGATCCGCGCGCTGCACGACCCGATGACCCAGTCCGTGCTGGCCGAGACCGCGCAGGCGCAGGCGCTGTTCAGCGCCCCGGCCCGCGGTGAGCTGGAACGGATCGCGCTGGATGACCTGGAAGCGGCCAACACCCGCCTCGGCCTGGCCATGGCCCAGGACGAGATCGACTACCTGCGCCAGCGCTTCGGCGAACTGGGCCGCAAGCCGTCGGACGTGGAACTGATGATGTTCGCGCAGGCCAACTCCGAGCACTGCCGCCACAAGATCTTCAATGCCAGCTGGACCATCGACGGTGCCGAGCAGTCGCACTCGTTGTTCCGGATGATCAAGAACACCCACCAGCAGACCCCGCAGCACACGTTGAGCGCCTACAGCGACAACGCCGCGGTGGTCGCCGGTTTCCCGGCCGCGCGCTATCGCCCGGACCCGGCCAGCGGCCAGTACCGCAGCGAGGCCGTGGTCGATTCGGCGTTCTGCATCAAGGTGGAAACGCACAACCACCCGACCGCGATCGCCCCGTTCCCGGGTGCGGCCACCGGTGCGGGCGGCGAAATCCGCGATGAAGGCGCGACCGGCCGCGGCGGCAAGCCCAAGGCCGGCCTGACCGGCTTCTCGGTCTCGCACCTGCGCATCCCGACGCTGCCGCAGCCGTGGGAAGCGCCGCGCGCGCTGAACCCGCGCATGGCACCGGCGCTGGACATCATGCTGGACGGCCCGCTCGGCGGCGCCGCCTTCAACAACGAGTTCGGCCGCCCGAACCTGCTCGGTTACTTCCGCAGCTTCGAACTGCCCGAAGGGCAGGGCCTGACCCGCGCCTACGACAAGCCGATCATGCTGGCTGGTGGCCTGGGCGCGATCGACCAGAACCAGGTCGAGAAGCTGCGCCTGCAGCCCGGCGATGCGGTTATCGTGCTCGGCGGCCCGGCGATGCTGATCGGCCTGGGCGGTGGTGCCGCCAGCTCGGTGGCCTCCGGTGAGAGCGCCGAAGACCTCGATTTCGCCAGCGTGCAGCGCGACAACCCGGAAATGGAACGTCGCTGCCAGGAAGTGATCGACCGCTGCGTCGCGCTCGGCCTGGACAATCCGATCCGCTGGTTCCATGACGTCGGCGCCGGTGGCCTGTCCAACGCGATTCCCGAGTTGCTGCACGACTCCGGCGTGGGCGGTGTGATCGATCTGGGCAAGGTGCCCGCCGATGACCCGTCGCTGTCGCCGATGCAGCTGTGGTGCAACGAATCGCAGGAACGCTATGTGCTTGGCGTGCCGCAGGCGCGCCTGGCCGAGTTCGCCGCGCTGTGCGCACGCGAGCGCTGCCCGTTCGCCGCGGTCGGTGTTGCCACGGCCGAAGAGCGTCTGGTCGTGGCTTATGGCGCGACCGTGGGCAACATTCCGGCCGATGCCCCGATCGACCTGCCGATGGACGTGCTGTTCGGCAAGGCGCCGAAGATGCACCGCGACACCGTGCACCCGCCGGCGCCGCGCTGGCCGGCGCTGAAGACGGCCGGGCTGGACCTGCATGAAGCGGGTCTGCGCGTGCTGGCCCATCCTTCGGTGGCCTCGAAGAACTTCCTGGTCACCATCGGTGACCGCAGCGTCGGTGGCCTCACCGCGCGCGAGCAGATGATCGGCCCGTGGCAGCTGCCGCTGGCCAACGTCGCCATCACCCTGGCCGGCTTCGATACCGTCGCCGGTGAAGCGATGGCGATCGGCGAGCGCACCCCGCTGGCCCTGCTGGATGCGGCCGCCTCGGCACGCATGGCGGTGGGTGAAGCGATCACCAACCTGTGCGCGGCCCCGGTCGACGCGCTGGAAACGGTCAAGCTGTCGGCCAACTGGATGGCCGCCGCCGGGCACAATGGCGAAGACGCGCTGCTGTACGACGCGGTGCGTGCGGTCGGCATGGAGCTGTGCCCGCAGCTGGACCTGAGCATTCCGGTCGGCAAGGACTCGCTGTCCATGCAGGCGCAGTGGCAGGCCGATGGCCAGGCACACAAGTCGGTCTCGCCGGTCTCGCTGGTGATCTCGGCGTTCGCGCCGGTCGCCGATGCCACCGGCCAGCTCACCCCGCTGCTGGACCGTGACGCCGACAGCGAGCTGTGGCTGATCGGCCTGGGCGCCGGCAAGCAGCGCCTGGGCGGCTCGATCCTGGCCCAGGTGCACGCCGACCATTCCGCGCTGCCGGCCTTCGCCGGTGCGGTGCCGGACCTGGACGATGCGCAGCGCCTGCGTGCCTTCTTCGAACTGATCCGTGATGCACGCCAGGCCGGCCTGCTGCTGGCCTACCACGACCGCAGCGATGGCGGCGCGTTCGCCGCGTTGTGCGAAATGGCCTTTGCCTCGCGCCTGGGCCTGGACATCACCCTGGATGCCTGGGGCGATGATCCGTTCCGCAGCCTGTTCAATGAAGAACTGGGTGCGGTGGTGCAGATCGCCAAGGAAGACCGCGCGGCCTTCGCTGATCTGGTCGAGCGTCACGCACTGACCGAATGCGCCCAGCGCATCGCGCGTCCGACCACCGCGCCGGTGGTACGCGTCTCGCTGCAGGGCGAAAGCCTGGTCGAGTGGCGCTGGGAAGCGCTGTTCGATGCGTGGTGGTCGGTCACCCATGCCATGCAGAAGCTGCGCGACAACCCGGACAACGCCGACCAGGAGCGTGCCATCGCGCGCAACTTCAACGCGCCGGGCCTGAAGCCGAAGCTGACCTTCGATCTCAACGAAGACGTGGCGATGCCCTTCATCAACACCGGTGCGCGCCCGCGCGTGGCGGTGCTGCGCGAGCAGGGTGTCAACGGCCAGATCGAAATGGCGAACGTCTTCGAACGTGCCGGCTTCAGTTCGTTCGATGTGCATATGAGTGACCTGATCGAAGGCCGTGTCGCGCTGTCCGATTTCACCGGCCTGGTGGCCTGTGGCGGTTTCAGCTACGGCGACGTGCTCGGTGCCGGCCGCGGCTGGGCCACCTCGGTGCTGGAGCGCAGCGCGCTGCGCGATGCCTTCGCGGCGTTCTTCGCCCGCGAGGACAGCTTCGCGCTGGGCGTGTGCAACGGCTGCCAGATGATGAGCCAGCTCAAGGACATCATCCCCGGTGCCGAGCACTGGCCGCAGTTCCGCCGCAACCGCAGCGAGCAGTTCGAAGCACGCACCGCGTTGCTGGAAGTGGTGGAATCGCCGTCGATCCTGCTGCGTGGCATGGCCGGTTCACGCCTGCCGGTCGCGGTGGCGCATGGTGAGGGCCAGGCGGTATTCGCCAATGCGGTCGATCAGGCGGCAGCCCGCGTGTCGCTGCGTTACATCGATGGCGACGGCAACGTAGCCACCCAGTACCCGTTGAATCCGAACGGCTCGCCCGACGGCATCACCGGCCTGACCACCACCGATGGCCGCACTACGATCATGATGCCGCACCCGGAACGCACCCCGCGTGCGATCAACCACAGCTGGCATCCGCAGGACTGGAACGGCGATTCGCCGTGGCTGCGGATGTTCCGCAACGCAAGAGTATGGTGCGGCTGATACTGCGCATCGCCTCCCATTCGAGGCAGTGAAAACCGCGTGAAGAAACCGCCGGCTTGCCCGGCGGTTTTCTTTTGTACGCCCCACAACATGATCGGCAGCAATGAGTTACATCGCGTTACAACGTGAAATGACGTTATCGCCGTTACTCACATGCATCTAACAAAATCCTTCAATAACGCGTGGTTTTTGTGACGCACTTCGCGGTCATATGAATTTCAATGTCAAAGTCTTGACGTTGTTCAAACTGTACGTTAACACTGCATCCTCATTTCGACAGCGTTCAGTTCCACAGTAACCGCATGGATGGCGTGCACGCTGTAGGTATCTGCCAGCCATTGCGCACAACGCAGTAAATCAAGCGAAAAAACGCCCCCAGGGGACGTTGGACCACGCGGTCCGGCGTTGGCGTCGCTTTGCCTAAAACCAGCCTAATCAGGAGCCGCATCGATGAATCGGATTTATCGCAAGGTCTGGAACAAAGCACTGGGGCAGATGGTCGTCGCCTCGGAATTGGCCAGCAGCCAGTCCTCGGGTGTCGTCATCGATCAGCGCCGAACCTCTGGCGGACGCAACACCGCACTGCTCTGCGCCGCCATCGCGTTGACGCTGGGAGTGGGCATGGCAGGCGGCGCGCAGACAGCGCGTGCGCAGTCGGTGGAGGTGGGTGGGAACGCGAACTGCGTGGTTCTGAACAGCACGGTCATCGACAGCTGTGTCGTTGATGGCAATGCCACCGCCTCGGGCAGCAATGCGGTGGCGATCGGCAGCAACAGCACGGCCTCCGGGGCGAACAGCGTGGCGCTCGGCGCCGGCTCGAAGACCAACCGCGCCAACACGGTATCGGTGGGTGATGCGGGCAAGGAACGGCAGGTTACCAACGTGGCCGCCGGCACCGCCGCCACGGATGCGGTGAACAAGGCGCAGCTGGACAAGGTTGCGGTGGTAGCCGAAGGCGCGACCCGCTATTTCAAGGCCGACGGTGACGGCAACGATGCCGACGCGGCGAAGATCGATGGCGAAGGTGCACTGGCCGCAGGTGCCAGTGCCAACGCGGATGGTGACGGCGCAACGGCGCTCGGCCAAAGCAGCCAGGCCATCGGCAATGCGACCACCGCAGTGGGCAGCGAAGCACTCGCGGTCGGCCTCGGGGCAAGTTCGTTCGGCCAGGGCAGCCTGGCCTTCGGTGATGCGAGCATCGCACTCGGCCAGAGCGCTGCGGCGTTCGGTCTGGGCGATGTCGCGCTCGGTGCATCGGCAGTGGCGGCCAGTGAAAACGGCGCGGCCACCGCGATTGGCGGTCTTGCCGAAGCCAGCGCCGATGGCGCGACCGCGATTGGTGGCGGCGCACTGGCTATCGGCCCGGGCAGCACCTCGCTGGGCCGCGGCGCGGCCAGTGCCGGCGAAGCGTCGGTGGCGGTCGGTGCGTTCAGCGTCGCGGTCGCCGATTTCAGTGCGACGCTGGGTGCGAATTCCGCTGCGGTTGCGGTAGGCAGCGTGGCGCTCGGCGCCGGCTCGTACGCCGAACGCGTCGACACGGTGTCGGTCGGCAATGCGCAGAACGGCCTGCGCCGCCAGATCACCAATCTCGCCGACGGCACCGATGACAGTGATGCGGTGAACAAGGCGCAGCTCGATGCCGTCGGCGGCGTCGCCGCCAACACGGACAAGTACTTCCAGGCCACCGGCAGCAGCGACAGCGATGCCGGTGCCTTCGCGGCAGGCGACAACGCTACGGCGATCGGTGAAGCATCCAACGCGCTGGCCGACGGTGCGACCGCGCTCGGCAGCGGCGCCACGGTGACCGCGCAGAACGCAACGGCGGTCGGTTACAACGCCAGCGCCACCGGCCAGAACAGCGCGGCCTTCGGCACCAATGCGCAGGCCAACGGCCCGGGCAGCGTGGCGGTCGGCGGTGCTGCGGTGGATGCCGATGGCAATCCGCTGATCACCAATGGCGGCGTACCGGTCGATACCGGCGCGACCAGCGCCGGCGTGGGCGGCACGGCGGTCGGTGCAAGTGCGGAAGCCTCCGGGTTCGCCGCGTCGTCCTACGGCGTCGGCGCGTACGCGGCCGGTGCACAGGCGTCGGCCTTCGGCGCGGTGGCCAACGCCACCGGTGACTATTCCACTGCGGTCGGTACGCAGAGCGTGGCAACCGGCAACAGCAGCACGGCCATCGGTGGTCCGGCGGATCTGCTGCCGGGGCTGGGCTTCTTCGTGCAGACCCAGGCCAGCGGCGAAGCCGCCACGGCCGTCGGCGCAGGTGCGATCGCCAGCGGTGATTACGCCGTGGCCAACGGCACCCTGAGCGAAGCCTCGGGCACTGAAGCCACCGCCGTGGGCTACTTCGCCTATGCCCCGGGTGAGGGCGCTACCGCAGTCGGCGCGGAGACCTGGGCCAGCGGGGAGCTGAGCACGGCGGTCGGTTTCTACAGCACCGCGCGCGGTGCCAACAGCGTCGCGCTCGGCGCCAACTCCACTGCCACCCGTGACAACACCGTCTCTGTCGGCGACGTTGGCAATGAGCGGCAGATCACCCATGTCGCTGCCGGCAGCGAAGCGACCGATGCGGTCAACAAGGCACAGCTCGATGCCGTCGCGACGTCGGCCTCGGCCACATCAGCGCAGTTCAAGGCAAACGGTGCGGCGGGCGGTGCGGTCGGTGCTTACGCGCAGGGTGAGGATGCGCTGGCGGCCGGTGAGGCCAGCAACGCATTGGGGGCCGGTGCAACGGCAGTGGGTGGCGGCGCGACCGCCGTCGGCGATGACACCGTCGCGCTGGGCCGTAACAGCAGCGCCACCGGCAACGGCAGCGTCGCCATCGGTGGGCTGGGCCAGGCCTACGACGAATACAACCAGCCGCTGGTCGATGACCAGGGCAATGCGATCCTGATCGGTGCGACCGCGGCGCCGGGCAGCGTGGCGGTCGGTGCCGGTGCACAGGCTACCGGCACCACCAGCAACGCCTTCGGCAGCGGCGCACAGGCCACCGGCAGCAACAGCCTGGCCAGCGGCTACAAGGCCCGCGCGACCGGCGACTACAGCGTGGCGCAGGGCGACAATGCCTTCGCCAGTGGCGAAGAAACCACGGCCACCGGTGCCTATGCATGGGCCACTGCCGATGGCGCCACCGCCTTCGGTTCCAGTGCATGGGCGACCGAAGCCAACGCGACCGCAGTCGGCCAGTCGGCCTGGGCCAGCGGCACCGGATCGACCTCGATCGGCTACAACAGCTGGGCGCGCGGCAGCAGTTCCACCGCGCTCGGCCGTGGTGCCTTCGGCTACGGCGACAACAGCGTCGCCGTCGGCTTCCAGGCCCTGGGCAACAGCATCAACACCATCGCCATCGGCACCAATGTGGTGGCCGGCGGTGAAAGCGCGATCGGCATCGGGGCGGGCAGCAATGCCAGTGCGTCCAACAGCGTGGCGCTCGGCGCGGGTGCGGTCGCTGATCGTGCCTACACCGTCTCGGTCGGCAACGATGGCCGGCAGCGCCAGATCACCCAGGTTGCCGCCGGTACCGAAGGCAGTGATGCGGTCAATCTCGATCAGCTGAGCGCAGCCACCGATCAGTTCCAGGCCAGCGGTGACGGTGTTGCCGTGGCAGGTGGCGAGGAAAGTGTGGCCGCCGGCGCAAACGCGGCGACCGATGGCGACTACGCCACTGCCGTGGGCTCGAGCAGCTTCGCGGCCGGTACCGGCGCATCGGCTGTTGGCAGTGGTGCCTTTGCCTTGGCCGACAACGCCAGTGCCGTCGGCTTCAACGCCGTCGCCAGCGGTGCCAACGCAAGCGCAACCGGTGCCAACGCACAGGCGACCGCCGAATACGCAACAGCCAGCGGTGCCGAAAGCCTGGCCTCGGGTGAGCAGAGCACCGCGACCGGTGCGGCCAGCGTCGCCTCCGGCGCCGGCAGCCTGGCCGGTGGCGCGCTGTCCGACGCGGCCGGTGAAGAGTCCGTGGCGTTGGGCTACTTCAGCAGCGCCAGTGGCGACGGCGCGACCGCGGTAGGTGCCGAAAGCGTGGTCAGTGGCACGCTGTCGGCCGGCTATGGCTTCGCCTCCGAAGCCACCGCCAACTACACCACTGCGATCGGCGGGTATGCCGTGGCCTCGGCCTTCAACGCCACCGCGCTGGGCAGCTTCGCGCAGGCGACCGGCTCCAACAGCGTGGCCCTCGGTGGTGATGCTGAAGCGACTGGTGCGTACAGCACCGCCACCGGCCAGGGCAGCCTGGCCAGTGGCATCAACAGCGTGGCGGTCGGTGGGGCGCTGTTCGGCCTGCTGCCTACCGAAGCGTCGGGCAATTACTCCACGGCTGTCGGTGGTGGGGCATGGTCGCCCGGCGTGAACAGCACCGCGCTCGGCAATGCAGCAACCTCCACCGGGGCCAACAGCGTTGCGCTGGGCGCGGACTCGATCGCCGACCGCGATGACAGCGTCTCGGTCGGCAGCGCCGATGCGCAGCGCCAGATCACCCACGTCGCCGCCGGTACCGACGGCACCGATGCGGTGAACGTAAACCAGTTGAATGCGGTGGCCGATGCAGCCGCCACCACCAGCAAATACTTCCAGGCCAGTGGCAGTGCCGACAGCGATGCCGGTGCCTACGTGGAAGGCGACAACGCGCTGGCTGCCGGTGAGGCCGCCAATGCCATCGGCAACGGCGCCAGCGCACTCGGCAGCGGCGCCACCGCCATCGCGGACAACGCCACGGCCGTCGGTTTCAACGCCCTGGCCAGCGCTGACGGCGCCGCGGCCCTGGGCAGTGACGCGCAGGCGACCGGCGAAGACAGCGTGGCGATCGGCAACGGCGCCAGTGCCAGCGAGATCGGTGCGAGCGCCACCGGCGCCGGCGCGCAGGCCGGTGGTGCGTACGCCACGGCGACCGGCAGCCAGTCCACGGCGGCGGGCCAGCAGGCCACCGCCAATGGCTTCCGCGCCAATGCCTCCGAAGCCGGTGCATCGGCCTTCGGCAGTTACAGCGAAGCGACCGGCCAGCTCTCGTCCGCGCTGGGCTACGGCGCGGTCGCCTCCAACGCCTATGCCGTGGCGGTGGGTGCGGCCTCGACGGCCTCCGGCGCTGGTGCGGTGGCGGTGGGTGAGTACTCCGAAGCCACCGGCGATGAAAGCGTGGCGATCGGTGGCACGACCTTCTTCGGTCTGCTGCCGTCGCGCGCATCGGGTACCGGTGCCTCGGCCTTCGGTGCGGGCGCGTGGGCAACCGATGATTACGCCACGGCGATCGGCTGGAACTCGTGGGCCGATGCGGGCAATGCCACGGCACTGGGTGCCAGTGCCAGCGCGGAAGGCGTGAACAGTGTTGCGCTCGGCGCCGGTTCCACCGCGGATCGCGACAACTCGGTCTCGGTCGGCACCGCCACCGCGCAGCGGCAGATCACCAACGTCGCCGCTGGTACGGAAGGCACCGACGCGGTGAACGTCGATCAGCTCAGTGCGGTCGCCGATGTGGCCGAAACCACCAGCCGGTTCTTCCAGGCCTCGGGCAGCGGCAACGGCGATGACGTCGGCAGCTTCGTCGACGGGGCGTATGCCACTGCGGCGGGTGAGGCGGCCAATGCGTTCGGTACCGGGGCCTCGGCCTACGGCAGCGGCGCGCTGGCGTCGGGGCGCAACGCCTCTGCGTCGGGCTTCAACGCCTCGGCCACGGCTGACTCGGCGACCGCCATCGGTGGTGCGCTGTATTACGAAGATGAGAACGGCAACGTGTTGCTCGACAAGGCCACCAGCGCCAGCGCCGTCGGTGCCACCGCGCTCGGTGCGGGGGCGCAGGCCGACGGAAGCTTCAGCACCGCGACCGGTGCCGGTGCCACGGCGGCCGGGCTGCAGTCCTCGGCCTTCGGCTACAGCGCCGAAGCCGGCAGCGACTACAGCACCGCCGTCGGTACGTTCAGCGCGGCCAGCGGCGCGCGCACCACGGCGTTGGGCTACGGGGCCGAAGCCAGTGGCGATTACGCCTCCGCACTGGGCTGGGGCAGCGCCGCCTCGGGCAGCTACGCCAATGCGATCGGCTACGCATCACAGGCCAGCGGCGACAACAGTGTGGCTGCCGGTTCCAACGCCTGGGCAACCGCGGCACGCACCACGGCGGTCGGGCAACTGGCCTGGGCGACCTCGCAGGGGTCCACTGCCATCGGCCAGGACAGCTATGCCTACAGCGGCATCAATGCCACCGCACTGGGCACCAGTTCGTCGGCCAGTGGTGCCGGCAGCGTCGCGCTAGGCGCCGGTGCCCGCACCAGTGAAGCCAACGTGGTCTCGGTCGGTGGCGGTAACGGCACCACCGGCCCGGCGACGCGGCGCATCACCAATGTCGGGGATGCGGTCAATGCCAGTGACGCGGTGACCAAGTCGCAGCTGGATTCGGTCGCTGCGACGGCCGATGCGGTCGGCAAGCACTTCCAGGCCAGCGGCAGCGGCGTGGCCGCGGCCAGCGGCAGTGATGCACTCGCCGCCGGTTCCGGCGCCACCGCCAGCGCAACCCGCAGCAGCGCGCTGGGTACGGCGGCGGTCGCCTCGGCCACTGGCGCCACCGCGGTCGGTGCCGATGCCTCGGCACGCGGTGCCAACAGCACCGTGATTGGTCGCCAAGCCTCCACCAATGCCACCAACGGCGTGGCGATCGGCAACGGTGCGTTCGCCAGCAACGGGGCCAACAGCATCGCGATCGGGTCGGCGGCAGGTGTCTCGGGTGCCAACGCGGTGGCCTTGGGCGCCGGCTCGCGCGCGGTCGAAGCCAATGTGGTCTCGGTCGGCGGCGGCAACGGGACGGACGGTCCGGCCACGCGCCGCATCGTCAACGTGGGTGCCGGTCGCATCGCCGCCGGCAGCACCGATGCGGTGACCGGCGGCCAGCTCAACACCACCAACCAGCGCGTGGGTGCGGTGGAAACCCAGGTCGGTGATATCGACACCCGGATCGGCTCGGTCGAGAACGTCACCGCCAATGCGCTGACCTACGACGACAGCAGCCGCGACACGCTCACCCTCTCGGGTCTGCAGGGCACCACGCTCGACAACGTCGGCAGCGGTTCGATCGCATCCGGCAGCCGCCAGGCGATCAACGGCGGGCAGCTGTTCCAGTCGCTCACCGATGTCGCCACCTTCCTCGGCGGCGGGGCCAGTGTCGGCATGCAGGGCGTGTTCGTTGCGCCGAACTATGTGATCCAGGGCGCGACGTACAGCAACGTGGGCGATGCACTGGGCGCGCTGGACCGCAAGGTCAGCGACCTCGATCAGCGTGTTGCCGGTGGCAGCAGTGGCAGTGCACGTGCACGGACTGCCTCGCTGGCGACTGCCAGCGTCGCAGCGGACACCAGCGGTGTGCAGGAGGCCAGCGTCATCAGTGCTGCCAGCGAAACCGCCGTCGCCAACGTGCAAGGTGCGCCGACCGCTGCAAGTGTCGGCAGCAGTCAGCCGATCAACGCGCCGGCCGCCGCACCTGCCGCCGTCAACGCGGTGGCGATGGGTGACGGTGCCGTGGCAAGCGGGGCCTCGGCCACGGCCATCGGCCAGGGCGCGACCGCCTCGGCGGCCAACTCGGTGGCGCTGGGCCAGGGCTCGGTCGCCGATCGTGCCGACACCGTCTCGGTCGGCAGCGTCGGCAACGAGCGACAGGTCGCCAACGTCGCGGCCGGTACGCAGGCCACCGATGCGGTCAACAAAGGCCAGCTGGATGGCGGCATCGCGACCGCCAACAGCTACACCGACCAGCGCTTCACCTCGATGGCCGACAGCTTCGACATCTACAAGGGCGAGATCGACCAGCGCCTGCGTCACCAGGACCGCCGCATCGATCGCCAGGGCGCGATGAGCGCGGCCATGCTCAACATGGCCACCAGCGCCGCCGGCGTGCGCACCCAGAACCGCGTCGGTGTCGGCGTCGGTTTCCAGGGCGGCGAATCGGCCCTGTCGCTGGGCTACCAGCGTGCGCTCAGCGAGCGCGCCACGGTGACCCTGGGCGGTGCCTTCAGCAGTGATGACAGCTCGGTCGGCGTGGGTGCCGGCTTTGGCTGGTAAGCCGTTTCAACGCAGGGCCGTGCGCGGCCCCGCCGCAACGCAATGCAAGGCCTGAGGGGGCGGGTCACGGGAACCCTGGCCAGGGCCGGCCAGGGAGCTCGCATGGAGTGTTGGCCTGAACAGTCGTTTGATCCATGACCTTGAAGAGGACGTCAACGTGACCAGTAAGCAGAACCTTCGCATCAATGTGCTGGCAGCCGCCGTGCTGTCGTTGTCCGCAGGCGCCAGCGCCTATGCCGCGGGCCTGCCGGCCAAGGAACCGGTGCGCCAGCCGGCTGCCGCCCAGGGCGCAGAGCGCATCATCGTCAAGTACCGCCCCGGCAGTGCCGCGGCCACGGATCGTTCGGCCAAGCTGACGGCCGTGCAGTCGGCGGTCGCCCGCGCCAGTGTCGGTGGCTCCGCCGCCGGGCGTGCCAGCGCGGTGAACCCGCAGATCGTGCGCAAGCTCGGTGTCGGTGCCGATCTGATCCGCCTGCAGGGCCGCTTGAGCCCGGCCGAACTGCAGAAGGTGCTGGCCGAGATCAAGGCCGATCCTTCCGTGCAGTACGCCGAAGTGGACGTGAAGCTGCAGCGCACCGATGTGCGCCCGCGCGACGCGACCCCACAGCTGGTGCCGAACGATCCGTACTACGCGCAGTACCAGTGGCATCTGAACAGCGCTACCGGCGGCATCAATGCGCCGGCCGCGTGGGACATCGCCCAGGGCGAAGGCGTGGTGGTGGCGGTGCTCGATACCGGCATCCTGCCGCAGCATCCGGACTTCTCCGGCAATCTGCTGGAAGGCTACGACTTCATCAGCGACGCGGAGACCTCCCGCCGCGCCACCGATGACCGCGTGCCGGGTGCGCTGGATTACGGTGACTGGGTGGAGAACGACAACGAGTGCTATGCCGGCTCGCTGGCCGATGACAGTTCCTGGCACGGCACCCACGTGGCCGGCACCATCGCCGAATCCACCAACAATGGCGTGGGCATGGCAGGCGTCGCGTACAAGGCCCGCGTGCTGCCGGTGCGCGTGCTCGGCAAGTGCGGCGGCTACCTCTCCGACATCGCCGATGCGATCACCTGGGCCTCCGGCGGCACCGTAGCCGGCGTCCCGGCCAATGCCAACCCGGCCGAGGTCATCAACATGAGCCTGGGCGGTGGTGGCGCATGCGATGCGCTCTACCAGGATGCCATCAACGGTGCGGTATCGCGGGGCACCACCGTGGTGGTCGCCGCCGGCAACTCGGCCTCCAACGCGGCCAACTTCCGGCCGGCCAGCTGCGCCAACGTGGTGGCGGTCGGCGCCACCCGCATCACCGGCGGCATCGCCTACTACTCCAACTTCGGCCCGGTCGTGGATCTGTCCGGCCCGGGCGGCGGCGGCAGCGTGGACGGCAACCCGGGCGGTTACGTGTGGCAGTCCGGCTACAACGGCCTGACCACGCCGACCTCCGGTGCCTACAGCTACATGGGCATGGCCGGTACCTCGATGGCCTCTCCGCACGTTGCGGCGGTGGCGGCGCTGGTGCAGGGCGCGGTCGCCGCGGCCGGCAAGGATCCGCTCACCCCGGCCGCGCTGGAAGCACTGCTCAAGCAGACCGCGCGGGCGTTCCCGGTGACCATCCCGACCGCCACCCCGATCGGCACCGGCATCGTCGATGCCAAGGCGGCCCTGGACAAGGCGCTGGAAGAAGAGTGCACCGAGAACTGCGGCCCGGTGGCGACCCCGCTGACCAACAAGGTCGCCGTGGGTGGTCTGAGCGGCGCCGGTGGCAGCGAAGTGCTTTACAGCTTCGAGGCGCAGGCCGGCAAGGTGCTGAGCCTGCTCACCTATGGCGGCAGCGGCAACGTCTCGGTGTATGTGAGCCAGGGCAAGGAGCCGACCGCGACCGCGTTCGATGCCAAGTCCACGCGGCCGGGCAACAGTGAAACCGTGCGCTTCACCGCACCGGTGGCCGGAACGTATTACATCAAGGTGGTGGGCGAGTCCGCGTTCAGCGGCGTGAGCATTCTCGCCAACCAGTAATACGGGTAAACGCCACGGGAGTCCGTCATGTGACGGGCTCCCGTTTTTACATCTGGACGGTGTGGAATCCCGCGTACGATCGCGGTGAACTGCTAAAGTCGCAGCGGTTGCCAGGAGAAGCTTCTTGAACGCGGTTGCCCAGGACCCCACTGCAGAATCCACCGCTGAATCCCGCATCGTCGGGGTATTGCTGGAGAAAGGCCGGCTCAAGGACAGCGATCTGGCCCGCGCGCGTCCGCTGCACCGTGAATCCGGTGGCAGCCTGCTCGGCCTGCTGGTCCGCCTGGGGCTGGTATCAGAGCGCGACCATGCACAGACCTGCGCCGAGGTTCTCGGCCTGCCGCTGCTCGACGCCAAGGCCGTGCCGGAATCGCCGCCCGAAGCGCTGCTGGACGGGCTGCCGCTGACGGTGCGATTCCTCAAGCAGTTCCATGTCTGCCCCCTCGCATTGCAGGACGACGCGCTGGATCTGTGGCTGTCCGATCCACAGGACCCGTATGCGGCCGATGCCGTGCAGCTGGCGATGGCGCTGCCGGTCCGCCTGCATGTCGGCCTGCGCTCGGAAATCGATGATCTGATCGAGCGCTGGTTCGGCCAGGGCCGCAGCGCGATGGGCGCGATCATCGAAACCGCGGACGGTGAAGGTGCGGCGGTCGACGACATCGAACACCTGCGCGACCTGGCGTCCGAAGCGCCGGTGATCCGGCTGGTCAACCTCGTGATCCAGCGGGCGGTGGAACTGCGCGCCTCCGATATTCATATCGAACCGTTCGAGAATCGCCTGAAGGTACGCTACCGCGTAGACGGCGTGCTGATCGAAGGGGAGAGCCCGCCGGTGAATCTCACCGCTGCGGTGATCAGCCGCATCAAGATCATGGCGCGGCTCAACATCGCCGAACGTCGCCTGCCGCAGGACGGCCGCATCATGCTGCGCGTGCAGGGCAAGGAACTGGACCTGCGCGTGAGCAGCGTACCGACCGCGCACGGCGAAAGCGTGGTCATGCGCCTGCTCGACCGCGACACCGTGGTGTTCGATTTCCATCGGTTGGGGTTCACCGAGGCGTTCCTGCCGCAGTTCCGCAAGGTGCTGGAACAGCCACACGGCATCCTGCTGGTCACCGGCCCGACCGGTTCGGGCAAGACCACCACGCTGTACACCGCGCTGAGCCAGCTCAATACGGCCGACGTCAAGATCATCACCGTCGAAGATCCGGTGGAGTACCAGATCGAAGGCATCAACCAGATCCAGGCCAAGCCGCAGATCGGGCTCGATTTCGCCAATGCGCTGCGCAGCATCGTGCGCCAGGACCCGGACATCATCATGATCGGTGAAATGCGCGACCTGGAAACCGCGCGCATCGCGATCCAGTCCGCGCTCACCGGCCACCTGGTGCTGTCCACGCTGCACACCAACAATGCCGCTGGCGGCATCACCCGCCTGCTCGACATGGGCGTGGAAGATTATCTGCTCACCTCCACCATCAACGGCATCCTGGCCCAGCGCCTGGTGCGCAGGCTGGAGCCCCAGCACGCCCAGCGCTATCGCGCATCGCCCGAAGAGATCGAAAAATTCGGCCTGCGCCGGCTGCAGCCGGAGGGCGAGATTTTCCTGTATCGCGCGCAGCCCTCGGCGATCGCACCGACCGGATACCTGGGCCGGACCACCATCGTGGAATTCCTGGTGATGAACGATGCGCTGCGCAGTGCGGTGATGCGTCGGGCTGGGATGGGCGAGATCGAGCAGATCGCGCGTGCCGCGGGCATGCGCACCATGTACGAAGACGGGCTGTCCAAAGCCCTGCAGGGCCACACCACGCTGGAAGAAGTGCTGCGCGTGACGGAGGATGCCTGATGCGTGCCTGCGGCCAACACCGGGTGGGCGGCTGAGCATGCCCCAGTACCGCTACAAGGCGCTCAATGCCCACGGCGAACTGTTCGATGGCCAGATGGAGGCAGCCAGCGAAGCGGAGGTCGCCGCGCGGTTGCAGGACCAGGGCCACATGCCGATGGAGGCACGTCTGGCCAGCGAGGGTGTCGCTGGGGCGTCGTCGTGGCTGGCGCTGCTGCGCCGCAAGCCGTTCGATGGCGGCGCGCTGGTGCAGTTCACCCAGCAGCTGGCCACGCTGCTCGGTGCCGGCCAGCCGCTGGACCGCGCGCTGAGCATCCTGCTGGAACTGCCCGAAGACGAGCGTACCCGGCGCGTCATCACCGACATCCGCGACATCGTGCGCGGTGGCGCACCACTCTCGACCGCGCTGGAACGCCAGCACGGATTGTTCTCCCGGCTGTACATCAACATGGTGCGCGCCGGTGAGGCCGGCGGCAGCCTGCACGACACCCTGCAACGGCTGTCGGATTACCTTGAGCGCAGCGCCGAGCTGAAAGGGCGCGTGATCAACGCGCTGATCTACCCGGCGATCCTGTTGGCGGTGGTTGGCGGTGCGCTGCTGTTCCTGCTGGGTTACGTCGTGCCGCAGTTCGCGCTGATGTACGAGAGCCTGGATGTCGCGCTGCCCTGGTTCACCCGGTGGGTGCTCACCGCCGGGCTGGTGGTGCGCGAAGGCTGGCTCATCATGATCGTGGTGCCGGCCGTGATCGCGCTGGTGGTGGAACGGCGGCTGCGGCAACCGGCCGCGCGCCTGGCCGTGGATGGCTGGCTGCTGCAGCGCAAAGGCATCGGCCCGCTGCTGGGCAAGCTGGAGACCGCACGCCTGGCCCGCACGCTGGGCACGCTGCTGCGCAACGGTGTGCCGCTGCTGTCCGGCCTGGGCATCGTGCGCAATGTGTTGAGCAACCGCGCGCTGGCTGCCGACGTGGATGCCGCCAGCGACGAGGTCAAGAATGGCAACGGGCTGTCGGCCTCGCTGTCGCGGGGCAAGCGGTTTCCGCGGCTGGCACTGCAGATGATCCAGGTCGGCGAGGAATCCGGTGCGCTGGATACGATGCTGCTCAAGACCGCCGATACGTTCGAGCAGGAAAGCGCGCGCGCGATCGACCGTCTGCTGTCGGCACTGGTGCCGGTGATCACCCTGGTGCTGGCCTCGGTGGTCGGCCTGGTGATCGTGGCCGTGCTGGTGCCGCTGTACGACCTGACCAATGCCATCGGCTGACCGGCCGCTGGTCAACACCCCTACGATTCGATGCAAGGAGCCTGCCACATGCAACGCCGCCTGACCCGCTTCTCTTCCGCGCGCCACCAGTCCGGCATGAGCCTGCTGGAAATCATCATCGTCATCGTGCTGATCGGCGCGGTGCTGACCCTGGTCGGCAGCCGAGTGCTCGGCGGCGCCGACCGTGGCAAGGCCAACATCGCCAAGGCGCAGGTGCAGACCATGGCCGGCAAGATCGACAACTACCAGCTGGACACCGGCAAGTTGCCGGCCAAGCTGGAGGATCTGGTCACCCAGCCCAGCGGCAGTGCCGGCTGGCTCGGTCCGTACGCCAAGCCGGCCGATCTCAACGACCCGTGGGGCCACGCGCTGGAGTACCGCGTCCCGGGCGAAGGCCAGCCGTACGACCTGATCAGCCTGGGCAAGGATGGCAAGGTGGGCGGCAGCAGTTACGACGCGGACATCCGGTACGAGTAATCGGCATTGGGAGCACTGTGGTCCACGCCGAGCAGACCGCCGCGCCGCGTGCCCACGGGCGTGCATGTGCGTGGCCTGTCGTTGCTGGAGATGCTGCTGGTGGTCGTGCTGATCGCCATCATCGGCGTGGTCACCGCCACCGCGATGAACGGCGGCATCGACGGCATGCGCCTGCGCAATGCCGGCAAGGAAATCGCCACCCAGCTGCGTTACACGCGTACCCAGGCGATCGCTACCGGGCAGACCCAGCGCTTCGTGATCGACCCGCGTGCGCGGACGTGGCAGGCGGCCAACGGCCGCCACGGGCAGATCCCGGCCGCGTTGGATGTACGGTTCCGTGGCGCCGGCCAGCTTGGTGCCGCACCCGGGCAGGGCGCGATCGCCTTCTTCGCCGACGGCGCCGCCAGTGGCGGCACCATCGAAGTGAGCACGCGGGGCGCAGCCTGGGACATCCACGTGGGCTGGATCACCGGCGAAGTGCGTGCCGGCCCGCGCCGGGAGGGCCGATGAAGCGCCAGCGTGGCTACTCGCTGCTGGAGGTGATCATCGCCTTCGCGCTGCTGGCGCTTGCGCTGACCCTGCTGCTGGGCAGTCTGTCCGGCGCGGCGCGCCAGGTCGGTCAGGCCGACGTGCGCAGCCGCGCGACACTGTATGCGCAATCATTGCTGGCCAGCACGGGGGTGGAAAGCCCCTTGCAGGAAGGCAGCACGCAGGGAGAGTGGGAGCAGGGCAGGTACCGCTGGCAACTGCAGGTGGCGCCCTACCAGGAGCCCCGCAGCGCTACCGGTCCGGTCACGGTGGACGTTGGCGGCCCGACCCTGGCACAGATCACCCTGCAGGTACGCTGGGGCGAGGGCAATGGCGAGCAGCTGCAATGGCGCAGCCTGCGCCTGTTGCCGCCGGTGCCGGGCGCACCACGATGACAGCACGCGCACGCCGGGCCGCCGGCTTCACCCTGATCGAAATCCTGCTGGCGACCGCCTTGCTCGTCGGCGGCCTGGCGTTGGCCTTCGCCACGGTGCGCTCGGCCATGGCCATCAGCCAACGCGGCGAGCGCATGGCCGCGCAGAACGAGCGCATGCGCGCGGTGGAAGGTTTCCTGCGGCGGCGCCTGTCCACCGCACTGGTGATCGCGACCACCCCGCCGGACCCGACCCGCGATCCGGTGTATTTCATGGGCGAGCCGCAGCGCATGCTGTTCGTCTCGGATCTGCCGGGCTATCTGGGTCGCGGCGGGCCGTATGCACACGAGCTGCAGGTCCGCCACGCTGCGGGCGCCGAGCAGCTGGAGGTCGCACTGACCCTGCTGCAGAACGGCGAGGCGATCGAGGAAGATCCGCCACGCCCGCCGGAAATGCTGGCCGATCAGCTGCGCGAGGTGCGCTTCCGTTATCGCGGCACCGACCCGCGCACCGGTCAGTTGACGCCGTGGCTGGACCGCTGGGATGACACCCGCCGCCTGCCGTTGCTGGTCTCGATCGAGATCGTGCCGCTGCAGGGGCCGGCCTGGCCGCCGATGATCGCCGCACTGCCACCGTCACGTGGGGATCGCCGATGAGGCCGGTACGTGGCGCCGCGCTCGTCCTGGTGTTGTGGCTGATCGCCCTGCTGACCGCGGTGGTCGGCGCGTTCGCCCTGAGCGCGCGCGTGGAGCACATGCAGCAGCGCGTGATCGGTGACGATGCCATCGGGCAGGAGTATGCGCGCGCAGGGCTGGAGTACGCGCTGCACCGCCTGCAGCCGCGCGCCACCCAGCCGGCCTGGGTTGCCGATGGCCGCCGCTACCGGTGGACGTTCGATACGCGCCGGATCGATCTGACGATCCTCGATGAGAACGGCAAGATCAATCTGAACCTGGCCGACGTGAGCCTGCTCAACGCGTTCCTGCGTGCGATGGGGGAGGAGCCCGGGCGCGCCCAGCAGCTGGCCGGCGCCATCGTCGACTGGCGTGACGCGGACAGCCTCAAACAGCCCGGTGGCGGCGCGGAGACGCCCGATTACCTCGCCGCCGGGCTGCCCTACGGCGCACGCAACGCGCGCTATGAGACGGTCGGCGAGCTGCAGCGCGTGCTCGGCATGGAGGCGGACCTGTATGCGCGGATGGAGCCGATGCTGACCCTGTACAGCCGCCAGGCACGGCCTGACCCGCGCGTTGCCGCAGGCCCGGTGCTGACCGCACTGGGGCTGGATGCAGAGCGCCTGCTGGCCGAACGCGAACGCGCAGCGGCCGCTGATGAAGCTGGATTGCCGGTCGCGCCGCTTGCAGGTGGCAGTGGCACCTATAGTATCGAGAGTCGCGCCACGGACGAACGCGGCCGGGTATCGGTACTGCGCGCCGTGGTGAGGATGGGGTCGGCAGGCACGCCGGGAACGGCATACACAGTACTTCGCTGGGAACAGGGAATGGCAGCAAGATGACGGCATGGCGTGACAGTCTGGTGCGGGCCCGCGGGCGCGTGTCGCCCGGCGTGGGCAGCAGCCTGCGCTGGTGGCGGCAGTCGTTGCTGGCCTGGCTGCCGGTGCGGTGGCAATGGGCGATGGGCTGGTCGCGTTCGCGCCTGCTGCTGCTGCGCGAGGGCGAGTTACTGCGCCTGCAGCGACAGACCGGCGAGCAGATCGAGGCCATCGTGGAGCTGCCGTGGCCGGTCCCGCCCGCCGCGCTCGATGGCGTGCTCGATGCGCGCCTGCGCAGCCTGCCCCGGCACTGGTTGCTGCCGGTCGGGAGCGTGCTGCGCCGTCCGCTGCGCTTGCCGGCGGCCGCCGCCGAGCGGCTGCGCGATGTGGTCGGATTCGAAATCGATCGGCAGACCCCGTTCGATGCCAGCCAGGTGAGCTATGACGTGCGCGAGCTCGGGGCCTTGCCGGATGGCCAGCTGCAGGTCGAGCTGGTGGTGATCCCGCGCGCGCAGCTGGACCAGTGGGCGCAGCAGGCCGGGCCATGGGCACAGGCGGTGGCCGGCGTCGATGCAGTGGATGCCGCTGGCCGGCCGCTCGACGTCAACCTGCTGCCGCTGGCGCAGCGGCAGCCCTATCGCGACCCGATGGCACGCTGGAACTGGCTCCTGGCCGCGAGCACGATCGTGCTGCTCGCGTTGGCCGGCCACCAGCTGCTGGACAACCGCCAGGCCGCAGCGGACCAGCTGCGCGCGCAGGTGGATGACGCCGCGCGTGATGCGCGCCGGGTCGCGGCCGAGCGCCAGCAGTTGCAGAGCCTGGTCGAAGGCGCCGCGTTCCTGGAAGGCCGGCGCGGCGAGCATGCCAGTACCGTGGAACTGTGGAACGAGCTGACCCGCCTGCTGCCCGATGGCACCTATCTGGAAAAACTCTCGATCGAAGGCAACACACTGCAGTTGATCGGGCTCAGCCGCGAAGCCTCGCAGCTGGTGCCGCTGCTGCAGGACTCGCCGCTGTGGCGCAAGGTCAACCTGACCGGCGTGCTGCAGGCCGATGGGGCAACCAGCGGCCGCGACCGTTTCACGCTGACGGCCGAGCTGCAGCCGCTGCCCGGTGCGGCCCCGCCCGCGAAGGAGGTTGCCGATGGCAGCACAACCGACGCGCCGTGATCGCTGGCTCGCGCTGGGCCTGCTGCTGGCGGTGATCGCCGTGGCGTACCTGGTGCTCGTGCACCCGTGGTTGACCCGCCCCCTGCTGGCGATCAATGCCGACATCGCCGCCGTGCAGGAGCGCCAACAGCGCGTGGATGCGCAGCTGGCGCAGCGCGGGCAGATCGCCACCCAGCTGCGCGAGGTGCAGGCCGCCCTGGAGGGCCGCCCTGGCTTCCTGCGCGAGGCCACTGCCGAATCGGCCGCGGCGGCGCTCTCCAGCCGCCTGCAGGATGCGGTGGCGTCGGCCAGCCCGGGCAACCGCAGCTGCACGATCAGCAATCGCACCCCGCTGCCCGATGCCAACCGCGAGGCTGCTTTCCCGCGTGTGGCCCTGCAGGTGCGCCTGCGCTGCGGCGTGCCGGAAATGGCGGCCGTGCTGCACACGCTGGAGACCGGCAGCCCGCGCCTGTTCGTGGAGAACCTCAACCTGCTCGCCCAGCGCTTCCAGCAGTCGCCCAGCGAAACCGGCACCGGCCTGGATGTGTCCTTCGAACTGGTCGGTCATCTGCGCCCGGGCGCAGCGCTGGAACCTGACGCGCCCGCGCCGGCCCCACTGCCACCGCCGTCCGGGCAGGACGGCGGCCCGGATGCGGCCCCACCCAGCGATCCAGCCGAGCCCGCGCCCGCACCGGACGCTGCCGGGGAGGCCCAGCATGAAGCTTGAAGCAGCTGGCCTGCGGACCTGGTGGCTGGGCGGCATCGCCCTGTGGGCGCTGGCGATCTGGATCGCCACGCTGTTCGGCCTGGGCCAGCGCATCGCGCCGGCCACCGACGGCGATATGGGTCCTGCGCCGCTGCCCCACCTGGCTCCCGCCGCGCCCGAGCGCATGAGCTCGGCCAGCACCTATGCCCAGATCGGCGCCCGCCCGCTGTTCGCCGAAGATCGCCAACCGCGCCCGTACCTGCTCGGTGGCACCGAACAGGGCACCGCCAGCAGCGTCTCACTGACCGGCGTGCTGCTTACACCGGGTTTCGGGATGGCGATCCTGACCACCGACCAGCGCCAGTCGCTGCGACTGCGCTTGAATGGCGAGGCGGTGAACGGCTGGCAACTGCTGGCGCTGGAACCGCGCCGCGCCACCGTCAGTGGCCCCGGTGGCACGCAGGTCCTGGAATTGCCGGTGTTCAATGGGCAGGGCGGTGAACCACCGACGGTGCTGGGCGCTACGCCGCTCACCGCGGTGCCTCCGGCCGGTGCCGGCGCGCGCCCGATCAATGGCGCTGCAGCGATGCCCGCACCGGCGCCGGCCGCATCACCTGCGCCGCAGGCAGCGACGCCATCGAATGCGGGGGCCCCCGCGCAGAACGCGCAGGGTCCCAGCGAAGCCGACATGAAGGCGATCCGCGAGCGCATCCAGGCGCGTCGCCAGCAATTGCAGCAGCAACAGCAACAGCAGTCGCAGCAACCGCCCGCGGGCGGCTCCGGCCACAACCCTTAGAGTGACAGCATGACCCTGCGCCTTTTTCCCGTGTCTTTCCTTGTCGCCCTGCTGGTGGGCTGCACCACCGTGCCCGCGCCGGAGGTACGCCGCGATGCGGTGCTCGACAGCCACCAGGTGGTCGCCGGTGACGGATCCCGTGAAGGCGTCGAGGCCGAGCCGCTGGGCAGCGCCGGCACCCCGCAGGCGGTGATCCGCCGTGGCACCGGCACCATGATCAACCGCAGTGCCGCGGCCGCGCCGCAACCGTCGCTGGGCAATGCCTCCACCGGCAACGCGACCTTCAACTTCGAAGGCGAATCGGTGCACGCGGTGGTCAAGGCGATCCTCGGTGACTTCCTGGGCCAGAACTATGTGATCGCGCCGGGCGTGCAGGGCACCGTGACCCTGGCCACGCCCAAGCCGGTCTCCTCGGCGCAGGCATTGAACCTGCTGGAAATGGTGCTGGGCTGGAACAACGCGCGCATGGTCTACAGCGCCGGCCGTTACAACATCGTGCCCGCCGACCAGGCACTGGCCGGTACGGTCTCGCCGAGCACGGCGTCGCCGGCCAATGCGCGCGGCTTCGAAGTGCGGGTGGTGCCGCTGCAGTACATCTCGGCCACCGAAATGAAGAAGGTGCTGGAGCCGTACGCGCGCCCGAATGCCATCGTCAATGTCGACAACGGCCGCAACGTGATTACCCTCGGCGGCACCCGCAGCGAGCTGGAGAACTACCTGCGCACGGTGGAGATCTTCGACGTGGACTGGCTCTCGGGCATGTCCGTGGGCGTGTTCCCGATCCAGTCCGGCAAGGCCGAACAGGTTGCCGCCGATCTGGAGAAAGTGTTCGGCGAGGAGAGCAAGACGCCCAGCGCCGGCATGTTCCGCTTCCTGCCGCTGGAGAATGCCAATGCGGTGCTGGTGATCACCCCGCAGGCGCGCTACCTGGACCAGATCCAGCAGTGGCTGGACCGCATCGATACCGCCGGCGGCAATGCGCGGCTGTTCTCCTATGAACTGCGCTACGTCAAGGCCAAGGACCTGGCCGAACGCCTGGCCGAAGCCTTCGCCAACGAGAATGGCCGCAGTGGCCGTGGCAGCAGTTCGCTGGCGCCGGGCGCCTCGCCGATGGATATCGGCAGCCGCGATGGCAACAACACCAACGGCAATTTTTCCAACACCGGCAGCAGCACGGGGAGCAGCCGCGGCGGGCTGGGCGATGGCACGATGAATCTGCCGCAGCGCCAGTCCGGCAACGCCAGCTTCAGCCTGGAAGTGCAGGGCGATACGGTCGGCGTCTCGGCGGTGGAGGAAACCAATACCCTGCTGGTGCGCTCCACCCCGCAGGCCTGGCGCTCGATCCGCGAAGTGATCGAGAAGCTCGACGTGATGCCGATGCAGGTGCACATCGAAGCGCAGGTCGCCGAGGTCGCGCTGACCGGTGACCTCAGCTACGGCGTGAACTGGTTCTTCGAACAGGCCGTGACCACCGGCAAGACCGAGAGTGGCATCGACCTGCCCAGTGCTCTGGGTCGCTCGATCTGGGGCAGCATCTCCGGCACCGTCGGCGATGGCGGGGTGGGCTGGACCTTCCTCGGCAAGAATGCCGCCGCCGTGGTCAGCGCACTGGACAAGGTCAGCAACCTGCGGCTGCTGCAGACGCCCTCGCTGTTCGTGCGCAACAACGCCGAAGCCACCCTCAACGTCGGCACCCAGATCCCGATCAACTCGGTCTCGGTCAATACCGGCATCGGCGGCGACAACACCTACAGCCAGGTCCAGTACCTGGACACCGGCGTGATCCTCAAGGTGCGCCCGCGCATCACCCGCGATGGCGTGGTGTTCCTGGATATCGTGCAGGAGGTGAGTTCGGCCGGTGCGATCCCGAGCGGGTGCGACCCGACCCGCACCACCTGCAACCCGCCGATCAATACCCGCAAGATCTCCACCGAAGCGGCCGTGCAGAGTGGCGACACCATCATGCTTGCCGGGCTGATCACCAACTCCGACGATGATGGCGCCAATGGTGTGCCTGGCCTGAGCAGGATCCCGGTCATCGGGGCGCTGTTCGGCAGCAAGACGAAGAAGTCCGGGCGTTCCGAAGTGATCGTGCTGCTGACCCCGACCATCGTGCGCAACGCGCAGGAGTCGCGCAACCTGACCGACGAGTACAGCAGCCGCTTCCGCGCGATGGAGCCGTTCCCCGAGCACAAGGACAAGCGCTGAGTGCTGCCCGGCCCCGGCTGTCACCGCAGGGGCCGATCTTGCTACGCTGGCCCCGCCCAGGGGAGCCCGCGATGACACAGCGACACGGCGAAGACGGCAGTACGCAGAGGTCCGCATGAGCACGGTCGTCCTGCTGCCGATCGGGGTCGACGATGCCGCGCTGGACCGTTGCCTGGCCGCCCTGGACGCCGGTACCGCGCCGGGGACCGCCATCTGGCTGGCCGATGATGGCCAGGCCGGGCCGCGGGCCCAGGCCGTGATCGAGCACTGGCTCACGCACACCCCGCTGCAGGCCGAGTACACCCGCCGTGCCCGCGCCATCGGCGAAGTGGCCCATCTGGATGAAATGCTGGCTGCCTGCGCCGGGGCCGATGTGGTGGTGCTGGCGCCGGACGCGATTCCGGCACCGGGATGGCTGCAGCAGCTGCAGGCCTGCCTGGCCCGCGATGCCTCGATCGGCTCGGCTACGCCGTGGTGCAACGCCGGCGAGACGGCCGCCTGGCCGCGCCTGGGTGAAATCAACCCCTTACCGGATGACCTGGATCTGGCCCCGTTGGCGCAGGCCTGCGCGGCGATGCCGCCGCTGCATCCGGAGTTGCCGTGTGCCGTGACCCATGCAGTGCTGTTGCGCGGCAATGCGCGGCGCAGGGCCGGCGGGCTGGACATGCACAGCTATGCCTCGTGGAATGCCGCGCTGATCGACCTGAGCCTGCGCATGGCCGGGCTCGGCTGGCGCAACGCGCTGTGCGAGACCGCCTTCGTCGCCCGCGTGGCCGAAGGCGTGACCGGCGAGGGCGACATGGACGCGCTTGCCACGCGCTGGCCCGGTTGGCCGCCGCGGTTGGCGGGCTTCCTGATGGCCGATCCACTGCAGCAGGCACGCCACGATCTGCAGCAGCATCACCGGCAGGCGATAATGCCCAAGGCGCAGGGCGATCTGTTCGCGCCGCCTGTCACTGCCGCCCCGGAGCCGCCCGTTTGAGTCCTGCCATCGCCGCCATCATCGTCAGCTACCAGAGCGCCAGCACGCTGGATGCCTGCCTGCTGCGCCTGCGCGAGGCGCGCGACATCGCCGAGATCCGCGTGGTCGACAACGATTCCACCGATGGCACCCTGGAGATCGTGCAGCGCCACGCCAGCGCCGATCCGCGGGTGCGCTTCATCGCCAACCCGGACAACCCCGGATTCGCCGCCGCCAACAACCAGGGCGTGGCCGACAGCCAGGCACCGTGGCTGGCCTTCATCAATCCGGACCTGATGGTCGGTCCCGATACCCTGGCCCTGTTGCGCGAACGCGCGCTGCCGCTGGGCGACTGCCTGCTGGGCGTGCAACAGGTCGACGAAGACGGCCGCCCGGACGATGCCGTGCGCCGCCGTGACCCGGATTTCGCCGCGATGCTGCGCCGCCCGGGGCAAGGCGGCAAGCTGGCGATCCCGGTCGATCGCCGCCAGCCGCTGCAGGTCGTGCCGGCCCTGTCCGGCGCGCTGCTGCTGATGCCGCGCGCGCTGTTCGAGCGGATCGGCGGCTGGGATGCCGGCTATCGCCTGCACGCCGAGGACCTGGACCTGTGCCGCCGCGCGCGTGAGGCCGGCGCGGTGATCGCGATCGCCAACGACCTGCAGGTCACCCATGTCCGCGGCGTCTCCAGCCGCGCGCGGCCATTCTTCGTGGAGTGGCACAAGCATCGCGGGTTGTGGCGGTACTTCCAGAAATTCGAGGCGCCACGGCGTGCCTGGCCGGTGCGTTGCGCGGTGTGGGGCGCGATCTGGGCGCACGCGCTGGTGCAGGTCCCGCGCCTGCTGCGGCGCCGGTAGCGCCCGCCCACCGCATGCGCCCAGGCGCGATGCGTGCCGGGAACGCATTCCACCCCGAGGGGGCCGGGCGTTGGTCGGACCCCCTGGCAGGCGCATAATCCCCTGCATGATCATCCAGTCCCTGCTCGACACCGACCTGTACAAATTCACCATGATGCAGGCGGTGCTGCATCAGTACCCAGGCGCGCAGGTGCAGTACCGGTTCAAATGCCGGACCCCGGGCATCGACCTGGCGCAGTTCATCGACCAGATCAACGCCGAGATCGACCACCTGTGCAGCCTGCGCTTCAGCCCCGAAGAGCTGGACTACGTGCGCGGCCTGCGTTTCGTCAAACCGGACTTCGCCGATTTCCTCGGCCTGTTCCACCTGGACCGCAAGTACATCGCGCTGCGCCCCTCGGCCACCGTCCCGGGTGAGATCGAGCTGGACATCACCGGCCCCTGGCTGCACACCATCCTGTTCGAGGTGCCGCTGCTGGCCATCATCAACGAGGTCTGGTTCCGCAATACCACCGATTCGGACTTCAGCGAGGGCGAGCGCCGCCTGCAGGCCAAGACCGCGCTGCTGCGCGATACGCCCGGTTTCGAGCTGTGCCGGATCGCCGATTACGGCAGCCGCCGGCGCTACTCGCGCGAGTGGCACGGGCGCATGCTGCCGATGCTGCGCGATGCGCTGGGCGCGCAGTTCGTGGGCACCAGCAACGTGCATTTCGCCCGCCTGTACGGCATGACCCCGCACGGCACCATGGCCCACGAGTACCTGCAGGCCTTCCAGGCGCTCGGCCCGCGGCTGCGCGATTCGCAGGTGGCGGCGCTGGAATCGTGGGCACGCGAGTACCGCGGCGACCTGGGCATCGCGCTGTCCGATGTGGTCGGCCTGGAGGCGTTCCTGCGCGACTTCGACATGTATTTCTGCAAGCTGTTCGATGGCGTCCGGCATGATTCCGGCGACCCCTTCACCTGGGGCGACCGCATGCTGGCGCACTTCCACAGCCGCCGCGTGGACCCGCGCAGCAAGGTGCTGGTCTTCAGCGACGGGCTGAACATCGAAAAGGTCATGCAGCTGTTCGATTACTTCCGGGGCCGCTGCCAGGTGGCATTCGGGGTGGGCACCCACCTGACCAACGACCTGGGCCCGACCCCGCTCAACATCGTGATCAAGATGGTCCGCTGCAACGGCCAGCCGGTCGCCAAGCTGAGCGATTCGCCGGGCAAGAGCATGTGCGATGACCCGGGGTACCTGGCCTACCTGCGGCAGGTGTTCGAGCTGCCGGCCGAGGCCTGACCCCGGCACCGGGTGGCACCCTTGGCCGCCGTCCGGCTCCGGCGCCGGGGCGGCCCGGTACGCACATCCGTTCAGCGAAGCAGTAGCGGGTGACGCGGCGGGTCAGGAAGCGACGCAGGGCGCTCGCTATGCAGGAAAGCCAGATGTGCCACAATATTGTGAGGCGTAGTTCACACTTTTGACCGACATCGATGCCGGTAATTGCCCGTATACCGCCTCTGCATCGTGGTTCGTCTAGGCTTTCCACATGAAGTCATCAGCATTGCTCGATTACTACCGGACCCACGCGTGCTCACGCCAGTGGCGCGGCTTCCTGCTGGCGCTCTGCGAAGAGTTCGACAGTGCGTTGCCCGATGCCGAACTGTCGCGGTTGATGGCGCGTATCGGTGAGCGCTTCGGCCGTGACCATGCGCTGCCGGCGGTCGCCACACTGGATGAACTGCAGCAGGCGGCCAATGCGGTGTGGTCCTCCACGGAATGGGGGCAGGTCGTGTTCGAGGAAGCCCCCGAACAGGTCCGCATCCACCACGCCGCCTCGCCGCTGTCAGCCGTCCTCGGCGCCCGGGCCGGGTGGGACACTGGGTTTCTGGAAGGTGTGTACCGCCAGTGGTTCCGGGCCGCCGGGATGATGTCGGTGCTGGATGTGCGCTATCTGCAGAGTGATCATCCCGATGTAGCTACCTACACGCTGTCGCGTGTGTTCTGACCCTCTCCCCCTTTCGATGGTGCCATGAGCAAGTTTCAGCAACCTGCCGATGCCGAGAGCCACGACGACGTGGCTGGTCTCTTCAACCGCCTGGGGGATCGCGATGACACGCGCGCTTACCGGGATTTCTCCCACAGCCAGTCCCGCGTGAGCACGGTGGCCAAGCCGCGCGATGAGGTGCCGCCGCCGATTCCGGCCGCGACGAACCTGCCGCCCGCGGTCACTCTCGCGCCAGTGACCACGCCGGTGACCACGCCGGTCCAGGCGACCACCGTGGAGACGCCGGCCACGGCCGCACCGGGGCGCAAGACACCGCTGGAGCAGTTGTTCCAGCGCCTGGCGGAGGCACGTAGCGCCACGCCGGGGCACAGCCCGCTGAGCCGGCTGCGCCAGGGTTGAAACGTAGTCGGTGATCGTCCGTCGCGCCCAGCCGGGTGCGGCAACGGGACCGGCTGATGCAAGGGGATGCCGCGATCTGCGGCCGTGTTGGGGGAACATCATGAGCAAGTCATCCACCCCGAGAGGGGATGCCATTCTGGCCCGCCTGGCGCTGCTCGCGCTGGCGGTCGGCGGCGCCGTGCTGCTGGCCTTTGTGGTTACCGTCCCGATGGAGATCGGCCAGCAGTTCCTGTTCTCGGCCGTGGTGTTCCTGATCGCCCTGTGCCTGCGCAACCGCGAGAATCGGTTGATCCCGCTGGTGCTGATGGGGCTGTCGCTGGTGATGTCCACGCGCTACATGTACTGGCGCCTGACCGACACCATGGGCATGAGCAGCTTCGTCGACCTGACCCTGGGCCTGGGCCTGGTGGCCGCCGAGGTGTACTCCTTCATCGTGCTGGTGCTGGGCTACTTCCAGGTGGCATGGCCACTGCACCGCAAGCCGATGCCGCTGCCCGAAGACCAGTCGCTGTGGCCGAGCGTGGACGTGTTGATCCCCACCTACAACGAGCCGCTTTCGGTGGTGCGTACCACCGTGCTCGCCGCGACCGTGCTGGACTGGCCGGCCGACAAGCTCAACATCTACCTGCTCGATGACGGCCGCCGCGACGAGTTCCGCGCGTTCTGCGAAGAAGTCGGGGTGCAGTACATCACCCGTACCAACAACAACCACGCCAAGGCCGGCAACATCAATGCGGCGTTGAAGAAGACCAGTGGCGAGTACGTGGCGATCTTCGACTGCGACCACATGCCGACCCGCTCGTTCCTGCAGATGTCGATGGGTTGGTTCCTGCACGACGAGAAGATGGCGGTGGTGCAGACCCCGCACTACTTCTTCTCGGCCGATCCGTTCGAACGCAACCTGGGCAACTTCGGCCGCGTGCCCAACGAGGGCGAGCTGTTCTACGGCCTGCTGCAGGACGGCAACGACCAGTGGAATGCGACCTTCTTCTGCGGTTCCTGCGCCGTGATCAAGCGTGCTCCGCTGGAGGAAGTGGGCGGTGTGGCGATCGAGACGGTGACCGAGGATGCGCATACCGCCATCCGCCTGCACCGTGCCGGTTACCGCAGCGCCTACATCCCGGTGCCGCAGGCGGCCGGCCTGGCCACCGAGAGCCTGTCGGCGCACGTCGGCCAGCGCATCCGCTGGGCACGCGGCATGGCGCAGATCCTGCGGGTGGACAACCCGATGTTCGGCAAGGGCCTGAGCTTCGTGCAGCGGCTCTGCTACACCAACGCGATGCTGCACTTCTTCTACGGCCTGCCGCGGATCATCTTCCTGACCGCGCCACTGGCCTTCCTGTTCTTCGGTGCGCACGTCATCCACGCCTCGGCGCTGATGATCCTCGCCTACGCGCTGCCGCACATCGTGATGGCCAACCTGACCAACCTGCGCGTGCAGGGCAAGCACCGCCATCTGCTGTGGAACGAGGTATACGAGACCACGCTGGCCTGGTACATCCTGCGCCCCACCCTGATGGCGGTGATCAACCCCAAGTTGGGCAAGTTCAACGTCACCGCCAAGGGCGGCCTGGTGCAGCGCAGCTACTTCGATGCGCAGATCGCCCGCCCGTACCTGTTGCTGCTGCTGTTGAACCTGGCCGGCGTGATCGCCGGCATCGTGCGGATGGTGATGGCCCAGACCAGTGGCGAGGTCAATACGATCTGGTTGAACCTGGGGTGGACCGTCTACAACATGATCATGCTCGGGGCGGTGATCGCCACCTCCAGCGAGCAGCGCCAGATCCGCCGCGCGCACCGGGTGCCGCTCAACATGCGCGCCGTGCTGCACCTGCCTGATGGCCAGGCGCTGCCGTGCCGCACGCTGAACTTCTCCACCGGTGGCATGGCGATCCGCCTGGACCAGGCACAGCCGGTGCAGCCGGGCACGCGCGTGGAGGTCGAGCTGGCTCATCGCCAGCGCAGCCAGCGGCTGCCGGCCGAAGTGCGGCATGACCGCGACGACCAGGGCATCAGCATCCAGTTCGGTGAGCTGAGCCTGGAGCAGGAGCGCTGGCTGGTCACGTCCACCTTCGCCCGTGCCGACATCTGGGTGAAGCTGTGGGGCCGCCACGACCGCGACACCTTCCTGCGTTCCACCACTGACGTCCTCAAGGCCAGCATGCGCGGCTTCCACCGCCTGGGCCAGTTCGTTTTCGCGGGCGGCCGCAAGGATGCCCCCACGCCGCCGCGCACCGGAGATTCCGCATGACCCGTCGTCACCGTTCCCTGTTCCGCCCGGTGCGCCTGCCGCGTCCGTCCGCCGCAGCGGTGGCGTTCACCCTGACCCTGCTGTGCGGGGCGGTCTATGCGCAGAGCCCGCCCGTGCCCGCGACAGCGCCCGCTGCCGTGCCAGCGACCACCCCGGCCGACGCTGCGCCGGCGGCGGTGATGCCCGCCACGCCGGCTGCAGGGACCCGGCAGAGCCGCTCCACGCTCAAGCAGCTCGGCATCGACTATGAGATCACCCTGCGCGGCATCCAGGGCACGGCCGGCGTGCCGTTCTCGATCCGCAACGACCAGGTCGTGGACCGCGCATCGCTGCATCTGAAATACAGCTATTCGCCAGCGCTGCTGCCAGACCTGTCGCACCTGAAGGTGACCGTCAATGACGTCACCGTGGCGACCCTGCCGACGCCGGTGGACCAGGCCGGCCGGATGATCGAGCGCGATATCGATATCGACCCGCGCATGATCATCGACTACAACCGCATCAATCTTCAGTTGATCGGCCACTACACACGCGAGTGCGAAGATCCCGATCACACCAGCCTGTGGGCCAACATCGACAGCGCCAGCTACCTGGAGCTGGGCTGGGCGCCGCTGCAGCTGACCAATGATCTGTCGCTGCTGCCGGTGCCGTTCTTCGACGCACGCGACACCAACCGGCTGGAACTCCCGTTCGTGTTCACCGGCCAGCCGGGGCAGGGCCTGCTGCAGTCGGCCGGCATCGTGTCGTCGTGGTTCGGCGCACTGGCCGGTTACCGTGGCGCGCTGTTCCCGGCCTCGATCGATACGGTGCCCATGGAAGGCAATGCGGTGGTCGTGGCCACCCCGCGCAATCCGCCGGCCGGCCTGGTGCTGCCCGACATCAGCGGGCCGACCCTGGCCGTGATCGCCAACCCCAACGATGCCAACGGCAAGCTGCTGCTGGTGCTGGGTCGCGATGATGCCGAACTGCGCATCGCCGCCACCGCGTTGACCTTGGGCGCGCCGCTGTCCGGCCCGACCGCAAGCATCGGGGACTTCAAGGAGATCGCGCCGCGCAAGCCGTACGACGCGCCGAACTGGATTCCCAGCGACCGACCCGTGCGCGTGTCCGAACTGGTGCGGCAGACCAGCGAGTTGAACGTCGTCGGCTACCACCCGGACCTGATCCGCATCGGCCTGCAGCTGCCGCCGGATCTGTTCGTGTGGCGCCGCGACGGCATTCCACTGGACCTGCGTTACCGCTATACACTGCCCGAAGGGGCGGACAAGTCGGCGCTGAACATCAGCATCAACGACGCCTTCGTTACCACCCTTCCGTTGAACGGTCGGCCGGCACCGCGCTCGGTCTCGGACATGGTGTGGAACAAGCTAAAGGCACCCGGCGCGATGCCGATCCAGCAGAAGGTGATGCTGCCGACCGGGCCGTTCTCGTCCAACAGCCAGCTGCGCTTCCACTTCTTCTTCGACCGCCCCCAGGCAGCCGAGTGCAAGAACACCTTCCCGGATGTCTCCGCGGCGATCGATGGCGACACCAGCATCGACCTGAGCGGTTTCGACCATTACATGGCGATGCCCAACCTGGCCGCCTTCGGCAACGCCGGTTACCCGTTCACGCGCCTGGCCGATCTGTCCGAGACCGTGCTGGTACTGCCGGACAACCCCAACGCCGATGACGTCGGCAACGTGCTGACCCTGCTCGGCCGCATGGGTGCCTCGACCGGGTACCCGGCGCTGCGCAACCGCATCATCGCCGCGCGCCAGGTCGGCGAGCACGCCGACCAGGACCTGGTGGTGCTGGGCTCGCGCCGCAGCCAGCCGCTGTTCGGCGAATGGGCGGCGCACCTGCCGATCGGCGAGGCGGGGCAGTCGCGCCGCGTGCAGCTCTCGGACTGGGTGTTCGAACGCATGCCCTCGTTCCTGTCGCCGGATGCGCGCCGCACCGATCTGCCCACCACGGCCGAAGTCTCCGTGCGTCCGGATGCCGGCGACGTCGTGTTGATGGGCTTCGAGTCGCCCCTGCGCAAGGGCCGCAGTGTGATCGCGGTGATGGCCGACGACCCGGCCCAGGTCAACCGCCTGTTCGAAGCATGGTTTGATCCGGACCGCCTGCGCGATTTCCAGGGCAGCGTGGTGCTGCTGCAGAAGGACAAGGTGCGCAGCCTGGCCGGCAACCAGAGTTACTACGTCGGCCACCTGCCGCCGCTGACCTGGCTGCGCTGGTACTTCTCGCAGAGCCCGCTGCTGCTCGGCGCCCTCGTCGGCCTGGCCTGCCTGTTGTTGGCGCTGATCGCGCGCTGGCTGCTCAAGCGCAACGCCAGGGCACGCATCGGGATGTCCGGCTGAGCATGCGCGACCCGTCCGTCCCCGCGCCGGCGCCTGCGCGCCGTCGCTTCCTGCAGGCGATGGCGGCCGCTGGTGCTGCCGCCGTGCTGCCGCTCGACGTTCTGGCACAGGCCTGCGGCACGCCGTGGCGTGAGTGGCGTGCGTTTGTCGATCGGCATATCGAGCCGGATGGCCGCGTAGTCGATCATCTCAACACCGACCTGCGCAGCACCTCCGAATCGCAGTCCTACGGATTGTTCTTCGCACTGGTGGACAACGATCCAGTGCTGTTCGACCGTATCCTGGCCTGGACCCGCCGCCACCTGTGCCGCGGCCGTGCCGACCTCAATCTGCCTGCATGGTTGTGGGGGCGTGCCGCCGATGGCCAGTTCCGCGTGCTCGACCCCAACACCGCCGCTGATGGCGAGCTGTGGATCGCCTACGCGCTGCTTGAAGCGGGCCGCCTGTGGAAACGGCCGGGGCTGGTCGAAGCCGGCCGGCAGACGCTGGCGCTGATGCGCACGGCTGAAGTCGTCGAGCTGCCCGGCTTCGGCCCGATGCTGCTGCCCGGCAACCGCGGGTTCGTGCAGGCCGACCGCTGGACGCTCAACCCGAGTTACCTGCCGTTGTTCGTGCTGCGTCGTTTTGCCGCCGTCGATGCACGTGGCCCGTGGGCGCGGCTGGCCGAACGCAGCGTGGCGATGACGCGTGCCAGTGCGCCGGTCGGGTTCGCGCCGGACTGGATCGCCTGGAACGGCAAGGCCTTCGTAGCCGACCCGGGCAAGGGCGCGATCGGCAGCTACGACGCGATCCGCTGCTATCTGTGGGCAGGCATGACCGATCCGGCCGATCCGTTGAGGCGCACCTTGCTTGATGGCCTGTCTGGGCCGGCATCGATGTTGCGCGCGAAGAGCGGCTTTGCCGAAAAGATCGACACACGGCTTGGCGTGGGCACCGGTACGCCGTCACCGGGCTTTGCCGCCGCCCTGCTGCCGTATCTCAGTGCACTTGGCCAGCCCGCATTGGCCAAGGCGCAGCTGGCGCGGATTCCCGCCGCCGGTACCCTCAACTATTACGATCGTGCCCTGGTGCTGTTCGGCAAGGGCTGGATGGATCGCCGCTACCGTTTTTCTGCCGATGGGCGACTGCTGCCCGCGTGGAGTTCGCCATGTTCCGCAAGACCCTGACACCTCTTTGCCTGGTTGGCCTGTGCGTGCTGACCGTGCCGGCCTTCGCGCAGAACGCGTCGTCGACGCAGCAGCTGGTCAGCCAAGGCAACTACTGGCAGGACCAGGGCCGCGAGGATCTGGCCGCCGATGCCTGGCGCAAGCTGCTGGCCACCGACCCCAACCAGGCCGATGCACTGCTCGGCCTGGGCCTGATCGACCTCAACCAGGGCCGCCGTGCCGAGGCGCAGAAGCGGCTGCAGCAGCTGCAGGCGCGTCATCCGTCCTCGGCGCAGACCACGCGCCTGCGCATGGCGCTCGGCGGTGGCGGTGGCGGGAACCAGCTGCAGACCGCGCGTCGCGCGGCGGCGGCCGGTCGCTATGTCGAAGCGGTACGTGCCTATGACGAGGCCTTCGGCGCAGGCGGTCCGCCCAATGATCTGGCGCTGGAGTACTACCAGGTGCTGGCCGGTACGCCGGAAGGCTGGACGCGCGCGCGCGATGGCCTGCGCCGCATCGCCACCGGCAACAACAACCCGGCCAAGTTGGCGCTGGCCCAGGTGCTGACCTACCGCGAGCCCACCCGCCGCGAGGGCATCGCCCAGCTGCGTACGCTCAGCCAGGCCACAGATACCGCCGGCCCCGCGCGTGCGGCCTGGCGCCAGGCGCTGCTGTGGCTCAACGCCACCACCGCCGATGCACCGCTGTACCAGGCCTTCCTGGACGTGGTGCCGAATGATCGCGAGGTGGCGGCCAAGCAGGCGCAGCTGCGTGAACAGGCCATCGCCAACCGCCCGGTGCCGCAGGACCCGAACCAGCGGCTGCTGGGCGAGGGCTTCCGTGCCCTGGACAGCAACAACCTGGCCCAGGCCGAAGCCCGTTTCGCCCAGGTGCTGCGCGCGCGTCCGCGCGATGCCGAGGCACTCGGTGGCCTGGGCTCCGTGCGTCTGCGCCAGGAGCGCTTCGGCGAAGCCAATGAACTGCTGCGCCCGGCGGCTGCGATCAACGGCAAATGGCGCAGCGCGGCCGATGCCGCGCGCTACTGGCTGACCCTGCAGGAGGTGCGTCGCCAGCCCAGCGGCGATGCCATCGCCCGGGTGCAGCAGGTCATCGCGCTGCAGCCGAAGGAGCCTGCGGGTTACGTCGCGCTGGCCGACCTGCAGAGCGGGAGCGATCCGGCCGCGGCCGAACGCAGCTACCGCAAGGCACTGGAACTGGATGCCGGCAATGCCGGTGCGCTGCAGGGCCTGGTCGGCCTGCTTGGTCGTCTTGGCCGCGCCGATGAAGCGGCCGCCCTGTTCGACCGGCTGACCCCGGCCCAGCAGGAAAGTGCCGGCGGCCAGTCGGTGCTGCGTGCCAACCTGGCACGTGCCCGCGCGCAGCAGGCGCTGGCCGAGGGCAGCATCGAGATGGCGCAGATCGAGCTGGAAGATGCATTGCTGGTGCAGCCGCGTGACCCATGGCTGCGGTTGGAACTGGCGCGCCTGTACACGCGCGCGGGTCGTCCCGACCAGGCCAACGGTGTCATCGAAGGGTTGCGCGCGCTGGACGACAGCTCGGCGACCTCGCTGTATGCGCAGGCCCTGTTCGCTCAGGAGAACAGCGACTGGCCGCGCGCGTATGCGTTGCTGGAACGCATTCCCACCGCTTCGCGTGATTCGGAAATGACCGCGTTGCACGACACCGCGTGGGTGCAGGTGCAGGCCGCCCAGGCGCGCTCGCTCATGCAGCGCCAGCGCAGCGGCGAAGCGCAGCTGTTGCTGGCCCGCGCCGAAGCCGCACTCGGTGACCGGGTCAAGAACCCGGCCATCGTGGCCGCGTTGGCCGGTGCCTACGCCGACATCGGCAGCCAGCAGCGCGCCCTCGTGCTCGCGCAGCGCCTGATCGAAGGCGGTTCGCCCAGCGTCGACAACCGCCTGGAATATGCCTCGGTGCTGCTGCGCGCCGGTCGCGATGGCGAGGTCGCCGCGATCCTGCGCCAGCTCGCCGACGTGCCGCTCTCGGCCAGCCAGCAGACCCGCTTGAACGATCTGCGCAGCGGTTACGTGCTGCGCCAGGTCGATGCCCTGCGGGAGCTTGGAAATCTTGAAGGCGCATACGCGGTGTTGGCCCCGGCATTGGCCGAGCGCCCGCAGGACCCGCGCAATATCGCCGCGCTGGCACGGCTGTATGCCGCCGCGGGCGACAACGGCCAGGCCCTGGCGCTGTACCAGCAGCAGCTGCAGTTGGCACCGGGCGATCTGGATGCGATGGTTGCCGCCGCGGGCAGTGCTGCGGCGATGCGTGACATGGATCTGGCCGAACAGTATCTGGAGCGCGCGCTGAAGCAGGCCCCGGAATCGCCGGATGTGTTGGCGGCGGCAGGGCGCGTGTATCGCGCGGCCGGCAAGAACCGCCGCGCCGAAAGCTACTTCCGCGCGTCGCTGGCCGCCGCCGCGAAGGGCAGCGGCCAACTCGACAATGGCTACCCGCAGGCCAGCACCGCGATGCTGGCCAGCGGTGGCAGCTTCAATCCGTTCGCCGGTCTCAACCGTGGCGGTGGCACCCGTACCGCAGCGCTGCGCGATGGTGGTCTGCCACTGCCGGCCGCGACTGCCCGCCTGGCGGCCGAACCCCTGCCGATGGACGCCGGCCCGGCGATGGGCATGAGCCTGGGCTCGGCAAGCGTCACCCCGGTAATCGATGCCGATGGCCTGCCGGAACCGGTCATGGCCACGGCTGCGGCCAGCGGCGGTGTCGCCCTGCCGTTGCCGGTGCCCGGCTCGCGCCAGGTGCCCAGCCAGGCGAGTGCGCCGCGCGCCTCGCGCAATACCGCGCTTGGTCCGCTGCCGCCAGCCACCACCGGCAACGGTGTGCTCGATGAACTGCGCGCGCTCAAGGCCGAGAACAGCAGCAGCCTGGCGGTCGGCGCGGCGTATCGCACCCGCGCTGGCGAAGCCGGCATGGGCCAGCTCGATGACCTGCAGGTGCCGCTGGAAGGGCAGTTCGCGGTCGGCGATGGCAAGCTCAAGGTGGCAATCACCCCGACCGTGCTCGATGCCGGGCGCCCCGATCCGGAATACACCAGTGCCAGCCGCTTCGGGGGTGGCCCGCAGGCCGCTTTGGCCGGTGCACTGGCCGCTGACCGCACACCGGTCGATGACCTGGTCGGCTCGTCGCTGTACCAGACGCTGCTGACCCGTGGCGAGAGCAACGCGACCCGCAACCTGATCTACGACCGCGCGCTGGACAACGGTCGTTACCAGGAACTGTTCAACCAGACCGACGGTTCGCTCACCCAGGCCGAACGGGCCGCTGCCGCACGTGCGCTGCTGTTCGCCGATCCGCTGCCGAGTTACATCCTCAGCCGTGATCTGGCCAATACCCCGATCAGCGACATCGCCACCCAGGTGCTAAGCAATGCCGGCCTGGTGCGCGGGCTGAGCGCGGCCGAGCAGGCCCAGCTCAAGACGCTGGCCCAGGGCGGCGGTGGCTCACAGACACCGCAGGCGTTCCAGGACACTCTGTACGCGATGGTGGCCAATGCCGCCGGCGCGCGCCGCATGAGCTCCCAGGATGCCAGCGGCGCCGGTGTCTCGGTGGGCTATGAGCGGGGTGGCTTCCGCGCCGATGTAGGCAGCACGCCGCTCGGCTTCGATGACACGCAGATCGTCGGCGGCATCGGCTACCGCGGTCAGATCGGCGATGCGCTGACCTGGTCCGGCGAAGCCTCGCGCCGCGCGGTGACCGACAGCCTGCTGTCCTTCGCCGGCGTGGAAGACGGGCGCAACGGGCTGCGCTGGGGCGGGGTGACCGCCAGCGGCGCCAAGCTCGCCGCGACCGTCGACAACGGTCAGTTGGGCGGCTACGCCAGCGCGTCCTGGCATCGCCTGGAAGGCGAGAACGTGGCCGACAACGATCGCCAGGAAGTCGGCGTGGGCGTCTACGTGCACGCCCTGGAGACCGACAACCAGTCGCTGACCGCCGGCCTCAACCTGACCGCGATGCAGTACGAACGCAACCTCAGCGGCTTCACCTACGGACATGGCGGTTACTTCAGTCCGCAGCGCTATGTGGATGTCGGCTTCCCGGTGCACTGGAACGGGCGTACTTCCAGCGGCCGCGTGGCGTGGCAGCTGGATACCAGCGTCGGCGTACAGCACTTCAAGGAAGACGCCGCGCCGTACTTCCCGACCGATCCGGCGATGCAGCAGGCTGCCTACGAGGCCGCCTCGATGGCCGCGTTGCTGGGACTGACCACCGAGTACGTGGACCCGGTCTATACCGGCCAGACCAAGACCGGCGTGTCCTACAACCTCAGCGCCGCCGCCGAATGGCAGCTGTCTTCGCAGCTGTTCCTGGGCGGGCGCATGGAGTTCAACAACGCGCGTGACTACCGGCAGTTCGGCACCAGCCTGTACCTGCGCTTCCTGCTCGACCGCCTCGGCGCCGGGCTGGGCAAGCAGCCGCAGCCGCTGCGCTCGCCGTACGCGTCGGGTGAATGATTACCGTCATGCGTTGATGACCGGCCCGCTGCCAGGCTTTACCTGGCCGCGGGCGTCCCGCAGGCTTGCCAGGTCCCGCTGCGAAGAGGCTGATGTCCGTGACTGAATCCCCATCGTTCCATCGGATGCGCCGCCGTCTGCTGCAGGCGCTGGCCGTTACTCCGCTGCTGGCCTGCTCGGCCAACGGCCCGGCGCGCGGGCCCGGCCCGTGGACGGCCTGGCAGGTGATGCGTGCCTCCAGCGTGACTCCGGACGGGCGCATGGTCGACCACAACAACGCCGACCAGCGTTCGACCTCCGAAGGCCAGTCCTACGCGCTGTTTTTCGCGCTGGTGGACAACGACCAGCCGCTGTTCGATCGCCTGCTGCGCTGGACCGAGGACAACCTCGCCGGCGGCAGCATGGCCCAGCGCCTGCCGGCCTGGCTGTGGGGGCGCGACACCACGGCCAATGCATGGAAGGTGCTCGACGACAATCCCGCCAGCGACTCGGATGTCTGGCTGGCCTATACCCTGCACGAGGCAGCGCGGTTGTGGAAACGGCCGGCGCTGCGGCAGACCGCCGAGGCGATGCTGGCGGCGATTCAGGTGCAGGAGCTGGTCGATGTGCCGGGCCTGGGCACGATGTTGATGCCTGGGCCCAAAGGATTTGCGACGGAAGACACGTGGCGGTTCAACCCCAGCTACCTGCCGTTGCCGCTGCTGCGCCGCTTCGCCGCGCTTGATCCGAGCGGGCCGTGGACCACCGTGATCGGCAACAGCGTTCGCCTGCTGCGCGATACCGCACCCCACGGCTTTGCGCCGGACTGGACCGCGTGGCGCGACGGCGGCTTCATCGCTGATCCGGACAAGGGTCCGCTCGGCAGTTACGACGCCATCCGCTGCTATCTGTGGGCAGGGATGACCGCCGTGAACGATCCCAGTTTCCGCTCGGTTCTGGATGCACTGCACGGCCCGCTGAGCACCCTGCGCGAGGGCCAGCCGATGCCGGAGAAGGTCAACACGCTCACCGGCATACGCGAAGGCACCGGCAACTACGGTTTCCAGGCGGCCCTGGTGCCGTACCTGCAGGCGCAGGGCGAGGCCGAACGCACCAAGGCAATGGTCGCTGCGCTGCCGACACCGGAGCAGCAGCGCGCCGCGCCGCCGCGCTATTACGAGCAGGTGCTCAGTCTGTTTGCCCTGGGCTGGTACGAAGGCCGCTATCGCTTTGCCGCCGACGGCCAACTGCGTCCAGCCTGGGCCTGACCAGCACCGGCACACGGTCGGTGCCCGTCGATCACTCCAGCGCGTAGCGCAGCACGAACAACCCGGCCACCAGCCACACCGCCGGATGCACGTCGCGCCAGCGCCCGGTGCCGGCCTTGAGCACCGCATAGGCGATGAAGCCGAAGGCCAGGCCATTGGCGATGGAGTAGGTGAACGGCATCGCCAGCGCGCACAGCGCGGCCGGCACCGATTCGGTCAGGTCGCCCCAGTCCACATCGACCAGCTCGCGCAGCATCAACCCGGCCACGAACAGCAGGGCAGGGGCGGTGGCATAGCCGGGCACCATTGCCGCCAGGGGCGAGAACAGCAGCGCCGCCAGGAACAATGCCGCCACTACCAGCGCGGTCAGACCGGTACGGCCACCGGCCTGCACGCCCGAAGCGCTTTCGGCGAAGGCGGTGGTGCTGCTGGTCCCGAGCAGCGAACCGGCCACGATCGCGGTGCTGTCGGCCAACAAGGCACGGCCGAACCGCTTCTGCGCGCCGGGCAGTTTCAACAGGCCCGCACGACCGACCACGCCGTACAGCGTGCCGGTGGCATCGAACACTTCCACCAGCACGAACACCAGCACCACCTGCAGCAGCACCGCGATCGGCGCGCCACCGTCGTGATGCAGCAGGCCCGGCAGGTCCAGCTGCAGGAACGTCGGCGCCAGGCTCGGCGGCAGCGAGATCAGGCCATGGAACTGCACATCTCCGAGCAGCCAGGCCGCCCCGGTCACCGCCAGGATGCCGATCAGGATCGCGCCGCGCACCTTGCGTGCCTCCAGGATCGCGATCAGCAGGAAGCCGGCCAGGGCCAGCAGCGGCGGGGCGGTGTTGAGCGGCCCGAGTGCGACCAGGGTGTCGGTGTTGGCGATGATCACGCCGGATTTCTGCAGCGCGATGATCGCCAGGAACAGGCCGATGCCGGCCACGATCGCCGCGCGCAGCGAAGCGGGGATACCCGCCACCAGCCAGGCGCGTACGCCGGTCAGTGACAGCACCAGAAAGACCAGGCCGGAGATGAACACCGCCGCCAGCGCCTGCTGCCACGGCAGGCCGGCCGCGCCCACCACGGTGAAGGCGAAGAACGCATTCAAGCCCATGCCCGGGGCCATGCCGACCGGGAAGTTGGCCGCGAACGCCATCACCAGCGAGCCCAGCGCGGCGGCCAGGCAGGTGGCGACGAACACCGCGCCCGGGTCCATGCCGGTGGTGGCCAGGATGTCCGGGTTGACGAAGACGATGTAGGACATCGTCAGGAACGTGGTCAGGCCGGCCAGCAGTTCGGTGCGCACGGAGGTGCCGTGCTGCTGCAGCTGGAACAGGCGTTCGGGGAGGGACATCGCGAAATCTCAAACCGTTGGTGGTGACCTGCCGAAATGAGAAAGGCCGCGCGAGCGCGGCCTTTCCGGTTGCCTTATTTCAGCGCCTTGAAGCGCAGGCGCTTCGGCGCAGCGTCGTCGCCCATGCGGCGGCGCTTGTCTTCTTCGTACTCGCGGTAGTTG